>Ga0310696_10001575_pt1 | contig 32729 bp, 36 predicted proteins | sample AusTroGonzalo_MG_4_FD_203885 | JGI IMG/M metagenome (GOLD analysis project Ga0310696, IMG submission 203885) | Bovine rumen microbial communities from tropical cattle in Woodstock, Queensland, Australia - Gonzalo_02 (v2) (version 2) | ecosystem: Host-associated > Mammals > Digestive system >... | reverse complement strand
ACTCCTCTATCAGGCGGCGGCGCCAGCACTCCAGTACATACTCCCATGGCAGCGGCTTGTTCAGATTACTCTGCAAGAACTCACTCATCCACTCATCAAACAGCTGGTCAATCTGTTTCACTTCACGCTTTTTCATAGTGCACCTCCTTCCTCAGAGTTCTGTGACTCTGCACTCTGTTTCTCCAGCTCCAGCTGCTTCTGCTGCAGCTCCCAAAAGCGGTGGTCTCCGATGGTGAAGTACTCCCTGCCGTCCCGTCTGTCATCCATTTCAGGGCGGCCGGTATCAGAATTACGGAACAGCGGCTGCTTGGTCTCAGGGTTAAGGAGCTGCGGGTTGAAGAAGAGTTTCTTTTCTGCGGTGAGGTTCATAAGAGCCTGCTTGAACGAGGTGCGTGGTACATCACTTGGCCACTGGTTGGAGTACCCGAGGTAGAGACAGTAAAGTGTCTTGGCCGCCCAGCGGTGGTTGAGACCGTTATTATAACCGCTGATGAAGAAGTGGTCAAACCACTTCTCAAACCACTTAGGGTAGTTTCTCTGGCTGCTCATACCCTACCTCCTTCCCCAAGAAGCATTGCGTTGATGCTGATCATAAGACCGCCATTAATGGAGAACGTGCAGGAGTTCTCGTAGGCGTTGGTTTGCAACTCACCCATGACATGGGCGTTTTTAGGAAGCTCTCTTGCTATCCACTGGAGATAGCGCTTTACATCAGAGGCGCTCACTCTCTTCTCTGATGCCTGAACAAAATTGCTCATAGTGTATGATATTGAACAAAAAAAACACCGGGCAGTGACCCGCTGTTCAATGCTATCATACTGGCACGATGTTCCATTACGGAAACATCACGGGGTAATCCGGTGTAAGGTTAAACTATGTGTTTGGGTACAAAAAAAGCCGTTTGAACGGCGGCAATTCTTGCGGCCAGTATGATTATTGAACACTGCAAAGATAGGAGTTATGTTTCTAATATGCAAGTTTTGGGGCAAAAAAATTTGCCACCTGTCAAATTTCAGTCAAGTTTGTATGTCAGGATGTAGTCCACCATGGCGTTAAACAGCTCCTCTGAGTTCACTATGGCTGAAGGGTTATCTATACCAGGTTAGCAGCCACGCTGTCTGTGGTATCTTTTTAAGGATAAATGGTGTGAAGAACCCAAAAATGAATGTGGCCACAAGAGCCACTATCCATTTGCTGGAGCTATCCTCCACCTTGGTTTCCGTGTCCACATCATTCTGGCGGCGCAGGTTGGAGATGCTGTCTCTCTGGGCCTCCACTATGGCGGTCAGGCTGGCCAGGGCGCTGTCCTTCTGCTGAAGTATGCTCTCAGACATGGTTTTCTTTGAGCTCTCTGATACTCCAGTTACGCCTGAGGCCTCGCCTGTCTTAGAGTTATATGTCCCGCCCTGTGGTGAGAAGGTTATGTTAAGGGCCTTTTCAAGCTCGCCGGTCCGGCTGCTCTCTCGTGTGTCCTTGATTGTGAGGGTGAGAGCGTTGTCAAACTTCATCACACTGTTTGAGATGCTGTCTCTCTGCTCCACCTTGCTCTTGTCTGTAACGTGTCTGGATGCGTTGCAACCTGTGAATATAAAGCACAGGAATAGGAAGAACAGCCATATCAGGCCGCATATAAGAGCTTGCCATGCGCATCCGGCTCTCTTCCTCATCATTTCATCAATTTCTCTGTCTGTCATGCTGAGTAGTTGTCAATACATTGTTTTCTATTGCCTGATTTCTTATATGAGATATGCACCCACTTGTTCCCCTTCTTGTCATGCTCGTAAAGCAGCTGGTCAAAGTTTCCAAGAGCCTTGGCCATTGAGAATATCACACGCGTCTGGGATTCATTCTTGCCTACAAGGTCCGCCGCCTCTCCTTTCAGGTGCTGTGAATTGGCCTGACCACCCACAATCTTGTTCAAGGCCTCACACCTGTAGCCGGATGTCACTGTTATGGGAAATTCACAGGCTTCGCGTATCGGATCCAGGCATTCTGTAATCAGAATGTGCAGTTTGTCTGTGATTTCCTTGCTTGGAGTGTTGTTGATGCCATGCTCCTGCGCCTTGGCAGAGTGTGTAAGCTCTGAAATTGTGAAATAGGTTTTCATATCACTGGTTTTGTTTGTTGTTCTTTTTTGGTGTAAGTTCTGTGGGCGGAACCCTGTCCGGACAATACAGAACCTCGCATTTTGTGTATCCAAGCTTAGCAACCTGCACTTCAAGTCTGGCTATTTCCTTGCGCATCTCCACCTTCTCATCACGATGTTTGCTTATCTCTCCATACAGGTCGTCTATTTTGCGGTCACGCTCTACAGCCTCTTTTTTCATCTCTTCATAGAGCTTTCGCCATTCGTCACTCTGCTTAGCTTCATTTTCTATCTCCTTGAGGCGGCGTGTCTGACGTGCATATATGATACTACCACCTCCAAAAGCCGAGAGGAGTCCCACTATGGCCGCCACTATTGTACTTACCCATTCCATATCTAATCAGCCACCCATGTATATGTTTTATTTCCTCCTGACACCTGGCACTTCAGGGTATATGCGCCATTTGCATCAGGTGCTTCAGGTATGCGCTGCGCTATTTTCCAAACCGCTCCGGACTGTATAGCCTTTATTGAGTCCTGTGTAGGTGTGCTTTCAAAAGCTGCTGATATATTACCAGGCGCCCCTACATATCCGGTTGTGAGAGCAATATACACTCCGTTTGCCGTAACCGGCTGGCCGCCGCCTGGCACACTGCTGCCTGATTGTACATAGCTGGTGTTATAGTCCTTCAGCCGCTGTATCTGGTAATAAATCTCACCGCTTGTAAGCAGGTTCCCGCTATCCTCAACTGGATATGGATCAAACTTCAGGTTTATAAAATTCTCAATATCCACAGGATCCTGCGATTCCGGATAGGTGGATGCGAGAAGTGGCATTGGCTCTTCATCGCTGTCAAGTGGTGTGAGAGTTACAACACCGTCTACCGTTGTCTTCACTGCATTCCAGAGGCCTTTGATTGAAAAATACTCATCGCCGTATTCAGCAAACACCTCGTAAGTCTCACCTTCTACCATGGTAAGGGGGTCTCGAAGTGTGTAGAGGTTGAAATCTGTCACACTGTTTGTCAAGAGCCAGCCTTCTGTGCCTACCATGATAGGCGGGCGTGTCACCACTCTTTTTTGGAACAGGTTGTCCGCAATACTCTGTGTGTAGAAGTTCTGTGATATGTAGTCCAGAAGCGCTTCCGCAGAACACTTGCAGCTGCGGCCGTTAGCGTCAACCACATAGAACGTTGCACCCGTCAGGCCAGCCGCCTGTAGCAGTTCTGATAACTTTATTACTCCCATGGTTATTCCTCCTCTATTGCCACCAATGCAGGTGTGTTTTCAGTGATTATTGTCTCCATATTCTCAGACACAAGCAGATCGCCCACTGATACAGGTGATATGCTGTGTTCGTCATTCATCAGATCTATGTTAAGTGTCACTGAGCCTGGTCTGCGGTCTCCGGTTATAGTCCAGTCATCAGATGTGACATGACAGCGGCGCATCTGATTGTCATATACCAGATAACACTCATCACTTATCAGCATATCACGGATAAAGAGCAGGCGATCACGGTTACTATATCCTGTGCGCACCGTGAGTTTTTCACGGTACTTGCCGCGGCTCAGGGCTGCGCTCTCCATGGTCTGATAGACAGTGCCTGGCGTAAACTCATCCACTTTGTCCGCCTGACCCCAGCAAAGCAGAGCTTCAAGGAACCCAAGTGAGTTACGGAAATAGATAATATACTTCTCATCCGTCTTAGGATCGTCCAGCAGGGTGAATCTCACTCTGGAGTAGAGTATCTTTGACGGGCCTCCGGTGTAGTAGCTTATCTGGAATGAGCTGAGCTGTGACACACCGTATGAAAACTCAGCCTTTAGCAGTTTGAAGTCTCCAATGGTAAGAACCGTGGATACTGAACCCACAACAGGGAATCCAACAGTAGAGCCGTCTTCAAGTACAAAATAGTTTGTACTTGATACTGTCTTAGTAGTGGCAAAATACAGCTCTGTAATCTCTCCTTTATATAGAGAGTGTGAGTTTCGTGTGGTGAACACCCAGTTAGCTGTATCGGGAAGGTTAAGAAAATGCTGCTGCAGGTAGCTGTCATAGAAATCGGCTTTGCTCACACCGCCGTTAATCACTACGGCCGTAACTGTCACTCCTGAGTTGACATCGTGGTGCATGACTCCTATAATCTTATACAGGAACGGACCTGACACTGACGCCAGTCCGGAGAGGTCTGCCGCGTATGAATATTCAGAACCCTCCGTTACCGTGACCGGCACAAGAGAGAGCTGCACTGTGTCAGTGCTCATAAGCGTTCCTGAAGATATGGAGTACTTGCTTATGGTCAATGACAGGTAAGAGGTAAGCAGGCGTGTTGTGCGCCTGAAGTCAAACACCATTTGGTTTCTGCCCAGCAGATAGCAGGTGTAGTTGTTTGTTCCTGTAGGTATAACAATCATATTGCAAATCTAACCTTGTTAACGTCAATATCAAAGGACAGGAGAGACGGCTGCGAGGGTGTATTCCACCTCATACAGGTTATCATCCGAGAGGGTTATCTTCTTTTTCCTGATGATACAGCGCACACCTCTGTAGTTATAGACCTTATCAAAGTCTGCAGCATAGAACTGTGAGATATCCTGCACCACCGTAACCGTGAACTCAGACATGCCGCCTCGCAGGGCAAGGTCATACATGGCGTTGTTCTGCACTGTTTTGGCAAGGTCCACCACCTCTTCAATGCCGGTTCCCACATCTGAGGCATCACGCAGGGCGGCTGTCTTACACTCCGGACGGAAATAGTTACTAAATCTGTTATCGTCCCAGGCTCTATGTTTGTAGAATACAAACACGAGTGGACACTCATCATCCTCTGTTATGTCTGATTCGTTATATTCAATGTTTATGACCTTGTTCCTGGCTTTATCAAGATATGGTATCTGGCCGGATGCTGGTGTCACGCTGGAGGAGCTGTCTCCGTATGAGTACCAGTCATGGAACCATGTTCTTGACATTTTAGACTCCAGTGATTCTTTCTCCTCCGGTGTGCTACCAGCCGCCCATGGATTAACTATATCAGGATCCACCCCAAGGCGTTTAAGAAGGCAGTACTGTGTGGTCTTACGGCCTGTTATGTATGCGTAGCCATACAGTTTCAGCTCATGATTAGACCATACTGCCTGGTTAGCCCCACAGTTATAGGTGTACTTGGATTCATCAAGGTAGCCTGCGTCCTCAATCTTCAGAGCCTTCAGAGGTGAGAGTGCTATTGAATCATCCGGCTTCACATATCCAGGCAACTCCACCGCATCTGACTGCAGCAGTGAGTTCCACTGCACTGTGTGAGCTGTACCGTCTGAGTTACATACAACTGATACGCCAAAGCTCACCCATAGCTCACGGATAAACTCTGAGGCTGTAATATCCGGCACAAGGTGCTTGTAGTGCAGTTTGTTCACATCGTAGGCGCAGCATGAGTCAAGTGTATTGTTCAGGATTACAAGGTCATGCAAGGCTTCATCCGTGTAGAAGATATTATCACTGTCTGCAAGCTCATAGCCGGCATATTCACAGATACGCTTCAGAACATACCACACAAACAGGAACGGGGTTATACAGTATCCCTGCGGCACTTTGTATGTGCGGCCGTCTGCATCTGTATAATCTCTCTTCAGTGCTCCACCGGAACCAGTGTATGAATAAACGTTATCATATCCTGCATCCAAAAGAACCATTGCATCTGAGTCTGAGCGCGGAGTTACACCATTGTGCCAATTAGAATACAGAGCTGAGTAAAACTGATTTACTACATGGTTTTTAATAAGAATTGGAAATACTACGTACTTTTTATTATAGCTATTCATTCTGTACGTGTCTATCAATTCTCTCAGGAAGTCTAATGTAGGTGTGCCTGTATTTGGGAACGCCTTTTCTACTCCGTCAAACACATCCTCCATGGTTTTTTCACCAAGCAGAGCCCGGATATCCCTTGATTTGGATATAAAGGTTCCCTCTATTGATTCTGATGTGACAGACAGAATGCTGAGTGTACCGTCAAACTGCGTTATGCCACATATAAGCAGGCAGTCTATGTTAACGCCTGAGCGGCTGTATTTTGACCGTATCACCGGATACTCTGTAAGGCTTAGATTGGTGGATGTCACAGGCAGGGAGAATGGAAGGGAGAAGTCTCCGCTCTCCTCAATATACGGGTTTGAAAGCCCCAGCGGGATTTCAAACTCTGCAGGCAAATCAAATCGGCCGCCTCCGTCTTTCTTAATGAGTTGGATCATGGTGTTATCTTTTTTCAAGTTTTTTAACCTGAGGTGTATATCATGTTATCTTTTTGCAAGTTCTTTAACCTGAGCCATGCGCTGCTGAGCCGTCTCAAAGCTCTGATAGTTCACTGTGGCGGTGAGAGGTTTTGACTTCATGGCCTCCACCTGGGCTGCAAGGCTGGCCACCACCTGAAGCAGCTGGTCAGTGCCGCCTGAGGCTGCACCCTCGGTTACATAACCGCCGTCCGCATAACCGCCTGCCTTTGACTGGCGGCCTGCACGGCGTGCCAGGCGTGCGCTCTCTATGGCTCTTACCATGGGAACTATGGCCGGATTGGCCATCTCTTCCTGAGCCACAACATACTCTCCCTTATGTACCACTCCTGCAGGCTCATACTTGCCTCCGTCACCAGTGTAGCCGCCTGATGAGTATTGACCCTTCAGACTGAAGGATGATGACGGCGCTGCTATTCCTGAACCGCCGGATCCGCCGGAGCTTTCAAGAGTCTGGTTGAGTATTGCATCACGCTGCGCATTGATGTTGGCCTGTTGGATGGCCGCTGTACCAAGCAATAAGGCTGTTAGTATCGCTCCTGCAATAGGACCTCCGATAGGACCCAGCTGCATGGCGGTGGCCCATGCTGTCACAATACCGGTGGCTGTGGATATCCAGAGGTTGGCTGACTGCACGGCCGCATCTGACACGGCTTGCTTTTTCTGCAGCTCAAGCTCCTTCTGCGCATACTCCTGCTCTATCTTCTCGCGCTCCTCGGCATTATCACCTGCAAGGGACAGCTGCTTCTCTTTCTCAGCCTTCAGAGCGTTGGTCTCCTGCTCAAATATGAGCTCTGTATACTGACCTATGGCTGATACTGCTCCAGACAGGATGGAACCTATTGCTGAAGCGTAATCAGCAAAACTCTTCTCACCCTTCTTGGATAGAGCGCTGATACCGTCAAACATCTTACTGAAGGAGCCTAATATGCCGCCTGTAACGCCGCCTACTGTATTACCTACCTCAGTAAAGACCTCTGAGAGCTGAGCGGTGGCGTCAGCGAAGTTATCTTTGAGTTTCTTGAGGATGTCATCATGCTGCTGTGTGGCCGTGTTGACTCTCTTAACGGCCTCTTCAACTGCAGCCGCCACACCTTCAACACCTTGCTCTGCCATGGTTTCAAAGGTGGCCTTAAACCCTTTCTCCACGTCAAGCCTGGCGCCGGCATACTTTGCAGCCACTTTCAGACGCTCATTCTCCGCCTGTGTTTCAAGTAGGAGTCCCGCCTTGACCTTTGACTCTATGGTGCGCAGCTCTGACTGCTCAGACTCTTTAAGCGCATCCAGAGAGGCTGTTCGTGCCTTCTTGGTTGAGTCTATGAGTTTCTTATCGGCGTCCTGTTTCGTCTTAATCTGAGCATCGGCAATGCTCTGCTCTATTGCAGTGGTGTCCTGACCGTACTTCAGGAGTGTGGAAAATTCAGCCTGCTGGGCTGACTCCCTCAGGCTCTTGAGCTGCTCATCATACTGCTTTCGGCTGATGAGTCCGGATGCGTAGTCCTGGCTCACGGCAAGAACCTTGGCTGCCAGGTCTTCTTTCAAGTCCGCAAGCTCTTCATTCATCTCTGAGAGGCGGTTCTGGCGGCGCGCTTCTGCAATGCTCTTTTCAAGTGACAGCAGATCCTCTCCATATTTTTTATGCAGCTTCAGCTTCTCATCCAGATTGGAGGCTTTAAGGTCTCTCAGGCGCCGGTTGCTCTCCCTCTCCGTTATTTCTCCATTTGTCAGGGCGTTGATAATTATTATCTCCTCTTTTTTGTATGAGTCCTCAATTATTTTCAAACGGTTCTGGAAGTCCTGCTTTGCAGCTTCCTGACGCATTGAGGCGTTCTGCCTGGCATCACGGCGTGAGCCGTCATAGTATTCCTTCTGCAGAGTACTCAGGTCTGAGAAGAATTTACGGAATGTCTCTTTCTCCTCCTCTGTGGCCGCATCAAGTGTTGCGGTTATATCGTTGGTAAGGTTGGCCAGTTCCCTGCGCTGCTGGAACGTAAGCTCAGTACCATCCTTAACCATATCCATGTAACGCTTAACCTGCTGATACTGCTCTTCAGAGCCCTTACGAATGGCGTTAATGATGTTTTTGTTCTTACCCTCCCATACGTCATACTGCTTAGTGAGGTTGCTCACTGCTTTGTCATAATTCTCCTTCTCCAGCTGCATAATCTCACGGCTCGCCTCCATGCGCTCTTCAAGCGATTTGGTTGAGTCCTGGGTAATCTGGCGCAGCTCGCTAATTCTGGCCTTGTTCACCTCTGTGAGGTCATTGTTACGGGCTATCTCATCATTAAGAGCATCCTCTGCTATTGTGGCCTGGTAGGCGGCTGATGCGACATCGCTTATTCCGGTGGCTGTGTCCGCTATGTTTGATATATTGTCAGACAGCGCCTCAAAGTCAAATGTGAAGAGGTTGTATAGTGCCTTGTACACTTCAGTGACTATCCTGTAGACCGAATCAAGCACAGCGCCAAGGGCCGACATCGTGGCGTTAAGTATGGTTGTGGCCTTATCGCTGCCCTCTATGGCCTTTTTAAGCGACATGAATACAAGTGCTATGGCCGCAATAACAAGGCCTACTGGATTCAGGAGAAGCGCCTTCAGCGCCGTCCCAAGACCCGTGACAGACCGGCCTACCATGCCTATTACGCCAGGCATTCCGGAAAGTTGCTTTGTGAGGCTCAGGTTCCTTCTGTTCAGCGTGGCCATGGCGCCTTCAGTTGCAGACAGCTGCTGCTGCAGCTGCTTATACTCCTTAGGATTGGCGGCCGCGCTGGTAACATCCAGCTGTGACTTCAGTTCGGCGGCTCTCTTACGGAGCTGTGACATTGACATCTCAGATAGGTTCATATTCTTAGTGAGCTCCCCTATCTTGTTCTTGTTGTCCGCTATTGACTTGCTGTTATTGGCTATCTCCTTATTGAGCTGCTGAATCCTCTGACGTGTGGCCGCGTGCTGCTGTGAAAGTTTGGCGTAGGTGTCCGTATTGGTCCTGCCTGCCTTCTCCAGCTTTGACATCTCCTTCTCCATGGCGTCAAGCTCCTTCTGAGTCTCTTTGAGTGAGCCGTTGAGGTTGCGGTTCTCTTTCTCCAGCTCATGGATCTGACCCGTGAGGCTGTTAATCTCTCCTTGCACACCGGATGAGTTAAGGTTGAGCATCCAGTTTATCTGGTCTTCGCTTAGTTTTGCCATATCTCTTGATTTTTCTTATTACAAAAATAGCTGCCATGCAGCAGCTTTGAAAGGACATATCATTTAGGGTCAAAGGCCTTTTTAAGAGCTGTGCCCACCTCATCTGCAAGGGCTTTCCCTATGTTATACCTGATATCCGGCAATGCGTTGTTATATAGTATGCCCCACACCTGACGGTTGTATATCTTCTTGTTGCCATGTCGCTTCATGTCAAGGAAACGCTCATGCAGCACTATGGATGCAGTCACATGGAACCGCTCCCCGCTGGCAGATATGGAGTACTGCGGACTGGCAAGCGAATCCTCCAGGGCGCCTGTCCTGCGCCCAATGCCACGGCCGCGTCCCTTCCTGGCGGTAAGATCCTTCCCGGATACATAGATATTCCGCTGCGCTATAAGCAGCATTGATTTGTAGATATTCTTAACATCGCGGTCCAGAACACCTACAATCCAGTCTCTTTTTATGATTGTGTCAGAAGTCATCTGCGTTTTTAATTCTGTCAATAATCTGTAGTAATGCGCTTTTGCGCTGTGGTGTAAGATGGTCTATCAGGCCGCTTTCCGTGTGGAAATATATATCATCGTCACCGCCGCTGAGCATACCACCGTCAAAAATATAGCGCACAGCCTCAAGAATCCCGCACATAACAGGTGAATTGCTCCTGCCGTATATCCGCAATCCTTCTAATGTGATTACTGCCTTAAAGTATGTTCTCGAGGTGCATCCCTGAATAAGCGTGTGGGATGACATCATTTGCGACGGCATATCTGGCAGGCTCTCACCGATCTCAATGAGATAATTAAACTTCTCATTCCACAACTCCCAGCTTGCCATATTTTCAATGAACTCATCCTGGCGTTTTTTACATCCTATCTGCATAATAGCTAAATCCATTTTCATTCTTAAAAGATATAATTGTGCGTTAAATCGGCCCATGTTACACGTTTTTAGATAGGGAGTGAGTGTCGTCACTCCCTTGGATTGTCCACTCCGCTATAAGCACGCCACTGCGCTCATAGATAACAAGGCATCCGTAGCGTGCTATGCGCGAATCTTCATCAGTCTTTGTAGTCATCCTCATTGAACACATATCCGTCACCCTCAACTACCTTCTTAATCACTTCCATTTTTGGGCGGCGGCTCTGCGAAAACAGACGCTCAATGCACTTGACATAGCCTTCCTGCTCTGTAGGCTGATAGCCATAGCGCAGTACCCAGCCTCCGTTAACTCTCTCAAGGTGCTTAGTGCCTTCAGGCACAACGTTGAATACTCTTAACATAGTTGTCCAATGTTTTAATTTGTTGATTAGAAATATATCTCTCTGTGTATTTTCTCTTAACAGTACATACCAGGTGCCCGCTCTTGTTCCTGAAATACAGCCACTCAGAAAACCTCTCAAGCACCACGCCCGCTATCCTCTTTTGAATGTTAAAGGCTCGTGTATGTGACATTATGCCAGTGTAGCTGTTGACTGAGCGCATGACATCACGTGCGGTCTCGAGGTCTGCTCTCTTTACTGATTTTACTTTGCCAATGCAAGCCTTCACAACCCTGTTGGATATGTAGAGTCTGTCCTTGTATATCACACGTCCGCAAAAGCTGACTCCGTGGCGCACCGGCTGTATGTACACCTTGTTAGGGTGCGCTTCAAGGCTCTGCTTTTCCAGCAGATCGGCAAACTCACGCCTCTCAGTGTTAGCCGCCTTAGCGTCACGCACCACATCACCGTAGTCATCCACAAAGTGAGGTGCCCTCAGCGAACTGTCAATGGGAGCAAGGTACAGGTTTGCAAGGTGCTGAGAGTATAGGTTGCCTATAGGGAAACCTTTGCCGCCGCTCGTAAACAGTGACTTGCCAAACGGTACGCTGTTATGCAGCTCTATAGGAGAGCGCAGCTCACATCCCTTTGTGGCGTCTGAGAGTATGAGCTTCCGTATTAGCGTCATATAGAACTCCCTCTGCTCATCGGTGTAGCCCTTTGGTCTGAACATGCTTTCATACATCTTGAACGTCTGCAGAGCCTTCTCACGGTCTATGCTCATAAAGAAGCTCCTTACATCGCATTTAAGTATGTAGCCGTCCGGATTCTCCTGCATCCTCTGCTGGATGCTAAGAGCCGCCGTGTGTGCGCTGTGGTTCTTACGGTTGCCGTGGCTCACGTCTCCGTTGCTCTCATGCACAGCCTCGGTGACAGCAAGCACATAAGGAGCCACAAGGTGGTGTACTATGCGGTCACGGTATCTTGCCGCAAACACCTCACGTATCACTGGATAGGTGAGGATAAAGCATATACCTCCAAGCGGATTGTACGTTCCGCTGTGTATCTCCCTTGCAAGGCTCACCACCTCGGACAGGTGGAAATGCACCTTGCATGCGTCCGTTCTTGACTTCTTGTTCTGATAACAATCCTCCTCGGCATCCAATAGCAGCTCCAGTGTCTTATCGAACTCGGAGAAGGGGACGGTGGTGTTACCGTTGTTCTTGTTGTTGTTATTCGTACCTCCACCAGGGAAATTGGTGTAGTTGGCATTATTGTTATTGTTCTGCTCGGAACTCCACATCCAGCCTGATAGAACCTTCCAATCATGACACGCTGTAGAAGTACCTTGCATAGCGCAAGGGGTGTCACCTTTCAATTCAACACGCTCTCTCATCATCATCCTTGGATTTAATGATTCTGGCACTATCCAGCCTGCAAATCTGCGAGGCTATGTCATCGCACAGCACATCAATACTGGTCATGACCTTGCCGCTCCAGCCGTGCATGGAGTATATGAGGTAGCTCATAGCCTGTATCTCCTCAATAACCTCCAGCGCACGCTTCTTGTAGTCCTTGCCCTTCAGCTGCCGCATGGCGTAGGTGAAAAGCAAAGAGCCGCTTTTTAGCAAGGTGTCACAATAGGTGTGCTGCACCCTTTTCACAGGAAGAGTGGTGGCGTTAAGCAGTATCTTGTTAAGCTGTATCACTCTCCCTATGATAGGCGTTTCAAGTGCATGGAAACTTCTTGACTGCATCAGAGGATTGTTTTAATTATAAAATATCAGAACAATGCTCCGCATTGTCAGGCTCTGCCACGTCTGAAAACGGAGAAGGGGACGGTGGTGTAACCGCCGTTCTTGCTGTTGTGATTCGTACCTCCACCAGGGAAATTGGTGTAGTTGGCACTACCGCCATTGTTCTGCTCGGAACTCCACATCCAGCCTGAGAGAACCCATGTTGGAAGCACGCTCTGTGCAAGTTCGGTAACAGCTGTTCCGTTGACGCACATAAGCTGAAGCTCATCCTGCTTAGGCTCATACCACTCCTGCACGTCACCGTCAAATGCCTTGTACTTGGCGCAGTGCTCAGCTGATGGAGAGCCTATGATGTTGGAACTGTCCTTGTAAGGCACTGCATACTTCTGAGCAAGCGTAGTGCCGTTCCAATAATAGAGCGTAGCGGTGAACGTCTCCATGGTCTGCCCAATCTCAGGCTCACCACTCTTAACGTCAATGTACATAGGACTTTCAGACGTACCACGGTTGATAAGAGAGCCTACAGCAACGGTGTTCTCCCCTGCACTTGTAACCACCACATAGTGAGTGTATGCAGTAGGAGCTGTAGAGGTGTCAATATCAGCATAGTCTTCTACGATAATGACCTCCGGGTCATCAAGGTAATACTTGCTGACAAATGGGTTAAGCTGCTGAAGCACCTTACGTGTCTGTGTCTGTCCGTCATAGGCAGGATTACCCATGTTATAAAGCGTAAGACTGTAGCCACCCCAAGTATAGGCTGCATACTGCTCAACCGCCATGATACGTGTAGCAGAAGAGTTGTTGATGATGATACCAACCACATCTGGCAACACGATAGTCCCTTGTGAGGCTTGGGTTTTAAGCACCTCCCACTCAGCCTTGGTATAGAAGTGCTCCACATCCTGGTCATCGATAGCGTAGATGTAGCAGCCGAACACACCCAGCGCCATGCGTATTGCTGAAATCCACTGAATAAGCGGAAGGTCGGATACAACCAATCCTTTTTCTTCGCACACAGTTTGGAGGTCAGCCTTGAACTGCTCAAGGTACTGCACCTGTGACATAATGGTTGACCACTCAATGTTAGGCTCGTTGATAAGAGCCGCCATTCTTGCAAGAATAAGAGGCTTGAGGTCAGGTTCAACACTCTGGTCTGCTATATACTGCTTCATGGCGTTCCACGCCTGAACAATAGCAGTGTTCACATAATCAATGCTCGCAGCATGATTTTTGCTATATTCTTCATTCTCCATTTGTTAAAAAAGTTTAATAGGTTAGATACTCGGTTTTAGTCAAGTTGTGACAAAAGGTCATCAAGTGCAGGCTGCTTCTCAGCGTCAGTCATCATCGCCATTGCTCCCACTGACTTGGCCAGTGCGCTGAAGCTCTCCATGAGAGTGTACAGACGGTCAATTTCTTTTTGTAGATTACTCATAGTCTTATAGTGTTAGTTACTCAATCTCGTTGCTTTCCTCACTCTCTGAGTCTTCCTCCTCATCATCCCCGATGATTGCGTGCAGCTGTGCCGCATAGTCATCCATATTGTCATCCACTATTGTCTTAATGGAGTCAAGTGCTGACTTAATATCCTCTGCTGTGGTACATTGGTCTATCTCAAAGGTTATCTTGTCACCTTGTGCAAGCACCGGGATTACTACAGTTTGAACAGTTCCATTCGGCATCACCTTCTGATAATTCTCAACGTATGTTACAACTCCATTGGATATAGATGCGATGAGGTCCTTCCTCATAGAAGAGCAAATCGGCTCCTTTTGTGTCTCATTGACAATAAGTCTTATGTCCTCTATTGATAGATCCTCGATACCAGTGTTGATACTTCGTGTACCGGCTTCAAATGTTACATTTATTCGTGTTCTCATATCTTTTTGTTATTCTGGTTACATTGCTGCATAGAGAAGTAGCTCCTGGTTATCAAGGCGTGTGTTAATTGTATCCACCGCCGCCGTCAGATCAGCGCTGGAAGCTTTGCCGGCCACCTCCAGTGCAAGATACTCAACTGTGGCCATGGATGCCTTTGTGCTCACCTCCTGGGCAAGGGAGTCTACTGATGCCGCTGATGCTTTTCTGTCAAGCTGTGTCTGTAGCCCCGTCACATCGCTAATCTCATGCGTGTGTGCAAAGTCCGTAATCTCTGACTTGGTATGTGTGTGTGCAAAGTCCGTAACCTCTGACTTAGTGTGCGTATGAGCAAAATCAGTGATATCAGCCTTGGTATGCTCATGCACTATAGGGGCAAAACGTGTGTCACACTGGAACTTGGTGTAGTAGTTGGCCAGCGGGTTCTGGCCGTAGGTCCCGGATGTGTTGAAGATATCCTCAGGCAACTCGTTCGCCTTCAGAATAGGATTCAGCACACGGAAAAATGCAGTGAAGCCAATCCTGCCATAGAACGCCTTAGGGTCAACAGGAACAAGCTCAGAGGGAATCAGGAACTGGCCGCAGGCACACGCCGCCTCACTGTCAGCCTGCATCTGAGCAATAATGCCTATGAGCAGGTTCTGCATCTCATTGGCCGTAAGCAGCTCTGTCATGTTATCACGGTTAGAGGTGTTATGCGGCTTGGCCACTGTCACGGCGATGTCAGTGTATAGCTGCAGCCCGTTACGGTCATACTCCACATTACCATACTCACAGAAGAGCACCACCTTGTGAGAGTTCCTTACGGCATCGGCCACAAACTCAGCATTGGCACTGAAGATGTAGGAGTCAATGCCGCTGATGACAGCCGGACATTCGCCCGATGTCATCTCAGAGAGCGTCTCATTAAAACCAGGCATGGCGGCGTAATCCGGAGTCACGGCCATTTTTTTGAGCACGTCAGCAGGCACAAAACGGCAGAAGTAACGGAATATCTGCAAAAGAATATCGTAATCCATAACTATATCATTTTTATAACGTCAGCAACAGAAAGGCCGCTCCTGGATGCAATCTCTCCAGCCTTCACACCCTCCGCCGCAGCCTTGGCCACATTATCCTTTATAAGCTTAATCTGAGCATCCATAAACTCAAACAGGTTCATCTCGGCCACATTATGGTAGCCGGCCTTCTCAAGGCTCAGGATAACCTCACCCATACCAAGGTTGAAGGCACTGTCAGAACTTGCACCGGCAGCTGCAGAGCGCCGGAACAGCATCCCATACACATGGTGCTCCTTGAAGTACTGCACCACTCCAGTAAACCACAGGCTTGTGCCAAAGAGCACAGCACCAGGCAACCCTGCAGTCTCATCATAGCTTAGATTATAGAGCACCGCAGAGAGGCGGCGCAGAATGTGCATGTGAAACTCAGGCGTATCATCGCTTTTAAGAGTGGATAGCAGATCCACACCGTCAGAGAACTGGCGGGCTGTCATGTTAGTCTCCACAGTCATGCGGCGAGTAAAGCGTGCAGCATTCTCCACCATGTCAGCAAACGGATTATCCGTAAAGTAGTAGTTAAGCTTCAGCTCGCTGCCATTCAGTTCAAAGGCAAAGTTCAGACTCTCGGACAGACGCACCAGGTTACAGGTCACATACTCAGAGCGCAGCCTGTCAAGCTCCTTCTGAGCCATAGCCTCCACAGGGTTGGTGAGCCAGAGCCATGCACGGCGCAGGCGGCGCCACAGTCTGCGGCGGTCAGGCCTGTAGCCGGTAATCATCAGCAGCATCTGCAGCTGGAAGTCAAAAGGCTCCATCTCCCCGGTCACCACAAAAGGCAGCATATCCATGGCGCGCAGCAGCTGCTCACCAGTAAGCTCCCCCCACTCAGTAGGCAGGTGCAGCATGGAACCGTCACAAAGCATTATATCTTTCATACAGAGGCAAATTTATCAGTTTCACTTACAGTGCGGCTCCTGTATGCCACGGGCGATATCCCGCTGCGCGCCTCCACGGAGTCAGCTGCAGCAATCTCCATATCCACCTCACTCCAGTAACTCCTGGCACGGCCAATGAATATGTCAGCCACAGTCTCACGGATGCGGGCGTCAGCCGCCTGAGCGTGATTCTTGCCCATCTCATTGTTCAGATCCAGACGGATAGGCTCAGGCAGACAGTGGTATGCCAGACGCTGGCACGCACGGCCAAGCACCTCATAGCACAGAGCGCGGCGCATCTTCTCAGTAAGAGAGGCCGTAGGCAGTATGCGGCTCAGTATGCACTCACTATGCACCTCACGCACAATCCATGCAGCGTATATCAGGAACACAGAGTCAGACACGCCAGTGTAGCGTTCAAAGTCAGCAATGCCCACAGGCAGGTCATTCAGCCTGGAGGCCTCACTACCCTCCCATGCAGGGAACTCGGACTCATGCCCGGAGAGCAGCTTCAGCAGCTCGCCAAGCCAGAAGTGGCCGTCACCTATAAGGCGGTTCTCCAGCTCATCCTGCTGGTACTTGTAAATGGTGGTGCTCTCATCGCTCTTACGCACCGTGATACCGTCATTCTCAATATTGGCAATGAGATAGATAGTGTGGTGGTACATGGCAAAATGGAGCATGGCGCGGCGCAGGTAGTCAAGAGCTTCAGCATTGAGAGCTTCAGCATTGTCACCAGTGGCGGCGGTGCCGTCGCATATTCCGGAATAAAGAGCGGCACCCAGCTGGCGGCTCAGCTCAGAGGCCACCTTGGCAATAGTGCTCACAATGTTATCATACTCCAGTGTGAGGTGAGTACCGCTGATGAGCGGCTTCATCTCCTGAGCAAAATTAGCACGTGTAAAAGGGATTGTTATCATACTGCAGGCTGTTGGTTAGAGAGGCGGTCAGAGGGTGAAACCTCGCTCTGGCGGCTCGGAGTTTCAAGACGGAAGCCAAGCATGATGCCCTTCTCCTTAACATACGGGAAGTTCATTGCTATGGCACGGTTAATCTCACGGCATATAAACTGGTCAGGGAACACCAGAGTGTTCATATAAACCACGTAGTTGTAATAAACGTCAGAGCCGCTCTTGCTTATCACACCGTCATTCTCCACGTTAGTGATAGAGCTGCTTATGCCCACGCCAGCCAGAGTAACCTGGTCAGCGCGCTTGTCATAGTTTATCACGCTCTCAAAGTACTCCTTGAACTTGCCAGGCATCTCTTCAAACTCCCAGCCCTCATCACCCACCTTGGTACTCGCCCAGAGCTTACCCTGGTTCTTACCCTCACCGCTGAGCATCTCAGTAATGCGCTTGAGCTCATGGTTTATAAGATCCTCCATCATAGCCTCAGAGAAAGGGTAAGGCAGGTTGTTCTCATCAAAGAGCCTCACACCCTTGTACTCTTCAGTCCGGCTAATGCCGTTGATGTTATTACTGCAGATGCCAGAGAGAATCTCCTTCTGGTTGGAGTACCAGGCAAACGGAATCTTACAGTGGATATGGGCGTTCAGAGCGTTCTTCAGATAAGAGTTTAGATACTTAGGCGTGAGGTTGGAGGCCTTAATCCACTCCTTCAGACCCTCGTACCAGCCGTTATAGGCATACACGTATCTGCAGAAGTTCTTGTCAGTAGAGAAGCTGACCGCCTCCGCCTGTGCATACGGCGATGCGGGGTTGAACCTCGGCCACACGTCAAAGCTTGCGCCGCCTATGCGCATCCAGTCTCCCACTGCCACAAACTTACAATCGCTCTGCTTTATGCGGCGGCCTACAGGGTTCACGTCAGATGCCAGTCGCGCCTCATCGGCTCCCACATAGCTCAGAGCAATGACGCTTCCATTTGTCTTGAACATACGTGAGCGGCTGAAGTGATACTGTGAGCAGCAGGTACGCACATGGTAGTAGTCAGTTATCAGATTACGCAGGTAGGAGCGGTAGTCATCATAGCCGGCGGCCTCCCAGCTCTCCAGCCACGCCTGGATCTTAGCGTCATGCACCGGCGTGCGCACCTCCTTGCCGTCTATAATCTCCTTGGTGTAGAGATAAGGGCCGCGGCCATAAAGGTAATCTATGCGCTTACCTATGATGCCAGGAAGTAATTTATTCTCCTCAATGGTGGCGCTCACCTCCTGAGGATAAAGATTGTGTCCTACACCCCACACAGGCACGTAGTAGCCGCCCACGTTCACGCAGGCGCTCTCATTCATGTAGCGGCGATAAAGCTCGCGGTAATCACGCTCACGCTTATCCTCACGGGCTTCAAGCCCCTCAACCTCATACATGATTACGCCATGCCGCCTACTGGTGTAAAAACCTGTGGAAACAGGCTTGCCTTCTTTAGTTTTCATATATCGTACCATTTAACTCGGAACCATACATCACCAAACCTCACGTAACGCAACAGCCTTCTCCAGCACTGTAGCGGCTTTAGCGTATCAAGGTCAGTGAAATAGAGATAGTGGTCAGAGTGAGTCTGCAGGCCCTCACTGCGCCGGGCGGTGCGCAGGCTGCAGCGCTCATACTTGGCAGTCTGGAAGCTCACCTCCTCACGCCTCTGGTCATAGGTTATAAATTGCACGCCAAAGCTCACCGGGGTTGAAAGCCCCTTCATACGCCTCATACGGTTAATGGCGTCAGCGCCTGATATGACTCTATCTGTTACCACAGTACAAATATATCATATACACTCCGTTGGATAAAGGACAAAGATTAGCGGCTGGTAAATGATGCGAATCCAGCAAAGGCGTTTTCCGGAGCATCTGAAGCAGGCAGTAGTTTCTTGTATTCACCCCACAGCAGATACATATATGCGGTGGCCACCTGTGTGGAGTAAAGGCGCTGGTCCGGATAGTCAAGCTCCTTCTCAGAGCTTTTGTCAAGCACAATGCGCCCCTCTGAACGCTTGAGCGGCGAGTGGTATATGGAGCTTACAAGAGCCTCACATTCATTGCCGTCTATGAGAATACGGTCACGGTTTCCCTCCACTTTGCCAAACAATATGTTCAGCAGCCTGTAGTGCTGTGCATAGTATATGGTGGGTGCGCCCAGGCTCATAAGGCGCACCGTCCAGCCACGCTTCTGGAACGCCTTACGCAGTAGCATGGCGTCCGTATCATTGAGGTCGCCTGTCACCGGGTAGAAGTCACGCCAGCGCGGATCATGCTGATTGGCCGCACGGTCATAGTGCAGCATTATGGTCTTGTTACGGTGGTATGAAAAGAAGCTGCAGACTTTCTCCGCCAGCTCTTCATGCTGCTCGGGGTGTATCACGCAGAAGTCCTTTATGGCACGGAACTCATGCTTTGCCATGTTGCGCTGTGCTATCACCAGTGATGTGAACGGCCCAGGATCATAGCCGGCATAGAGAGGCTGCAGAGGGTCGCAGTACTTGAGGTCTCTGGAGCTGAACTCCCCTGCCACGCTGCCTGCCGATATCTGGTCCAGGCGCTCATACTTGTAGGAGTCAGTGAATATATGCTCCTTGGAGAATTTTCCAAAGAAGAGATCCTTGACCTTTCTCTTACGTATAGCGAATATGGAGGTGTTGAGCTTATCCTCATCTTTGATATTCTTAACCTGGTTCTCTATGTAGTCTATACCAAGTATCTTTATATTTGAGAAGGAAGAAGCCCTCATATAGTAGGTCTGGCCACGGCGCAGCTCTGTAAGGCGCTTCTCCCACCGCTGCACGGTGGAGAGCAGTTTCTGCTCACGGGCGGTGTCTGAAGCGGCGCGCGCCTCTATGAGCTCCACTTTGTAGCCGTCAAGCACATACGCCAGCTCTTGAATCAGGCCTATAAGCTCTGCATCCATGTTTTTCTCGTACTTCATCCACCAGTCTTCATCCGTCTCGAAATTTGCAGTGGAGGATGTTCCTGTTATGCCCATGAAATAATGTGAGTGGCCGAACTTGGCGCGGTCTGAGCGCAGCGCAGGTATTATGCGCTCGGCAAATCGGTCTTCTGGGATACGCAGCATCTCATCCACAAAAAGGTGCGCCGCATTCTTACCCAGAGCGCTCTCAGGGCGGTCACAGCTCACGAACTGCACTACTGTGCCGTTCCAGAAGCTTATGGTGTGCTTCCAGTTCTCTATATAGGTATTACACTTCTTAAAATGGATTGGTGGCTCCTTGCCTATCTCATAATAGTATCCTTGTGAGTAACTGTCATGGAAATACTCCATGAGTCCAGGCAGGATATTATCAAATATGCTCTTGTAGGTGCTGCTTGCCAGAACAAGGCAGCTGCCCGGCATGGCGTTCTGCACACGGTCAAGGCGCGGCCCAAGTATGTGAGTGGTCTTGCCTGAGCCACGGCCGCACTCCACATAAAGGAATGTAGGGTCTGCCAGCTTGGCAAGTATCTGCGCCACACTGTAGTAGTTTTCCGTGTATATCTCCTGGTCTATCTTCATACGGGCTGGCTCTCCACATCCTCCACGCCCAGCTCTGTGGATAGTTCACGCCTCAGGCGCTCCTTGTCAATGGCCGATGCGTCACGCGCCTCTATTATCTCCATGGCACGGCGATAGGCGGCAAACATTCCTGACTTTTTAACGCCCATGCGCTCCAGCTCCACATCGGGGCTTATAAGCTGCTCCTTGTATTTAATGAGGTTAGGGTTCACGGCCTGACTGGCGGCCGCCACACGGAACTCTCGGGCACGCTCCAGGCACAGGCGCGCCTCTTTTATATCACCGTCCTTGGCTGCTGTCTTAAAGAGCTCCATCATTGCATCTGCAAAGTATAGGTTCCACTCATCGGCGGTCACCGTGCAGCCTGTGTTGAAGTAGCTTATGGAGTCACACACACGGTTACGGGCTGCTGTGAGGGAGATGTGCGGATGCAGCTTCATAAGCTCATGAGCACAGCCCGCCACATCGGGGTACTCCTTCAGCAGGTTGGCCGCATCATTAAGCTCTGTTATGTAGGCTGCCAGCTCCGGCTGTATGCCGTCGGCCCTCTTGCTGGTCAGGAACTCCTGAACCTTCTTAACTGGCAGGGCTCTCAGTCGGTCAAGATATGAATCCATGGTTGTGTCAGATTATCTTCTGTAGTATCTCTTTCTTAGTCTCGCAGTTCTCCAGGTTGCGCTGCCATGCTTCACGCTCGCTGTCACTCTTGTAGAGTTTGTGTGTGAGGCGTGAGCGTATGCGGCGTATGTTCTGCTCCAGATTGGCCGCCGTCTGCAGGAATTTCTCCGGGGCTGTGCGCTTCATCTCACGCATTTCATCCTCATAGCTATGCTTTAGTATCTGGCGGCGTGTGAGCGGGTGCAGGCCAAGGAACTTGCCTGTGGAGGCGTATGAGAGCAGCTCTCGCTCTGCGCTGGCGTTGCGTTTGTCATACTCTATAAGTTCTGCAGCCTGCTCGGGGTGGTCATCCAGTGTGAGGTCAAGCTGCTGCATACGGTGATAGCAGTTCACACGCTCATCATAAAGGAGTATGCAGGTCTGGATATCGGGGTTGAGGTTGTCCGCCCATTTTATTTGCGGGAACTCCTCTTCTTTCCGTCTTTTTTTTTATTCTCCGCAGGCTGGTTTTCAGGCTGCTTTTCAGGCTGCTCTCCAGTACCGGCTGCAGCTGCTTCTGCAGACTCTGCTATAGTCTCATTTTCAGCCTTTTCTGTGGGCTGGTTTTCAAGCTGCTTCCCGCTGTCTTTAGTGGCTGCTGCAGACTTTGCTACAGCTTGTTTTTCAACCTTTTCTGTGGGTTGGTTTTCACTGTTACGATTACGCTCTATCTCCTCTTCTGTGGTTACGTCAAGGAGGGCGTAAATCATACGGCCGCAAAGAGCTCCACGGTTAACATCGTTGACTCTTGCAAGCTCACGATTCATGGGTGAGCGCGGGAAATTCTTCTGAAAAAGCTGCAAATCCTTGCTGAATTTGCTTTCATCCTTCAGGCGGTCTGTTATCTCTTGTTTCTGTCTTATAGTGTACATACGTGTTTTTTTTTAGAATTATAAAAAACGGCCCTAAACAGGCGTTTTTCGCCTGCTTAAGACCGTGGTTTAGTCGGACGCTATCCTCTGTATATTTCAGTAAAGGTGTAGCTTGCTCCACTCTTGCCTACCAGGAAGATGATACGGCTGCCTACAGCTGCGCTAAAGCTTACCTGGTTGCTGAGTATGAATGTGGTGGAGTTGGCAATGGAGGTCGGATAGTTCACGCCTGCGCCCTCAAACTCAATCTGACGGCCAAGGTCGGCATCTGTTACGCCGGCAATGGCTGTAAGAGCTGTGGCTGCAGCATTATCCGTGAGGATATAGCGTGAGCCTGCGCCCACTGTCACACTGCCTTCGCTCACTGTGAGAGCTGTGGCTGCCTCTTGTGGTATCTCACCCTCGTAGAACAAAATTGGGTCAGGGCACTCGCCACCCTCAAAGGTGATAGCAATGCCGTTAACGCCTCCGTCCTGTGCGCCTATGGTTGAGTACTTGATCTGGAGGCCGCCGCTGCAAGGGCTGCCGCCTATGAACTTGACGCCATCCTGGCAGCGCTGCCAGATAACTATCACATTCTTTCCTACATTCTCATAGAGCCAGCTCAGGGTGTTCTTACTGATACCCTCAATAAGTGTCTCAATGGTGAGCTTGCCACCGTATGGGCTCTCACCCGGGGCTGCAGAAGGCTTGATGGTGCTTGCTTTGACATCAAGGTAACGGAACACCTTACCCGTCTTCAGCGGGTTGGTGCTGATAGTAGCGTTCACCGCCTTAGGCCAGTTGTCCACGTCAACGTCCTCAATGTCCGCAATGAAAAGGCGGAAGTTAAGGGCTGTGAGCTTCTCGGCCGCACTGTTGCTACGTGCTAAATCTCTTGTTATCATGATTGTAACTTTTTAACAGGTTTCAAACTCTCCGCTCACACAGAGCCTCCGGAGAGGCTCTACGCTTACGGATTTCAATTATCACTATACAGATGTCACTGAGCGGCGGAGCTCAAGGAACTTGCCTGTAGGACGTGAGGCTGTGATGGTCTCACCGTCAACTGTTACAGTGTAGTCCTCAAACTCTGGATAAACCACAATGAAGTCACCAGCAGCCACGGCCTTGAAATCAGAGACAATCTTAGAGAAGGCTCCGCTCTTTGGAAGCTCATCATCAGCCGCCTTGGCAATGAACTTGATACACTGGTCTTCAGCGTACTTATTCACTGTGTTAATAGCAGATGCAGGAGTTGTAACCGCCTCGCCGCCTGTACCTGTTGTCACTGCGTGGTTGTCAAGCAGGAACACCTGGTTGGCTGACACGTCAATGGCGTTGCTGGTGATGGTCAGGTTGCTGATTGGGAAGTTGGTGAACACAAACTGGTTCTTGTAGCCAGCGGCCGCAAGATCGCTTGCGCTTGCGTACTTAGGTCCAGGAACCTGAACAAGAGCACCCTCTTTCCAGCGTGAAGCAACAACCACGCCCTCAAACTCAGGAGTGAACTCAAATGCGTTCATCTCACCTGGCACAAACTCCAAGTTAACGACGTTACCCGGCTGGGCAATCCAGATCTTGAAGCAGTTGATAGCCATGTTTGGAACCCAGATGATGTTTGCTGGGTCAAGGTCAACAAGCTGGCCTACTGAACCGGCAAAGTCTGAGTCCTGACCATACTTGGCACGGTATGCGCGTACGTACATTTGTTTGTGGCGTGCGTTCATGTAGATCTTGTAGCCCTCTACAGAAGGAACAACCTGTGTAAACTTATCCCACATACCCTCAACAGTGTCAAGGATGGTAAGAGCTGTGTAAGCTCCGAAGTCAGAGAATGGGAGAATCTTGAAGGCCTCCTCTGCACGTTCAATGGCACGGAGTGCGCCATCAGCGGCAAAGTTGGCAGGGTTGGCCACTACAGCCTGCTGAGGAACGCGCACGCCTGATACGCGGCGCATGTTCTGCTCAGAGATGAGAATGGTGCCAAACTCCACAAGAATCCACTCAATAAGAGTCCACTTGATTACGCTTGAGCCCTCACGGTTGAGGTAGCCTATGTACTTCTTCTCCAGCTCTTCAAGGTTGGCGAAGTTGTACTTGAACATACAGTCTGTAACCTCGTAAACTTCAGCAGCAAACTTTACGTTGCCCTTGAAGATACGGCCCTGACGGTAGCCCTGTGAGAGGCCTCCGAACTGTGCTGTAGGGGCAATCTCCTTGTTCTGCACTCCTGACACCACAGGGAAGATGCCTGACACTGAAGGCAGGGTCTTGAAGTAGGCCAGTATGAGGTCTGTACGGCGGATGATGTACTCACCGGCTGTTGATGTCAGCTCTGAGTAGTCAATCTTGCCGCTGCCCTTCACCATATCGGCGTAGTTGAGGGCTGAGAGCATGCCGTTTGCGTTCAGGTAGTTCAGACGGTCACGGAAAGCACTGGCGAACTTGGAGAATCCCTCCTTGAACTCAGAGAGCTGCGCTCCTGAAGGAGTCAGGAATTTGCGGCTTGCTGTAAGCTCGTTATACCATTTCTTACGTGAGTACATCTCCTCCTCAATGCCGAATAGGTGAGCTGTAGTATGAGGTGTGAGACCGCATACGCGAGCCGCCATCATGGCGTTCTCCTGAGCCTGCACTGTCTGAGGTGCGGCCTGCTCAGGCTGACGGTTCAGGTTGTTTATCGCCTCGACAACACTGCGGAGAGCCTCTGTAGCAGAGGTTGGAACACTCTCCTCTCTCACATTAAGAGCGGCAGCAACCGCCTTAATATCTTCACTGGTCAGAGCGACTGGAGCCTCTTCAGCGTCCAGGTTGGCTGCCTTGTCTGCCTCAAGTGTGACGCCGTACATCTCTTCGTACTTGTCACAGATCTGCTTTATCTCCTCTGCAGAGAGGTCCTGCCGTTTGGCCTTCTCCGTAAAGTTGAGTAAAGCGAACACAGCCAGAAGGTTTTTCATCCACTTTTTCATAAACTTCTGGTTTTAATGGTTAAACAATGAATTGATGATGTTTCTGTTACGTAGCTCAGTTATGACATCGGCTGTGGTGCGTATTCCGTCTATAAGACCATTCTCCACAGCATCGTAGGCATAGAACACACGGCCTTCAAGGATTCCCTCCACACTCTCATCAAGCTTCTTACGACACTTACGTATATGATCCTGGAAGGAACGTGCATACGGACTGAGCGTCTCATCTATAAGGTACTGGGGATTCCCCTCTATAGCCTCACGCACGCCTTTGTTCTTGTAGCTGCTCTCAGGAGGATAGACCTCCACAAGCTTATAGCCATACTTCTCATCGGCTTTGCGGTCATCAAGCAACTGGGCATATACGCCTATACTGCCCACCTCACACATACGGCTCTCAGCGTAGATTTTGTCACACATGGCCGCCACATGGATTCCGCAGCTGCAGCACATTCCGTCAATAACGGCTATGCAGGGCTTGGTCTTGGCCGCCAGCACGTTCTCTATCTGAATAAGGCTCTGAGTGGTCCCGCCTGGTGTGTTGAAGAGCAACACCACGCCTGATATGCGCTCATTGGCCTGAGCCTCTGATATGGCCTGTGCGTAGAAGTCCACTCCATACTCATACCATGAGTCATACTTACGCATGACCCCTATGATAGGAACTATCAGAACCGAACCCTCTTCAACGGATTCAGCGTTTCCGTACATGATATCCTCAGGGAAGGCCACTCCGCCGCCCTTGATATAGGCTGCAAGGCCGCTTCTGTCAGACTTCTTCTGACTGGTACTGTCAGCAGGCTTCTCATCAGCGTTAAGGCTCCGCTCAAGCAGGAGCAGCGCATCCGGACGGAGCATCAGCTTTGATGTGGAGAGCTCTGTAAGTAGTTTAGTATCCATAGCAACTGAATTTGTACACCGCTAAGATATACAACTTCAATCACTTAACAGCGGACACTTAAAGTATTGCTTTTTGTGTAGTAAATGTTATGGTGGCGTCTGAACCATCTATGCTCACATCCATCTGGCATGAGTTAGTGCTGCTGCCAACACTCTTCCATGTGCCGGCTTCAGTTCGCAGCTTCAGGGTGTACCACCTACGGTTGTATTTTAACATATCTTCAGGCACTGAGCGGGCTGGAAGGCTCACAGTAACGGTTTCAGAGCACAAAAGGCCGTGCCCTTCATCATCATTAACGGTCTTACTGTACTTGATTCCGCCTGGAGACGAGAGGGTGAATGTGTTTATTGCACCAAAAAGAGGCTTGCAGGCTTGAGCCTCACAGAGTGAACAGGTCAGTTTTTCTTCCATAATGGTAAAATTACAAAGGACAAATCAGGGTGTTTGAGTGAATTAATTTTTATGGCAGTACTTGCGTTTTACTCCTGGTTTAATGTCATCGCGCAGGCGTTTGTGTGATTTTATGAGCGCATCCACGGTTATAGACTCCACGCCATAACGCACCAGAAACATGGAGGCTGAGTCCTTGTAGTTGATATGGTGGCGCAGCTTGCACACTGTCATGTAGTCTATGTACTCAGCCTTAAACATCAGTGAAACAGAGTCTTCAATAGCCTTTATGCTTGCCTTGGATAGGTAGTTGTATCTGTCAATGCACTTTCCATGGCTAAGGTGTGGCAGGTAGAGCTCAACATTACCAGTCTCACGACGATAGCCACTGGCGGGTTGCGGAGCTGTAAGGTCACATATCAGGTGGTAGAGTGAGAGCCTGCGGGGCAGGCGCACCACTCCCTTATCATCCGCAAACTTGCCTTTAAGGTACTCAGCCAGGTGTGGTTTAAGGTCAATCTTAACTGTGTGAATCATAGTGTTAAATTACTGAAAATCAACTATAAAATTACAAATTTTCAGCCTTAAAAGCAAATTTTAAGCCGCCTTTTTTCTAACAAAATTCAGCCTGAATAACATACCCCTGAAAATAATAGGCAAAAACGCCGTACTTTCGTGCATCTGTACAGCGCTTTTTGTTTTGCACTGGTTTTCAGCGTTTTAAGTAAAAATACATCCGTACTTTTTCGCACGATTTGTAAAAACGCATTTAAAAACGGCAAATCGTGCAAATCGTGCATAAATCGTGCATAAATCGTGCAAAAATCGTGCGTACTTAATTATTTGTGTGTCAGCGTTTTAACACCTCGTTTTTGTGCGTCTGCACGATTGCACGATTTTTTTTAGAATTTTTTAGGTAGTCTATTTACAAAAATAGTAATTTTTAAAAAAGAAGAGTATATATATGTGTGTCTCTCAGCGTTTTATACGGATTCCGTCTGGTACTGGAGGCCTGTACGGCCATCTGCGCCATAACCATGTATTCCAGGCACTGGCCGCTGCGCTCCCGCCGCCCTTCTTTTATGTCGCTTGCTGTGTCCGTACAGTCGTACCATTTGCTTTCATCCTTAAAAATGAAGGGGTGCGGGGAAACTGAGAAACGCCCGTAGTATTAAAAGAGGCTGATTTTGTGCTAAAAATCAGCCTCTTGGATAATAGTCTGTTTAAAATCAGAGCCTTATGCTTTAATTTGCCTGTAACTTGCTATTGTGTGAGTTTCGAGAGCCCGCGCCGCTGTGTCTGAGCGTATGCATTACACATCAGCCAAAATAAGGGATATATGACAAAATACAGGAGCCGGAGCGGCTTCAGCAACCGTCCGGCTCCATTCTCCGAGGCTTGGTAGACACACAGAGCTTACATTGAAGGTATATTACACATAGTAGATATCAGACATAAACTCCATCTCCCTTGGTATCTTGCTGCAGCCCACTATAACAAGCAGTCCGGCTGCAGCCATCTGCAGGAGTCTGAGGTTTGTGGCCGGCGATGTGCCAAAGTTGTAGCTGGCCACCGCCACGTAGTAGGCGTTGCGCAGATCCGCGTCATCAATGCTCCGGCGCACCAGTTCTGCAGCGCGGCCGGGTGAGAGGGCGAGCCTGGCGTCAACTATCAGGCGGCGTATCTCAGCCACCCTTGCCGCCTCATCAGTGCCCACCACTGCTTTAATCTTGTAGTTCTTCATAGTTAATTGCCGTTTAAGAAGTCCTCCATATCATCAGACAGTTTGTCTGAAGGTGTGGCCGCTCCTGGTTTGTCCCAGTAGCTGTCATTACCAAGGGTTATATACTCAACACCGCCAGCCTTATCGTCAAGGTCAGGACGGCCGTCCTTATCAAAATAGATTGGGTCATGTGTGGTTGGATCCAGTCTGCCTGGATTGAAGTAAAGGCCTTTATACTTGGTGTATGCCTTGATACGGCCTTTGAAGGCTGTAGGGCTGGCGTATTTACGTGGCTCGTTACTGTACTCCAGATATTTGTCATATAGAATCTTACGCGCCTCTTTGGTGTTGATATGCTCATCTGCAGAGTAGTATTCATCAGCCCACGCCAGGAATGTCTCACCCATCTGCTGGCGAAGCTGGCGCGCCTCTATACGTTCTGAAGGTGACTGTACCACCCCAAACTTCAGATAGAGCTGCACGCACTCAGCCACCATGTTCCAGAACAGGTTCCACTGCTCCTGGTCCCACTCATCAAAGAATAGGTTGCCAAAATCATCAGTAGGCTTGTGAGTGTCGTTGTAGAAGTCTGAGAAGGCTATCTTCCACTGGCGGTCATTGAAGCTGGAGCCGGTACCGTTAATTGCGTGGTTTGTGGTGAGGTATATCTTAGGACTCTTCTGGAACGGGAACGTGGCACGGCGGCCACCTTTGTAGTTTACGGAGAAGTCACCGGTTATGTAGGCAAAAAGAGGCTCCAGAGAGAAGTTTGTGCGCACGTCATCAATAAACACGCTCTTGGTCTTCTCATCCACATCGTTGAAGTAGAACTGGTCTGTGGTGGAGTCATTGTTCTTGCCGTTTATGTATGTGGTTGGATGCACGTATTTGAGCATATCTCCCACAAGGCTCTTTCCGGAGCGGCCGTTGCTCTGCCCTACCTCGCTCTGCTTGCCGTCCATGGCCACCACTGCACGGCTTACGGCCTTATCCTTGAATGAGAGGCAGAGATATCCTATGGCACATAGCTTGGCCACAAGATGGTCTGTATTCTCCTGCAGCTCTTCCTGAGAGATATCCTGAGGCTCCTTGCGCCAGGTGAAGTTTGAGGTGTTAATCAGGAACTGCAGGAACTGGCAGTTTTTGTTAAGCTGTGCAAACTCAAAATCTCCGTCTGCAGACTTGTCCACCCTCATAACCGGAGCTGTACGCCTCACCTCGTAATTGCGCTGCTCGTCACGCCAGATGCAGTGGTCAAGAGCCGCATAGTCTATCTGGCGGATTGCGTCTGCAGTAACCTCCCAGCAGTAGTTCTTAAAGTAGAAGTACTGGCGGCCGCGCTGCGCCTCCTCAAACGGCGGTTTAATATAGTCCATAAAGCTGAGTTTTTCAGGTCCCATATACTGCACACCGCCCTTCATAAGCATGTTAATGACACCTCTGCCGGCAAAAGCCTTGGCAAACTCCATAACATAGTCCCTGACATCAAAGGGTTCCTGTTCCTCTACAAATGGTTTGTTGTAGCGGATAAAGCTGTATGTCTTACCATCCTGACGGCGGAAGCGGCCAAATCCACGGTTCTGAAGGAAGCGGATGCAGCAGTCATAGTCAAACTCGTATGTCTGATAAGCGTTTCCGCTACGGTCTGTCTTATCATTAATTTTCCAGAAACGCTCCTCATCCTCAATGGCCTGCGCACTCTCCAGTTTACCCTTGGCGCCAAAACGCCAGGTGTGTTTGCCAATCTTGAACTCAGGCAAATCCTGCAGCTCTTCACGGTGTGCATCAGCAAACTTCTGAGGGTTGTCCAGGTTCCATATTTCCGCCAGCTTGTTGTCACTCCAGGATGATATCTTGTATAGCTGCAGATACTCCCCTTTGAGTTCCTTGGAGAAAATGAGTTTGTCCAGGTCTTCTTTCAGAAGGTTCTCCTTGCCTTTAAGAGTGTCGCATAGCAGGTCATCCACGCCTTTGTCCTCCTGAGGGTTTTTCAGTACGTGGCCAATGTATATCTCAACATATAGCTGTCTGGAGCCTATCAAAGAGCGCATCCACTCCTTGTAATTACGGGCTGCATAAAAGAAATTGCGAGGGCGCTTGTCCACACTGTCATTTATCTTGATATTCTTGCTCAGGTCAAAGCAGTCTGAGTCATAGAGCATGACCACCTCCTTAACCTGCATCTCCTGCAGTATGCGCACCAGGTCTGAAGAGAGTTTGCCACCGCTGGCAATGTTGGTTATGCCGCTCACGGCCACACTTGGTATTCCGTGCTTACAGGCCTTCTCTGCCTTTTTCTCCCCCTCCTGGATAAAGAGCCTATCTAAGCTCTCTCCACGGTGGTAGAGGTCACGTATGTACTGAGGTATATAGATGAAGGAGCCGCTGCCATACGGGCTGTGGTACTTGGCCGGCTTGCCGTCCTTGTCCGGGTGCTCTTCAGGATACTGCCAGCGCACACGGAAATACTCACACCTCTCTGTCTGATTGCGACCAGTGCGGCGCTCAAACATACAAGGATTCCCGTCAAGGTCATAATACTCAATTATAACATCATCGCCGTCCTTATCTATGTGGCCGTGGCTGTCCAAGGTGCCTTTTTTGAAAGCTGAGCCCATGATATGGGTCTTGCCGTCCTCAGATGTGGTGTGTATCTCCACGTCCTTCATGGTGAGGCCGCTGCCTGAAAGGAAGTCATCAAGGTAGCAGTGCTTCTTGCTCTCTGTCTTAGAGCCTTTCTTCTTAGGAGCCTTGCCTGAAGGCTTCTCCTCAATGTAGATATGGAGAAGATCTGCAATATACTTTATAGCGTCAGGGAACGTGCAGTTCTGGCACGTCTGAACAAACTTAACGGCCGATGTGCCGCTTATGGTCTCATGGTTACAGTGAAAGCACTTATAGCTGTTCTTGCCTGGTGTGAATATCAGTCCGGATTCGTGGCCGCACACCGGGCATTGGCCAATAAGAGAGCTGCCACTGCGGCGCATGGAAACAAGACTCTCTATAACCTCCTGAAGGTGCTCATCGCCGGCGCGCTTTACACGGTCAACGTCTTCTCTGCTAATATACATGGTAATGCGGTGTTTTGGCCGGATGGCACAGTCTGTACTGATTAAGGGCGTGGTCTATCTTCTCCTGGGTGACGCCACTGTTCTCCATTATAATCTTGCCTGTCCGGCTGCTGAAGTACAGGCGCGCCTCCGCCACTGGAGAGTGAAAGCGGTCAAGGAACTCCGCCACTGGGTAGGCATCCTCAATGTCAAGGTCTATTGTGATTGGATGCTCGTTCATAGTGTTTTGTTTTAACTGGGGGGGGGTACATTTGTGTGGGTTTTATAAAAACATTATTATCTTTCCATAGAGCACTGCAGCCTGCTGTTCCAGGCGGCATCCGCGGCTCTGCTGGAAGCCACGGTCAAGAACCACGGTGTCACACTGCATCAGGGCTGTTATGCACGCACCCAAGGCGTGAGGTTCATCCATGGTAGGTATTGTTACGTCAAACGGTGTAACTATCTCACCGCTGTCAAGCAGCGTAGGCTCCTGTCTTATCAGGAGATTCTTTATCTCCCTGCAGCGCTGCTCAGCTGCGTGGTATTTTTCAATAAACGTCCGCTCCTGCGTGCGGCCGTTAATAGGTGTGCTGATGTAGTATTTCATGTTGCGTAAGTTTACTGTCTATTCAAAGCTTATGTTAGCGAGGCCTTCCTCTACAAGGCGGAGTACTACCTTTGGATGGTACTCCGCTCCTTCAGGAAGTATTGTAAAACCGTGCCTGGCTCCATTGCTTTCAAATCTCTCGCCTCTTATAGTGTTGTCTGTATAATATATGACTTTTGATATTCCTTCAGGACTTCGCCCCTCGTTGACTATATAACCTCTGGCCCTCGCACTGCTTCTCCAGCTTATAATAACTGGAGAATGTCTGATTACTTTTCGTTTTGTCAAAGGCTTTAGGCCGTATTTGGTTCTTAATCTTTCACGCTCGAGGATTTCTTTGAGTTTCGCTCCACTTTTGGCATGAATAACAGTTCGTTTTTCCGGTGTCAGCCTTGCATGAAGGGACTCACCTTTCTTTATGCGGAATTTCTCACTATTTGGAATGATATATCCTTTGGGCGGTGTGGTTCCGTTACGCCTTCTGGTCGCCAGTGATTTTTTGCCAAGCTTAGGCCTCAACCATCTTTCCCAATCAGGGTTCTTCTTCAGGCCCATTCTTCTTGCCATTCGGTGCATCGTGGCAGAGGAAAGCCCCATCTGAACGCAGATGTCGTCATTATTGCAAAATGGGAAAGAGTTCCTGAAGAACATTTCTCCCTCCGGCGTCAGTTTTATACTGTTGTTGTGTTGTTGCATAAGTTCCTTTGTTCCAGAT
>Ga0310696_10001568_pt1 | contig 32770 bp, 19 predicted proteins | sample AusTroGonzalo_MG_4_FD_203885 | JGI IMG/M metagenome (GOLD analysis project Ga0310696, IMG submission 203885) | Bovine rumen microbial communities from tropical cattle in Woodstock, Queensland, Australia - Gonzalo_02 (v2) (version 2) | ecosystem: Host-associated > Mammals > Digestive system >... | reverse complement strand
CACCTCTATCCCGGCTTCGCGAAGCATCTGCACCCCTTTTCCTGCCACTAAAGGATTAGGGTCTAACATCCCCACCACAACTCTGCCTACACCTTTCTCTATAATCAACTTCGCGCAAGGCGGCGTCTTACCGTAATGGGAACAAGGTTCAAGGCTCACAAACAACGTGCAGTCTTTATAACTCTTGACTCTTGGATCTTGACTCTCGGCTCTCCGAAAGCAATTCACCTCTGCATGCGCTTCACCGTATTTCTCATGCCAGCCTTCGGCTAAGATTACCTCCGTTCCTTCCTTGGAAGGGTCTGGGTTAGGCCCTACCAATACTGCACCTACCATAGGATTCGGCGCCACATAATACTCTCCTCGACGGGCAATTTCTATACAATGTGCTATATAATTTGCGTAATCCATTTTTTTTTTGTAATTTTGCAGCGTGAAAGAACTGATCAACGATATTACCGCGCAACTTATGGCGCGCTATCCGGAGGACGAAGCCCGCTCGTTGGCCTGGTGGATTGTCGAGGAAGAAACGGGTCTCTCACGCACACAAATCATAACCGGCTGCAAAATTATAAAAAATTTTGCACATATGCAAGAAATTATTGACCGTTTATTGCATTTTGAGCCTATTCAGTACATTTTTGGGCACACTTTATGGTGCGGACTGGACTTAAAACTCACGCCGGCGACCCTCATCCCTCGTCCCGAGACTGCGGAATTGGTTGAGAAAATTACCAATTACCAATTACCAATCACCAATGCCCGTGTGCTTGACATCGGCACGGGTTCGGGTTGTATCGCTATCGCACTCAAAAAAGCCCATCCTGAATGGCAGATAACAGGCATCGACATCTCCAAGGAAGCGATCGAACTCGCCAAAGAAAATGCCCTCCGCAATCATGTCGAAGTGAACTTCCAAACAGCCGACATTTTCTCCGATGAAAACGAGATATATCACCAATTACCAATCACCTATCACCAATACGACCTAGTCGTCTCCAACCCTCCGTACATATGCGAGAAAGAAAAATCTTCGATGAGACCGAATGTATTGAACTACGAACCCACGTCTGCGCTTTTCGTTCCTGACGACGACCCGCTCCGCTTCTACCGACGTATCGCCTCGCTCCACTTGGGGAAATACTTGTTTTTTGAGATGAATGAAGCATATGCGGAAGAGATGAAAGTGCTTTTGCATGAAAACGACTATACCGACATCAAAATAACTCATGACATCTATGGCAAACCACGAATTATCGAAGGCCGAATGGCTGGATAAAGCGGAAGCATATTGCGCCCGCTCTGAGCATTGTGCAGCCGATGTAAAACGCAAACTGTTTGAATGGGGTACTCCTGCAGATTTATTCGATGAAATCGCAGAAAGTCTATATGCGCGGGACTTCTTGAATGATGCACGTTTCTGTCGGGCATATGTGCATGACAAAGTGGAATACCAAAGTTGGGGGCGCATGAAAATCCGGGCAGGGCTTCAAGCCCTGGATTTGCCGGAAAGAGACATTCGCGAGGCATTGGAGAATATAGACGAAGCTATTTACACCGGGAACCTCCGTTCGCTCTTTGCGCAGCGCAAATCTGACAGCGAAGAAAAACGTCTCCGTTTTCTCCTCCAACGCGGTTTTACATATGATGAAATAAAAAAATGCAAGTAATTCTTGCATATATCAAAAAAAAGCAGTAATTTTGCGCCGCAAAATTGGAAACCGAATAAGATTCATGAACATTATCAAAACGCCGATTGAGGGATTATTGATTATTGAACCGCGTGTCTTTCGCGACGCACGGGGTTATTTCGTTGAGACTTACAACGAGGCGCGTTACAAAGAAGCCGGTATTGATGCACAGTTCGTGCAGGACAATCAGTCCTGCTCGAGTTATGGTGTAGTCCGCGGTCTGCATTTCCAAAAGCCGCCGTACAGTCAAGCGAAATTAGTATGCTGCACAGTGGGCCGGGTACTGGACGTGGCGGTGGATCTGCGCGAGGGAAGCAAGACGTACGGACAGTGGTTCAGCGTGGAGTTAAGTGAAGAGAACAAACGTCAGTTCTTTATTCCGAAAGGTTTTGCGCACGGATTCTCTGTACTGAGCGAAAGCGCTATCTTCACGTATAAGTGCGATGAATTTTATCATCCGGAGGCAGATGCCGGTATCTTACTCAATGACCCCACACTCGCTATCGACTGGCGCATTCCGGAAGCACAACGAATCATTAGTGAAAAGGACAAAAAACACCCTACTTTCGATGAATATACTCGTAACAGGAAGTAATGGCCAATTAGGTAATGAGATGCGGGTACTGAGTGCCGCGCACCCCGGTCACACATATTTCTTTTCGGACGTGGTGGAGGCGGAGAATACGTATGTCCTGGATATCACGGACCGTGAAGCCGTATCTGCTTTTGTGGAGCAGAACGCGATAGACTTGATTGTCAACGGTGCCGCCTACACGAATGTGGATAAAGCAGAAGAGGACGAGGCTACGGCAATGAAGATCAACGCCGAGGCGCTAAGTGTGCTGGGTAGTCAAGGCGTGAAGGTGATTCACGTGAGCACGGACTATGTCTTTTCGGGGGACGAGCATGTACCGTGTCGCGAAACGGATCCGGTGGCCCCTCGCACAGCGTACGGTAGAACGAAGTACGAAGGAGAAAAACGATTGTTGGCGGTTTGTCCGGAAGCGGTTATCTTGCGCACAGCATGGTTGTATTCTCCTTATGGAAATAATTTTGTAAAAACGATGATTCGGCTTGGCAAGGAGAAAGAATCATTGGGCGTGGTATTCGATCAGATTGGAACGCCCACCTATGCCGCCGACCTCGCATGGGCTATTTTCACTGTCATCGAGTCGCATGTATGGCACCCGGGCATCTATCATTTTACGAATGAAGGAGTATGCAGTTGGTTCGATTTCACGCTGGCTATTCATGAGTTGGCAGGTATTACAAAATGTCAAGTTCGCCCGATTTTATCGGAAGAATATGCCTACAAAACGCCTCGCCCGCACTATAGCGTATTGGACAAATCGAAGTTCAAGAAGACGTTCGGAGTTGAGATACCGCATTGGATGGACGGACTAAGAAGGTGCATTGGTAAATTGTAAAAAAGTTCTGCTAGTTCAATGGATAGAACGGGGCTCTCCTAAAGCTCAAATCCGGGTTCGATTCCCGGGCGGAATACAAGCAAATGAAAGAAATTTTAGATTTTTTGACGGAATTGTCGGCGAATAATAATCGCGAATGGTTTGCCGAGAACAAAGAGTGGTATCAACGATGCTACGCACGCTATGTGGACTTTTCTGCAGAGTATATCAGGCGCCTTTCGGAACTCGACCCCTCACTGGCGGTTTTGCAACCGAAAGACTGTATCTGGCGCATTTACAGAGACGTGCGGTTCAGTCATGACAAACGCCCGTATAAAGAATGGTTTGGTGTATTTCCCGCGACAGGTGTTCCGGGGCAACCACGTACATGGGGAAAACACTCCATGCGGGGCGGCTACTACGTACATATCCAGCCCGGGCAATGTATGTTCGCCGGCGGTATATGGGATCCCGGAAAAGAATTATTGAAAGCTTTGCGTACCGAGATTGAAGCCAACTATGAGGAAGTGGAGCAAATCATGGCCGCGCCAAGCTGGCAGAAATATTTTGGCGATGACTTCGACACTTTATGGGGCGGATTAAAGAAAGTACCGGCCGGTTTTGATCCGGAATTTAAGCATGCCGACTGGTTGAAGCATAGGGCATATACATTCAGTACTCCGCTGACCGATGAAGAGGTGAGTTCTCCCGATTTCATCGACAAAATAACGGACATCGCGAAAGCGGCTAAACCGATGAATGATTTTCTAAACTATACGTTTGAAGAATATGGCGAATTCCCCTCACGGTGCTAAACCTATATTACCCGCATTAGCCGTGGATGCTGCGTGTAGCGGCAACCCCGGTGTAATGGAATTTCGCGGTGTGATAGCAGACACCGGTACGGAGGTCTTTCACCGCGGACCGTTTCAGCAAGGCACCAATAATATTGGTGAATTCTTGGCATTGGTGTTAGGCTTGGCTTATATCAAGAAATATAACCTCAATTGGGTTATTTATACGGATAGCGTGACCGCGCTCGCGTGGGTACGGGAGAAACGATGCAAGACGAAGATTGAGTGGAACGCGCAGAATCAGGATTTATTTCATATGATTCGCAAAGCGGAGATGTGGTTGCACGATAATACATGGACCACACCGATATACAAATGGGACACGAAGGCTTGGGGGGAAATTCCTGCCGATTTTGGCCGAAAATGAGCGGAGAGCCTACGCAGGCGCTTATTTAGGGTTGTTTTGATAAAAAAACATTACAAAATTTAATTTTTTATACGAATTATTTTCGTATATCAAAAAATTATAGTAATTTTGTAGCCGCTTTTGATAGTAACAACAATCATTACACAAATAACTTAAATTTTTTTCACAATTATGACAAAAGTAGCAATTAACGGTTTTGGCCGTATTGGTCGTCTGGCATTCCGTCAGATGTTTGAAGCTGAGGGTTATGAGGTAGTTGCAATCAACGACTTGACCAGCCCGAAGATGTTGGCTCACCTTCTCAAGTACGACACCGCTCAGGGTGGTTTCGCAGGCAAGTTCGGTGAGGGCAAGCACACTGTAGCTTACAAAGACGCTCAACTCGCTGAGGATGGCAAGACCGTTCTCGTTCCGGGTTCGATTATCGTTGACGGCAAGGAGATTACTATCTACGCTATGCCGAACGCAGCTGATCTGCCTTGGGGCAAACTCGGTATCGATGTAGTTCTCGAGTGCACCGGTTTCTATACCAGCAAGGCTAAAGCTGAAGCTCATATCCAGGCAGGTGCCAAGAAAGTGGTTATCTCCGCTCCGGCTGGTAACGACCTTCCGACCATCGTTTACAATGTAAACCACAAGACCCTGACTCCGGCAGATAAGGTTATCTCCGCAGCTTCTTGTACGACCAACTGTCTCGCTCCGATGGCAGCTGCTCTGCACAAATACGCTCCGATCCAGAGCGGTATCATGAGCACTATCCACGCTTACACAGGCGACCAGATGATTCTCGACGGTCCGCAACGTAAGGGTGACCTCCGTCGTAGCCGTGCAGGTGCGCAGAACATCGTTCCGAACAGCACCGGTGCTGCTAAGGCTATCGGTCTCGTTATCCCTGAGCTGAACGGTAAGTTGATTGGTAGCGCACAACGCGTTCCGACTCCGACCGGCTCGACCACTATTCTGGTTGCAGTTGTTAAGGGTAAAGACATCACCAAAGAGGGTATCAACGCTGCTATGAAGGCTGCTCAGACCGAGAGCTTCGGTTACACCGAGGATGAGATCGTTTCCAGCGATGTTATCGGTATGCGCTTCGGTTCGCTCTTCGATGCTACCCAGACTATGGTTGCTAAGATTGACGACGACACCTTCCAGGTACAGGTTGTTAGCTGGTACGACAATGAGAACAGCTACACCAGCCAGATGGTTCGCACAATCAAATACTTGGCAGAGCTTAAGTAATACTAGATTTCTAGAATTCTATAGATCTAGAAAAACAGACGTCCAAACGGGCGTCTGTTTTTTTTGTATGTTTGTGGCGAATACTATTGTCTCACCGTGATATGGAAGCAAGACTGCTTCCATTCGTACTTAACGTATATCTTCCCTGCTCGCTGGTGGTTCAGAAGAACTTGTCCAAGGGCCAGTTTGAGATTATCTTCGTGCATGTAATCGTGCGTGCGCGTTACTTTGTTATAACGCATGTACGCGAGGTCGAACGTTGTACCATAACAGTGACAAGACTGTGTGACGGAATTGATGTTTCCGCTCCGCTGCAGGTACTTGATATCTTCCTGCGTACGCAGCACGGAAGTGACATAGAAACGGTAATGGGGCAAGTTGTTGCGGCTAAGGATATCCGCCCACTCGGCTCCGATAGCATCCAACTCGTGCTTGGCACTGGGAATCAGATAAGGCACCGAATGGGTTAAACTGTCCACGATATAATTCTCATTGGTCCCTATTTCCACCAGTTGCTTGCGCATGGATGCGGCGTCTTCTCTGTCTTTCGGAGGACGGGGAAGACCGATACGACTCGCTACCTCATGCTGTTTGGACTGCAAGTCATTGAACTTGATTTTATAATTGAAGGTTCGCCCGGGATACCAAACGAGGTTGTCTTCGGTTATTTCCTCCTCGGCTTGCGGCGTAGAAGAGCCGCAGGAACAAAGAATAAGGAGCAAAGAACAAAGAAAAACTCTATATAGACCACTCAAACCCATCTTTGGTGTCTTTGATTTGGAAACCGAGTGCTGTCAGTTCGTTGCGAATCTTGTCGCTCGTCGCCCAGTCTTTGTTTTGCTTGGCTTGCAGACGAATACCGAGCAAAAGGTCGATGGCACCGCTGAACGCTTTCTGCTTGCCTTCATCCGCGCCTTGCTCTTCGAGTCGCAAACCGAGGATGTCAATGGCGAAGGTCTGCCATACCTCACGCAGTTCGTTGAGGTCGGTTTCGGAGATGGTCCCTTTTCCGTCCCAAACGGTGTTAATCGCACGTACGCCGTCAAAAAGGGCGGCAATGACGAACGGTGTATTGAGGTCGTCGTCCATGGCCTCGGTACAGCGGGTCCGAAGGGTTGATATGGTTTGAAGATCGCTTGAGGTCGTTTGAGACGGTTGTATCTTCTGCAGGCGTGCGTAAGCTTCTTGCAGACGCAGGAGACCTTTCTCGGCGGCTTCAAGGGCTTCGGAAGAGAAGTCCACCGTCGAGCGGTAATGAGCCTGAAGAATGAAGAAACGAATGACCATCGGGCCGAAAGGCTTCGAGAGCAGCGGATGATTGCCACTAAAGAACTGCTCAAGGGTGATAAAGTTATTATAACTCTTACCCATTTTCTTGCCGGCGATGGTAATCATGTTATTGTGCATCCAGTAGTGGACGGTCTCGTGGCCAAGTGCGGCACAAGATTGTGCGATCTCTGCTTCATGGTGCGGGAAGATCAGATCCAATCCGCCGCCGTGGATGTCAAACTTTTCGCCGAGGTATTTGGTGCCCATGGTGGAGCACTCCATATGCCAGCCGGGGAAACCTTCCGACCAGGGTGACGGCCAGTGCATGATATGTTCCGGCGCCGCTTTCTTCCAGAGGGCGAAGTCGTAACTGTGCTTCTTCTCTTCTTGACCGTCTAACTCACGGGTGTCGGTAACGATATCGTTGAGGTTACGTCCGCTCAGCTTGCCGTATGGAAAATCCTTCGCGTATTTCTCTACGTCCATATAGACAGAGCCATTGGAGACGTAGGCGTATCCTTTATCGAGTATCTTCTGCACGAAGGCAATCTGCTCAATGATATGTCCGCTGGCATGGGGCTCGATAGAAGGCGGTAACACGTTAAGCGCCGCCATGTCGCGGTGGTAACGGTTGGTATAAAACTGCACAACCTCCATGGGCTCGAGTTGTTCGAGCCGTGCCTTCTTCGCTATCTTATCCTCGCCGGCGTCCGCATCGTTCTCCAAGTGGCCGACATCAGTGATATTGCGCACGTACCGCACTTTGTATCCCAGGTGCTGCAGGTAACGATAGAGGATATCGAAGGTGATGGCAGGACGGGCATGACCTAAATGCGCATCGCCATAAACCGTAGGACCGCAGACATACATACCCACGTGCCCTTCGTGAAGGGGTTTGAACGTCTCTTTGAAACGCGATAAAGAATTATAGATTTCTAACATAAAGTTATCGACTTATTTAGTCATTTTTTCATTTATTCATTTATTAAAACTTTTGCGATTGCAAAAGTACTGCTTTTTTTTGAGATATGCAAGAAAAGAGAGTCAAAAATGAATTTTTCAAAAAAATTAGGCTTTGAGTTCCTGATAAATCATGGCACGGATGAAGTTATCGAAGCGGAAATAGTGCTTCTGTCTGCCCTCTTTGTTGAGGGGGGCTTGCAGGTCAGGTGCACCTTTGAGTTGTGACTCAAAACGACGGCGATACTGCTCCAAGAGGGAGCGTTGCTCTTCAGAGGCCGTGTCCGGGAACTTATAGGCATAGATAAGGGCAGTCGTGCGCTTTGCCGCTTCGCCAAAATGCTGAAGATGAGCGAGCTCTGTGCCTTGGGGCGGGTTGTGCTTGTAGTCCCGCTTGTTTCGCTGCAGATACATTTCCGGTTCGCATTCTTTGGAGAGAGCTCCATTCGTGTCATGCAAATGTTTCTGGCGGGTAATGAGTTTGTGATCGCTGTCCAAGGCCCCTGTAGTGAGGTCGATGCCCGGCGAATAATTAACTTTTGCCATAAATCGAATATTTTGGGTTAAAAAAAAGGTTGTACAAGGTAATGACATTACTCTGACGGAATAAAATGGTGGTGAGATGGTTCCGGTTATAACCTACTAATCACCTACTAATAACCTACTAATCACCTACTGATAACATACTAATCTCATACTATAATAATGTAAATTGAATGCAAAGGTACAACAAAAAAATGAAATATGCAAGAGAAGTATGAAAAAATGCAAATTTTGGAAGGGAGAAATTGAAAAAAGGAACAGGCTAAGCGAAAAGGACCAAGTGAAAATACAAAAAAGTACTAAGTTAATCAAAAAAGGACCAAGCTGAGTAAAAAAGGAACAGGCTAGTTTAAAAAAATCCGAGGCGCGGGGGTGTCTCGGAAAGCAAGCTTGGCGAAAAAGCGCCAAGAGTTGGACCGAATGGGAAAACTCGCTCACAAAAATCGCGAGCACAGGACACCGAAGGGCGAAAGTGACGCATGCTACTCATCAAAAGACGTCTGCCCCGACTCGTGTTCTTAGCCCCTGCGAGGCACGATTATTTTCGCGTCCCCAACACGCTCCACAACGCTTTTGATTGAGTACATGCTTCATAATAAAGAGAAAAAAATGAAACGCAGCCCTAACGGACTGCGCTCTTGAAAATAGGGAATCCGGATACTATCCGGAACAATGGACGTTGCTTATTTTATCTCTGCGCCAGTTACGGTATATACTTTATCTCCGCGGAGGATGAGAATTTGATTATCTTTGATAATCTTATTGGTGATTGGTGATTGGTCATTGGTGATTTGCTCAAGAGCCTGATCCAACTTCTTGTACATTGCGTAGATGGTGAGATTAGCTCTGACGTTGGTATAGTCCTCGTCCCAACCGACGAAACGGTATCCCTCGCGATACGGATCGTCCGGTGGGGTTGCATCTTGGCCTTTCTTGACAGACTGTTTCTTCAGCAGCGTGTCATCCCAGTCAAGGAATCGGACAACAAAAAATGTCTCAGGCTGAGGATCGGGATCCGGGTCGGGGTCAGGTGTAGGATCGGGATCTGGAGTGGGATCAGGATCCGGGTCTGGATCCGGATCAGAAGAGTTCTTTTCATACTGTGCCTTGACGGTAAGGTTGGATTGTACGTTTGTGAAATCCACATCCCAACCGGTAAACGTGAAGCCTTCGAGCTCGGGTACTTCCGGGGCTATTGCGTCCTCGCCGGGTTCCAGTTCTTGAGTTGAGAGGACATTCCCGTCTTTGTCTAAGAAAGTGACGGTATAGGTAAGCCATTCGCCTTGGGTGGTAAAGGACATCTCTGCGCCATACACTACCTGGTCATCGAATTTCGCGTAGGTACGATATTTATAGACAGTACCAGCATCCAGATTCGTCAACGTTACTTTCATTGCAATACCGGAAGCCGTAATGGTCATCCTTTCACCTATTTGCGCTTTGTAAGCACGAGCCGGTGCTTTATCTACCTTAACACGACTTTCTGCCCAATATTCGAACCCTTGTTCCGTGAATTCATCCGCACCCTCCAGAGCATAACCACGGAGCGTTGCTTCGTGTTCGGTTACAAACGTTGCAGCATAGGTGTTGACAATCGGGTCGAACTCTACAGCATCGTCGCCGGTGAAGATATATTGCCAATCGCCGTAGTACATTGCACCGGTCATTGACTCATAGAATGCGCGGTATTTGTAATAAACGTCATCTTTGAGGTTCTTGAGACGTCCTGCCATGATACCTTCCGCAACAGGGCAATAGACTTTTGTTCCTTCCATGTCAGCCGGAGCGTCGTTACGTTTCCACTCAAAGCCGCAACCGGTTTCTATGTCAGATATGTTGGTTTGAGCCAAAAGGATTGCAGCGGATGAAGATACAGTTTTGGAGGATTCGGTGGTGAGTGTTAGAGCGGTAGTGGTAAATGAGCCAACGATCACATCGCTATCTCCCTCAATCGTCTTCACGTAGAAAGGCACGTCGGTATATGTACTATTCGGATTCAAGCCGATGTACTCAACGGTATTGCCTGCAAATGGTTCTCCTTCTGCTACACCACAAGCGATGATATGTTTCTGCTCTTCGGTGTTGCCAAACGTGATCGCGGCGGAAGTTGGTCCGGTTGTTGTAATATGAGAAGGATTGATAACGTGGAAGGCGGGAGTTAAGACTTTCGAATAGTTGCCTGATGATGAATAGAGATAACAAGACATGGAAGTCTTGTAAACATTCAATGAGCCAAACGGCACATAAATATCTAAGTTCTCCACCATGACATCAAAGGAGAGGTATTTTTGATAATAACTTGTCGGGGTATAATAATAAATTCCGTGTGGTGGAGTTTGTGCTTTGAAGGTAAGCGCGGTTAAATTCGAGCAGTATTTGAATGCATCCTCTTCTATATAAGCGACCTCAACCTTATCGTTTCCGACAACAATACTATCCGGAATAAGCACATTTCCGGAATATTCTTCATATTCCTGCGGATAAGAACCTCTGTATGTCAGTGTAGCAGTAGCCGGGATAAAGTAATCTTCTCCATTATAAGGAATCGTTCGAGCCTCGTTGATTTTATAGTACAAACCATCTACTTCAATACCATAACCTGCTATAGTAAGCTCTTGTACCACTGAGTCGCAAGCGGAATGGAATACAATATGGTAATCGCCTGCAGAGAGATTCTCGATGATATAATCAGGATTCTTAACATCACTGTTCTCACCATAACAATAGGCCACATTGTTATTAAATGAAGCCGTTGTATTGACGGAGGCAGCATGATCAATTCGTTCGCCGTTGACAGTTATGTAATCATACAATGCCTGCGTAAAATCATACGAATATTCCGGGCAATCAGATCCACTATTGTCTCCTACCTGCCAGCGATTACAATTGTCACAGTATGTATCATAGAGCAGTATTTTGCCTGATTTAGCAAGATCTTGTTCCGGTTTTGTTTCAATATACGGAGCAACAGCTTGTGCTACAATGACATTACGCGTTACAACACTGTCGCAACCATTAGCAGATTCATATGTCACAGAATGAAGTCCGGATGCATAAACAGGTTCACCATCTACTAAATCGCCATAACAGATCGTCGTGTCGGGTAGTTGAGTTGTGGTTGGTTTGGCTGCATTAGTGATCACTGTGCAAGTCTCAGGGAAGTAATTTCGTATCCATTCTTTCACTTCATCAACACAGCGGAAAATAATGGTTTGAAGATTCGGACAGGTTGTGTAATCATTAGAGCCCCATTCTCCTCCAGCTCCCATTCTGGGAGAAAAAGAAATCAAGGTTAACCCCGGAATATCTTCCATTGAACCGCCGCATATCATGGAAACTGACTTGGGCATGATATATTCCCCTCGATACATAGATGGGATTTTTAAAAGTGCAGTTTCTTGTTCGCCCTCTTTCCAACTTATATCGCGATATAAGATGCCATTCTCAGAAAAATACTCTGTATTGGCTTCGTCCACTTCAATTGTTTCCAAACTTGTACATTTTGCGAAACAATAGCGATTATCGATATTGGTTGTGGTTGATGGAATGGAAATTTTGGTTACCTGATTGCAATGCCTAAATGCATTATGTATAATCGATGTAACACCTTCAGGAATTATAATGTCTCCCTTGACATCTTTTTCGCAATAAACTAACTCTTTTTTAGAGTCATTCATATAAACGAAAATGCCGTCCTTATATCCGTTTATACAGTTTGCCCCCCATGGGGAACCTGTTGCTGAACCTGTATACGTTACTAATGGGACATTATAGAAAGCAACGCCACCGATAGAAGTAACTGAATTAGGAATGCTTAATAAACATCCACAATCCCAGAACGCATGACTTCCAATACTTTTGACGCTGTTAGCAATAGTGATAGCGGTTAAATTACCGCATTCATAGAAAGCCTCATCTTCGATACTTGTGACGCTGTTAGGGATAACATACTCCGCGGAGGTTTTTCTTGCGGGATATTTAATCAGTATCGTCTGATTCTTATTGAATAACACACCATCTATATCACAATAATTTGGGTTCTCGGGATCGACATGTATAGAGGTCAAACCGGTGCAACCAGAGAAAGCCTCTGCTCCAATACTTGTGACACCATCGCTAATCAATATTGATGTAATATTTGCACCTTGTGAGTACCATGGACTGAAATATGAATATTCTTTCATTGCACCATTGCCGGTAATATTAAGTATGCCTGTCTCAGAATCAAAAGACCATTGCAGATTTGATCCATCACCTTCGGCTCCGCAGTTGCCGGAAACGACATCTGCTTTAATAAACCCTACGCTTGCCACAAGCATTAATGCAAATGTAAAAATTTTTTTCATATTGTTGGATTTTAAAGTTTTCTTAAAAAGTGTGAACTTCTGATTATTGGTATATTCGGGCTTCGACTCCCATCGTTTCCAATATATGCAGAAAGTCCACGCTGACGCGTGAGCGTTTCCCATATTTAGAAACCCATGATTCAAATTGTCGAGAAATGAATAGATTCCAAATAAAGCAAACGCTTATTTATGTATGTGGCGCTACACTTTGCGCTTGTCCTTGCTGTTTTACGTCGGCAAGCGACGATAATATTATTTGTCCTCGTTGTACTGAGGAGCATTAAAACCAATGGGGTTCATTGATTTTTGTTTGGGTTGCGCGCGAAGTTCTGCCAACGATTGATTTATCAATTCCAACTGCATGTTTGTTTCTTCATTAATAGCGCGTTGCGCCTCGTTGATATCGTTCTGATCGTGCATTACTTCTTCGATATATAGATTCAGTTTTTCTATCTTTTCATTCAACAATTCCACTTTTGCCTCTGTAGCCGATAAAGCCACTAATGCTTGGCGCATTGCCACAAATGCGCGGGTAATCTGCACACTCATAGTAATAGCGATTTCGCTGCGGAGTAAAGAGGCTAACATAACTACACCATGTTCAGTAAAAACGTAAGGTAAATAGCGTTGTCCACCATGCCCACTTGAGATCACAATTTGTGATGTCAAGTCTGTATTTTTCTCATTTACAATCATTTCGTGCAAGTCGTTTCGAGTTAATTGGAACATAAAATCCTCAGGGAAACGATCAATATTACGTTTTACAGCCTGATTAAGCACACGCGTTTCCACTTGATATAACGCCGCCAAATCTCGGTCAAGGATGACTTTCTGACCGCGTATCTCATAAATCTTACGTTGTATTATCGCTACCTCATTCATATTTTTTAATGTTACTATTTCATAGTGCCATTTTAGTACCTTGAACCTTATCCCTTTAGCGCACACCTGCGCCTTTTCTTGCTTTTACCGGAGTACTCGGAAGCACCGTCGGCAAGCGACGCCCACTTTTTCACACTGTTGGGACCAGTGGCTCAATTTTGCGGTGCAAAATTACACAAAATTTTTGACATATGCAAATAAAAGTGAGAATTTTAAGAATACACAAAAAAAACGCGCCACGAGGACGCGTTTGAGAAAATGACACATTGCATTACAGCAATGTTTTCGGGTCGAGGTTGTTGCGCTCGATGTCCTTGAAGTAGTTGAAGGTACCGACTTTAAGTTCCTCGCAAGCGGCTTCGTCGCAGACGATAATACCATGCTGGTGCATCTGGAGCATGGAAACGGTCCACATATGGCTGATAGGCTCTTCAATCGCGTGCTGGAGAGCACGGGCTTTGTTATGACCATTAACCATAATCAGTACCTCTTTGGCGTCCATGACGGTGCCTACACCTACGGTGAGAGCAGTCTTGGGCACTTTATTGACATCGTTATCGAAGAAACGGCTGTTGGCGATGATTGTGTCGGTCGTCAACTCTTTCTTACGCGTGCGGCTGGCGAGCGAAGATCCCGGTTCGTTGAAAGCGATATGTCCGTCCGGACCGATACCGCCGAGGAACAGATGGATTCCGCCGATGTCTTTGATCTTCTGCTCATACCGTGCGCACTCGGCCACAAGGTCCTCTGCGTTGCCATTCAGAATATTGACGTTCTCCTTGCGGATATCAATATGGCTGAAGAAATTATTCCACATGAAACTGTGATAGCTCTCGGGGTGCTCTTCGGGCAGATTGACATACTCGTCCATATTGAAGGTCACCACATTGCGGAAAGATACTTTGCCCGCTTTGTTGAGTTCAATAAGGGCTTTATACATACCGAGGGGCGATGATCCGGTCGGGAGACCCAATACGAAAGGCTTGCTCTCTTTGGGGTCAAACTCATTGATACGTTTTGCTACATAATTCGCAGCCCACTGACTCAGCAGGTCATACGAAGGTTCGATGATTACTCGCATTTTATTTCAAATTTATGATTTATGATTTCTCATTTATTCGCCGAGGAGGATGGCTTCCAGTTCGGGTTCTTCGGGATTAACGGCCACGATGCGCCCTTCACGGTCGATGAGCACGATATGGGGGATGAACTGTACCTCATACTTGTCAGAACAAGGATGGTTGGCATCCTCCCGGATGGACTGCCATGGCAGGCGCTCTTCGTTCATTGCCTCGCGCCATGCCGCTTCGTCTTGGTCCACGGAGCAACTTAGGATCTCCAGTCTATCGCCACCGAAGCGATAGTAGAAATCGCGGAGAACGGGGATGAAGCGTCTGCATGGACCGCACCAAGATGCCCAGAAATCAAGCAACACATAGTCGGACTGGCCGACAAGCTCGCTCAACGACAGCTCCGTGCCTTCAAGGGTGAGACCGGTAATGTCTATAAAGGTTTGAACGTTTGAGACTTCGTCTTGGTTTGAAGGTTGACCCTGTTGGTTGGCGGGTTTTTTATGGCAAGCGGCAAGCATCAATGCGCAGAGCGCAATGATGATTGGTAATCGGTAATTAGTAATTGGTGATTTGCTCATTTTCATATTTTTACATTTTCTCATTTTCTCATTTAACTTCTCTTGAGGACAACGGCGCTGCGCGCGGGGAGGTACATCTTGAGCCAGCCTTTGACTTGTCCCGAATTGGGGTCCGGATCGGCATAGAGCGGATCATGCTCGGTGAAGTGCTCAACGCTATCGTCGCTCAACCCGAAGCCCGCGAACTCTTTCGCGTCCGTATTAAGAACCACTTTATATTTGCCCTCGGGAACTAACATGCCGTAGTCGGTGAAGGATTTCTGCCCGTTCCAGTTGAAGATGAACAGCAGGTCGCCGCGCGAGTATGCTACCACCTGGTCACCCTCGTTATCCCACCATTTGTACACCCAAGGTAAATGACTGGGGATGTTTGACGCTTCGCGCTTGTTTGAAGGTTTGACCATTAGCAGATTCTCGCGGAGGAGGTGAATCATGGCTTCGTCAAAACGATTGAGGTCGGCGAAGAAATAATTCGGGTTGTCCACCAAATCCCATTGCCGGCGTGCATACTTGCAGCTCCAACCGTTCCCTTCGCGCGGGAAATCAATCCATTCCGGATGTCCGAACTCGTTGCCCATAAAGTTGAGGTATCCACCATTGATAGTGGAAGCGGTGACGAGCCGAATCATCTTGTGCAGCGCTATTCCGCGGTCCACCATATAAGTCGAATGGCCGTGCTCGAAATGCCAGTACATGTCCGCATCGATGAGCCGGAAGATAATCGTCTTGTCCCCGACTAATGCCTGGTCATGGCTCTCGGCGTACGAGATTGTTTTTTCGTCCTCGCGGCGGTTAGTCATCTCATAGTAGATATGTCCTGCCTTCCAGTCCTCGTCCTTGACCTCTTTGATATACTTAATCCAAAAATCAGGGATACCCATCGCGAGACGATAATCGAAGCCCACGCCCCCGTCTTCAATCGGACATGCCAGTCCGGGCATTCCCGACATCTCTTCAGCGATGGAGATGGCATCGGGTTTCACTTCGTGAATGACTTTGTTCGCCAGCGTCAGATACATCAGCGCGTCTCCGTCTGCGTTTCCTCCGAAATAACTATCGTATCCGTTGAAGTCCTCTCCCAATCCGTGACTAAGATAGATCATACTGGTCACGCCGTCAAACCGGAATCCGTCAAAATCATATTCATCCATCCAGAACTTGCAGTTGGAGAGCAGGAAATGGAGCACTTCGTTCTTGCCATAATTGAAACAGAGGCTGTCCCACGCCGGGTGTTCGCGACGTCCGCCGTCATGGAAATACTGATAGCCCGTACCGTCGAAGTTGCCGAGTCCTTCCAGTTCGTTTTTAACCGCGTGACTATGCACAAGGTCCATAATGACCTTCATGCCTCGTCCGTGGGCATCGTCAATGAGCGCTTTGAGTTCATTAGGCGTACCGAAACGGCTGCTGGCGGCGAAGAAATTCGACACGTGATAACCGAAGGAGCCATAGTAGGGGTGCTCCTGGATTGCCATAATCTGTACGCAGTTATAGCCCAGTTTGGCAATACGCGGCAGTACGTCACGGCGGAACTCTTCATAGGAATTCACTTTCTCCTCTTTGGAGGACATGCCGATATGACATTCGTAGATGTAGAGCGCCTCTTTAGCGCTGTTTGAACGGCTTTGCCGTTTGTTTGAAGGTTTGAGAGTTTGACGGTTTTTCCATTGGAACTCAGGTTCGTTCCATACCTGCGCGGAGAAGATCTTCGTCTGCTCGTCTTGAACAACGCGTCTCACATAGGAAGGGATTCGTTCTCCGTATCCTCCGTTCCACTCTACCAGCAGTTTGTACAACTGCTCATGTTTGATAGCGTCTTCGGGCAATTTCGCTTCCCATACTCCGTTTCCAATCGGCTGCAGACGGTATTTCTCGTCCTTCTGCCAATTGTTCATGTCGCCCTTGATATAGATTGCCGTCGCATTCGGTGCCCACTCACGCAGTACCCATCCATCCGGGGTTTTATGGAGTCCGAAATACAGATAGCCGGAAGCCCATTCGGCAAGCGGTTTTCCGCCTGTCAGTTCTTGTTCTTTACGAACGGCGTAGTCATAACGGCCTTGCAAAGCTCCCTCATAGGGTTTCAAGTAGGGGTCTCGCTCAACGATTCTCAAGTGTTTTTCTTTCTTCATAGTATTTGATTTTTCTCGGGAAACCGATATCCGTGATACCGGCATACCGACCTATTAACAATTTACGCGTGCTTTGACGATGAGTTTGCGGTACTCTTTACCCGGCGCGATACCCGGTTGGTGCGCATCGGAGGGGAAGAAGACCGCGAAATGTCCGGCAGGCACGGTGAACTTAGCAGTTGCTTTGTCTCCGTAGAACTCGACATCCTTACCTTCGTCGTACTCCTGGGTCACCTCCTGGCAGTCCACTTGCGCTTTCCATCCCATGACCTCATCTTCTCCCAGCGGGATTTGGATATCGAGATAATCCTTATGCGCCTCCATGCGGCATTTAGCCTCCTCTTTGCCCTTGAAATCAAGAATATTCACAAACAAGTCTTTCCCGTCCAGGAAGATCTTGCATGCCGGCATCTCTTCCAAATCATTGTCGTTGTAGAACTTCATGAATTCTTTCAAACCCGGTACGCTGTCATAGTACCAATCCGCGTTTTCTAATTTATCCAGTATCATATGCTTAAAATTTTGCGTGCAAAATTACTAAAAATAATTGATATATGCAAGAGCGATGCTATTTTTACTCTCGTATTTGCTCGATGTCTTCGTCTCCGGTAGAGAGGATGGTGAACTCTACACGACGGTTCTTAGCTCTTCCTTCTTCGGTCTCATTATCGGCAATCGGCTCGGACTCACCCTTTCCTTCCGCTTCGATGCGCTCCGCAGCCACCCCTCGTTTGATAAGTTCATCCCGTACCGCTTTGGCACGACCTTCCGAAAGAATCTGGTTGTCTCTGTCCGAACCGACATTATCCGTATGTCCGGTGATTCGGATGGTGAGAGCCGGATGGTTCTCCATGAATGTAGCTAACTCATTGAGCGCAGGCTCCGACTCAGGCAGAATCTGTGTTTTGTTCGTCGCGAAGAATAAGTTATGCAGTACGACCTTGGCTCCCACTTTGATAGGAATCTCGATAATCGGGGTGTCGATGACCACCGGTACCGGTTTTGGTTCAAGGGCAATCTGTACTGTTTCCGTTACGCCGTCACCCTCCATCGTAGCGTCCTTAGACGCGGGGAAATACTGCTCATTGGAGGCAGTAAACGTATAATCACCGTCTTTCGCGCGGTACTTAATATGGCCGTTACGCGCCTCTTTGACAACGGTCTTTTTCTTAGCATGCTCGTAAACACTGAGGCTTGCCGGGATAGGCTGTTTGGTTTTGGCGTCGGCTATATAGATATCGAAATACGAAGGCAACGGCTTGGCGGGCGGCTTCGGCATATTCATCTGGAAGAGCACGGCGAACTTGGCTCCCACGAGAAGCGAGTGCGCGGCTACGTGCGATGCATCGAAATAGCCGTTCATCGTTATCTCACGCGGCTGGCTTACCGATGCTATAGATTTGGTCTCATCGCTCGTCTTGGCGCAGGAAGTGATGCCGTAGTCGGCAAAGAGGCCTACGCGGAATAAGATCGGCTTCGCCTGTTGGACCGCTCTGCTGTTGGAACGCTGCGCTGTTGGACCGGTCTTCGACCTGTTAGACCCTTTCCCTTTGCCTTTGCCTTTAACGGGTTTTTCGAAGAAGGGATTGAGGAAGAGACCTACTTCGGCAGAGACCTGCGCATTGATGAGTTGTGCCGGCCATTTATAATTGATTTTCTCATTCGAGGTATAAGCATCGTGTACAGGCACATTATTCAGTTCACCAATGAGCATCGGGTCCACGAGCCATGTCTTGACAGTCGATTTCGTGATAGCGCTGTGAAGGATAGGAAGGCCCAGTTTGGCACCGGCCAGGAAATAATATTTGTCTGAGAAAACGGCACCTATCTCCACAGGAATATTGACCTGTCCCATAAGTTGGGTCTCCTTAAAGGATTGGAAATCAAAATATTCGGTCATGTACTGCCCTTGCGGCAATCCGACGGTATAGGCCGTCTTCAGTTGGAACGGTTTGACGGTAGCGAGGTCATTGACCAGACCGAACTCCACGCCGGTATGCACCAGCAGTTTGCGGTAACGCCATTCGTAGCCCACCTGCAGATTGCCACCCACCAGACCGGAAGAGGTACCGAGGGTCGATTTATTGAGCAATGCCGAATATCCGAGCCCCAGTTCGGTGGTTACGAAATGGAGGCTCTCGGTCTTCACATCTGCGAACAACGAAGTCGCAAACATTAACAGTCCTACAAGGAATATAGGTGATTTTCGATTTCTCATTTGATTGTTTTGTACAGTTTATATGTACCTATTTGCATAATCAATATTCGTTTTTCTTGTTCAGCCGGATGTTCCTGCTCCGAGTTCTCCCATCCGGAGGGGATAGGCGGCTCTACAATCTTCGCCGTGACGGTTCCGATAGTGTTGCCATAGATATCCAGGAAGTCCTGCCATTCTCCTCCCTTCTCCCGGTACCGGAGGATGACTGTATATACTCCCGGCTGCTGCTCCAACGCATCGGAGAAGACATCGGACAGGGTCTCATTGGTATCAATATATACCGGCCATACATCGCTCTTTCCTCGCGAGAAATTATTTTGATAGAAAGAGAGCTGCAGTTCGCCATCGAAGGGCGCGCCGGTGTTCTTGATTTCGTAATAGAAGCGGGCGTTATCGCGCACCACGCTGTCGTTGTCCTCAAAATGAACAGGATTGGGGAGCGACAGATGGTAATCCGGATCATACAGCCGGAAGGCTAATTCTCCGTCAAAATCATGCCAGGAATCACTTTCTCCCGCGCGCCAGCACAGTTTCATCTTATAATCCGTATTGAGCAGGAGGTTCTCGTCAAATTTCTGCTGCAGGGCGGAGTTGAGGGACTGATTGCGCCGAATGACGACGGAGTCCATTATCTCGTACTGTCCTTTGGAGAAATTACCTTTTCTGATACGCGCAGAAATCTGGCCACGGAATGTACCTCCGGTGTTCTTCACCTCGAAGGATACGGGAATACCTGTTTTGGGAACCGCATTGGGATCCGTCCCTGCCGGGAAAGCGATGGCTTTCGCAAGCGTCAGTTCCGGCTCGGCGTCATTGGGATAAAACGTAGCCTGCGTGTTTGTCAATGTCAGTGTACGGAAATAATCATCCTCCGTACACATCATCCTCATCCATCCGTAGGTGTCGTTCTTATATACCGCGCAAAGGTGGTATGTGCCATTCGGGACTACCGAAACGGCCGGGATAGAGACCGTCAAATCAGCCGCAGTCAGGCGATAATAGCCCGCCGAGAGCGAATAGTTATCTACCTGCTTGAGGACACGTACGAGTTGCGTTTCGTCTTCGTCGTACAGCGCAATGCCGTAACTGCCCTTGAAATTGGTCAAACCGTAGTTCTGCATTTGCAGGATGGATACGGTGAAATTCGTTCCGCGACTTACGGAAGTGGTACTAACGCTGATGTTCGTCGTCGCCATCTGCGGAATGGCTTTGGGAGTCCCGGTTTTTGCGGGTTGCAGACCGATGAAGAATGACGTACCTTTATTATATCCCTGCGTGGTACCTCCTATACCCTGCGCTCCGCGCGGGTTGAGGGCTGTGAGCAGGAAATAACCGTCATTGGAACCGCCCCAGCCCCAGTTGATATGGAAATAACCTTTGTTATCACATCCGTCGCAAACGAAGGCATGTCCTCCTTCGTCATTAGCCCCGCTGACGAGCACCGGTCTGTTGGCAGCCAGTTCGGCATGAACAATGGCATTGAGGCTATCCGCAGAGTACATGATTTTCTGTATACGCTGGTAGTTGGCGTCGTAGCCGAAATACGTATTGAGCGCTTCCGGCACTTTGTTCGTGAAAGCACCGCTGGATTGGCCGAATCCCATATCTACAGAGACGCCGCAGTGATACATGAGCGTCGCAACGGCATTCGCCTGCGCGTCCGTGTAGCCGGATTTGTAACTGTCAATCATATTCGCCCAATCATAGTTCGTCTGTCCGAAATTGGCGGACAAAGTGGCAGATTTCCCGACGGGCTCCGTACAAATCCACAGATAAGAATGCGAACCGGTCCCCTTCGCAGGTTTTTTATAGAAATACATTATCTGCGCCATGGCAGTAGCCACACACCCCGTCACACATTTGGATCCCTCGTCATTATACGCGGGCGCGTAATTATTATAAGGAGCGGATTGGTTCCATTTGGAGGTAACTAACGGCTCTACAGCGGTAGTTTGAAGGTTTGATGCTACGCGTTTGATGTTGTTGGAGGTCGTTTGTGCAGCCATTTCTTCCTCATAACACTGCATCCAGAAACGGAAGGCGGGAGGCAGGTTGTCCGGCTCAAAAGCGCCGCTGTCACTATACCCGAGTACTTCCGGAAGCCGTTCATCTGCTCCCACAAGCACGTAGCCGTTATGCGTGTTGACAGCGAGGTATAGGTCGCTTTCGGCGACGACAGCAAGACCGGCTGCGCCTGACGGACCGCTGGCGCTGACAGACCGTTTCACTGACGGACCGCTGGCGCTGTTAGATAGGAACTCGTCTGCGATGCGTAATGCGTCCTGCGCAGTTCGCACCGCCGCTCCTATCTGTATCGCGGCCCCCAGGGCAATTGCTATCAACGATATCCGTTTCATCGCTCTTCTCTTTCCTCTTTCAACTTGTCTTAGACAGATAGCCCGAACCCAATCGGGCTATCCGATTATCGATTAACGAATGTACAATTTGATATTCTCAATCTGTCCATTAGTCATCGTCTTACGAACCATATACATGCCGGTCGGTAAGTCAAGTTGATACTCACCTGCATTCGGAGTGAAGGTCAGAACCTTACGTCCGAGGGCATCATATACGTCGATGGACTCTACGTCAGCCGTGATATTGACGATACCTGCTGCCTTGTCCGTAACCGTTACATCGTAGCGTTTGAAATGACAAGCATCCATCTTAGCTACAAGTATCTTCTGTCCTACCGGCTCGTCAGCAGCAATGGTGAGATACTCATCAATCTGCTTCGGAAGCTCGCTCTTATCCACCGTAATCGGGGCAGCTGCATTCACCGTATCAGACGGATTGACATGGAGGGTGAGATAGATGGTACTATCGCAACCCGCTTCAGTCGAACCGGAGATATAGTACGGTTGACCGGCCGGACTCGGATCCGTAAGTTCATACGGACCGAATGTATATACCTCGCCTTGGCAGATCGTCTCTTCTACATTAGCCACTTTCGCTGTATGCGTAGTGAGCGTAAGAGTAACAATACTATCACAACCTGCATTCGTATTAGCAGCGAAACGATAGTACATACTATCCTTGCCGGCTACCGGCAGATTACTTGCTTCGATATAGAAGCCGTTTCCTTCGTAGTCATGCCCCTGGCAAGCATTTGCCTCAAACGGATATACATCGGTGCAGTTCATGCGGATGTTATCCAAGAGGGTGAACAGACCGCTACCTTTGGTTCTGGTCTCGCCGCCGAGGTTCTCCATGTAGAAGGCTACGCGGATGTTCTGACCGGCATACTTGTCGAGCGAAACGGACTTGGTGGTAAATACAGTGTCAATACCCTCAATCTCCGTAGCGTCCGCTTTCTTCCACGTAGCACCATTATCGGTAGAGATTGCCACGAAGAAGCGTCCGTCGGGTTTCGCCATCATATTCTGATTATCCACATGTTTCACATCGAAACTGAGCGAAGCCATGCCTTCGATAGCGTACTGCGGCGTAACCATCCAGCGATACTTCGGACCGCTATTGAGCAGCGTGCTACCAAAGAAGAGCAACTGATGCTCGTCGCCGAGTTTCTCCAGATAGTTAGCAATCCACATGTAGGTATAATACGTGCTTGCACTCGGTTCATATAGACTTGTCGAACCGTTGAATACGTTCTCTATCGGCAGATCGGTAGCCATATTGCTCCAGCATGTGATGGTAGCGCGTTGGTTCTCCGCCTTCAGACCGCTGAAGTCCTCAGCCATTGGCAGCGGGTTCACACCACAATCCGTTTGGAACTTAACAGGCACAGACCAGTCGCTATTATGCTCTGCATCGCAGAGTGCGCGAACGGATACCTCATAAACCGTACCTTGCTCCAGACCGGTAATCTTATACGGATTGGTGGTCACATTTTCAATGATTTGGTCATTGATCTTGATCTCCCAAGCCTCTTCTACACCGGCAATCCAGTTAACCGTTACCGAATTCTCCGTAACATAGGTCAACTCTATCTGTTGCGGACGAACGCAGTCTGGCAATTCGGTCACTGTTACATACTTAACAGCGATAGCTTTATCCGTCGCATTCTTGATTGCCAATACCTTACCGGTACCCTTATAGAGGTTCAGCATCTTATTGAATACCTCCAATTGGGTATCCATATTCGATCCTGTACTCGTCGGCTTGGTCTGGGTCTGGAAGAGAGCAACCTCCTTATAGGTATCCTTATCGTAGGTATTATCCATTACACCCAGCGATACGGCTCCATAGTTAGTCGTCGTGTTGAACAGTCCAATCTCAATCTCAATATTCTTCATATCTACATTGAACTCAGGCAGGATAGCCATACCGGAGGTAGCAGTCAACGAGAGACGATTCCATGTCTCATTACCGGAGGAGGTTTTTACTGATGTTGTTCCTACCGAAGCGTTACTGAGAACCCAGCACTCCGGAGTTTCAGAGAAGATCTCGGTATAAGGCAGATCGTACTTGCTGCACGGAGTAACGAAGTCGAACTCAATCCAGTCAGTTGTTCCTTCCTCGCAGATAGTGCGAACATAGAAACTATAGTCGGTCTGCGGAAGGAGGTTAGACAGCGTTATAGCCGGACCATCAGTCAGCGTACCGTAAGCCACCTTATCCTCATTGTCAATGAGGGCAGGATTACCCAGTTTCGCATAACGCGAGAGGACGTACTCGTAGTTCTTGCACTTACCGCCGAACCACTTGAGGCTTACCTCTTCTGCTGCGCGGCTGGTGTACTCAATATTCTTCGGCGTAGTGCAGAGGTATTCCTCTACGATTACGCTGTCCACAGCAATGGCTTGACCATACTGAGCTCCTACCGATGCATTGTACCAGAAGATAGCAAGGGTATAGGTACCTGCCTCCTCTACATCAAGCGACTTAGTTGCCCAAATCCACTCATTCTCATGAAGCGTCTTACCCATCAAGGAGTAGATATTATTAGCAGGAACATCGGTTACTGCAGAACCCATACGTTTTATGCCAGAAAGTAAGATGGCCGTATCCTTTTTAATAGTTGCACCTGCAGGGAACAAGTGCGCTGTAGCATAGTCGGAAGTATTGTCCACATTAGCCGGTACTTTCACCTTGAATCTGAACTTATAGGTTCCAGCTGCATCAATCTTGATGTTACGTGTAGCCCAAGCATTAGAGAATCCTATTTCGCCTTGCGCATCCTTGGTTTGATAAGCATATGACATACTGTCGTTCGTAATGAACAAAGCCTTGTCACCCGTAGCGTCGCATTCTTCTGCAGAACCAACGATGAAGAAGTTAGGATACGGATCACCTTGTACGGTCTTCGTCTTATAGATTACCCACTTGTCTGCATCATCCTCAAAGCCCGTGCTATACGGCACCGGAGCCGGATCTTGGATTGTAGTAGCAGTCAACGGGCCGACCCATGCATCTCCGTCCACATTACCGCGCACGTAGATATCATAGCCGGTGTTGGCAGCCAAGCCCTCAATCGTGTACTCGGTAGCATCAATGGTCTTAATCGTTGCATCTGCGATGTCGCCACCGGCAGCTACATACGCTACTTGCCATTGGTTGATGCCCGGTGTGAACTCTACAAACGAGATCTTAACGCTGGTCTCGGTCAGCATCTGCAGTTTCAACGCTTCAACCGGCAGGACTACACTGAGGTCGTTGGTGATAACGAGGTTATCAATATATACACCCGAAGCTGTCGTAGTCGAGAAGCGCAAACGCTTGTACGGCTGAACAGAGGTGTAGTAGTCACCCAACTTGATATATGCCTTCGACCAATCAGCGGTAATATCATTGATGGTCGTGATATAGATAGCATCGGCATCCTTGGTCTCGTCAGATACAGCCTCAATCTTCAGACCTGCATTGACAGAACCACTGCGTTTTACATCAAAGTAAACGAGCAAGTCTTTCAGGCTCTCTACCTCCAGTGCCGGCGTTACAGCTGCCGAACGATGGGTACCTACACACGATCCACCTGCCTGATCAGGAACAGTGGTATATTGCAGATAGAGACCACGTGTACCATCTTTCTTCGCCGAAGTAGAAGACTTGGAGTTATAATCCGTCGTACATGCGCTCGGGCCTTGCAGCATGAAGCTTGCCCAGCAGTAGTCAGCCAACGGATCGGTATCACCGTCAAAGCCTTCCTCATACGGGATAGCGCGCGTCGCAGGACACTCGGTCTTGAACTGGAATGCGCTGCTCCACTTGCTCAGGTCGCTTTCCGCACACTCTTTACGCACGAATGCATAGTATTTCGTGAGCGAGTTAAGACCTTCGATGATAGCCATGCTGTCTTTGACAACAACCTCCTTCACGAACGTATCGTCATTTGCCTTTGCTTCTGCATTGTCAAAGATACGTACACGATGATTTGCTGTCTTGTCATCGGTATTCCAAATCAACTTAGCACCATAGGTACCTACAGAATCTGTCTTCAAATCTATAGGAGCCACACAGGTCTCAATAAAGTCGATATATACATTATCGATATAGATAGCGTTGTTCGCATACTCTGTTCCACTTGCATTCTTATAGTTCAACGGTTTGAGAGCAATGAACGTACCAAATTTGGTACCGGTCTCATCACCTGCATACTTCTCAAACGTATAAACGCGGTCATATGCTGTTGATTGACCTTTAAGTTCCTCATTATGCGTAGCAACAAATGTGCTCGGGTCGTTCGGATCGGTCATAACACCTACCTCAAACGGATAAGTATATGTAGCTGTGGTTCCTACATAAACCTGCATACTGAGTTGCAGACGTTTCACAGAATCAACTGCCAATGCCGGGAAGACGAAGTAGTTGTTATGATCTTTCGTTACCTGACGCAACCATAATGCTTTACTACTATTTTTAGTTGAAATATATGAGCCTTTATCATCACCGCATTGGGTCATACAGCCCATGTCCTTACCGGAACCTGTCTCATAACTCTCGAAGTCTTCTTCATAGGGGAAGGTCTGCTTCTTACAAGTGGTCTTGAAGTCTTTTGCATTACTCCATTGTCCCTCACACGCTAATGCTTCATCTACCGACTGAACATATACGTAGTACTTTGTATTGCCGTCGAGAGCTGTCAGAGTCTTTGTTTGCTCGGTTACTTTTGCATCAAAGATATCACCTGCTTCGGTAGCCGGGTCTATCTCCTTTGAGCTGATTTTGAGATTCCAAGCATTCTCGGTCTTACCCTTCTCCCAAGCGATTTTTGCGCTTACAGAGTCGATCTCAGTTACTTCAATAGTCGTGATACGTCCACACTGCGGGATTTGTTCAATCACTACGTTATCGTAGCACATGTTGATATCCTTATTGTTAACTGCACGCGGTGCACGCATAGCGATACGACCGCCTTCACCGGTATAAGAACCAAAGTTAACAAAGTATTCCTCCCATTGGTTGTAAACAGACTGCTGGTAGGTACCAATTACTACGAAGTTATCATTATCCTCCAATACACCGACCTCCAAATAGGATTGTACTCCTACATAAGATGAGGTATAGGAAGAACCAACCATCGTCAATTGCAAGGTCTTGATAGGCTTATCCAATGCCGGGAAGACTATCATCGGGTTAGAGTTAGTAGAAGTTGCATTCAACTGAATGACATTTCCGGTCTTCGGTGTTCCACTAGGAGCTCCTGAACCACCAATCTTAGCACCTGCGGTATAGGTATAGCAGGACTCATCCAAAGAAGCCGTACCGGTAGTAAAACTTTCCCAGTCTTCTGTATACGGAACAGCAGAAACACCGCACGCAGTACGGAAGGTTGTGCTGCCCCAAGCGCCGTTACCGTTGTCTTGAACGGAACGAACATATGCATAATACTTGGTAGAGCTGCTCAAACCGCTTATCGTAGCCTCTTTCGCAGTAACCGTAGCATTGAAAACAGGAGTACCGGCAGCAGGATCATCTTGTGCCGCGTCAAATACGCGAACTTCCCACTTGGTAGCGGTACCATTCTCTTTCCAAGCCAGTTTAGCACCCGTCTGGGTGATTTCAGAAGCAGCAACATTCGATACAGGCCATGGATCGCTTGGTTGTGCGATAGTAAGATTATCTATATACATGTAGTCATACTTCGCAGTATCTATATAGAACACGATATATTTATCAGTTCCAGCATACGACGAGAAATCTACAACAAACTGCTCTGCTACCTTTCCTTTAGAGCAACGGATAGCCGCAACTTCAGTTACTTTGCTAAATTGATCGGTCTTGTTAATATCAGAAGGTTTATTAACCACACCTATCTTGAATACACCATAATACTTATTTGCTACAGCTGCATAGTTTGCACTTGTAGTGGTATTGTCGGCATAAGCATAGAATGACATTTTCAGGTCCTTCACATCTGCATTCAACAATTCCGGCATTACTGCATAGGGGAATGAGTTTGTTGAAGTAGCAGAAGTAGCATAGTTATAAAGACGTAAACTATTCTTTACTACATCTGCGGGCGGATTCGACCATGCTGTTGCATATATATATGGAACAGATGAATTTGTAGCCGTAGGAGAAGGAAGATTGGTTAAGCCCAAGGTCCAGTTCTTCGGACCACGAGCTGCTACAGCACCTGTTGTCTCATCCGTAAAGTCATTATAGTACGGAACCTGGAGACCAACGAGGGTTGTGACAGATGTGCTCTTCCACATATCGCCGCAAGTCGGGCTGACATAGATATAATAGGTCTTACCCATTGCGAGACCGGTGATATCATAACTCTTGGCGTTCACCGTCTTAGCTGCTACAATGTCACCATCTGCTGCACTCGGGTCAATCTCCGTGGAGCTAACCTTAATGGTCCAACTCGTCGAAGACGAAGCGTCGGTCCACTCTGCCGTTGCCTTATCAATACCAGTAGCCGTAGCCGAAACAGTCGAAACAGCATTGCAATCCGGAGCCTCATCAATCTCAATATCATCGATATAGATATAAGGAGTAGATGTACCCGGCTTCATATAGAACGTAATATAGCGTCCCTCGCCGGTGTAACCCGTAAGTAGCACTTTATATTGCTTCCACTCATCTTTGATGATAGTAGCCTCACCTACCTCTGTGATATTAGCGCCCAACTGCTGGCCTTGCGGCAGATCGTTAGTCTGAGTATTCGCTACACCGACCTTCAAAGTCTGGTTACCATTGCTTGCTTTTGCCCAGAAGGTTACCATCATCGTATTCACCGCCTTCGGCATAGCCGGAAGCATAGCGATAGAGGTATAACCGGTGGAAGTACTACTCGACACACTAGTGCCACGCAGGTAGAGCGAAGCATTTACATACGCAGTCTGCTCATGGTTCTGTGCAGTCGTAACATACGGACGATAGGAGTCGCTCGTATATTGCTTATCGTAATAGCTCGCATACGACGGGTTGTTACCACGATCGTCGAACACCCATCCATTCGGAATAGCCGCCGTAGTGTTGGTGTATTGATCCGGATCCATGCGGTCGAAATGCTCGCTATACGGATAAGAAACCGGTTTCGCTGTTTTAAACTCTACCGCTTTGGTCCATTCGCTGCTGCCGCAACCTGCTTGCAAGTAAGCAAAATAGGTCGTATTGGCTTTCAATTCGGTAATGCTAAACGGATTAGCCGAAATAGTACCTGCGAACTCACCTTTTGCTGGATCCGGATTAAAATCATCGAAATCAGACAGCGGCTTGGTAGAAACAACAAGGTTCCATTCTGTTTCGTTACCTGCTTTTACCCATGCCAGTTTCGCTCCAGTAGGAGTAATCTCCGATACGCCCACGAACATCGGTTTCGGACAAGCAGATGCTTTCTCAATCTGGATATCGTCCACAAAGAGGCGGTTTTCTTTATCAGCATTAGCCGCTTTCAGTGCGATGAATTTACCGCTTCCGGCGTAACCCGCGAGAGAAACCGTAATAAACTCCCATTGACGTGCCTTCGGCAGTTCAAGAGTTGCCACTTCTGTGAAACTGGATGCATTCCGCTCAGCGCAAACACCTACAGTGATGGTGCGCGCATAGGTATTACCGCTCTCTTGAGCTGCTGCCCAGAAGGAGATCTGCTGTTCTTTCACATTTCCGCTGAACTCCGGGAAAATCAAATAGTTGTCTTTGCCCTTTGCACTAACGAACTTGAACGCCTTCGTACTATTGTGAGCAAACTCTCCGGATACCTCAGCCTTACCATTGTTGATAATGGTGTAGCAATCAGACAGCGTCTCTTCAAAATTCTCGGCGAACGGAGCACTGATGCTGGTACACGGCGTAGTGAAATTGAATTCTGCCCATGGCGAAACATCACCATCGCCGCAGTCATACTGAACATAAGCCCAGTACTCTCTGTTCGGGGTCAAATCTTCCAATTCAAAGAACCGGTCTGTTAACAAACAATTGACCCGGTTTAAAATGTCTGCTTCCGCGGACATGTCGGTCATCTTGGAAGAATTCACTTTGAGGTTGTACTGTTGGAACAACGGACTGTTGCACGGATCCCACGACAGCGTAGCGCTCGTCGTAGTCACATCAGTAGCCTTCAAACCTGTAGGCTCGTCAGCAGCCTCTGTCTTGTTCTCTACCGCTAAGCGGGTGATGCGCGTCTCGGCACCCAGTTTGTAAGCAACCGCCAGGGCGATTTGTACGTTTGCCAAGCCGTCCGGAAGGACATCCTTCACGCTGACTTGGTCATTCGCCTCGTCCATGGTCTTCCATACAGACCATTCGTCGGTTACAGACGCACGATAAAGAACTTTAAATTCGTTCACCTTTCCATTGTTAGCCTTGTTGGAATAGGTGATTGCCACAGACGGTTTGTACGTGCCGCTGAGGCTCAAGATAGGTGATATCAGCGTATCCGCTCCATTCTCAAGGTAGCAACTGAACAATGCGCCGTTACCTTTGAATACCCAATAGGCTTTGGACATGCTCCATCCTTTTGGGATACCACTACTTGCGAAACTCTCGTCCAGCACAGATTTCTGTGCCCAGCCTGTTGTGATGCTCATCATTATGAGCAATGCCACTAACAGACAACGTGTAAATAATCGTTTCATAAGTTTTTGAAATTAGTTAATAAATAAAGTTGACTAATACACCTTGGGCGTTATAGGTCCGCCCATTGACATTGATGTATATATTTCCGTTTTGCATTATTTTCTGTGATTTAGCCGGTGCGGAGGCAGAAGTAGGAACAACATAAACGCAGGTAAGCAGACTGCGCTCATCCCCCGGCTCCTTCAGCGCTACACTGTATTCATCGCCCGGCTTGAGTTTGTCGGCGGCATAGTAATACGAATCCGTAGCGCCTTCTATGGCTTCCCCGTTATGATACCATTGGAACTCACGGAAGTCATAGCCGCTGTTGTAATCCGCATTGAGTATTCCGAGCACATCGTCCCAACGCTGCTGGATGAGCGATGCGGAGTAGTAGATTGTCAATTCGCCTTCTACGTCCGTTTCCCCATTCTCCTTGCTGGCGAAATGAATAGCGAACGGGTAATAACCCGGGCGTACGCCTGCCGGCATCCGGATCTCTATCGTATTATCCGCTCCATTACGCAGACTATCCGATTGCGAGATAAAGCCGATGGCATATCCTTCGTCACCGAAGCTCAGTTTATAGAACTCCGGGATACCTTTGCGGGCATGGGTTTCGATATGGAACGAGTTAGCCTCCGGACACGGGTTCTCTACTGATATCTCCACCTCCAGCGGTTGAACCACCTTTAGCGTCAGTTGTACGATACTGTCACAGCCTGCCACACTGCGGAATACCTCGTTATAGATACCCGACTCCGTCAGCGTTTGGCTGCCAAAGATATAACTCGTGCCCTCCGGGATAGCCAGAGATACCGTATCATGTATTGCATCTACATATTTCAAATAGATGATATGCGTACTGTCGCAACCGGCGCGATTATAATCGTGGTCAATAATCGTCGTATCCTTCTGATAGTACTTACCGTTATGGCGGTATAAATCACCCTCGCAACGCTGTACTCTCTCTTCCGTAGTATCCACTCCGGCACGCGGCACATGAATATAAATATGCTGCGTACTGTCACATAGACCGACACCGGCGGTAAGCGCGAAATGATAATCCGCCTCTTCGTCCGGTAACTGGAACGAAGGAGCCCATATGGCCTCCGGCGTTGTCAAGCCTTCCGGCTCAAAGCCGCCGAAATCCCATATGATATATTCCGGCATAATGGGCGTATCTATTTGAACGCCCGTTGTCCAGTTGCGCGTACGGATATGGCTCCGGTTTTTGAATGTGATATAGTTGCCGCAGTCTTTCTGCTCCAGTTCATACGTCACTTCCGGTATCGGGAAGCGGGGTATCGCATTGGCGGTCAGTGTAAATCCGCATTTCGCATTCGATTTGTATGTCACATCTACCGCATAGTCACGTATGTCGCGGTAGTCCACCGGGAAAATACGTTCGCGGGAAAGTGTCTCCGTCGGATTATCTACCAGATACCAACGGTAATTGAATCCCTCCGGAGCAATAAACTCATTCGTCGGCGTCCATCCGCATTGGATACCGCGAATCTGACCGGTTGTGCAAGTGAGCGTGAAATAGGCGTAACCGTAGTGAATCTCAGCGGTACAGCCAAGCGAGGTGATAATCACTTTCACGTGTTTCTTATCATAGTCCGCAAGGTTAAGACCGAGCGTAGTCCAATCGCGCCAGCATACATCCTTAGCGTCTGTTGCTCCCTTCGGACCGTTCACAGGCACACGGTACCATCCCTCGCCACTTGTCTGCGCCGCCAAATCGACCGTCGTACACTCGCTCAATGGTTCTCCTGTAGCGGCATCAATGATATCAATCGTCAGACGCGGACGTGCTTCCTCTGTATGTCCGGAAGACTCCAGCACCATCGCATATTGCAGCATGAGCACACTCGCTTCTTTGGCATCTACATCGAATTCGTACTCGACGCGTGCTACACGAGCCATCTCCTCCCAACTACCGATACGTACAGACGCGATTGCGCCATCCGGAACAGTCTTCAGCGGATTTACAGGATTACCCTCGCTGTCATAACTGCCTTGGGTTCGTCCGTCGTACTCATTCGGACTATAGTGAATAGTATGACGACTCCACATGGAGGTGAATCCATAGTCTATCTTACCGGCTGGTATATTATCATTATTGCGGTAATTGGATGCAGTCTCCATCGAGAAGAAGCAGTTCTTGTCATTCAAATCCAGATAGTCGATACATTTGGTTTCATAGACAAACACCGGCGGGAAATTATACCATACGCTCGT
>Ga0310696_10001567_pt1 | contig 32771 bp, 25 predicted proteins | sample AusTroGonzalo_MG_4_FD_203885 | JGI IMG/M metagenome (GOLD analysis project Ga0310696, IMG submission 203885) | Bovine rumen microbial communities from tropical cattle in Woodstock, Queensland, Australia - Gonzalo_02 (v2) (version 2) | ecosystem: Host-associated > Mammals > Digestive system >... | reverse complement strand
AACAGCAACTTATGGCATTAAGAGATGCTGTTGATAGACATTATCATAACTTTACGCAAACTTTGGTCAAATTACATCCTGAATTAACAGTTGATGATATTGACTATTGTTGTTTATACCTTCTCGGCCTAAAAGATGCCGATATTTCCGCTTTAATACAGCGCGCATATCCTACGGTTCACCAACGCAGCATTAAGTTAAAACACATATTCAACACCAAAGAATCTCTTCAATCGACCATTGCGGCCAAGGCGGCGCAATCGTATACAAAACCGTAATTTATTGATTATCAATTACTACTCCATAATACATAACTTTACATAACCTTATTTTCTTGACAACAATCTTTTATTAGAATAGTTTTGTAAAAACTTTTAAACTATTCAGTATGAAGAAAAAACTACTTTTAATCATTTGCTTGCTAGGAACCTTTGGCATGAGTTTAGCTAACAATCTTATTATTAATGATGGTATTACAATCATTGCGGCTCATAGTGCCGAAAATGACAGATCTTCTTCCATCTCCGCTTCCATCGATGGCCATTCCCTTTACGTATCGTTTTTACAAAACATCGGTGAAGTAACCATTGAGATTTCAAATGTATTTGGGGTAACTTTGAATATCGAGGCAACCGAAACCCCATCCGGATACATGTATTATATACCGCTTACTGGAACATACACCGTTACTTTCACATTGGAAAATGGCGACGAATATTATGGGGAGTTTGAAGTAAAAGATTAAAAAATATTGTGATATAATTAAAAACAGTTATCTTTGCCGATGTATAACGACCTGAAAACAACAATGCCATGAAAACAACTTTATCAAAAAACAAACTATTTTTACTGATACTACTTGCATACTGTGTAGTTGCTAACGCCCAAAACAACTGGACTTTCCCGATGGTTTTTACTATAGGCTCGGGAGTGTCTGATACCTTATGGTTTATTCAAGATGATAATGCCACTTTAGATGTTGATGAAGAATTTGGAGAAGGGCAATTTGATATCAACCCAGATGTTTTTCAGGTATATTTTAGGTTGGACAATGGCATGCTCTCAAAAGTGATTGCGATTCCATTTACTACAAATTTCACAAATATACTTGTACGTGCCATCAATTGGGATTTCCCAGTAACAGTCAGCTGGGACAAGGAGTTGTTTGATACCATTGTCGGAGACTATCCACCTATAATGTATGCAAGTTTAGAAAACTCATATAGTGCTGAACATGATTTGGAAGGGCATTTGCTATGGGATTATTATGGGTGGTTTATTTTAGGTTTAGAGACAACAGGACCACAACCGCCATACGATGAACATGACGAACAAAACTGGTCATGGTTCAATGCAATGTATGCAGGCTGTTATTTCCCGATGGAAGTAAATTTGTTAAGACAACACAATAGTATTATTGAGAATGATAGTGAATCAGTGTCGTTAAGTGTTTATCCAAACCCAGCAAAAGACAATATTAAGTTGTCGTTTCAGTCCATTCAGCAACAGCATATTGAAATATTGCTTAAAGATTTATCTGGTAAAACAGCAAAAACACTGTTTAATGGCACTGTTTCTCAAGGGAAACAGACCTTGTTTTTAGAAATAAACGATTTGCCTCGCGGATGTTATATTTTGGAAATTTTGTCTGTTGAAGAGCGCCAACACATTAAAATCCTAATAACAGAATAATATGAGAAAGCTTTTATTATTAGTTTTTTGTGTATTTTCTTCACTATGTAATGCTCAATACATGATAGAAGAATGTATCAATGAAGATATTTTACCGACATACACCCATAATAGAAATAATATAACATATGATAGCAGATATGGATGTGTTTTTTCACCTAGTGGCACCTTACGTGTATTAATTGTATTTGCAGAAATAGAATACGATTTGCATCCTAATATGGACCCAAATCCCAATAATAATACTACATGGCCCAAAGGAGGTTATCCTATATGGTGTGACCAATTGTTTGATAATGAGATTACCAACAATCAATGTTGTGGTTCCGTTACTAAGTATTATAGAGAAGCTTCGTTTAATAATTACACTGTTTTAGGTGATTATTTAATAAAAGGTAATAATGACAACAGTATATTTAAAATTAAAGAGAGTGATGGTTATACATATACATCGGCCACTGGCAATATAGCCGAAACCATTTTATTCAATAAAATCAATCAAGAAATGACAACTGGTCCTATTACAGCACATGGCTATAACAGTATTAGTTATTTTGATAACTGGACTACAACTGGCTCTGGTGAGGCAAAAATAACACCCAGTGTGGATAATCCTCGTAAATTTGATTGTATCGTTGTAATATGGAGAAATAGGATTAAAAATGAGAAACTCATGAATAACTCTGGATATGTTGGAGATACAAATATGGATTTATTTGGTTATGGCATGGATTTTTGTATTAATGTTGGCACATTCGAGCGGATTCCCACAGCAATTATAAGACACGAATATGCTCATGGATTACTTGGTGGCAATAATTTTCACACAGCTGGTGGAGGAGAACAATTTGATTATTTTATACCATTTACTGGAGGATGGGGAATGCTTGGTTTAAGTGGCAGCTCTTTGCAATGTTGCAACGGCTGGGACAGACAGAGGTTAGGCTGGAAATCTGCGAGTAATACATATGATATATCTGCAAGAGCTGCAGATGGAATAACAGAAGTTAGTGGGGATATAGATTTTAATACTGGTAATGGTATTTATGTTTTGAGAGATTTTTTGACAACGGGAGATGCTTTAAGAATAAAACTGCCATTTATTGATGAGGAAAGAGAGTATCAAGAATGGATTTGGCTGGAAAATCACGCAGGCAGACATTACAATAACAGTGGGTTTGATGTTTGGCACTACGAATTAGATTATGATTGCATTGATAGTTTTCCTGGCGGATTAATGGCATATATTCAAATAGATAAAAACATAAGAGTGTCAGATGATTGTAATGATGTTTATGGAGGTTTCGGAGGATATACAAGACCTCTCGTCGCCAATGGTTTTTATGAAAGATCGTATGAATCCAATTCAACATACAATGATTGTGTACAGTTGGGGGAAACACAGGCATTCACAAAAAACCAACCAAATCCACTAACGGGAGGGGGTGATGAAGAAAAATATGCTTATAACTGTAATAATGATGAAGTTTTGACCTATGATGATCAGATGAACAATTTTGTTGAAAAAATAGGCAATAATTACCATTATCACTTATATGCAATGGGTAAAAACTCCCATATATTTAATTTGGATAGTATTAATAAAATCGGAATATCAACAAATCCATCTACAGCTACTATGATAAACATGGTCAGCTACAACGAACCTTATCTTGATAATAAAAACTTAAGAGTCAATTATTTAAATGGTATATCTATAGAAATAATAGAAGAAAATACAACAAATGGAACTATTAAAGTCAGAATATGTTTTGACGATATTGATATTGAAAACAACGTACGCTGGTGTTCAGACAGCATAGTACTGAATGAGACACCAACGTTGTCTGGCTATTCTCTTAATGTGAAACAAGGAAAAACTATAACTCTTGACCAAGGGTTGACAGCAACAAGAATGAGCGACCCAATAACATTTAATGGTCAGAAAATCTTCGCTTCGCCAACAACATTTACAATTCAACCTGCAGTTAGGATTCATATCGACACAACAGCAAAAATAGTTCTTGAAAACTCATCAAAACTTCATTTAAGAGAAAACTCAGAGTGTGTTATCGAAGATAACGGATATATTGAAGTCAAGTGTGGTACTATTTTCCAGTTGGACGACTGTGCTTCATTGGTTATTAATGGTAGAGGACGATTGGTTGCAGATAGCGGAGCGATACTTCGAGTATCAAACCATGCCTTTATTGAATGTGAATATGGCTTGCAGAATCTAGATATAGATACTGATGCCATTATCCAAGATGGATTCGCGAATCCCACTAGTTTTTTAACGCCATCTGTTGAAAACATTCAGATAAACGGGAACGTAACATGGGAAAATTATAACAAAATTATATCCGGAATAGTTACTATTAATAATGGGGCTATATTGAATGTTAAATCATCATTCCTCAGATTTAAGGACGAAACATGCGGCATTAATGTTGACAGGGGTGGAAAACTTATTATTGACAATTCAACATTGACAAGTCTTTGTGCCAATGACAACACCATGTGGCGAGGTATCGAAGTATGGGGCAATCATAATGCTAACCAATATCCAGATATAAACGGCAATTATATGCAAGGCTATCTTGAACTGAAAAACGGCGCCACAATTGAAAACGCAATCTGTGCGGCTGAATTAATGAAACCTAGCGGCAGAAGTTTTATGGGCGGTATTATACACGCCAATGATGCAGTTTTCCATAATAATGCAAAAGCTGTACATGCCTACGCCTATACTAATCATAATCCAATTACCGGAAATGAAACAGATTATAATGGATGGTTTAGGAAATGTTCTTTTATTATAGATAATAATTACTATGAAGGCAAAATGTTTTATAAACATGTTGACCTTAACTATGTCGATGGAATTAAATTTGAGGGCTGTAACTTCTCCATAACATCAACTTCCGACAGCATATCACCGACATGTATGGGTATAAGTGCTATAGATGCCGGATTTAGAGTGCTGTCTTATTGTGATGACATCATTTCCCCTTGTCCTGAAAACAGCTACGAGCGCAGTACATTTACTGGTTTCGACAACGGGATTTTTTCAATAAGTCAAGGGATAGTAGCCCACACATTTACAGTTAAAGAATCCATTTTCACAAATAACAGCAAGGGTATCTATGCTGAAAACGTTGGAAGTGCAACAATTGTCGGAAACGAGTTTAATATTGGTGACCAATCTCAGTGTAATTACGGTATATATGCAATTAACGTATCTGATTTTTGCATAGAGGAAAACATTTTTGGTGTTACAAACGAATCATCAAATAACTATACATATGGTATAGGGATTGTTAACTCGGAAAGCATCAATGACATTTACCGCAACACATTTGCTTATCTCTATTGTGGAAATTTGGCTTGTGGGGTTAATAACACTATAGTTGGAAATACTAAACCAGGGTTAACATATTCGTGTAATGAGAATACAATGAATGAGATAGATTTCTTCGTTCAAAAATATAACGGACATGCAGGAATACAATCAACACAGGGTTCGACACTGTTGCCTGCTGGCAACACATTCAGCGCAAGCACATATCACTTTAATAACGACGGCGATTTTGATATTGATTATTATTATAACGCAAATGTTTCTGATGAAATTCCAGAGGTTAATAAAATTAAGAACGTTAATTTAAATCAAACAACATCCTATAACGATTGCGCTTCGCATTACGGCAGCGGTGGAGGAAATGTCTTAAAATCCCCCGAAGAGAAGGGTGTATTAGCTGATACATATAAAGTAAAAAATGATGAATATATTATACTTAAAACCCAGTATGAAAGCCAAATAACAGCAGGTGTCGTACCACAATCGGATATTGTCGCGCAAATGATACAATGTCTACACGACCGCAACATGGCTGCTGGAGATATAGTGCGAAGCAACCTTAACGAAAACGAGGCAAATTTTGAAGAATTGCGTATGTGGCTTGGCAAAATGCAAACTTTAGCCAACGACCGCATAATAGTGGCATCATACATTCATGAAGGTGACTTCAAAAATGCTCTTGCCTTGGCCAATACGCTACCTAATGTGTATAATCTTCAAGGAGACAATCTTGTAGATTACAACGATTATATGACATTATTATACATTTATCAATCGTTATTTAATTCCGATCGAACTATTCATGAAATGACAGAAAGAGAGTATGCAACTGTATTCGATATATCCGAGCATGGTGTCGGCACGTCACAATCAATGGCAAAAGCCATAATGATTGAACTTTCAGACAGCTATGAAAACAATTGCCTGTGTCTTGATTTGACTGAGACAAATGATCGCGAAACAGTTTCAAATACAGACTATGTTGTCAAAGAAACCGATGGTTTTATGATTAAATTAAGACCGATGCCGGCAAATTCTATGGTATCGGTTGATTACAAATTGCCAGAAGGACAATCAAATGCAACTCTGACAATCATCAATCCTATCGGAATAAAGGTTGTGGAGATTAAATTGGAAACGGCGCAAAATTCCATAACCCTCGACATTTCCCGCCTTAATCCCGGAATCTATCTGCTGAAAGTTGATATGGGCGACGGAAAAGAATATACGGAGAAAATAATAGTCGAATGATAATGATGATTATTATTTTGGGGATTGTGACAACTAATTTGTATCTTTGCAATGTTTAACCCTTATAATCCTAATAACAGAATAATATGAAAAAAATCTATTTATTATCATTATTGTTAATGACCACAGTTTTCGCTTGGTCACAGCAAAACACATCGGTTCTGCAGCCCGACAGAATAACCTGCCAACAAATGGTTTATGACAACGGTGTGTATAATCCTTATAATTCTGAGACTACTTTCCAATACAATGAAGATGGTACATTCTATCAAATCTTGAACAGTTGTAATAGCCCGGATTATTGGGGATATCATTTTGGGGATTTTGAATACGACAATCACAACAATATTATTGGATATAACTATACATCATTCTTTGCGGCTTCTGGATCACTTTCTTACGATATTATATATAGTGGTGAAAATATTATTGAAATTGAAAAAACATATCATAATCTACACGGAAATGACTGGTCGATTAGAAAGAAGGCATATTTTGACGGCAGCAACAGAATTGTTGAAGATTCGATTATCCATGATAATGGCAGTGGAACAATAACACTTACATGTCATGACATATACGAATATAATGACAACGAAATTGTAATGACACAATATTCGTTATATGAGCCTACGACATTAAGGATTACAACGACATTAGCAGCAGATGGGAATGCCTTAAGTGTAAAACATGAAGAAATGACCGATGGCGTATTCGTCAACACAGAATACGCCGGATATCATTACGAAAATGGTTTTCTGGCAAGCGTTGAGACCTCCCATTGGGATGGGGAATGGGTTCCTTACAGCAAAGACACTTATAGCCGAAACAGTGAAGGTGCGGTTATAATGGCAGAGCACAAATTATGGAACGGGGTCGAATATGCAAACGACAAAAGGACAATGTATGAATACAACGAGGCAGGCTATCCAATAAGCATACATTTTCAAGACTATTCCGACACTGAAAACACGTGGGTTGACGGAATAAGCCTCATCGAGAACCGTTATACCTATTTTACTTCGCCCGATTGGGTAGCCGATCGGTTATTCACGCAGGAGCATTTGCAATTTCTTGATGTGAATCTTAGAAACGGCATAAGATATTTCGGCAGAATGGACATCACTTATACCGAAACAGCTAATCCTTATTACGATATTGAGGAAACAGAAGATATGCCTGTGACTGTCCATCCTAACCCGACAAACAACATAGTCACAATCACCGGCAAGGATATCGCGAAAGTCGAGGTGACAAACATTCTCGGACAATCGGTTATCAGCAAAGACTGCGGTGGAGACATCACTATTGACCTCTCCGAACAGCCTTCAGGAATCTATATCTTCAACATCACCGACCGAAAAGGCAACAGATGTTCAAGAAAAGTTCTGAAAACTCAACTCTAAACTTTTATTGAATAGCGTAAGCGAAGCCTCTGCCGCCGTATTTCATCTTCTTCAAGTCATCACGACGACCTGAGAGTTTTACAAGGCACTGGTTGATCTTAGATTTCATTTTCGACTCATCCATAGCAATTCCCATCTCGGTGGCTTTTGCCATGGCTTTGTCGTATATCTCCTTGCTGGTAGTAGGCTTTCCGTTTTCTCTGACAACATCCAAAACAATTTTATCCCACGCAGAAAGCGGATATGGTTTGCGTGTTTTTTCAGATTTGGTATTTAAAACATCAACAGGTGTTTCATTTAACAGATGTGTAAGCTCTTCTATTTTCTCGTTAAAAAAGTCGATTTTAGCAAGGTTCTTCTTGACTTCAGATCTAAATTCAGCAATCAAACCAATAAGTTCATCCTTTGATAGTGCCTTTTTGTCCATCTTCAAATATTAAAATAATTAAACAGTTATAAAAAAGTTGCGCAAATTTAAGAAAAACTTTGAATAATTGTACTATATTTGCAAAAAATAATTAAAAAAATCGAATGAAAGATATTATCGGCTTTCTAAACCTCATCGTTGAAAACAACAACAGACCTTGGTTTCAGCAACATAAGGACTTGTATATCAACGCACAAAACAAGTTCAACGCAATAGCGGAGCAGATATTAATAGGTGTGCAGAAATTTGACCCGCTCACTCGCGGACTTACCTTGAAAGACTGCACATACCGCTTTTACCGCGACACTCGTTTCTCGCCTGACAAGAGTCCTTACAAGCGTCATTTTGGCTTGTTTATCTGTCCGAACGGCAAGAAATCGGGCTTGGCGGGCTATTATTTTCATGTTGAAGGCGAAGGAGCTGAATATCTCGGACATCACGGACTGTATCCCGGCATGTATCAGTGCGAGCCATTCATCACAAAGAGTGTGCGCGAAGACATCAGCACCAAAGGCGATGAGTTTGTGAAGGCACTGAAGAAAGCTAAAAACTTCGACCTTTCATTTGCCGCGGCATTGAAGAAAGTGCCGAAGGACTACCCTTCCGACCATCCATACGCAGAGTATCTGAAACTCAAGGATTACTGCCTGTTTGAACCTATCTCCAACGACATGATTTATTCCGACCGCCTGGTGGAATGGGTCGTCGAGGAGTTCCGCTCATGCTACGACTTCAATTCGTTTTTGAACCGCGCGGCACTTTTCGCGATGGAAAACGAATAATTTTTTATTTTCCGATGCAGCAAAACTAAGTTCCTTTCGTTATAGAGGTGTAAAACGGACACAATGTTAGGATTCAACATTATCTTGGAAAGGGCAAAAAAAGGCAACGAGCAGTCGCTAATGAGGCTTTACGACCTCTGCTGCGACGCTGTCTTCAACGCCTCCTACAGGATTGTGCTGAACGCCCAGGACGCCGAAGAGATAACGCAGGACGCAGTGCTTAAGGCTTTTGCGAATCTCGAGAGCTTCAGAGGCTCGGAACGCGACTTCGTGGCACTGGTGAAGACCATCGCCATCAACAGGAGCATAGACTTGTTCAGAAGACATTCCAAAGAACCGTTTTACGAGGAAATCGACAACACCGCCGACCAGATTGAGGATGACGACGATTATGAAGATTTCCCGATAGAGAAGATAAAAGAGGCATTGAACAATTTGCCCGACGGATACCGCCTGACGATAACGATGAGGTTGATAGAAGGAATGGAGTTCAGCGACATAGCGGAGAAAATGGGAATCAAGGAATCGACAGTGCGGTCGCAGTATGCGAGGGGGCTGGAGAAGTTACGAAACACAGTAACTGCACAATACAATGAGGTTCCTCACCCCTAACGGGGTTCGGAATGACAGCGGTTGTCATTCCGAGCGGAGCGAGGAAACTCAAACAAATAAAACGGAACAAATAAATAGAATATGAATATAGAAGAAAAAATAAGAAACAACGCCGCATCATTCGATGATGTTCGGATGCCGGAAGGAAGCCGAGAGAGGTTCGAGGCGAGGCTCCGCAGGGACGCGGCGCGCCACGTCCCCACCAACAACATCCGCAAATTGCGTTTCATGACCTGGACGTCGGTGGCGGCAGCGGCAGTGACCATCATCATGGTGGTGACAGGCATGGTGCTCGATAAAAAAGCGCCTGTAAACCAACCGCAGACCGCCGACAACAAACTGGTTGAGATGCGCCAGATGTACGACGCGAGGATGGACGAGGCAATAAGCGACCTCGAAAACGTGATGCAAAACGTCGACGACTCCACCCGCATGCAGATAAACGCGGTGATCGACGGACTTCTCAACACAGGCGACGTATTCGCCGAGCTGGCACCGCTCCCGGAAGAGAAACAGATGGCTATAGCAGAACAGATTTACGATAACAAACTGAGAACATTGGAATTATTAACCGACAAATTAAACAAATAGTATTATGAAAAAGTATTTGATTTTAACAGTTTTGAGCCTGACAACATTGTTGGCATCAGCATTCAACCGCGGAGATGGCGACCATAAGTACAGATATGAAGATTATAGGACCATCGAGCAGACGTTCGATGTGGAAGCATTGCCAAACCTCATGATGGACGGCATCTACAGCGATTTTAATATCACTACATGGGACCAGCCGCAGATTGACTTCAAGGTGAAAATCACAGTGAAAAGCGACCGTGAAAGCACCGTGAAACAGCTGATGGACATTATCGACGTGGAACTCACGCAGCAAAGCAACGATGTAACAGCAAAGACTGTTTTCAAAGACAAGATGACCAAGTCGTACAACGCCTCGGTATCAATCAAATATTACGTCAAGGTGCCGCAAGATGTGCTGATGGATTTGTCAACACGTTACGGCGACATCACCATCGATGAGGTGCGCGAAAGACTCAAAGCCAACGTGAAATATGGCGATATCAAGGCCGACAACATCCTTATTGACGACATCACAAAATGTACCGTCGATGTGAAATACGGAAATATCAATATCGACAACGTCAATCAAATCAACATGTGGCTGGATTATGGCGACGCCAAGATAAACACCTGCAACTACATCGACGGAACGCTGAAATATAGTAAGATATTCATCACCGATTTGGATCATTGTATGCTGGATATCAAATACTCAGACGCAAGAATCGAGAAGGCAAACAAAATAATTTTCGGCAACACCGCCTATTCCGATGTGAAGGTGAGAAATCTCACAAACTCGATAAGCGCCACAAGTCTTAAATACTCGGATCTGACAGTGACAGTGACATCGCTGATACCGCAGGTCACCATCGACAGCCAGTATTCCGACGTGGTCCTGTACCTCGAAGAGAACTCCTCGTTCGACTACAAACTCAGTTCATCGTACGGCGACATCAAATTCAAAGGCTTCTTCGACACGAAAAGCATTGCAGGCAGAGGCCATTACGGCGAAGGAGAGCGTGGATTGCTCGACATCTCGGTGAAATACGGCGACGTGGACATCTATAAAAACTAATAATCTTTTTTTCATACTTTGAATTTTTATGCCGAATTTCATAGGTTCGGCATATTTTTTTACTATTTTTGTATGCTTTTTGTAATAAAATTGAATTATTATTGTTTAATAAAGAAAATGTTAATAGTATGAAACGAGTAATAGCATTCTTCACATTTATCTTATTAAGCATCAATATATTGATGGCGCAGCACTCAATCTCAGGCACCCTGGTCGACGGAAACACCAACGAAAGTCTGGCATTTGTCAATGTAGGACTCATCAGAGCCGCCGACACGGTGTATATCAGCGGCACGGCTTCTAACGAAAAAGGGTTCTTCAAGATAGAGAATATCAGAAATGGCCAGTATATACTGCAGATTACAGCCATCGGTTATGAGAATTACAAAAACATTCTGGATATCACAGAAAATGTCAATTTAGGCATCATTAAGATGAACGAGGGCGCTGTTCGCCTCGACGAGGTGGTCATCATTGAGAAGAAGCCACTTTTCGCCAACGAGGGCGAGAAAACGCTTTACAACGTGAGCGAAGACCCGTCGATACAGACCGGAACGGCATCCGACGCCTTGCAGAACGCTCCAGGCGTGGAAGTCGATGTGGAAGGAAACATCACGCTCCGCGGTGTCTCATCGGTCGAGATCTGGATCAACGGAAAGCCGTCGCATCTCACAGACGAGAACCTCAAGACTTACATACAACAGATGCCTGCCAACGCCATCAAGACGATTGAAGTCATCACCAACCCGAGCGCGCGTTACGCCTCGAAGAGCGACGGCGGCATCATCAACATCGTGACAAACGGCAAGGTGCAGAAAAACCAGTTTGTGAGCTTCGGCGTCAACGCGTCCACGCGACCAGATGTATCTCCTTGGGTGTCGTACGTCTACGCCAACGACAAGATTTCGTTTAACCTTTATCTCAACGGACGTTATTCAAACAACATAAACTACAACAACGGATACAGCTATTCGTTCAAGGACAACGCCGACCACACCGCACTCGACACCACCACTACGACACGTTACGATGGAAGAAGCAACAGCAACAGCTTCGGAGGAGGCGGCTATATGAGTTTTGAATATAACATCGACACCATGAACAACGTGTCGGTATGGATGGGCGGCTGGCCGACATGGAACCTCAGCGACAGTTGGCAGGACTACTATCGCTATGAATATAACGCCAACGGCATTGAGCATAACTACTATCGCACCGACAGCGACGGCATAGGCCGTTGGGGCGGTTTCAACGGAGGCGCCGACTACCAGCATCTGTTCAACAACAAAGGCCACAACATCAGATTCAGCCTCTACGGCGGCTATTGGAGCGGGTTTAACAACAGCACCAACAAACGCAAGTATTATTACTGGGATGAGGCCGCCAGCGCCTTCAACGACAGCATAATACGCTTAAGCGGATACAAACAGAACTACCGTTACGGCGACTTCAGCTACGACGCCAGCATCGACTACAACCTGCCATACAGCGACAACGGCGAAATCGGTCTCGGCATCTCGTATTCGCATGACCCCGACACCTATCATAACATCTATGACACCTTAGTCAGTGAGAATGAATATGTTAGAGACAACTTGCGCACCCTCGACCGTGTCAGCTGGAACAATGAATTTGACGCATATCTCACCCTGCAGCATAAGTTCGGCAACTTTGTGGTGAAGCCAGGCATCAGAATGGAATATTCCGACGTGCATTGCAATATGGATGGCTACATGACTGATTATCAGTCGAAAACATATCTCAACTGGCGTCCGTCGATACATTTATCATACAGAACCAAGTCGATGCACAACTTCAAGTTGAGTTATTCGCGCCGTATCAGCAATCCTAGTGCACGTTATCTCACGAACTTCGTCGAATACGAGCTTGAGAGCATCGATTTAGGCAACATGGCATTGAAACCGGTCTACACCAACTCCATCGACGCAGGCTGGACAAAATATTTCGAGAAATTCGGAAGTGTGGGCTTGTCGGCATATTACAGAGACGCCAAAGGAAGCATCAACAGCGTCACTGAGAACGTTTACGACGACTATTTCTTCCATCGCTGGGTACGCGCCACCAAGCCTTATAACGTCGATGACTCGTACAATCTCGGCTTTGAAGCGAACATGATGTACCGTCCAAACGGATTTTTCAACGTGAGATTATACGCTAACGTGTACGACTCGTACTATTCAACGACGTTCAACAACGAGAAAGTATCGAGCGATATGTGGTCATACAGCTTAAGATTAAACCTCTGGGCTAAGCTGTGGAACAAGCTGGAAGTGCATGCTTCGGGCTATTATCGCTCTGCTACTCAGTCACTTTACGCAGAACAGAGACCGTCGTATGCCATCAATTGCGGCTTGCGCGCCGATTTCTTCGACAAGAAAATGTCGGTTTACCTGAACGCAAATGACATCTTTAACTGGAACAAATGGGATAATAACACGTACAATCCGTACTATATTTCGTACAGCTCGTACAAATATAACAGCCGTTCAGTCAGCGTCGGCGTGACGTTCAGATTCGGAAAGATGGAGCTGGAGAACAGAGCGCGTGAAGGCGGTGCGGAAGGTGACGATGGTATGTCAACAGGGAAATAATCGACTATGAAAAAGGTATTTTTGATATTAGGAATTGTATTTGCATTCGCATCATGCGAAAACAACAACACACCAAAGCAGACGACACAGAAAACTGAGAAGAAAAACGTTGTAGTGCCTGCATTTGTTGGCGATTCGGCATATTATTTCGTTAAAAGGCAATGCGACTTCGGTCCGAGAGTGCCAGGTACGATGGCGCATCAACAGTGCGCGGAATGGATGGCGAAGACACTCGACGAATACGCCGACACGGTGTTTGTTCAGGAGTTCAAGACCCGCGTTTACGACGGCAGGGTGTTCGACGGAAAGAACATCATCGCGACGTTCAATCCGGAGGCAAAGAAGAGAGTCATCATCGCAGCGCATTGGGATTCAAGGCCTTACGCCGACAACGACCCTGACGAGGCAAACTGGAAGAAGCCTATCGACGGTGCCAACGACGGTGCCTCGGGCTGCGGCATCATGATGGAGATGGCAAGAGTGATGAAGTCGCACCGCATCGATGCAAACATCGGTATCGACTTGATTTTCTTCGACTTAGAAGACTTCGGTGCACCTAAATGGGCTGACGCGAGCCTTCACGACGACCTTGCATGGGGTCTCGGCTCACAGTATTGGTCGAAGAAGCCGCACACCGACGGATACAAGGCTTATTACGGCATCTTGCTCGACATGGTGGGAGCAGAAAATCCGCGTTTTCCGAAGGAATATTACTCACAAACCAACGCAAACTGGGTGCAGAACAAGGTGTGGCGCACAGCACGCGACATGGGATATACCGAGGCTTTCACCAACGAACTCGGCGACCCTATCAACGACGATCACATCTACATGATTCACTACGCTGGCATCCCGACAATCGACCTGATTCATCTTGTGGGCGACGACGACAGAACATCATGCTTCTTCCCTTATTGGCACACTATAAACGACAATCTGCAACATATTGATAAGAATACATTGCAGATGGTCGGAAATGTTGTGATGAAGGTGGTGTACAATGAATAAAGTTAGTCAGTTGTTCAGTTGATCAGTTGTTCAGTTAACTGACTAACTGAATAACTGACTAACTGAACAACTATTTTATGTATTTTACCCCGTTTCGGATATAAACCCCTTTATAATATTCAGGAACCTCTGTCCCTAAACAACGACCTTCAATGGTGTAAACACGATTATCTTTTACGATATTATCGCCAGATATTTCATCGATTCCTTCGGCTCCGACGAACGGATAGAAGGTGACGAGACCGAGACTTGGGTCGTCGGCTTGATGATAAATATGACTCTCGATTTCATCGTAATCCGTTGAGCCCCATTTGTTTCCGACTGCCATAATGTCGTATGACGCGTTGTTGTACAGGTCATAAATCATGCCGCCGTTGCCGTTGTCGTGAATCTCATTATAGCCCCAATCGTCTTCGGTTCCAAGGTCGATATCGTGCAAAAAGATTGCGGTGATGCCCCAAAGGTTACCGGTAATCACATTGTTGCGCAACACAGCCTTGTTGTTGGTAGAAGAGCCGTAAATAGAGATGCCGCTGCCTCCATTCATCGGATTTTCCTCGTGGTTGTTATCGAGAAACTGGTTACCCACGATAACTGATGAGATTGTGTATCCTTGCTGGTTATAGCCGTAACGATTATAACGGATGATGTTGTCTTTCAGAAGCACTTTTGTTGAGCCAACGCTGGCAAGGTCAGCGACGGAGACACCACCTACATGCCATTGAGCCATGATGGTGTAAATCTCATTGCCGACGATGCGGATAGTGTCGTTGCCACCCGGTCCGAGGTTGATTTGCGGAGTGTTGACATTGTCGGTGACATTAGTGTCGAAGTCGCAATTCAAAATCTGCGGCGAGGCTTCTCCGTTGGCCGGCGAGCTGATAGCAGAGCCATGATTCAGCATGAAATAGCAGTCTTTTATCGTCGGATCGCAGTTTAAGATGTCGATGACGGCATTGCTGTAATCCCTTGTGAAATAAACGAATTTCACGTCGTCGAAAGTCACATCCGACTCGATGACTTTAATGCCTGCGCCATCGGAGAAATACATCTTCTTGATGTTACAGCCAGTGGCGTATTCGAAGCGCATGCTGAAATGCTGTATCTCGTTCAGTCCGTAAAACTTAACTCTGTTTGTGTTAGTGCAAACCATTGAGCCATTGATAGTTACGAGCACTTCCGCTGCATCGATACGAGCCACTTGGTCGTCGATTTTCAGAACATCGTTCGTTGAAATGGTAAGGTCGCCATTGATGACGAAGCCGTTTTCGCCTATGGTTACCACGCCTTCGGTAACGTCAACGAGGTCGGGAAAGGTGTAAGTGGTGCCGTTTCCCGGGCTAACCCATTGAGCATGAGTATTAATCACTATTGCGAAAATAGCGATTAGAAACAATAGTATTTTTTTCATATTAAATAATTTTAGCCATTAGGTAATAGCCATTAGCCGTTAGTTAATTTTCCTAATGGCTAACAGCTAGTGGCTAATGGCTAGTGGCTAATGGCTATTAAAACTATTTCTTAATTGCTGCAATACCTGGTAATTCTTTACCTTCGATGGCTTCGAGAAGAGCACCGCCGCCTGTTGACACGTATGACACCTGGTCGGCGAGGTTGAACTTGTTGATGCAAGCCACTGAGTCGCCGCCTCCGATGAGTGAGAAAGCGCCGGTCTTTGTTGCCTCAGCGATAGCCATTGCGATAGCTTTTGAACCCTCAGCGAAGGTGTCGAACTCGAACACGCCGCAAGGACCGTTCCAAAGTATTGTCTTCGAGCCTTTGATGACGTTGGCGAAGAGCTCGCGGGTCTTAGGACCGATGTCCATGCCTTCCCAGCCTTCTGGGATATTCATCGGGTCAACTATCTGAGTGTTGGCGTCGTTGCTGAATTTGTCACCCACAACGCAGTCGATGGCGAGAACGAGATTCACGCCTTTTTCTTTAGCTTTTGCCAAGATATCGAGAGCGAGGTCGAGCTTGTCGTCTTCACAGATTGAGTTACCGATCTTGCCGCCGAGAGCTTTCTTGAAGGTGTATGTCATGCCGCCGCAAAGGATGAGGTTGTCGACCTTTGTGAGCAGGTTTTCGATGATGTCGATCTTTGTGGAGACCTTCGAGCCGCCCATGATAGCTGTGAACGGGTGTTTGATGTCGTTCATGACCTTGTCGACAGCAGCCACTTCCTTGCCCATGAGGTAGCCGTACATCTTGTGTTCAGCGTCGAAATAGTCGGCGATGAGAGCTGTTGAGGCGTGAGCGCGGTGTGCTGTTCCGAAAGCGTCGTTGATATAATAGTCGGCGTATGAAGCGAGGGTCTTGGTGAACTCTTTCTGAGCTGCCTTCACCTCTTTCTTTGCCTCGTCGTAGCCTTCTTCGCCTTTCTCGATGCCACGTGGCTTGCCTTCTTCCTCAGCGTAGAAACGGAGGTTTTCGAGAAGCATCACCTCGCCTGCCTTCATGGCTTTGATAGGCTCGGCGGCCTTCATGCAGTCGTCGACGAAGATGACCGGTTTGCCGATGAGTTCCTCGAGATGTTTCACAAGCGGTTTGATCGAATATTTCGGGTCAGGGTTCTTTTTCGGACGGCCGAGGTGCGACATAATGATAAGCATGCCATTGTCGTTCAAAACCTTCTTTAATGTAGGCATAGCCGCACGCATACGGGTGTCGTCAGTGATGTTGAAATTGTCGTCGAGTGGCACATTGAAGTCAACGCGAACGATGACGCGTTTGCCAGAGAAATTAACTTGATCGATGTTTGTCATAATGTTAAGTTTTTATGTTTATAAATAATTCAATTTCCAAAACAAGCGAAGATTCGTTTTATCAACTGTTTGATACTGTTAGGTTTAGGCAGATTCTCCTCCTCCACTTCCGTGAAATCGGTGCTACCTCTTTGCAGATATTTTTGGGTGAAGGTACCGGAGCTGATGCCCCATTTCAGTTGGAACATCTTCTTTCCCGGATTTTTACGCATCCTCTTGGTTGATTTGCTGCCAAAATGATACACGAGGCTGTTGCCAACGCCAATAAAATCACGCACTCCGGCATGCCAGAGCTTACGTGAGATATCGGGGTCCGAGTACCAGCCAGGATGAAACTCTATGCTCATCCCGCCGACGAGATCCCAGCAATCCAACGGCATCACGTTTGGCGGCCAGGTGCTTCCACGCCAGTCGCTGCGGGCGAGATTGGAATAATCTTTCAGCAAGTCAGTCTCACGGAATGTTTCAATATCGGTGCCATAGTCTTTTACCACCACGCACGGGTTATTTCCAGTCGGCTCGACAAGCGTGCTGGAAATCATAAAATATTTATGTGTATCTTTTTGATTGTCAGTCAGTTGGTTGATTATTTCGAGAATCGGCACATCCCAATTCGGCAGGAAATACATGTCGTCGTTAGCATAGAATACGAACTTGGTGTCGATGAGACTGCGGCAGGCGTTGAGGGCGTAGCAGATGCCGATATTTTCTTTAGCGTAAATATAGTCAAGTTGTTGATTTTCAACCCATTGAAGCGTACCATCCACACCTTCGTTGATAGCCACGATAATCTGATGTTCGTAAGCCGAATTTTTACGGATGCTGTTCACGCAAAGCTCGAGATACTTCAGATTATTCCAGGTCGGGATAATGAAAGTGAAGCAGTAGTCCTTTTTTTCGGCACGTTTATATTTCTCGAAACTAATCATAACTTCTTGTCTGTCAATTCTTTAAGTGTCTGATATTTCAGCCTCGTGGCTTTTGCAGTGATGCGGCAGATATGGAATCCGTCGGCACCGTCGAGGAAGCCAAGCTGGAAAATATAATGCTGTATGAAGCTGAAAACCGGCGACACTATCATATAAAACGAGGCATGTTTTTTGCCTTTCTGAAAATACTGTTCTCCACGCATCTTGGCGAACTTAAACTGCTGATTCTCATAGTCTTCCGGTGTCGCAAAAGAGTAATGCAGCAAGTCGCCGTTAAGAATAATCTCCTTTGTCTCCGACGAGAACTCTATCGTTTCATGAATCTCGCCCTGCCATTTCCCGATGGTGCGGTTCCAGATACGGATTTTACGGTCGGGATACCAGCCGCAGTGACGTATCCAGTGGCCGCAATAATTCGTTAAGCGGTTCATACTGAACACCGTATCATTGGAAATTGGCTTGTTTTTATATCTTAAAATAGAGTATTTCAGCTCGTCGGTCAGTTCCTCATCGGCATCGATGCTGAAAATCCAGTCGTTTGAGGCGAGGCTGTTGGCGAAGTTTTTCTGCTCGGAATAGCCCAGCCAGTCTTGATGAACGAACTTCACTCCGAAGTCTGTGCAGATTTTTTCGGTGTTATCTGTGGAGCCTGAGTCGACCACAACTATCTCATCGGCAACATCTTGCACCGAGTTGAGGCATCGCAGGATGTTACGCTCTTCGTTATGAGTGATTATGACAGCTGAAATCTGCATACATTATTTTTTGCAAAGGTACGAAATGATTTTTAGAAATGCAAGAAATTATTGTAAATCCCATTTCTTCATCATTTTGTACACCGCCCCTTCCGGTCTCAAGATGCTTTGAAAAAGTATTACCTCTTTCACCTCCTGGTGGATGTACGATTTCTGCTCGATGGCTTGCACCACCTTTTGAAAATACTGTTTCTCGCAGAGGTCTTTGATGCGGCCGAGGGTTAGATGCGGAACAAAATTCTGTCTATCCCGTTGATAACCAATGTTATCGAAAGCTGTCAGGACCGCTTCTTCGAGGTTCAGTAGCTCTTCTGGCGTTTGCTGCATTCCGAGCCAGAGAACACGCGGTGCGTAGCGACTGCCGAAGAGTCCCGTACGGTTGAAGTCCATGGTGAAACTCTTCTGATTTTCAAGGACTTTCGAGACAGCGTCGATGATTTTGGGTTCGTCTTGAGGAGGCGTTTCGCCAATAAACTTAAGGGTTAAATGTATATTCGTCGGGCGCACCCAGTTTATCATTTTTTCGTGCGACAAACGCTTGCGCAGGTCTTCAATCAACGGCTTAAAACCGTTGTTTTCTGTCTGAATCGGAATTGCTAAAAATAATCTCTTCATTTCTATATTAATATCTCTCGCAGATTACGCTGATTTAGCAGATTATTCTTCCTCAAGCTATATCTTCCAGATGCTCGCTAAAGCGAGATGCAGATTTCGCAGAACAAATTCGCAGAATAGATATCTGCGGGCTGATTTATCAGCATCTGCTTAAATTTGAGGAAGATATGTTCAGCGTTTTCTGCGCAATCTGCGAGAGCCTTTATTCCATTTGTTTGTAGTCCTCGGCGAGGCCTCCTTCGGAGGTTTCACGGTAGAGATACGGGATGTCGCGGCCTGTTTTGTTCATGGTGGCGACCACTTTGTCGAAGGACACGCGGTGGCGTCCATCGGTGAATGTCGAGTAGATGTTGGCATCGAGGGCACGCGCGGCGGCGAAGGCGTTACGTTCGATGCACGGAATCTGGACGAGACCGCACACCGGGTCGCATGTCATGCCGAGGTGATGTTCGAGAGCCATCTCGCAGGCGTATTCGATCTGTGCGACGCTACCGCCGAAGAGCTGACATGCCGCTCCTGCTGCCATTGCGCACGCCACTCCGACCTCGCCCTGGCAACCCACTTCAGCGCCGGAGATGGAGGCGTTTGTTTTCACGATATCGCCAATAAGACCGGCGGTTATCAAGGCACGATAGATGCGAACGTCGTCGAAATCGTAGCTCTTGTGAAGATGATACAACACAGAAGGTATCACGCCGCATGAGCCGCAGGTAGGCGCGGTGACGATAAGTCCGCCGGAAGCGTTCTCTTCGGCGACGGCAAGGGCGTATGAAAACACCAGTCCACGGCTTCTCAAGGTGTGCTGATATCCCATTGCCTTGATGTTGTATTGTGCAGCTTTTCTTGGTAGATTCAGCGGTCCAGGCAAGCGACCTTCGGAGCTCAAGCCACGCTCGACAGCATCTTTCATGGTCTGCCAAACCGCCTTGATATGCGGAATCAGAGTGTCGTCGTTTTCGGTTTCAAGCACATATTCCCAATAAGTCTTTCCTGACTCCTCGCACCATTTCATGATGTCGGTCATTTTCGTCAGCGGATAGATGTCAGGCAGATACGACGGCTTGCCTTCCTCTTCGAGTGCACCACCGCCAACGCTGTAGACCGTCCATTCTTCGAGGACTTTATTATCTTTATCTAAAGCCTTGAATGTCATGCCGTTAGGATGATATGGCAAGAATATTTTCGGCTGCCACACGATATTCACTTTTGCGTGAGGCTCAAGCACCTCGAGGATGGCGACATCGGTGAAGTGGCCTTTGCCAGTTGCGGCGAGGCTTCCGTAAAGCGTGACCTCAAATGAGGCAGCATCCTGATGACGTGTAAGGAACTGCTCGGCTGCGAAACGAGGCGCCATAGTGTGCGACGATGAGGGGCCGTGACCGATTCTGTAAATCTCTTTTATCGTTTTCATTTCTTTAGTTATTCAGTTGTTCAGTTATTCAGTTGTTCAGTTGACCGGTCATAACTGACTAACTGATCAACTGACTAACTGACTAACTAATTTTAGGTATAGCGTTTATTAACTTCTTTGTGTATTCGTTTTTCGGGTTATTGAAAATCTCATCGGCATCGCCGAGTTCCACTGGACGGCCGTTGTACATCACGAGGATGCGGTCAGACATGAAGCGGACGACGCTGAGGTCGTGAGAGATAAAGATATACGTAAATCCGAAGTCTTTTTTGAGACGGTTGAGGAGGTTCAGCACCTGCGCCTGCACCGACACGTCGAGAGCCGATACCGACTCGTCGCAGATGATAAGCTTCGGATGCACTGCAAGGGCTCGTGCGATGCAGATTCGTTGCCTCTGACCGCCCGAGAACTCATGCGGATAACGTTGATAATGTTCAGGTTGCAGTCCTACTTCAGTGAGCAGCTCGCACACTTTGTCGCGACGTTTCTTGGCATCGGGTTCGAGTCCGTGTACCAACATCGGCTCCGCTATCGCGTCGCCGATGCGCATCTTCGGGTTCAGCGACGAATATGGGTCTTGGAACACTATCTGCGCATGTTTACGATATTCACGTAAGTCGTTGCCGCTCAGCGACATCACATCTTTGCCTTCGAAGATAATCTTGCCTTCGGAAGGCTCCACGAGACGTAAAATAGAACGCCCGAGCGTGGTCTTTCCACATCCTGACTCGCCCACGAGACCTAGTGTCTCGCCAGGATAAACGTCCAAGCTCACGTCATCAACGGCTTTCACGTGGTCGTAGACACGGTTGAAAAGACCTTTTTTCAGAGGGAACCATGTTTTAAGATGCTCGACCTTCAACAATGGCTCGCGACTGTATATTTCTTTCAGATTATTTTCTCTTTCTTGTTGAGTAACAATAAGTTGCTTCTTGAAATCAGCGTCATCACTCCAGGTGCCGTCAAGGAACTCTTTCACTATTGGGAGACGTTTCAGGCGGAAATCCATCGGCGGGCGGCATGCGAGGAGGCCTTTTGTATAAGGGTCTTTCGGGTTATTAAGGATTTGAGAAGATTCGCCGTATTCAACGATGTTGCCGTTATGCATCACTGCGATGTAATCGGAGACTTCGGAAACCACTCCCAAATCATGCGAGATAAAGATCATCGACAAACCATCACCTTTTTGAAGCTGCTTTAACAATTTCAGAATCTCCTTTTGGACCGTAACATCGAGTGCTGTTGTCGGCTCGTCGGCGATAAGAAGCTCGGGGTTGCAAGCGAGAGCCATCGCTATCATCACACGCTGTTTCTGACCGCCTGAGAGTTCATGAGGGTAGCTCTTGTAGATGACCTCCGGGCGTGGCAGCATCACTTTTTTAAATAAACTGATGACGCGTGCCTTCGCCTCTTCTTCTGTCACATCTTCGTGGGCAAGAATGGCTTCTGTGACTTGGAAACCGCATTGGAACACGGGGTTAAGCGAGGTCATCGGCTCCTGGAATATCATGGCGATACGCTTGCCGCGGATGTCGTGCATCTCGTCTTCCGAAAGATGCAGTATATCTTTCCCGTCGAGGGTGATTTCGTCGGCTGTTATCTTCGACTGTTTCTCGTTGAGAAGCCGCATCACCGCGAGGTTACTCACCGACTTTCCGGAACCCGACTCGCCCACGATTCCAAGCGTCTTCCCTTTCGGCACCTCGAAACTGACACCATGCACCGCCTCGCTCCATTCGCCATCGCGAAGGAATGAAACATGCAGATTATCAATTTTTAACAATGTACCCATTAGAATCCTTCCAAATTCATCAAAACCGTTGGTATCAACAATATTCCTCCAATTATAATCATCATCAGGATGAACTTCCACACCCATTTAAACCATTTCTGGTATGGGATTTTTGCTACGCCGAGGGCTCCGATGAGGACGCCTGATGTTGGCGTTATCATGTTAGTGAAGCCGTCGCCGAACTGGAACGCCATCACTGTGGCTTGACGGCACACCCCGATGAGGTCGCTGAATGGCGCCATAATCGGCATCGTTATCGCCGCTTTCGCCGAGCCCGACGGTATGATGATGTTTATAAGTGTCTGAATACCATACATTATCTCCACCGACGCCACCTTGCCGAAGTCGGACATCGATTTCGACAAGCCGTACAAAATTGTGTCGATGATGCCGCCGTCTTGCAAGATGATTACTATGCCGCCAGCCAGACCGACGACCACTGCAGCCGACAAGATATCGCTCATTCCCTCGATGAAAAGTCGTGCTATGTCGCTGGCGTTCTTGCCGATAGCCAAGCCGCTGCAGATGCCCATGGCGAGGAACAGCGACGCGATCTCCATCACATACCAGCCGTAGCCCATCACGCCGATTATCAAATAAACAATGGTGTAAAGCAGAAGCAGCAAGATGAAGTTATGCACTGTCTTTCTTAACGAAAACGCTCCCAAAACGGCGAAAAAGCCTGTCAGAATCGGGATGATAGGCATGGTGAAGGCACTCGAGCCAATTTTCAACGTCGTTTGAGGGTTCAGATACGAGAAAATCACCATTGCGACAAGCAGGAAAGCATATACAAACCACGCCGCTTTCGGCACATAATGCTCAAACTCCTGACCTTGCGCCTCGGTGTGCTGCCGCCAGTAAGCGTCATCGTCGTACATGATTGACGACTTTGGATTTTTCTTCACTTTGTGGGCATAATGCAGCACAAAAGCGATGCCGAAAATGTTGATAATCACCCAGCAGAAGATGCGGTAGCCGATGCCCGAAAACAGCGGCACGCCTGCGATGCCTTGCGCGATGCCGATTGTAAACGGGTTCAGAATAGCTCCGGCGAAGCCGATATGCGCCGCCACATACACCATGCAGAGGCCAACGATGCTATCGTAACCCATTGATATTGCGAGCGGTATGACGATAATCACAAAGGCGATACACTCCTCGCTCATGCCGAAGACCGCTCCGAAGAGGCTGAACAGCAGCATTATCAGCACGATGATGATGTTATCTATGCCTAAAAACCGTATAAACTTATGATTTTCAAGTCGTTGCGTGAATTTCAGAAAGGAAAAGATTCCCATGTCTATGGCGCGGCTTTTGTTCATAATCCAGAACGCGCCGCCAATCATCAGGATGAAGATGATGATTTTCGACTGCTGCACGAAGCCGTTGAAAAGCGCCGAAAACACCTGCCATGTCTGAGCTTCAGGATGGAAAACCTCCTGATATTCAGCAGGTAACTCGTTTTCATAATAAAACTGTCCGTCGACGTACATTCCCGGCTTGATGAACCAGGTCATGATGGCGGCGACCACTATTATGCAGAAAACGATGACGTAGGTATGCGGTACTTTTCGCTGTGCCATAAAATATTTTTTGCAAAGATAAGAAATAATATGTAATTTTGCAGATAGAAAATTATTAAAACTTCATGATATGGTTAACTACAAAGATTTAGGGCTGGTGAACACCCGTGAAATGTTCGCAAAGGCAGTGGACGGCGGCTATGCCATCCCGGCATTCAACTTCAACAATATGGAACAGCTGCAAGCCATCATCATGGCGGCAGTGGAGACGAAATCGCCAGTGATTCTGCAGATTTCAAAGGGCGCACGTAACTATGCAAACCAGACTCTTCTCCGTTTTATGGCAGAAGGCGCTGTGGCATACGCCAAAGAACTCGGCTGCGCTCATCCTGAAATAGTGCTTCACCTCGACCACGGTGACTCGTTCGAGCTCTGCAAAAACTGCATCGAGATGGGATTCTCATCGGTGATGATCGACGGGTCGGCACTTCCATACGACGAAAACGTGGCATTGACACGCAAAGTTGTTGATTTTGCTCATAAATACGACGTGACAGTGGAAGGCGAACTTGGCGTTCTCGCTGGTGTGGAAGACGAGGTCTCAGCTGAGGCAAGTCACTACACAAAACCTGAGGAAGTCGTTGATTTCGTGACCAAAACAGGTGTCGATTCACTCGCTATCTCCATCGGAACATCGCACGGAGCATACAAATTCACTCCTGAGCAGTGCACTGTCGACCCGAAGACAGGCCGCTTGGTACCTCCACCGCTCGCATTCGACGTGCTCGAGGCTATCGAGAAAGAGCTTCCGGGCTTCCCAATCGTGCTTCACGGCTCATCATCGGTGCCACAGGACGATGTCGATACCATCAACAAATACGGTGGCGCATTGAAGGCAGCCGTCGGCATCCCAGAGGAACAGCTTCGCAAGGCAGCGAAATCGGCAGTGTGCAAGATCAACATCGACTCAGACAGCCGTCTCGCCATGACAGCGGCAGTACGCAAGGCATTCGCCGAGAAACCGGCAGAGTTCGACCCTCGTAAGTACCTCGGACCGGCAAGAGATCACATGAAAGAGCTTTATATGCACAAGATTATCAATGTGTTAGGAAGTAATGACAAATTAGCGGAATAGCCATTAGCTATTAGCCATTAGCCATTAGTCTTTAGTTTTTAGTCGTTAGTTGTTAGGGGGCAAAAAAATCTAACAACTAACGTCTAACGACTAAAGACTTTTTATTATTTTTGCGGCCGAAAAATCTATTAAAACCATTTAAATTTTATCTAATAAAATGAAAAAATCTTTATTAAAAAGAACTTTCATTTCAGTCGTTCTTATCTGTTTTGCTTTGGCTGGAATGGCACAAACGACTTTTACTGTCGATGATTTGAATTATCAAGTTAATCCCGACGGCACTTCGGTGACACTGACGGGACATGTCAACGGATACGACGCGACCGGGGAGTTGAATATCCCTGAATCGGTCAATTACGAAGGCACCGACTATACCGTGACAACCATCGGCAACAGCGCATTTTTGTATTATTTTTACCTGACAAGCCTAACAATCCCGAATTCAGTGACTACAATTGAGGATGGTGCTTTCGCTTATTGCTCAGGTTTTACTGGCGATTTGATTATTCCTAATTCTGTGACCACCATCGGTGCAAGCGCTTTTTTCACTTGCTACAGCTTTGACGGCGATTTGGTTATTGGCAACTCTGTCACGACCATCGGCGAATATGCTTTTGACGATTGCAACGGCATGCATGGCGTGCTGAACATCCCGAGCAACGTGACATCGATTGGCTTAGACGCCTTCAGATATTGCGCATTCAGCGGCATTACCGTTGACCCAGAAAATCCTGTTTTCGACTCGAGAGACAACTGCAACGCCATCGTCAGAACAAGCTCCAACGAGCTGGTGACAGGATGCGTAAACACAGTTATCCCGACATCAGTAACCTCAATCGGCGAAAACGCATTTTGCGGTCTGAGCGGACTGACCTCGATCGATATTCCGGAATCAGTGACAGCCATCGGAGCCGGTGCATTTTCGTTTTGCTTTGAGTTGACTGGCGATTTGACAATTCCTAATTCAGTGAAAACAATCGGAAGCGGTGCATTTTTCCAGTGCTCGGGCTTTGACGGCACGCTGACAATCGGTGAGTCTGTCAATTATATCGGCGACTACGCGTTCAGACAATGCTCTCATTTTACCAAAGCCGTTTCTTTGGCAACCACGCCTCCTGAACTTGGCAACGAACCGGGATGGAATTGTGTCGTGTTTGAACAGTTTGGCACTCAAACACTTACCGTTCCTTACGGATGCGCCGAAGCTTATCAGAACTCAAATTGGTACGACGAATTCGGCTTGAATGGCTTCTATGAGTTCATTGAAGCTGAGCCAACAGCGATTTCAGAAGTTGAAAATGTCGTTTCGGAGGTTTATCCTAACCCTACCAAAGGTTTAGTGAAAATCGAGGCTGAAGGCATCAAAAATGTCAGCATTTTCAATAGTTTAGGACAAAAAATCTTTGAAGCTTCAGCCAGTGGCGATGTCTTTGAATATGATTTCAGAAATCAGGAAGCGGGAGTTTATTTCATTAAAGTTGAAACGGAAAAAGGAGTTGAGACAAAGAAAGTTATTAGCCATTAGCTATTAGCCATTAGCCATTAGCGAATGAGGTTCCTCGCGCCTAACGGCGCTCGGAATGACAGAAATAATATAATTAAATAACGATGTAATAATTCAATAGTTACATCGTTATTTTTTTATGAAAAACTTTTTCCTATTGATGTTTTTGGCTCTTTGTGCTTTTGAAATTAAGGCACAAGATGATTGTTTTCTGGTAAAGGGAAGAATTTTTTCGGAAGATAGCCTGACAGCGATTCCTAACGTGAACATTGTCAGTGAGTTATCTAATTATGGAACAACAACCAATTGGGAGGGATGGTTTTTGATTAAATCAAAACTGGTTGATACTTTGTGGGTGAGCTGTGTGGGATTTGACCGTCAACGTGTGCCGGTTTCCAAAGACAATCTTTTTGATAACGAATTGATTATCAAGCTAATAAGAAGTGATATCATGCTTGATTCGGTGGAGATATATCCTTGGCCGGATTATGAGACTTTTAAACGGGAAATCATCAATATGCCGTGGCGGAAACAGTATTTTGTGCCAGGAGTATCGAAAGCAGATGATGAGAAAATGATTTACAAGAAACCTGAACGAGAACCAAAAGGCTCGACAGTCAGTCCTATAACATTGATTTACAACAGGTTCAATAAAAGAGAACGCTTTAAAAGAAAGCTCGAGCGAAACCGCAAAAAATTTAACCGCGAGATGGAACGCCTCGGTGCCGATTCTTTGATGATTCCTTAACGAGAGTGAAATCCATTTGTTTTTTTATCAAATCGACTGCTTCGATGCGCACTTTCACGGCGTCGCCGAGGCGGTAAATTTTGCGTGTTTCCTGTCCGATGATGCGGAAATTCTCCTCGTCGAGGTAATAATAATCGTCGTCGAAGGTGTTGTAGCGCACCATTCCCTCGCATTTGCTGTCGACAAGCTCCACGTAGATACCCCATTTGCTGATGCCGGAGATGAGTCCGTCGAACACCTTGCCAATCTTATCTTGCAGATATTCAGCCTGTTTGTACTTCACCGACTCGCGCTCCATCTCGGCAGCCTTGCGCTCCATCTCGGAGGCGTGCTGGCAAAGGACTTCGTATTCTTCTTGGCTCACACTCGGTTGATTTTCAATCATATAGCGCTCAATAAGACGGTGAACCATCAAGTCGGGATAACGGCGGATTGGCGAGGTGAAATGCGTGTAGAACGGGAACGCCAAGCCATAATGTCCGATGTTGACGGTGCTGTAAAGAGCCTTCGCCATCGTCCTAAGTGCCACAGTCTCAATGAGATTCTTCTCGCCTTTACCATCGACGGCATTGAAAAGTGCATTGTACGACTTCACAAGTTTCTCACGCGTGCTAATGTTCATCGAATAACCGAGTCGCGACACGAGAGCGATGAAATCGTAAAGTTTTTCAGGGTTAGGCTCGTCGTGGACACGATAAACGAAGGTATATCCATGATATATCGAGTCTTTCTTGCCGATTGCCTCAGCCACGGTACGGTTAGCCAGCAGCATGAAGTCCTCGATGAGCATGTTAGCCTCCTGCTGCACCTTCACGTAGGTGTCGATAGGATGCATGTTCTCGTCGAGGATAAACTTCACCTCTTCGGAATGGAAGTTGATGGAGCCCTGAGCCATGCGCTTGTCACGAAGCTTAGTAGCTAAATCGTTGAGAATCAATATTTCTTCTTTAAAATCGCCTTCTCCACCCTCAATCATCGCCTGCACCTCTTCGTAGGCGAAGCGGCGGTTCGATTTTATCACTGTCTTGCCAATCCATTTATTGAGGATTTCGGCTTTGTCGTTCATCTCGAAGACTGCCGAAAACGTCAGTTTTTCCTCGTCGGAACGAAGGGAGCACACCATGTTGCAGAGCTTCTCTGGCAGCATCGGAATCGTTCTGTCGACAAGATAAACAGACGTGCCACGTTGCTGAGCTTCGCGGTCGATGGCGGAGCCAGGTTTCACGTAATATGACACGTCGGCGATGTGCACTCCGACTTCGTGGTTGCCATTCGGAAGCTTGCGATAAGAAATGGCATCGTCGAAATCTTTTGCGTCTTTAGGGTCAATGGTGATGGTTAAAACATCTCTAAAATCACGACGTTTTTTGATTTCTGATGATGAAATCTTGTCGGAAATCTTGCCAGCTTCTTTCTCGACATCTTTCGGAAAGTCTAATGGATACTCGTATTCCAGAAGTATCGACTGCATCTCGACATTGTTCTCGCCAGGGTTGCCGAGCACTTTCACGACCTCACCAAACGGGTTGCGCGAGTTTTCAGGCCAGTCGGTGAGTTTCACTATTACTTTCTGTCCGTCTTTAGCACGATTATATTTGCCTCTCGGTATGAAGAAATTGAGCGGCATCGTGGTCCTATCTGGCACCACGAAAGCGTAACCGTGTGATAATGAGAATATTCCGACGAATTCGGTACGGGCGCGTTCCAGCACTTCGACAATCTCGCCCTCGTTTTTCTTCGACTTACGTTTCGGGAACATCGCCACACGGACTTTGTCGCCATGAAGCGCACGACCGGTGTTGTTTGAGGCGATTTGGATGTCCTCTCCCCCGTCTTCAGGCACCACGTAAGCCTTGCCGGTGCTCTTCATATCGACGGTGCCGACCACATATTGCGGCTTCGGTCCGTATTCGCTAATCAATTCAGGGTTAAGGATGTAGCTATATGGATGATTCTCAATTAGTTGACCGTCACGGGCAAGAGTCTCGAGAACTTGGAATATCACATCTTTGCCTGCAGCATCGCGCACGCCCATAATCTTAGCCAACTGCTTGTAATTCATTGGCTTATATGGATGCTCGCCAAAGATTCGGAGAATCGTGTTGACGAAGGTGCTGAGGCTATTTGATTTTTTTCTGCTCATTATTAAAAAATTCTGGTCATTAATTGCCACTTCTCATCGCTTCGCGCATCAGCCGCACAGCCTTGAAACTGTGAGACATAGGCTTCCCACTCAGCTTGACGTGGAAGAGTGGCGAGGCGAGCCATGTCGCGTTCAAAGTCAAAGTCGTCGACGGTATCCATAATCATGAAAAGAGCCCTGTCTTTGCGGTAAATCTGCATATCCAAAATTCCCACTTCTCGTTGTCCTTCAATGATTTCAGGCCAGACGTGAGAATGCGCCTCGACGTATTTGGCAATCATCTCTTCGTTATCGACTAAAGTTAAAGTTTGGCAATAACGTTTCATATTTTTCTACTTCTAAATCCGTAAATGGCAACAATCACAAAGCATAGCAAAGGCAAGCAATAGCTCACGTTGACGGCAGGATGACCGCATATTGTGCCGCAGTCGATGATCAGGCCTTGAAGTGGCGGCATCAGGGCTCCGCCGACGATGGCCATCACGAGGAAGGCAGCGCCGAGCGATGCGTCTTCAAGATTTACGTTTTCCAAAGCAGTGCCGTAAATCGTCGGGAACATCAGGCTCATGAAGAGGCTGATGCCGATGAGGCAGTAAAGTCCTGTTTTTCCGACTATCAGAATCGCTCCAAGCGAACAAATTGCAGCGCAGATGCCGAAATTAGTGAGCAAGCGGCGACCGTCGACATATTTCATCAAGAAGGTGGAGATAAAACGGCCGCAGAGGAAAAGGCACATCGCTATGATGTTGTAATTTTGCGCCGTGGCTTTGCTAATACCAAGATTATCAGCGTAATGGATGATAAAAGTCCACACCATGATTTGCGCCGCGACGTAGAAAACTTGTGCGATGACACCTTCACGATAGACGCGGTTGCTCCATAACCTTTTGACTGAGTTTGAAGTTTGGGGTTGGGAGTTTGGAGTTGAAGTCGGGACATGCACAAAAGCAATGATAACAAACATTATCAACACCACAACACCTAATGCGACGTAAGGGTCGCGAATAACCGCCAAATCGTGAAGGCGGATATCGGCTTTTTCGGCTTCGGAGAGCATCGGGAATATGATGTTTCCTGCAGCATCACGCTTGTCGCTCAACAAGTTAGGAAGCACTACCATGCTTGCCACCGCCATTCCTGCCAAAGAACCCATCGGGTTAAATGCTTGGGCAAGATTCAGACGTCGAGTGGCGTTTTCTTTATTTCCCAAAGACAAGATGAACGGGTTGGCAGTTGTTTCGAGAAATGCCAGTCCGAAGGTCAGGATATAAAGGCTAAAGCAGAAAAACGTGAAGCTCTGTCGTGCTGCAGCCGGGATGAAAAGCAGCGCGCCGACGGCATAAAGTGCCAGACCGAGCAAGATTCCGCTTTTATAGCTGTATTTCTTGATGAATAGTGCTGCCGGAATCGCCATGGTAGCGTATCCTCCGTAGAATGCGAACTGTATCAGACTTGCTTTTGCCGCTGGCAGCTCCATCAAGGTTTGGAAGGCAGCCACCATTGGGTTGGTGATGTCGTTGGCGAATCCCCAGAGCGCAAACAGCGTGGTGATTGCTATAAAAGGAACAAGATATTTTTTCTCAACGAGTTTCATCACATTCCGCTCCTTCTGATTGTTAATCTTATCGTTTCGTTATGCATTTCAGCAAATGTCGAAGCATCTTCAACCACGCATGCGAGGTAGCCGCCACCACCGGCGCCAGGCATTTTGTATGCCAAAACCTTGTCTTTATATTCGTCGATAAAGCTCTGCACGCATCCTTGAATCATCGCAGGAAACATTGCGGTTTGCGCGTTGAAGCTTTCGCGGTAAGCCTCCGCAAATGCCTGCAGATTCTTGTACATGATGGCGTTCCAGCAGCGGTCGGCGGCATCGGCGAGAGCCTTCACTTTCGGCTCGTTGATGTCTTTGCCTTCTACCACGGAACAATCTGGCTTGCGAGGCTCCATCGGAATCATAACAAGATGATTCTCAAGCCATTGCAGGATATCTTCATCGTTACATGTCTCTATCTTTTCAGGCCAGAAATGGTTGTCGTAATAATGTCGGCACAATCCAGGCACGCAGATACCTATTGCGTCCTGAGCTCCGCTGATGATGCCATCCTCGCGCTCGGGGTGGTTTTCGAAGCAAAACACCAGTCGCGCCAAGGTCTCAGGGTCCATGTTCGGCAGCTGATACGGCCATATTCGTTTGATGACGTTACGAGTGGAGGTGCTCAGTCCGCAGCGTTCGCGAACCTCAAAATTCGGCTCCAGCGAAATGGTGATGGCCCATCCAGGAGCGAAGCAACTCACGTATGGCTGGTCGATCCATGTTCCGGCGATGTCGAGACGTGTCGGGATGCGACTATCCACCTTTTTCAAGTCGGTGGAGCTGCGGGCTGCGAGGCCTTCGTGCGGGTCGCGGCTCAAAACCACGTATTCTATGCCTCGTTCTTTGCAAAACTGGCGTTTTTCCTCTTTGTCGCCATCGGCGTTGACCACGAGAATGTCAGGTTTCAGCGCATCGACAGTCGGGATAAAATCCATTATTCCGTTGCCGGCGTTGATGAAAGCGTCCTTCACATATCGGATGCTCTTGACCATGAAGAGGCGTTCCTGTTCAGAATAGACGGTTTTGTGATGCTTATACTCCAAAATGGT
>Ga0310696_10001566_pt1 | contig 32781 bp, 50 predicted proteins | sample AusTroGonzalo_MG_4_FD_203885 | JGI IMG/M metagenome (GOLD analysis project Ga0310696, IMG submission 203885) | Bovine rumen microbial communities from tropical cattle in Woodstock, Queensland, Australia - Gonzalo_02 (v2) (version 2) | ecosystem: Host-associated > Mammals > Digestive system >... | reverse complement strand
CTCAGAAAAAGCGCGCCGGGGTCGGGCAAGGCGCGCGTCCACGGGCGCGCGGGACAATGAAGGAACTGCTCCGCGGGGGCCGGATTTCGCTGCGAAATCGCAGCGTTTTTTGATGGTTTTTGCGGGGCAGATCGCGGAGGTTTCACGGATGAAGGAAGCAGATGTGAAGACCGTCGTGGAGATCGCGGACAAGTTGCCGGAGGAGGCCAGGAGATCCGCGGGGAGGACAGGCGGCAAGACGAAAAAGAAAACGAAAGCCAGGGCAAAGGCGCGAAGCGGCAGCGAAAAGCTGACGCCGGCGTCGCTTTACCGCAAGATGATCGCCTTCGGGAAAGCCTATCAGGTGGACAAAGAGCAGGATTTCATCGAGGCGGCGCGGATCTACGCGGAGGAGGCCGGGCTGATCGACCAGATGCGGGACCGGCTGGCGGAGGACGGGCTGACCGTCCAGAAGACCTACAAGACCGGCGACGTGGAAGTGGCGCATCCGCTGCTGAGCGAGCTGCCGCGGCATGTGGAGAGCGCGAACAAGTGCCTGGCGACGATCGGAAGCATGATCGGCGAGCGGGGCGCGAGAGTGGAGAAGGCCGCGCGGGACCTGGATGCCTTCCGGCTTCACTGAACAACGGCGGGGTGGTCGGGGCGTGAAGGAAGCAAACGCGATCCGGGAATATTGGGAGGAAATCCAGACCGGCGGCGCGGTTGTCGGGAAATGGATCCGGCAGCTGTACGAGGTGATCCTGAAGGGAATCGACGAGGGGCGCTGGTTTTATGACGGACGCCTGGCGGACAACGCGGTGAACTTCATACAGAGATTCTGCCATCACTACAAGGGCGTGATGGCGCCGAAGAGGATCCGGCTGAGCCTGTGGCAGCGGGCGGCGATCAGCATGATCTTCGGCATCGTGGACGGAGCGGGAAGGCGGCAGTTCACGGAAGTGTTCTGGGTGGTCGGCCGGAAGCAGGGAAAGACGCTGCTGGCGGCGGCGATCGCCACGTATATGGCATACGCGGCCGGAGAGTTCGGCAGCGAGCTGTATATGTTAGCGCCCAAGATTGACCAATCGGATTTGGTGTACTCCGCAGTCGAATTCAATGTCCACGCGGAACCGGAACTGGACGCGATCACTCGCAGCACGAAGTACCGCGGGCTGATGATCCAGGAGACGAACACGACGATCAAAAAGCTGGCGTTTTCAAGCAAGAAAAGCGACGGCTACAATCCGATGTTTTTCGTGGCTGACGAAGTGGCGGCATGGCCGGGGATCAACGGCCTGCGGCAATGGGAGGTCATGGCATCCGGAACAGGCGCGCGAAAGGAACCGCTGGGGCTGGCGATCAGTTCCGGGGGCTACGAGAACGAGGGCCTGTTTGACGAGCTGATGAAACGGTCCACGGCGTTCCTGATGGGGAACAGCCGGGAGCAGCACATCCTGCCGATCATCTACATGATCGACGATGCGGAGAAGTGGAACGACCTGCAGGAACTGCGGAAGAGCCTGCCGGGCCTGGGCGAGAGCGTCAGCGAGGAGTTCATCAGGAAAGAGATCGAGACGGCGGAGGAGAGTCTGAGCAAGGCGAGCGAGGTCAAGGTCAAATACGCGAACCTGAAGCAGAACCTTTCAACCGCATGGCTCCGGGCGGAGGACATCGAGAAGATGTTCGGATGGCGGAAGCCGCTGGAGGAGCTGCGCGGGAAATACTGCGTTGCAGGCGTGGACTTATCGCAGCGGATCGATCTCACCAGCGCGTGCATCGTGTGCGAGGTGGACGGGATCCTGTGGGTGCATTCGCACTTCTGGCTACCGAACAAGCGGCTGGAGGAAGCGACGAAGCGGGACAACATCCCGTATGAAATATACATCCGGAAGGGCTTCCTGAGCCTGAGCGGAGAGGAGTTCATCAACTACGGGGACGTGGTGGAATGGTTCCGGAACCTGGTGAAGCAGTACAGGATCTATCCGCTGCAGATCGGATACGACCGGTGGAGCGCGCAGGACATGGTCCAGACGCTGCAGCAAAGCAGTTTTCACATGGAGAGCGTGACGCAGGGGTTCAACCTTTCAACGACAAGCGACACGTTTGAGGGAATGCTGCGGGAGGGCCGGATCCGGGATATGGATGACAACGACCTGCTGAAGATCCACATGGCGGACTCAGCGCAGCAGACGGAAAGCAATACAGACTACGCACACCCGCGGAAGAAGCTGGTGAAGATCACGAAGCAGGCGCACGTTGACGGAATGGCGGCGCTGCTGGACGCGATGTTCATGCGGCAGCTGAAGTGGGCGGAAATGGGGAAGCGCCTGATGAACGGCGGCGGCCAGTGTCCGCGCCATGATCCCGCGAAGGCGGGCGAGGTCGAGGAGTGAGGAAAAGATATGGGCGTATTTGAAAAGATCTTCGGGAAGAAGGAGCAGCCGGCGGCGCTGAAAGCGCAGCACATGTTCCAGATGCTGGACGGCTACGTGCCGGCGTTTCACACATGGAACGGCTCCATCTTTGAATCCGACCTGATCAGGGCGGCGCTGGACGCGCACGGACGACACGCGGCAAAGCTGCAGGTGAACGTTTCCGGGAGCGCACAGACGGCGCTGAAGAGCCGGATGAAGGTCCAGCCGAATCCGTTCCAGACCTGGAGCCAGTTCCTTTACCGCACGGCCGTGATTCTCTACGCGAGGAACACCGCCTTTATTGTGCCGGTGCGGGGAGAATACGGCGAAACCAGCGGCGTGATGAACATCCTGCCGGACCGGTGGGAGGTTGTGGAGTACAACGGAAAGCCGTATATCCGCTTTCACCTGCAGAACAACCGTCGGGCGGCGGTGGAGCTGGACGCGGTGGGGATCCTGACGCGGTACCAGTACAGGAACGAGCTTTTCGGCGAAAACAACGAAGCGATGAAGCCGGTGCTGGACCTGATCGAGATGCAGAGGCAGGGCATCATGGAGGGCGTGAGAAACAGCGCGACCTACAGATTCATGGGCCAGAGCGACAACTGGGCAAGCGACGAGGACCTGGCGGCGGAGATGGACAGGTTCAACAGGAACACATTCCAGAACCTGAAGACCAGCGGCGGCTTCCTGCTGTTCCCGAACACGTACACGAACATCCAGCAGATCAAACAGGACGCGTACAAGGTGGACGCGGACCAGCTGAACCTGATCAAGAACAACGTCTTTGATTATTTCGCGATCAACGAGGATGTGATCCAGGGGAAATCATATGGTGATTCCTGGTTGGCGTTTTATGAATCCGGACCGGAATGGGTGGCAATTCAGCTGTCGGATGTGGTTTCCAGAATGCTTTACACGGAGCGGGAAAGGCAATACGGAAACAAATATTTCTTTACAAGCAACAGGCTGCAGTACATGAGCAACAGCGACAAACTGACGGCCATCCAAACCTTTGCGGACCGCGGGCTGATGACGCGGAACGAACTGCGGGAGATCCTAAACCTGGCGCCGCTGCCGGATGAGATCGGGAATCAGATTCCGGCGCGCGGTGAGTATTACGACATTACAAACCCGCCGGAGGACAAGGACGGGGGAGATCCTTCGGCTGAGTCTAACGGATCCGCCAAGAATGACAAAAGGGCGGCGACTGCGAGCGTCATCACGGACGGCGGAAACATATCATCCGCTGCCGCGGCAATTCTCCTTTAAGAGAAAAGCCAAGATACTTAAGACGGAGGGGAAAGCAATGAAAAAAGCTGAAAGAAGGGCCTACACCTTTGAGGTGAGGGCGGAGGAAACGGAAGGCATCGCGCGGCTTGAAGGCCGGGCGATTCTTTATAACAGCCGGACAAATATCGGACGGTTTGACGAAATCATTGAACCGGGCGCCCTGGACAACACGGATCTGAGGGACGTCCCTTTTTTCGCAAACCACAACATCAACAGCATCCCGCTGGCCAGGAGCCGGAACAACAACGAGAACAGCACCATGCAGCTGATCCTGGACGACGAGGGGCTGGGAATCCGCGCGGATCTCGACATCGAGAACAACGCGGAGGCGAGAGCACTTTATTCAGCGGTCGAACGGGGAGACATCACGGGGATGTCCTTCATGATGATCGGGATAAAGGATAAATGGGAAGGGCCCAGGAACGAGCACCCGCTCAGGCACATTACCGGTATCGAGCGGATCGGCGAAGTCTCCGCGGTCAATTTCCCTGCGTATGCTCAGACATCTATCGAAAGCCGCGACAATTCCGGAGCACTGGACAGTGCGCTGGAATCACTGGAGAGTGCGATCGCTGCGGAAGAAGAGGAAGAGCGTGCAAAACTGGCCGACGAGCGCCGGATGGCGGCTCTGGAACGGCTGGAAAAATTACAGCAGGAGGTAAGAGATCGTGAAATTTGATCTTACCAAGAAGACGACGGACGAACTGCTTGAACGGCAGCAGGATCTGTCGGAAGAGATTCCGCAGGAGACGCGCGACGCGATGACAGCGGAAGAAATCGAAGAGCGGGCGGACGAGATGGAAGCCATCAAGGCCGAACTGGAAGCCCGCAAAGCCGCCGCGCAGGCGGAGGAAGAAGCCCGGAAGGCCGTGGAGAACGGCGCCGGCGAAACCAAAGAAGAAATGAAACAGGAGGAAAAGAGAATGGAAGTTTCCGAAATCCGCAACAGCCCCGAATACCTGGAGGCTTATGCCAACTACATCCGCAGCGGCAATGACAACGAGTGCCGCACCGTGCTGCTGACCAAGAACGCGCCCGCGTCCGGCCAGCTGCCCGTCCCGGACATGGTCGAGGCGACCATCAAGACCGCCTGGGAAAAGAACGAGTTCCTGAACAAGATCCGGAAGACCTACTTCCGCGGCAACCTGCGCGTTCCGTTTGAACTGAGCGCGACCGGCGCCTGGAAGCACGTTGAAGGCACCACGGGCCTGACCGAGGAAGAAATCACGATCGGCATCGTGCAGCTGATCCCCGCGAACATCAAGAAGCTGGTCCGGGTGACGGACGAGTGCATCGCGATGGGCGGCGAGGAGTTCATCACCTACATCTACAACGAAGTGACCTACCAGATCCTGAAGGAACTGGTGAAGGAAATCATCGACAAGATCGACGACGCCTCCACCAGCAACGGATCCACAGCCATCGGCATCCCGAAGGTGAAGGTGGCCCCCGGCGTCATGGTGCTGGCCAACGCCGCGACCAACCTGAGCGAGGAAGCGACCGACCTGTGCGTGGTGCTGAACCGCCTGACCGAGGCGAAGTTCAACACCGCTTACGCTTCCGGACAGTTCGCGATCGATCCCTTCGCGGGCTTCACAAAGGTGTACTGCTCCGCGCTGCCGGCCTATGACGCCGCCAGCGAAAACGACATGTACGCCGTCGTGGGCGACCTGAGCGCCATCCAGGTGAACTATCCGGAAGGCGAAGGCATCATCATCAAGTGGGATGACATGAGCGAAGCGGAAGACGACCTGGTGAAGGTGGTCGGACGCCAGTATTCCGGCTTCGGCGTGACCGCTCCCGGCCGCCTGGTCAAGCTCACCAAACCCGGCGCCTGATGAAGGTAAAACTGCTGCGCGACTGCAGACCGTTCGGCAACACCGGGGAGACAGTTGATGTCTCCCCGGACAAGGCCGAGTGGCTGCTGTCTTTAGGCATGGCGGCGGAGGTTGAGGAAGCCAGGGAGCAGGCTGAGAAACCGGAGCCGAACGTGCTGAAAAAACCGGCAAAGAAAACAATCAAAAAATAATACGGGCGACGCCTGAAAGGAAGCAAGGAAGCATGAAACTGATGGTGGCCGTGCCCACAACAGACTACGTTCATGCGGAGTTCATGAAGTGTCTGGTGGGACTGATTCAGAAACTGACAAAGGACGGGGTTGACGTTGAGCCGCGGATCGTCGGCGGGACGCTTGTATATGTAGCAAGGAACCGGCTGGCGCAGGAGGCCATAAACGACAACTTCACGCATGTTCTGTGGCTTGACAGTGATATGACATTCGGTACAGGCATCGTGGACGACCTGCTTTTCTGCGGGAAGGACATGGTGTGCGGCGCGTTCGTCATGAGGCGGCCCCAGTTCGGGCCATGCGTGTACAGGGAAATGAACGGCGGAGGCGACACAAAGAAGGTGCGCGAGTTCGGCACGGAGCCGTTCCGCGTGGCCGGATGCGGGTTCGCGACCGTTCTGACAACAGTGGAACTGCTGAAAGCGGTTTACGCGGAATACGGCACCTGGTTCAGACCGACGGAAGACTACTCCGAAGACATGGCGTTCTGTGAACGTGTGAACGGGATCGGGCGGGAGATCTGGTGCGAGCCGACCGTGAGGCCGGGGCATATCGCACCCATCCCGCTTTACGCGGGGGATGATCTGTTCGGGGGGCTGTTCGGAAATGATTAAGGTGCTGATTGCGGCACCGCTGCGGCAGGAGCCGAAAGTTTTCAGGGAATACCAGAGGGGGCTGGACGGCCTCATCATACCGGAAGGCGTAAGCGCCGACCGGTATTTTGTTGTGAACGACTGCGACGAAGTGATCCCGGAGATCCGGAACGCGGCGTATGACGTGATCAACAGCGAAAACGTGACGATGTACCAGGAACACCTGTGGGACAGCCAGCTGGTAAACAACATGAGCGTATACAGGAACATGACGATCCGCAGAGCGCTGGACGGCGGGTACGATTACCTGCTGAGCGTGGACACGGACCTTGTGCTGGAAAAGCATACGCTGGAGGTGCTGCTGGCGGCGGATAAGGACTGCGTGGCGGGCCTTTTCTGGACGAACGGGTGGAGCAACGCATGGATGTATGACCAGGCGATGGAGAACAACCGGCCCGAATGGAAAGAGCCAGGCCTGTACCAGGTGGGCGGGACCGGGGCGCTGTTCCTGATCAAGCGGAAGGTGCTGGAGGCCGGCGTGGACTACACGCCGATCCCGAACCTGCGGAGGGCGGTGTTCGGAGAGGACCGGCACTTCTGCATCAGGGCGGTGTGCCACGGGTTTGAAATCTGGGCGGACAGCCACTGCCTGCCGGTACATCTGTACACGGAAAAGCATTATCGACGGTTTATGGCGGGGGAGGAAGAAACATGTTTCAGGAAGTGAAAGAGAGCCTGCCGATCAGCGGGGACGACTACGACAGAGAGATCATCCGGCAGATCAAAGCCTGCGCGCTGGATCTGACGACGTCCGCGGAAATCGTGATGCCTGGCGAGATCGCGATCACGAGGACGTGGGTGGAGCCGGTTGTCAGCCAGATCACCGGGGAGACGTTGACGGAAGGGTACTGGGTCATCACGGACACAAGCACGCTGAAGGACGAGCTGATCATCACGGTGATCTCTATCTGGTGCAACATGCGGATCGGGAACCCGCCGAACTATGAGCAGCTGCGGACGGCGTACAACAGCTACAAGGGGCAGTTGCGCATCAGCAAAAACTACACGCACTTCACTCCGGCGGAAGAAACGGAGCAGGCGGAGGAAACGGAGGAGGCGGAGGCATGAGGATGTTGACCAGCTGCGAGCTGATCGCCTTCTCACCGGACGCCCACGAGGTCGGGACCGCCGTAACGGAAACAAGGCGGAAGGTGAAGTGCCAGGAACTGAGCCTGACGCAGGCCGACATCTACCAGAGCGGCGGCGAAGGGCTGCAGCCGGAAGCGAAGCTGCTGATCCCGTATGACAGGGACTACAAAGGCGAGCGGGAGCTGATCTACAGGGGCGAACGCTGGAAAGTGCTGCGGAACGACCCGTACAAGGAATGGAACGGCGTGATCCTGGCCATCCGGCGGAAACAGGGAAACAGCGGAAGCGTGGTGAGCAGATATGCCGAGTAAATACGAGAGCCTGGCGGAGGCGCTGAAAAGCCTGGAACAGGGAGAGGAGCCGAACGCGGTGACGCTTCCGATGGCGGAAAGCGAATGGTACACCAGGCCGGACACGGTCAGCTACGGCATCGTGAGCCTGGACTTTGAAGCGGACCGGATTGAAGGGGACGACATGAAACTGGACGTCTCCTATGAAGGCAGCGTGGATCTGTTCAGCCTGGTGAAGGACGGAGCCGGATGGGTGCCGCTGATCACAGGGACGCTGACAAATTACTGCGGAGCCTGCTGGAGCCTGAACAGCCACACCTATGAACGGGAAACAGGGCTGTTCCACTGGGAATGGACGTTTGAGGTTGAAAGCTGATGGCATACGAGCTGAAAGTAGACGGAATGGCGGAGATCAGCGAGCTGCTGGACAAGATGGGCCAGGCAGCGCCGGCGGTGGCGGCGCAGGCGCTGTATGACGGCGCCGGCATCATGGCGGACGAGATCAAAAAAGGCGCGGAGGCAATACAGACCGCGCCTTTTAAGTACGCAAAGGACGGCGTGAGGCTGCCTTCCCCGGAAGAAAAGGAGATCGTGACAAGCGTGGGCACCGGCATCGCAAAATTCGACAAGAACGGCACGGAAGTAAACACATCCGTGGGGTACCGGAATGCCGGATACGCAGACCTGAACGGAAAGAAAAAACCGATTCCGGTCATTGTGAACGCCATCAACAGCGGCACCAGCTTCATGAAAAAACAGCCATTCGTCAGAAAGGCGGCAAGGACGGGCAGCCAGCGCGCAATCGCCGCGATGAAGGAGAAAATCGAAAAAACCTTTGAAAACATGAGCAAAGAATAACCAAATGGAGGGAACGACATGAAACCGAATGTTGGTATGGTTTATCCCGTGTGCGCGCCTGTGAACGCGTACACACCCGGCACCAGCATCACCTACAGCTCCGGCTCCGTGATCGCGGAAGCCAGGGCGGCGACCGTGAGCTGGACGGTGTCAGACGGCGAATTTTACGGCGACGACATCCTGCTGGACACGGACAACGGCGTAACCGGGTACACGATCGACTTTGAGCCGACCGGACTGAGCGATACAATCCGGAAGACACTGCTGGGCGAGACGCAGGCCAGCAGCGAGTACAGCATCACCAGCGCGGCCAGCCCGATGGTGGGATTCGGCTACATCCGCGTAATGCGTGAAGCGGCGACCGGCGGCGGGAACGTCAGCACGACCTATGAGGGCTGGTGGTATTACAGGGTCCAGTTCTCCATCACCAGCGAGGAAACCCGCACGAAGGAGAAGGACATCGAATGGCGGACGCCGCAGCTGAGCGGCAAAGGGACGGGCGTACAGCTGAGCGCAGCGAACACGATGACGTTCGCGGTGCATCAGAGTTTCACGACACTGGCAGCCGCGAAGACCTGGCTGAAGAGCAAGGCCAGCATCTCTTAATCAGCACCGGGGCGGAGGGAAATCCTCCGTCCCGGTATTTGTGTATTCGACAAGGAGGAAAAGGAAGCAATGAAAAGCATTACGCTGAAGGGGCGGGAAATCCCGCTGATCTACACGACGTGGGAGATGAAACAGATCCAGGAGGAACTGGGGCCGCTGAGCAAGGCAATCAGCCTGGCACTGGGGCAGAATCCCGAAGACAAGAGCGACACAAGCAAATACGGCAGCGCGGAACACCTGGCGGCGGCGGCAAAGCTGATCCGGATCCTGGGAAACGCGGGGCTGGAGGAAGCCGGAGAGAATGCGGACCTCAGCGACAAAAAAGTGCTGAGGGCGCTGAAGCCGAACGAAATGATCACGGCAATCAACGCCTGCCTGGACGCGATGACGGAGGGCATGGCCAGCGAGATCCCGCAGAAAGAGGAGAAGGGGCCGGTGGACGTGACGCTTGAGGAAATGAACGCAAAAAAAAAGAAAACCGACTGACATATCTGATGGTGGTCAGCTGGGGACTGATCGCCGGGCTGACGCTGCCGGAAATCAACCGGATGCGGCCGGGCGCGGTGATGGATTTATATATATACCGACGGAACTATGACGACGTACAGCACGGAATAATGAGGGAGTGAGTACATGGCGAGCGGCGTAAATGTAAAGATGGGGGTCAGCGGTGTCGCCCAGTTCAAGCAGAGCATGAACCAGGCGAAGCAGAGCGTGAAAACCCTGGACGCACAGCTTGCCCTGACGGAGAAACAATTTAAAGCGAACGGCGACAGCCAGAGCTACATGACCGAAAAGACGGAACTGCTGAAGGCGAAGCTGGAACAGCAGAAGACGGTCGTGGAGAACGCCGAAAAAGCGCTGGACAGCATGGTGCAGAACGGTGTGGAACGGTCGAGCACCGCGTACCAGAACCTGTACAGGGACATGCTGACGGCCAAGGGCGCGATGGTGGACACCGAAAGCCAGCTGGAGAATCTGGGAACGGCAGGCGATGACGCGGCGACGGGCGTGGAAAACGCAGACACGGCGCTGAGCAACATCGGCAAGGGAATCAGCTATCAGAACGTCACGGACAGCCTGGGGAAAATCTCCGACGGGCTGGGAAAAATCATCAAGAAAGCCTGGCAGGCCGGGGAAGAACTTGTACGCGCCACACTGGGCGCCGGCAGCTGGGCGGATGAACTGCAGGAAACGGCCGACAAAATGTCGATCGAAGGCGACTGGGTAATTACGCCGGAAGAACTGCAGCGGATGCAAAAGACGTCACAAATTATAGACACAGACGTTGATTCCATTGTTGCAGCACGCAGGAAACTGTTGAAAGGAATGGGCGGGGAAGATAAGGACGTCTTCGCGTTCCTTCATGACAACAACATACCCACACAGGGCCGAAAGACAGAGGACGTATTTTGGGAAGTCGGCGAGTCCATCATGAACGTGAAGGATGCGGCGGAACAGGAAGCGATCGCTCAAAAGGTGCTTGGGAAAAGCTGGAGCGAACTGAAACCTCTGTTTACAGCTGGGCGCAAAGAATATGAAGAGATGAACGCCAGCTGGAGCGTCGTGTCAAATGATCAGATAAACAGTCTAACCGAAATGGACGACGCGTATCAAAAAATGAGCGCGGAATGGGAAACGTTCAAGATGGAAATGCTCAGCGCGTTCTCCGGGCCGCTGACGGAAGGCATGGAAACCATTACCGGACTGTTCAAGGAATTAAACGAATACCTGCAGAGTGAAGAAGGCAAAGAAAAGCTGGCGCAGATCGGCGATACGATCAGCGGGCTGATCAGCGGGCTGACGAGCATTGATCCGGAAACAATCGTACAGGGGCTGCAGGGTGTTATCGACAAGATCACAGATGGCCTGCAGTGGATACAGAACAACAAGGACACTGTCGTGACGGCTGTGGAGGCGATCATCGCCGCGTGGGCCGGGCTGAAGGTGGCCAGCGGACTGACAACGGTACTGAAGCTGGTGTCCGCAGTGCAGGGTATCAGCGGGGCCAGCGCTGCACAGGCCGGCGCGACGGCCGGAAGCAGCTGGGCCAGTTCGTTCGCGACGGCGGCAATGAAGGCCGCGCCGTTCCTGGCATTTTTGTATACATTGCTGAATCCGGCATCATCGGCGGACAACGACCTGGACATGCTGTGGGACGAAAACGGAAACCCGACGACCGAAGCGCGGGACGCAGGGATCACAATGACGCAGCAGGAAGCCGAGGAAAGCGGATTTTACTATCCGGAATGGCGGAAGGCGGAGGATCTGCAGGCGGTTCAGGACAAACTGACAACAGGATACACAGGCGACACGGAAACCGCGGAGGAACGGAACCGGCGGATCCTGGCAAACAGGCGGTCAATGAATGAATCGACAATGGGAAGCAGCTCATACGTAATAAGCTGGGCATCAGAGGCAATGAGAAAAGCGCTGAACGGCATGAAGGTCGTGATGGACGGCGAAACGGTCGGCCAGCTGGTATACGAGACGGTGAGCGAACTGATCGCGGGAGAGATTGAATAGTAAAGAGGTGGAATCATGATCCTTTCTAAACGGGTAAGCCTGAACAATGTGCAGCTGGACGAGCTGGACGAGCGGATTGTGATCACCGGGATTGATGAAGCGGCAGGCAAGGACACGATAAGCGCAGCAACGCAGGCGGCAACAAACGGGCAGCGAATCACAGATATCAGAAGGGAAACGCTGGACGTGACGGTGCGGTTCCGGATGATGATTCACAAAGGAAGAATGTCGGAACGTTCTGCACTGCTGGAAAAGATAAACGGCTGGGCGGCAAACGGCGGATGGATGCGGCTGAACTACCGGCCGGGGCGGAGGCTGCTGGTGACGCTGGCTCAGGCGCCTGGCGCGGGGGACATGTTCAACTGGACGAACGAATACAGCATGGTGTTCCGGGCCTACAGCGTGCCGTACTGGATGGACAATTCGGAAACAACCATGACGGGAAGCGTGACGGCCGGTGGCATTATTTACATGACCGTACCGGGGAGCGCCTATACAGTCCTGGACATCAGCGTTGAGAACCGAAGCGGAAAAAGTTTCAACAACCTGATCGTCAAAGCCGTCACATCGCCGAAGACGCTGACGATGCAGTACGCGAACCTGGCACTGGGCGGCAGCCAGACGCTGACGATCAGCCATCTGCACACGCAGGAGCTGTTCGTCATGCAGAACAAGATCGGAAGCACCAGCGTCCTGAAGGCCAGAACGCCGGCCAGCGCGGACGACTTTGTGGTCAGTCCGGGAAACCTCAACGTCCAGTGGGCGGCTGACCGCGCGGTCCGGGTGACCGTCAAATGCAGGGGGAGATATCTATGATCGCACTGATGCAGCACGGCAGCTATGTCACGGTGAAGGACCGGTTCAAAGCCGAAAAGTTCGCCATGACGCTGGGCGAGCGTGACAGCTCTGCGACGATCACGATCGGGCCGGACGCTCCGGAGATCATCATCGGGGACGTGCTGAAGGATGAAACGGAGCCGGGCGCCGGCATTGTATGGCGGGTCAGCAAGGTGGACACGGACTACAACACGAACACCCGGACGCTGACATGCAACCATGTGATCAGCCTGCTGAAGGAAAAGATCATGTTCGGGGAGCAGACGACGGCGACGATCTGCAAGCGGAAAGGCGCGACGACCTGCACGGCGAAAGAGGCCATGCGGTACGTGATGAGCTTCCAGCGGGACTTTGAGCTGAACGATTTCCCGAAGGCATACGAAAACGTATCGAACGCATACAGCTTCAACGGAGACGACCTGTTCAGCGCGATGGAAACCATCAGCGACACGCTGGAGGACTGCTGGTGGGAATACGACCTGAGAACCTACCCGTTCAAGCTGAACCTGCGCGACAGGAGCCAGGCCGGCGTTGAGACGGAGCTGCGGCTGAGCAGGAACATCCAGAACGCGAAGATCACGGTGGACCTGAGCAATACGTTCACGCGGCTGTTCCCGATCGGCAAGAACGACCTGCAGCTGAGCGAGAAATACATCTCCCGGAACGAAAACCTGTACGGGATGCGCTGCAAGACGATGACGGAGGGCACGAAGGAAACGGAAGCGGCGCTCCGGGAATGGGCGAACACCCAGCTGAAATACGGCGCGGAGCCGGCGGTGACGGTGACGATCAGCGCGGCGGATCTGAGCCAGCAGACCGGAGAACCGCTGGACCACATTATGCTTGGATCCATCTGCCAGATGCCGCTGCCGGCGTACAACACGACGATCAAGGAACGGATCAACAAGATGGCATGGTCCGACAAGATCAAGGACCCGAACAGCGTGACGGTGACGCTGGCGAACACCCGGAAGACGGTGTCAACCATTGTCAGCAGCGCCATCAAAAGCAGCAGCAAAAGCGGCCGGGTGAGCAGCACGAACACCAGCAAGGGCGTGCTGAATGTTGACATTACGCAGGACAAGAAGGACGCGAACAAGTACATCCTGTGGAAGCAGGACTACAAGGGCGTCTGGAAGGATGTAGCGACTTTTAGCAGGGCCGTGGCCAGCTGGACCGTGTCGGCGACTGGCGGCACGATCAAGGTCACGGCACACCCGCAGGAACAGTCGAAAGATGTCAAAGTCAGGGCGGCGACAGGCGGATCATGGAAGAATAATATCTTTACCGGGCAGATCCAGTATTCCGCGGACAACGGGAGCAAATGGTACAGCACCGGCGCGGTTTATACAGTAGACGCAACGATCAGGTACAACGCAGGCTGGATTGCCGCGGCCAGGAAGGTCGTTCTTCCGGAAGAAGAGGTCACGAACAACAACGCGATCCTGGTCAAGGCGCCGTCGATCACTGTCGGGGGAACGGTCACAAAGTCCTATATCATGTGGTCGTATGACAACAACCACGTAGACCTTCAAACGCTGGTCGGCGATGAATATGTGACGGTCGCAAGGTACACGCACGGGAAGTACAACGCCGGGTGGTCCGCGGCATACAACAAGGTAAGCCTGCCGAAAACTGAAGTCACAAACATCAACTCTATCGTTATCCATACACCTCCGAGGACAGTGGACGGGGCATACGAAACGACATCCTATATCATGTCATCGTATGACAACAATCATGTTGACCTGCAGACGCTGGTGAATGAGGAATATGTGACGGTTGCGCGCCTGACTCACGGAAAGTATACAGCTGGCTGGCGCGCTGCATACGGCAAGGTTGATCTTCCGAAGACTGAAGTCACAAACATCAACTCTATTGTCATTCATACTCCGCCCTATACAGTGGACGGTGAATATGAAACGACGTCCTATATCATGTGGTCGTATGACAACAACCATGTAGACCTGCAGACGCTGGTAAACGGCGACTACGTGACAGTCGCAAGGCTTACGCATGGGAAATACAGCGCCGGATGGGCAGCTGCATACGGTAAGGTTGATCTGCCGAAGACTGAAGTCACGAACATCAACTCTATTGTCATTCATACACCGCCGAGCACGGTGGACGGGGCGTATGAGACAACATCCTATATCATGTCGTCATACGATAACAACCATGTAGACCTACAGACACTTGTGAACGGTAATTATGTTACAGTCGCGCGTCTGACACACAGCAAGTACAACGCAGGCTGGACAGCAGCATACAATAAAGTCAGCCTGGCAAAGACGGAAGTCACGAACATCAACTCTATTGTTATCCATACGCCTCCGAGCACGGTTGACGGGGAATATGAAACAACGACATACATTCTGGAGACGAACGGGAACAACAACGTTGACCTGAAGACATGGACGCACAACGAATACATTACGGTGGCCAGGCTGACGCATGGCAAGTACAACGCAGGCTGGACAGCGGCATACAACAAAGTAAGCCTGGCAAAGACGGAAGTCACGAACATCAACTCTATTGTTATCCATACGCCTCCGAGTACGGTTGACGGGGAATATGAAACAACGACATACATTCTGGAGACGAACGGGAACAACAACGTTGACCTGAAAACGTGGACACAGGGCACCTACATTACAGTCGCGCGGCTGACGCACGGCAAGTATGACGCCGGGTGGGCCGCTGCGCGGAATGAAGTATCGATCCCGACAGCTGAGGGAACGGCTTCCAGCTTTTACATCGATGTTCCGTCGTCTACCGTAGGGTACAGCGTGCAGCACAGCTACAAGCTGTATCCGGCGGTGAACTATACGCACCTGCAGCACTGGGACAGCGCGAGCAGCGCCTGGGTGACGGTTGCGCGGGCGGAAAACTATTTTAACATGAGCGGTACGCTCTATTATGACTCGATGGAGCCGACAAGCACGGGATTCAAATATCACTATCATCAGACAGTGAGCCAGACAACACAGGCTATCGTGACAAGCGGCAGCAAGACTGTGCGCTGGCGTGGATAAGGAGGGACAGCAATGAACGAACAGAAGATGAGCCTGAAGGAAGCGCTGAAGATGATCGCCAAAGGGATCGGGGAGATCCAGGTTCCGGTCGCACTGGCAGACCAGATCTCCCGGCCGCTGTGCCGGCATGTGAGCCTGCTGCAGAGCGTGATCGACCAGATGGAGGACAAGGCACCGGAAGCGGAACAGGAGGGTGGCGCGGATGTTTAACGTAAACCTGGACACGGTTGAGATCGACATGCACGCCGGGGATACCGGGTCCTTCAAGATGCACGCGGAGCGGGAAAGCGGAACGGCATGGACCAGCGACGACCGGATGCAGATGACAGTCGTCAGCCCTGACGGTTCGATCGCGATGAAACGCTGGTACCGGCTGGACGACCAGTGGGAGCTTGGGGACGGGGTTGTGCTGATTGAGTTCCACAACGACGACACGGACGAATGGACGCCTGGGCAGTACCAGACGGAGTTCCGGTTTGACGTGTCTCCGGTATGGACCGGCACGGCGCCTACGGAACGCTGCGCGGACGCGCTTTTCTACACAGGCGTGGAAATGATTGAGGGATCCGTTGTGAGAACGGTGATCCAGAGCACGCTGACCATTATGGGCGTGTACGGCAAAATTTAACGGGAGGGCACAGAGATGAGCGAAGTAAACGACCTGAACGAACAGGTGGAAGTGACCGTATCGGACGCGGACGTGATCACGGTGCCGATTGACGCGACACTGAGCAACAGCGGCGAGGCTGCCGACGCGAAAGCGGTCGGTGACGCTCTGGCCCTGAAGGCGGACGCCAGCAGCGTTGTGACGATCGACGTAAACGACCAGGAAGCGGACAACCAGGGGCACATCATCCTGACGGCGGCGAATGTGCCGATGAGCGACGATCCGGGCGCGCAGACCGTCGCGGCGGCGATCAACACGGCGACAGGAAAGAACGCCACGACCATCCCGATGAGCGGCGAAACCGGCGCGCAGACCATCAGCGCGAAGATCGGCGAGATGGACGGGATGATCAGCGCGAACGGTACAAACATCACCGCGCTGCAGCAGAAGGCCGGCGACACGATCCTGCTGGAAACCGGCGGAAGCAAGACCATCCAGGCGGCCGTGAACGAGCGCGTGAAGACCGTGAACGGCGAAGCGGCGGACGCTGCCGGGAACGTGCAGGTGACAAGCGTCGCGCTGGCGGACAACCTGAACAGCAGCATGAACCAGACGAACAGCGACGCATTTGTCTTCCGGACGTCAGGCGGCAATATCTCCATCAAAACCGGCGACGCGGCCATGAACAGGATCAAGGGCCGCATGAAATGGACAACGGCCCAGCAGGCGGAGATGACCGTGACAGGCAGCAGCATCACGGCGGCGCTGGATCCGGACGGATTCTTCAGCGGCGTGGCGTCGGAAGAAGCGAGCGGGATAAAGACGTTCAACTATACCACGGAATGGGATACAAATCCGTCCGGGTACGGGATCACCGTGACCGGAACGCCTGGAAACGGGGACGCGATCAGCGTTACGTACAACAAGGGCGTGATTGCCCAGAGCAATCCGCAGTCGTTTGTATCGACCGGCTGGAACCTGTACAACCATGAAACAGGCTATGCGAAGGTAAAGAAGTACACGGACAACGCGGACGCGTTCGGCATCACCGGAGCCTACAGCGCCGTGAAGTTTTCCGCGACGCTAGACGGTGAGAAGGACGCCATCACGGTGACGAACGGAAAGTTCAACGTGATCACGGACGGATATGTGTGGGTCACTGACGGAAACGATACGACGACCGAGATCTGGATGACCTGGAAGGACTGGGGCGCGCAGGCGAACGGCGGCGTTTTTGAGACGTACACCGAGGACGAAATCGACCTGAGCGACATCATGGGGAACTACTTCGCGGACGGGCTGCTGAAGGCAGGAAGCTATGAGGACGAGATCAGCCTGAGCACCGGGAAGGCTGTTTCCCGCGTCGGAAAGGTTGCTTTCACCGCCGAAAACCTGACGACGGTGAAGGGGTACGGCACGGAATACGTGTATGACAAGGATTATATCTATTACGGAAAGACGAGCGAAACCGAAGCGAGCATAACCATTTCATACGCTTACGACGTGAACGACCACGGAAACGAATACTTCACGGACACAGGCGTTGAGGTGTACGCGGAATTCCTGTACGGCAACAACCTGAAGAACAAGCTGGAGCGGGACGTGCTGACCATCTCAAAGCAGACGCTGACAAGCGGCGAAAAAGCGCAGGTCCAGGAGAACATCGGGATCGCCATCAAAAACGATCTGACGGCAACGACAGGCGGCTATGTGCTGGACGCACGGCAGGGCAAGGAGCTGAATGACAAGATCACACAAAACAAAACGGTAAAAATATTTGCAGCCGTGTCCGGTTCGCTTGTGCTGTACCGAATCGGGAATACTGTTTTCTGCACATGCACCGCAGGATCGTATAAAAACTCCGCGGCAAACGGAATTTACAGAGATTCGGACGGAAACGCCATTCCGGCCATTCCTGAAGGCTACAGACCGCTGAACCGGGTGGAGATCATGCCGACAAACATCAGCGCCAGGACGTTCATAGCTGACCAGGGCAGCTCGCTTGGCTGGAGGTTCTGCTTTACTGACGCGCAGACATCCGCCATTGCGGTGCGGTTCTCAAGCTGCTGGGTGACTTCAGACAATTATCCGACATGATGACAAGCAAGGGGAAAAAAGTATGATTTGGGTGTTGATTGGCCTGATCATCGTGATGCTTGCCGTGAACTTTATCATCTGCTGTCCTGATCTGCTTCCATGGAACAGGAAGGGAAAGAAATGATTACGCCGACTGCGCTGATCAATAAGTTCTGGGACTGCATCTATGCGAAATGGGGCTATATCTGGGGCACGGCCGGGGTGATGTGGACCGCCGCGAAACAGGCGGCGATCGAAAAGACAACGGACGCGGACCGGGAGATGAGCCGGAAATACGGATCGCAATGGATCGGGCACATGGTCGCTGACTGCAGCGGCCTTTTTCACTGGGCGTTCGCCCAGCTGGGCGGGTACATGTATCACGGATCGAACACGATGTGGGACAAGTACTGCCAGAAGAAGGGCGAACTGAGGAACGGGAAGCGGACTGACGGCCAGGAACTGAAGCTAGGGTCGGCTGTGTTCACACACAGCACGAAAACCGGGAAGCGCGGGCACGTCGGACTGTTCGTCGGGGACGGAACCGTCATTGAAGCGGAGGGCGCGAAGGCAGGCGTGGTCACCAGCAAGGTGACGAAATCAAAATGGGTCGAATGGGGAGAACTCCGCGGGGTGGATTACTCCGCGGAGCCGGGACCAGGCCCGTCGCCGGAACCGACGCCGCCGGCAGGAAAGGCCATCGTGACCGGGAAGAACGTGGCGCTGAGGGAAGGCCCGTCAAAGAGCACCAGGGTGCAGATCCGGATCGCGACCGGCACGATGGTGGACATCGCGGAGATCACCGGCTGGACCTATGTGAAGTATTACAGTTATTCCGGCTTCATGATGAATGATTTTATCGAGATCGGACCGGAGAGCGTGAAGGTGACCGGGAAGAACGTGGCGGTCCGTGCCGGCGTCGGAACAAACACCCGCGTGCTGACACGGATCAGGACCGGAACGACCGTGCCGCGGCAGCAGCTGCCGGACGGATGGGAGTTCATCCGGTACGGCGGCCGGACCGGATTTATGATGAAAGAATTTATAAAGGAGAGTGAGAGCTGATGCCTGAAGTAAACCTCCAGAACGCGTCCGCCACATACAACACGATCCTCTACGCGGTGGCGCTGGCGGTGGTCGTGGCTGGAGTGCTGACTGCCCTGCTGAAGGGCTGGGAATCCTGGAAAAAGATTTCGGTAAGGGACCGCGTGAAAAAGCTGGAAGGGAGGATGGACAGAGTGGAGGCCCGGCTTACTCTGGGCGACAAACGTTTCGACCTTCAGAGCGACGACCTGGGACACATGCTAAACACACAGCAGGCGTTAATGCTTCACTTCCTGAGCGGGAACGACCACGACAAGCTCAGGGAACAGATCAGCGCGCTGGGCGAGTACATGAGCCAACGGGCCACAAAGGCAGCGGCATATCAGGCTGAACATGAACAGATTATGAACGGAGGGAACAATAATGCTTAAACTTTCAAATCGGGCGTATGATGTACTCAAATTTTTCTGCACCGTATTTTTGCCGGCTTTGGGAACGTTCGTTTTTGCCATCTCAAAGATCTGGGGGTGGCCGCCTTACGCGGAGGAAATCGTCGGAACGCTGTCTGCGCTGGCAGTGTTCATCGGCGCGCTGATCGGGATCAGCTCCGCGCAGTATAACAAGGATCAGAGCGACGACCTGGGGGACGGCTGACGGAGGATAAAAGGAAGCAATGGAAGAAAAATGCAGAAACTATGACGACAAGCAGGCGTGCGTTCCGTTTTTCGCGCATGAAAACGTGCTGATGCACTACAACAGGGCGAACAGGCGGATGCTAATCGCCCTGGCGGTCGTATGCCTGACGTTCATCATCACGATCATTGTGTTTGTGACGGGATACACCCAGAGGGAAAAGAACTGGCTTGACACGCTGCAGCGTGTGGGGGTGATGGATGGAGTACACGAACACACGGATCCGTGAACTGATTGCGGAACATATACACTCTGAGCGCGACCGGCATTTGCTGGCCCGCCGGCTGATTGACGGTATCACATTTGAACGCCTGGCAGAAGAACATGAGCTTTCCGTCAGCCAGGTCAAGCGGATCATCTGGAAGGATTCGGAGATCATCTTCCGGCATCTGAAAATGAAATAAAAAAGGACTGAAAACGGACCGTTTGCGGACTCGCAGGCGGTCCTCTTTTTTTTATACAATTTTATCAGAAACAGGCGGAGGACAGGCAGATGTGGATCAGGTGCAACCCGAACCCGATGGGAAGGCAGACAGGGGACTGCGTGGTGCGGGCGATCGCGATCGCGACGGACCGGAGCTGGCGGCAGACATACAGGGACCTGTGCCGGGTCGGGGAAATCGAATGCGACATGCCCAGCAGCAATATGATCTGGGGGATGCACCTGAAAAAACTGGGAGGCGAGCAGTTCCTGCTGCCGGAGGCCTGTCCGTCCTGCATCACGGTGAAGGCATTCTGCGAGCGGTATCCGGAAGGCGTCTACATCATCGGCACGGGCGACCACGCGGTGACGGTGATCGACGGAAACTACTATGACGCGTTCGACAGCGGAATGCTGGCGCCGAGTTATTTCTGGCGGATGAAATAAGGAGGAAAACATGGCGTACTACAATCCGGGATTTCCGGCAACGTACCAGCCGGTGTACCAGGCGCCGGTGATGCAGCAGCAGGCGCAGCAGAGCCAGCAGAGCGGGATCATCTGGGTGCAGGGAGAAGCGGCGGCGAAAAGCTACCTGGTGGCGCCGAACAGCACGGTGCAGCTGTGGGACAGCGAGGAAAAGGTCATTTACCTGAAAAGCGCGGACGCGAGCGGGATGCCTTCCATGAAGGTGCTGGACTACACGATCCGCGGGGAGGAACAGGCAAAAACGGAACCGGCGCCGGAATACGCGACAAAAACGGAATTGGCGGAGCTGGCGGCAAAGGTGAAGGAACTGAAAAGCGAGCTGGCGGCGAAGAAGAGGCCGGCGCGGGTGATCAGGGAGGAAGATGAGGATGAGTAATCCGTTATTCGGCATGATGCAGAACCAGACGCAGGCAAATCCGATCATGCAGAGGCTTCAGCAGTTCAGCCAGATGTTCCGCGGAGATCCGCGGCAGCAGGTGCAGCAGCTGCTTTCCTCCGGGAAAGTGAGCCAGCAGCAGTACAACCAGGCCGTGCAAATGGCGCAGCAGTTCGCGCGCATGATGGGCGGCAGATGAGAGCGCAAACCTTCCGACGCGCGGGGGAGGATCGCAATATAACAAAAGGGGACAAAAAAATGGCACTTACAGATGAAGGCACCGGCACGACAATGCTGGTGCAGCCGTCCGGATTCGGCGGAAACAGCGGTTTCGGCTTCGGCGACGGCAACGGATGGTGGATCCTGCTCCTGTTCATCCTGATGGGCGGATGGGGCAACGGATTCGGCGGAGGTTTCGGCGGGGGCGCTGATTTCTATCCGTGGATGAACAACAGCAACCAGATCAGCAACGGATTCCAGAACCAGATGCTGAACGACAGCATCACCGGGATCGCCAACGGCATTGCCGGCATCAGCTCCCAGCTGTGCAACAACCAGATGGCGGACCTGGAGCGGAGCTTCGCTTCACAGACGGCGAACACGGCCGGACTGACAGCCCTGCAGAGCCAGATGGCGCAGTGCTGCTGCGAGAACAGGGCCGCGACGGCAGACCTGAAATACACGGTGGCGACCGAAGCGTGCGCTGACCGCTCTGCCATTTCAGAAGCGCTGCAGAGCGTGATTGCTTCCAACACCGCGAACACGCAGCGCATTCTGGACAAGATGTGCGCTCAGGAGATCGACGCACTCAAGGGTCAGGTGTCCGCTCTGCAGCAGCAGAACAACATGCTGAACCTGGCGGCATCGCAGACCGCGCAGACCGCTCAGCTGATCGCTGACAACACTGCGCAGACGCAGTACATCGTAAACCGCGTCGCTCCGTATCCGATCCCGGCCTACACGGTGGCAAACCCTACTACACCGGCCGCGATCTGATTGGAGGGCTGACAGATGGACGTGATCAAAGAACTGCGGGAGATGAAGGACACGATCGCCAACGAAATCGCGGAGGCAAACCAGCGGATCCGCCAAAGCGGGGGCGACATGAACACCGCAGATATTGACATCATCGACAAGCTGGCGCACAGCATGAAGAGCCTGGCGACCACCTGCGCGATGCTGGAGGCCGAAGAAGGATACAGCGGCGCGTATTACGGAGACGGGACCAGGTATTACGACCGGAACGGCAGAACAATGAATTACAGCGGCAGAGATGGCGGCTACGGCCGCGAACGCCGGAACAGCTACGGATACAGCCGGAACGGAAGTATGCACGACCATCTCCGCCAGATGATGGACGAAGCGCCGGACGAAGCGACCAGGGTCGAGATCAAAAAACTGATGGACCGCATCGCATAAAAAAGTGAAAACTTTCCGCCCTACGGGGCGGTTTTTGTTGTTAGGAATAGGTTAGGAATAGAGCGGGTTTTAGAGGGGCGACAGAGGGGATTCCGGCAAACCGGCGGAGGGAAAAGAAAAACCCGCGGATCATTGATCCGTGGGCATTTTGGCGGAGAAGCCGGGATTTGAACCCGGGCGACCTTCAACAGATCCTACTCCCTTAGCAGGGGACGATATGAATAAGGAAATACAAGGGAAGGACGGTGCGGTGTTAGGAATAGGTTAGGAGTAAGCAGGTGGATTATTGAGCCTTCTTTTTCGGCTTTTTGATTCGGTTGACGGCCTTCAGCGCGTCGGACTGATCCGGGTGCGCGTAGCGGTCGAGCATCTTCGCGGAGGACCAGCGCATGATCTTCGTGACAGTCTGCGGGGCGACGTTCTTCGTGACGGCCAGCGCGGTGGCGGTGGTGTGGCGGCAGGAATACGGAGGAAGGCGCCGGCAGCCGGCGACCTCCAGGGCGGCGTAGTAGTTCGCGTACCATTCGTCCTCCACGCGCTTCCAGATGTAGCCGGACGGCTGGGCGTGATCGATCAGGTCCTGAACGAGCGGGATGATCTGATCAGCCAGGACGATGTCCGTCTTTTTCCGGACGGCGGTTTTCATGCCGGCACCGTGGATCCGGCGACCGGGAATGTCAATCTGATCGACACGGAGGCGCATGGCTTCGCCCGGCATCATGCCGGTGTAGATCATCAGCAGCGGAACGGCAGCGCGGAGGTCGCCGGATTCGTACTGTTTCCAGAGGGCGGCCTGTTCGGTTTCGCTAAACGGACGCTGTTCCGTCTCCTCAAGCTGCGGGAGGCGGATGAAGGTGGGGATGTCCTTGTTTGCGTATCCTTCCGCAGCGGCAATCCGGAAAAGACTGATCAGCAGAGTCCGGACGTCGCGGGTGGTGTAGTAGGTGGAGCATTTTTCAGAAACAAGTTTCTGCAGGTCGGAAACGGTCAGCTGATCGATCCGGATGTCTTTGATTTTGTCCAGCTTTCCCCAGGCGGTGCGGTACGCCTGCTGTTTTGAGGAGGAGAGGGCGGCATACGCGCCGTCCTTGTAGGTTTCCCAGTAATGGGAGAGCGGAGGCGCCAGCACTTCCTTCTGCGGTCCGTTCTTCAGGATGGGGCAGTAGCGCAGCGCATCCTCCCGCGTTTTGAAACCGCCTTTTGAGCGGGTGAGCTTTTTGAGGGGCTGATTATCGGCAACATAAACGCGGTCGTAGACGACCTGGGCGGTCCATGTGGATCCGCGCTTAAAGGCCGTGCCGGTTCCGTTCCCGCGTGATTTCACGCGGGATTTTTTCGTGGTGACCAGTTTTTTTCCGCACCAGGGGCAGAAAACAGCACCTTGTACGGTTTCCTGTTTACACTTTGTACAAATCATTCGTCATCACCGTGATTGTTTCTGTTTCTCAGCTCGATAAGGATTTTATAAAGAATCAGAGCAATAATGACGCCGAGGGCAATATAGAGACGCGGAGGAACAAGCCAGGAAAGGACGCGGTTTCCGGCATCCGGAACAAAGGCAATGATCGCAATAAAAAGCGCGATGATCAGACCGTTGGTCAAAATCTTTTTTACATTCATTGGAGTGCCTCCTTTATTCCTCATAATTCTCCATGTAGGTTCCGAGATCTGCCAGCGCGGATCCGTCATACTTTGAGGCGTGGCGCTGATATTCAAAGAAGTTGAAAATGTACGGCATGAAGTTATCACGGACGATGCGGTTCAGTTCAGCCGGCACGCTGACGCCTGGCTGATTGCGAATACAGGTAAAACAGTGAGCGGGAAAGCCGGCGATGTTCCGGATCAGATCTTCCGTAACGCGAAGGTTTGATGCACTGATGGCATGGATCAGAGGACGCGGGCACATAAAGTGATGCGCGAAACACCGCGCCTCCTCCTGGCGCACTTCTTCCGGACGGGTGCCGTCATGGCCGAGAACAATGTGACCAAGTTCACGGGCCAGCGCCATGTCAACAATCCGGGAAGGGAGTAGCCGGTTGTAGGTGACGACATAATGCTTTTTATCTTCGGTAATGTATACGTTTGTCACGGCGTCCAGATTGTCGCAGCCGTAGAGGTAGAGCAGGTCCTTCCGGTCAATGTGCGCCTTTTCGGATGCTTCGGCAAAAGTCATAACGAAGACACCTGGAAGCAGTTTGAGGATCGGCAGCGGGTCGACGGGGGCGGTGCTGATATTGTACTTAATCAGGGTCTCCGTGGCTTTGATGGCGGCGCGTTCGTAATCAGGTGTCATCGTCTTCGGTTCCTTTCTCAAATATACCGGGGTAAAGGCCCATCATCATGTTCAGGATCGCCTCGCGCTGTTCCTTCGGCATCGTGTCGATGCCTTTAGCCAGACTGCGGGCTTCGACGGTCCGCGGAGGATCAGGATCGGGTGCGATCTCATCAGACCAGCCCATCAAATAGGCAGGAGTAACGCAGAGATATTCCGCGAGGGGTTTGATAAACTTTGATGGCAGTTTGGAAATGTCTCCGTTTTCGTAACGGTACACGGTGGCGGGTGAAACATCCAGAAAAGCGGCGACCTGCTCAGCGGAGTAGCCGAGAGCGAGACGGGCCTGCTTGATCCGATCTCCAATCATAACAATTTGCCTCCTTCCATTTTCAATTATATTAAAGCGTTGCAAAATTGCAATAGCAAAGGAAAATATTTTTGCAAAAATGCGATATTTAGTATTGACTCGCATTTCTGCGTGTGATATATTGTGTTCGGAAACTTGCGAAAATGCGAGAAACGAGGAGGCAAAAATGAATACGCAAGAGGTCAAAAAGCGCATGGAGGACATGCACATCTCCGTTGAGATGATGTCAAAAGAGCTGGGAATGAACCCGTCAACGTACTACAGGAAGATGCAGAACAATGGCGGAGAGTTCAGCGCGATGGATCTGATGGTTTTCAAGCGCGTGCTGGAGATGGACGAGAAAACGGCGGTCAGTTTTCTTTTGTCCTGAAACTCGCACAAATGCGAAAAGGAGGCGAAAGTATGGGCCTGATTATTTATTCTGATCCGGTCCGGGAGCTGATGCAGCGGACGGACGACCTGGTGCCGGCGGCGGCGATCGCGCCGATCCTGGGCATGAAGGCTGAGACAATCATCAAAAAGGCGAAGATCGGCCAGTGGGATCGCGGGGTGTGCAACTACATCATCAGCGGGACACGGGTCAAGTTTTACAGGGTTGACTTTCTCCGCAAGGGCGGATGGATTCAGTAAGGACAGAAAGGAAGCGAAGGAAGCATGAACAACATTGAGATGATTCCGGTGGAGAAGCTGATGCGCCACCCGGAGAACCCGCGGCAGGATCTGGGAGACCTGACGGAACTGGCGGAGAGCATCAAAGCGAACGGCGTGATGCAGAACCTGACAGTGGTTCCGTCAGAGTACGAAAAGGACAGATATCTGGTCGTAATCGGGAACCGGCGCATGGAGGCGGCGAAGATGGCCGGGCTTAATGAGGTTCCATGCATGGTCAGCTTCATGAACCACATGACGCAGATCTCCACCATGCTGGAGGAGAACATGCAGCGCACGGACCTGACGGTGTACGAGCAGGCGCAGGGGTTCCAGATGATGATGGACCTGGGCTTCACGGAAAAAGAGATCTGCGACAAGACCGGATTCAGCGAGACGACGGTGAGGCGCAGGCTGAAGATGGCGGAGATGGATCCGAAGCTGCTGAAGAAAGCCTGTGAAGCAAAAGAAACGGAGAGACAGATCACACTGTACGACTTTGAACGGCTGGCGCAGGTGGACAACATCAAAGAGAGAAACGAGCTGCTGAAAGATATTGGAGAAAACAATTTTGACTGGCGACTGAACCGGAAGCTGAGGGAACAGCGGGCAAATGCGGTCAAGAAGGACGCGCTGAAAGAACTGAAGGACGCGGGGATCATCCAACTGAAGGAAAACGAAGAATACAGCAGCAAATACGAGCGGCTTTACAGCGATAACGTGGACCTGGCGGACTGGAAGCCAGGAAAGAAGATGATTCCAAAAAGCAAGGAGCAGCTCTATTTCTTCCTAAACGGGGACACGGTGAAGTTCTACACAAAAGCAAAGCCGGTAGAGAAGGCAAAGCCGGCGCAGAAGACTGAAGCGGAAAAGCAGAAGGAAGCGCAGATAGACAACGCCTGGAAGATTGTGGACAGGATAACGCTGAACGCTCAGGAACTGCGGTGCGAATTTGTGAACGGGATGACGGTGAAACCGAGCAACGCGATGCAGATGCTCAGGTGGACGATCATCGCGGCCATGAGCGACATGCTGGACCACAATTACAACAACTATACAGGGATCAAAAACATCTTTGAACTGGAGGGCGCCTATCGGTGGGATCTGGTGGACGGCCTTGAGAAGCAAATCATGGAAATGAACCAGAACCAGTGGCCGGGTTTGATTCAGTGCCTGTTTGAAGGGTGGGCAGAGGATCAGAAAAAAGCGGAGAGCTTCGCAACAGGGTACCGGAAAGAGATGCCGAAATGGCAGCGGAACACCCGGCTGGAGCAGTGCTACAAGTGGCTGACAGAATTCGGTTACCAGATGAGCACGGAAGAGATCGAAATGATGGGCGGAACCCATGAGGTGTTCCAGGAGAAAATCACATGAAATGCCGGGAGTGCGTCCACGCGCGGAGGTTTTCGGCGGAGGCGTTCTACTGCGTGCAGTACGGGATGATCATCCGGGACACGCATGAATGCGGACTGCCGGGAGCCAGGGAAAAAGAAGATCCGCCGGTGCTACCAACGCCGGCGGAACAGATAGGAGGCCCACAAGATGAACCATAACAAGTATAGCATATTCGACAAAGAAAAGATAGTGGCGGCGATCCTGCTGGTGATCGTGCTGGTGCTGATCGGGTTCGGGATCGGGACGTACTGCTTCGGCGAGGAGCCAATGGCGACATGCTGGGCGATGTGCAAGCCGGGGAGCCGCGTTTCCGTAAGGATGGAGCCGGACAAGGACAGCCAGGAAACCGGTTTCCTGGAGTGCGGGGACAGCTTCAAGACGGACGGAGAGAGCCGGGACGGATGGATCCGGTGCTACGGCGTCGGGGAGAACGGCTGGATCTTCTGCGGGTACGTTGCGACGGAGGAGCCGAGGAGGGTTGGACAGCGGTATGTGTGCGTATCGAACTACCAGGTGGCCTGCCGGAAGTGGATGGCGGGGCCGCAGATTGAGGAACGGCCGTGGATGAAGAACGGCCAGACGTGCGAGGTGTTCGTGACGGACGGTGAGTGGGCCGTGACGAGCCGGGGATACATCAAGATTGAATACCTGGATCCGGATCCGGAGTGAGGGGAGTAAAAGATGAAGCAACTGATAGATGGACTGAAAGACTTACAGATGGCATTTTTTGTCAGAGCAAGAGAAAAAACAGGTCCAAAGCCGGACCAAGTTGCATATGGCGCGTTTCTGAATGCAGAGATCTGCCGGAAAGCGGCGGAGGAACTGCAACGCTGTATTCCGATGGAGGCGGAGGTTGAAGGCGGCGGACACAGCTGGTGGTATGTGTGTCCGGAGTGTCACGGCGGGATCATCAGGGACCAGCACTTCTGCCAGCGCTGCGGGCAGAAACTGCAATGGACGGAATTAAAAGTAAATAACAATAAGGAAGGAAGCGAGAACAATGGCGAAGGGGACACTGGTTACGGAGGCTATGGTGATCGGGATCTTTGAGCAGATCAAGATGAACCCGGAGATCACGAACACGGAGCTGGGGAAGATCTGGATGAGGGCGGAGGACACGATCAGCAAGATCCGCCGGACCGGATCGCTGGACGGATGGAAGGCCGAGAAGAAACGGAAGGCTGAACTGGAGCGCCGGCGCGCGGAGGAACGGAAAAAGAAGGCAGAGGAAACAAAGGAAGAGGAGCCGCAGCTGGAGGGGCAGATCCGGATGGATCTGGAGCCGAAGGCGGAGGAAGAGCCGGACATGCCGTGGGAATCTCAGACACAGCTGCAGAACAAGCTGATGCGGTTCCAGGCGGCGCAGGTGGACAAGCTGATCATGAAGATCGACAAGCTGAACGACACGATGAGCATGGTATTGAGGGCGGTGAGGAAAGAATGATAAAAGCGGATCCGGATGAAGTAATGGCATGGCTGACAGAAATGTCACTGAGGCCGTGCGACTTTACAAGAGAAGACTATGACGCATATGAGACTGAGATTCTTGTCGACACCGTGATTGACATGGTCGAAAGAAACGAGCCGATAAAAGTAACAATGCATAACAAATACTGGGCGACATGCAAAGACTGCGGGAATGTGTTCCGGGCTTTCATGATGGCGGAAAAAAAGGCGAGATACTGCCCGAACTGCGGAAGGAGGCTTGAATGGGATGCTAAACAATGACTTGGCAATAGAAGCCATAAAGGGAGCGCTTGACAGGGAAAGAGCTGCAGGAAATCCGAGCGAGATCATCGGCATGTCGTACCAGTTCGCAGAGGCACTGATTGAAATGCTGAAATCAGACAAAAGACTCATCGAGAATCAAGCGAGATTGGCATTTGATTTAGGGGAACAGCTGAAAGAGAAGAAAGCGGAGATACGGCAGTTAAGGCTTGCGCTTGATATTGCAAAAGGAACGTGCAAAGGGATCACTGCGGAAGGTCGGTGAATGAGGTGATGTAATGAATGATTGCCGATTCTGTAAATCATTGGAATTTATGAAAGAACTGAACGCAAGACGTACCGAATTAGACAAGCAATTATTCAAAGAGAAATATACTGTTGCGCTTGTAAACAGGACATTAGGTCCGTATGGGAAATGCGGGAGGATAACAGATTATGGTTTCAGAGGTTGTGGATACCCGCTGAAATATTGTCCAATGTGTGGGGAAAAGATAGTAAGAAGGTCGATAAAGTGAAAGGACAGGGAGAAAAGGAAGGAAGCAAAAAATGAAAGGACCGTGTTCCTGGTGCGGAAAAGAAGGAGAGAGCTGCCTGATCATCGTGTCAAACAGAGAAAACAGGATCGACAAAGGTTTCATTTGTGACGAGTGCCTGAAAAAATTCAAAGAAATAGGAAGAAAGGAAGCAGAAAAAAATGAAGGAAATCACGTTTCCGGTTCTGGTGCTGGACGATGACTGCAGGACCTGCGAGGAGCTGAACATTGTGAGCGACACCAGGACGCGGATGTACGCGGACAACGAGTGCATCAGCCAGGACACGCTGGTCCGGTGCAGCAACGTGTACAGGTGCATGAAGATACAGAAGAGACTGGAGAGAAAGAAATGAAGATTCGCATCGGATCAATGCACGGGAAAGTGTACGACTTTGAAGGCGTAAAAGAGGTCAGGATTACACAGACAAGCATTGACTTTAATTATGATCTGAAATTTGAGGACAAAAACAGGAACGAGATGAAAGTCGGAACACGGAACGATCATGTGGTGATCAGGATAGAAAAATAAGGAAGCTCCGGATTAAGGCGGACAGCGATCCGCCATCCGGATCCATGCGGGGCGAGGACGGGCGGATGATCTTATAAAAGGAAAGGAGAAGCTCCTGGGACTTGTGATAGGACGTGCCATTCCGCCGGCCGGTTCAACTCCGGCCCTTCGCGCCAGAAGGGAAACCTTCCTATTACAGCAGCCGGGTGCTGACAATTCCCGGAAGAGTCATTCTTCATAAAACTGGCGGCCGGAAAGACGGCATGGTACCAGCGGAGGGGCAGCCTCCGGAAAGGCGGGATGGGTTCCGCATTGTGAGGCTTGTAATGAGTATTATCTTTCCGCACATCATCGGCAATCGAACAAGATGGCAATGGGAGCGGGAAGGGTACGGGAAGGGCGCAAGCGCCTTCCCGTTTGAGAGGAGCTAAACGGATGGGCTGGGAATACGCGGACCTGTTCAACAATCAGCTGACCGGAGACGGCGGGTTCCTGGAGGAGCCGAGTTTCATCCCGGTGGGGCGGATGGGGTACAGGCGGCGGACAACGGTGAGCGGCGCGCGGATCGACGCGGAGGTATTCCCGGTGTTCGGGCGGCACCAGCGCGGGGAACTGCGGAAGGCAAAGAGCCAGGCGACGCGGGAAGCGCAGAAGAGGGCGAACGACGAGCGGAGCCGGCTGCACCTGATCCAGCTGGTGGAGGCGAACTTCACGGAGAAGGACGTGGCGATCGGGCTGAGCTACGGTGGAGAGGCGCCGGATCCGGAGCGGATTGACAAGGACATACGGAACTTCATCGCAAGGGTGAAGCGGGCAAGGGCGAAGGCCGGGCTGCCGGAGCTGAAATACATCTACGCGATCGGCGGGGACGAGATGCCGGCGAAGGGATACAGCGGGAAGCGGCCGCACATCCACATGATCATGAACGGCGGGATCGACAGGGACCGGTTGGAGGAGATGTGGGGAAAAGGTCACGCGAACGCGGACAGGCTGCAGCCGAGGGACGAGGGCCTGGGCGGCATCGCGACGTACTTCACGAAGCAGATGCAGGACCGGCCACCGAAGAAGGGCGTGAGGAAATGGCGTGCCAGCCGGAACCTGAAGCAGCCGGTGAGGCGGAGCCGGGACGCGCGGATGCCGAACGGACGGGTGAAGCGGATCGCATACGATTTCCGGAACGAGGCGAAGGAAATCATGGAGAAGCTGTATCCGGGGTATGCACTGCAGGAGTGCCGGGTGAGATACAGCGACATTGTGGACGGGGTGTATATCAGGTGCGTGCTGAGGAGGAGACGATGATGGGCTGGTTTACGGGAAACAGGGAGGACACGGTGGGACGGATCACGTTTGAGCCGAACACGGCGCCGACGATCATGAGGATCCCGGGAAAGATACGATTCGTAGAACTGGAGGGCGCGATGGCCAGGGTGAACGAGGAAACGGGAAAGCTGGAGTTCACGCCGCGGGGGCCGATCAGCATCAGCGTGGACAAGATCGGCGCGTATTATGACAACACGGTTATCATTTTCGGGAATAAGATCCGGGTGATGGAAACGGCAGCGCAGATCACAGTGCAAATCATGGGGGTTTTGAAATGAGATACGTGCCGTGCTGGAAGCAGATCGGAATCAGTAAAAACAGATATAACCAGCTGATGTACTTCTGCAGGCAGTATCCGGAGTGGAAGACAGAGGCGAACAGCCTGCTGGGGATCAGGGCAATCAGGGCGGACGGACTGCCGCACGGCAGCGGGAAGAGTGATCCTGTGGCGCTGGCGGCAGAAAAGCGGGAGAGCCTGATGACAAAGATCGGCGTTGTGGATGAGTGTGCAAAGGGGATCGGCGGCGGAGAGTGGTATGCGGCGATTATACAGAACGTTTGCATCGGGAGATCATGGACGCAGATGGATGGGGCGCTGATGCCGACAAGCAACAAGAACGCGTTTTTCCGGATGCGGCGGGAGTTCTTTAAGATGCTGGACAGAAGGCTGGACTGATCTGCATTTTGATACCGCGGGAGGAATAAATACATGATATTGTGTTACAGTCGGAAAATATCATAAAGGTGTTTTCCAGGAGTAGGCAGCACGATGTCAGGTGCTGCCGATTTGTTTGTTCACAAATTGGAGCGCCGTGCCGGTTCGCTTCCTTCCAGCGCGGTCGGGAGGTTCATCCACAGAAAAAGCAGAGGCGGGAGCTGATGAGCCATTGAACAAATCGCCGGAGATCGAAGCGTTTTATACGAGCTGGATCTGGAGGAAGTGCAGGAAAGCGTTCGCAGAATCAAAAGGGAATCTCTGCGAGCGTTGCCTGCGGCGGGGAGTAATACAACCAGGAAGCAAGGACAAACCGCTGGAAGTACATCACAAGACACCACTGACAACGGAGAATATTAAGAATCCTGACATCGCACTGGGATGGAACAACCTGGAACTGTTGTGTAAAGCGTGCCACGATCAGGAACGCGAGCGAATGCAGAAACGATACAGGATCGGAACGGACGGACGGGTGAGCCTGTGGCCCCCCTAACAAAAAAAAATTTGCGCGGCCGGCGCAGG
>Ga0310696_10001565_pt1 | contig 32786 bp, 47 predicted proteins | sample AusTroGonzalo_MG_4_FD_203885 | JGI IMG/M metagenome (GOLD analysis project Ga0310696, IMG submission 203885) | Bovine rumen microbial communities from tropical cattle in Woodstock, Queensland, Australia - Gonzalo_02 (v2) (version 2) | ecosystem: Host-associated > Mammals > Digestive system >... | reverse complement strand
CCTAAATTATAGCGAACAGGGGCGCGGAAAGGGGTGTAGAATGAGCAAGCGCAACGCCGACAAGACGAAAGATTATTTCATTAAATGCGAAATAAAGCGACTGAAGAAAATCTTTGAAAACTTGACGCAGGATGCGTCAGCAGTTGCCGAAAAATTGATTGAAAACGCCGCGTTCATGGCTGTCAGCCTGAATGAACTTCAGGCCCTTATCAATGAACACGGTTATACCGAAGAATATCAGAACGGCGCGAATCAATGCGGTATAAAAAAGTCGTCTGAAGTTGAAATCTACAATACCATGATTAAAAACTTCAATACGACTATGAAGCAGTTGATTGATATGCTGCCTGATTCTACTTCAGGCGGCAGCAGTCGTAACGCGGCCCTTGATTATATCAGCGGGCGCGGCGCTATTTGAGCGCTATTGAACAATACGCCGTTGCGATCCTTGACGGGAAGATTAAAGCTTGCCGTCGTATAAAGCAGATGTATGAAAAACTGCTTTATCAGTATTACAATCCGGGTACATGGCATTACGATCAGGCCATAGCCGACAAGCATATTAACTTCATGGAACGGTTCTGTCGGCAACCGGAAAGCGGGCAACCGTTACGCTTTGAGTTGTTCCAGCGCGCGAAGCTTGAAGCGATATTTGGCTTTGTTGACGACTGCAACCTTCGCCAGTATCAGGAAGTTCTTACCATTGAAGGACGGAAGAACGGAAAAACAACTGAAATGGCTGCGGTTGAAATCGACCTTCTTGCCAACGACGGCGAAGGTTCGCCGCAAGTGTACAACGTCGCCACCAAACGCGAACAAGCTATGTTAGGTTTCAACGCCTGTCATAGCATGATTAAACGTTCAAGCGACCTGTCGGCGATCCTTCGCAAGCGCGTCAGCGATATTTACTTTTCGTACAATTTAGGATTCATCAAAGCCCTTGCCGCGAACAGCAACGGGCTTGACGGCCTGAACAGTCATGGCGTTATTATCGACGAATTGGCGGCGATCAAGAACCGCGACCTGTACGACCTGATGAAACAGTCCATGTCGTCACGGTCACAACCGCTGCTGTTTGCGATCACGACGAACGGCTTTGTACGCGATAATATTTTTGATGCGCAGTACGAATACGCTTGCGGAGTTCTTGACGGAACCATTGACGACGACCGCTTTGCCGCGTTCATTTACGAACTTGACGACCGCGACGAATGGACAGACGAAACCTGTTGGATTAAGGCCAACCCCGGCCTTGGTACAATCAAAAAGTTCGACTTCCTGAAGCGCTGCGTCGAAAAGGCAAAGGCAGACCCGTCGTTTTTGCCGACCGTCCTGACCAAAGACTTCAACCTGAAGGAAACGGGCGCGTCAAGCTGGTTGCGCTGGGACGAACTGAACAACGACGCCACCTTTGACGCGTCGTTTGATTACTGCGTCGGCGGCTTTGACGCTGCCGATACGACCGACCTGAACGCGGCGAAAGCGCTTATGATGCGCCCTGACGATCCGAACATATACGTTAAATCTATGTATTGGATTCCTGAAACCGTTCTTGAACAGGTTTCAAAGACGGGTTCACGCCGCGAACGGGACAATATGCCCTATGACCTATGGGTTAAACAGGGGCTAATGCGCGTATGGGAAGGGAACAAGGTTGACAAGGTTTGTTTCCTTCAATGGTTTGAAGAACTGCGCGAAAAAGAAGACCTTTACACAATGTTTATCGGGTTTGACCCTTGGCATATTGACGACACGCTGCTTGCAGCGTTCAAGGCTGAATTCGGGCCGAACAGTATGATTCCCGTTCGGCAGGGTATTTATACGCTGTCTGACCCGATGAAGCAGCTTCGCGCCGACCTTCAGGCGAAGCGCGTTATCTATGGCGGGAACCCGATTGACAAAATGTGCCTTGCCAATACCGAAATCAAGGTTGATATTAACGGCAATATTCAACCTGTGAAGGGCCTTGACCCGCGCAAACGTATTGACGGAACGGTTGCGCTGATTAACGGCTACAAGGTATTGAAAGATAAATATGACCAATTTGTAAACTTGAACTGAAAGGGGTTTGAACGTGGGACTTCTTGAAAAGATATTTCCGCGCCGCGTCGGTGCTGACAAGGTTGAAGGCTACTTCAAAACCTTGACCGCATACAACCCCGTTTTCACAACGTTTGAAGGCGGCGTTTATGAGGTTATGCAAACGCGCGCAGCAATTCACGCGTTCGCAAATCATATTTCAAAGCTAAAGCCTGAAATCGTCGGTTCGCGGAACGAAAAGCTTGCGCGGATTCTGTCACACAGGCCGAACCCGTATATGAATACGTCGCAGTTCCTTTACAGGGTTGCGACGATCTTTGCGGCAACGAACAATTCGTATATCGTTCCGATTTACGGGACTGACTATCAATCTATCGTCGGTTATTACCCGCTTTGCCCTGAACGCGTCGAACTGGTTCAGGTTCAGGGGCGGCTTTTCCTTCGGTACACGTTCGCCAATGGACAGCGGGCCGCTATCGAATACGAAAACGCGGGCGTTCTGACGCAGATGCAGTACAAGAACGACTTCTTCGGCGACAGCAACGCGGGCGTCATTGACCCAACGTTGCAGATGATTGATATTCAGAATCAGGGTATCGTTCAGGCGATCAAGAACGGCGCGACGCTGCGCTTCATTGCGAAGCTTGCGCAGACCTTGAAAGACCAAACTATCAGGGAAGAACGCGCTCGGCTGCGTGAAGAAAACCTTGCCGCAGATAATACGGGCGGCATTTTCCTTGTTGACGCGAAGTATTCTGACGTCAAGCAGATTGACAGCAAGTCTTTCGTCTGCGACGCGGAACAAATGAAGCTGATAAACGAAAACGTTTATAACTATTTCGGCGTCAACGAAGCGATTCTTCAGAACAAGTTCAACGAAGAACAGTTCAACGCGTGGTATGAAGGAAAGCTTGAACCGTTTATTGTGCAGTTGGGCCTTGCCCTGACGAATATGACGTTCAGCGACCATGAAATAGCGTTCGGCAATGAAATTATGTTCAGCGCGAACCGCTTGCAGTACGCTTCGACGAATAGCAAACTGCTTGTTTCACAGCAGCTATTCGATAGGGGTATTCTGTCGCAGAATGACGTTTGTGATATATGGCAGTTGCCGCATATTGAGGGCGGCGACAAGCGCTATATTCGCGGCGAATACAAGGAAAACGGCGCAAAGGAAGAAGAAACGCCGTCTGTTGTTCCGCAACCGGAACCGCAGCAACCAGCGCCGACGCCTGAACCCGAACCCGACGACAACGGCAGCAGCGACAGCGGCGAAGAAGGAAAACCGAACGATTGATTGCACGGTGCGCGCTAAACGTTCGGGTTTTATAGCAGCCTGGTCACGCGATCCGCGCGCGATCCGCGCCGCAGCAGCGCTGTTTTTCGTCAAAAAGACGAACATTACAAATTCCCAACTGATACGAATTTGAAAGAAGGTTTGAACCATGCCGAAGAAAGCACAAGGCCGCGAATACCGCAGCATGAACCCGCTGGTTGTTCAGCAGCGGGCGCAGGGCGGCGAACCTGAATATCGCGCGGAAGGATACGCGACAACGTTTGACGTTCCGTACCTTCTGTACGAATTCGACGGCGTCAAGTATTTTGAACAAATCAGTTCAAACGCCCTTGACGGCGCTGACGTTTCTGACGTCGTATTCAGGTTCGATCACGAAGGACACGTTTACGCCCGCACGAAGAACGGAACCCTGACGCTGACCCCGGACGGTCACGGCCTGAAATGCTCCGTTGACCTGTCCACAACCGAAGCGGCGCGTCAGATGCACGAAGAAATCAGAACGGGCCTGATTGATAAAATGTCGTGGGCCTTTACCGTTGCTGAAGATTCGTATAACACCGAAACGCGAACCCGTACCATTCTGAAAATCAAGAAGGTTTACGACGTCAGCGCGGTTACATTCCCTGCCGACGCCGATACCGATATTTCTGCCCGTTCCTTCGTTGACGGAGTGATTGCGAAGGAAACAGCGGAGCGACTGGAAAGGCGCAGAAAACAGTTAACCCTTACCATTGATTCATTTATCGGAACAGAAAAAGAAAAGGAGTAAAAAACCATGAGAACACTTCAGGAAATTGACGCCCGCCTTGCCGAAATCCGTACCGCTATTCAGGCCCCCGACGCTGACCTTGACGCGCTTCAGGCTGAAATGAACAGTCTGCTTCAGGAGCGCGCACAGGTTGTCGCCGCTGCCGAACAGCGCCGTTCCATGCTGGACGCTATCGCCAACGGAACCGCGCAGGGTATCAACCCCGTTGCCAACCCCGCCGCGCCCGCCGCTACCCCGGCCCGCGAAGAACGCGACGTTCTGTCTACGCCCGAATACCGCAGCGCTTTCTTCCGTCACCTGATGGGACTGCCGCTGAACGCTGCTGAACAGGCCGCTTTCGCCGAAGCTGAACAGCGTACCGCCCTGACCAGCGGCAGCGCCAGCGCGGGCGCTGCGATCCCGACCGAAACGCAGAATGAAGTTGTGCGTCGGCTTGCACAGGTTGCGCCCCTTATCGGCGAAATTACCCTGTTCAACATTCCGGGCAATATCACCGTTGCCGTTGAAAGCGCGACCACAACTGACGGCGCGATTCATACCGAAGGTGCTTCTGTTTCTGAAGCGTCTGACGTCCTTGTTGCCGTCAACCTGACCGGGTTTGAAGCTATCAAGCTGCTGTCTATCAGCGCGAAAGTCAAGTATATGACCGTTCCCGCGTTTGAATCTTGGCTGATTGACAACCTGACCGACGGTATCGCCTACCTTGTCGAAGGTTGGATTGTTTCCGGTACTGGTTCCAGCCAGCCGACCGGAATTGAAAAGGCCCCCGGCGCTTCTTGGACTGCCAACACGAACAAAGTTACTTGCGCTGCGTCTGTCCCGACGTATGCGGAAGTTTGCAAGCTGATTAGCCTGCTGCCGGGTGTTTACGACAGGCGGGCGCAGTTCGTTATGTCCAAACAGACCCTTTGGCAGAAGTTCATGCCGATTCGGGACGACAGCAAAGCGCCTATCGTCAAGGGCGAAGGCGGCGGCGAATATTACATTATGGGCTATCATGTCCAGTTGACTGATAAGGTTACTACGCTGGGTGATTGCTACTTCGGCGACCTGAAGACCTATATCGGCAACTTCGCTGAAAACATCACGGTTGAAAAGTCTGAACACAGCAGCTTCAGAAGCAACCTGACCGATTATCGCGGAACCGCGATCTTTGACGGCAAGCCGTCTATCCCGAACGCGTTTGTCAAGATGTCCCTGACCTGATAAGGGGGGCTGCGCATGAATATCGTTGAACGTGTGCGAAAGGCCCTGAACGTTACGTCGAACGCGTTTGATGATGAATTGCGCGACGTTGTTGAAGCGGCGCGGCGCGATATGGAAATGTCAGGAGTTCCGCGCCGCGTCGCGCGCGACGAAACAAACGCCGACGTAATACAGGCGATCAAATGCTTTGTCAAAGCTGACCAGTCTTGGGAAGAACCCGCGATTGCCGCCAAACAGATGGAAAGTTATAACGCGATTGTTAACAAACTGTCGCTGACGCATGACGACCGGAATACCCTTCAGGGCGAAGGGGGCTGTTGTTCGTGAACAGGCGCGTTGTTATCAAGCTTTATGACCGCACTATCAGCAAAAGCGCGACCGGGTTTGAAACCCGAAACACAACGACAGGCCGCGACGTATACGCCGAACAAGGCGGCGTCGGGCGATCTGAATTTTACAAGGCAGCGGCGGCGGGTATGACCCCCGCCGTTACCTTTACCGTTTCCGAAGCTGATTACAAAGACGAACGCCTTGTTTGCTTTGACGGCAAAGATTACAAAGTTCTTCGCAAATATCCTGTTCCGAACAGGAAAGTTGAACTTGTATGTCAGGGGGTTGAACCGAATGACGATTGACGCTTTCGTTCAAATTGTGCAGTCGGTTGACCCGGACGCTTCGCGCTACCAGCGTTTACGGAAACCGACCGACAAAGCCTATACCGTTTGGTCAGATTACGGAACCGTCACGCTGAAAGCGAACGGAAAACCAGCGGGAAAGGCGAAGAAGATTCAGGTTGACTATTTCACATTCACCGAAGACGACCCGAAAGCGCTTCAGTTCTATCAGGTATTCAGCGAAAACGACGAAATAACCGTTCTGCACAATACCGACTTTGAACTTGAAACCCGCTATATTCATCATATCTTTGATTGCGAAGTGGTGGTTGACTATGGCGTTGTTTGAAGCTGAAGGGTTCGACGAACTGGTTGCCGACCTGAAGAAGAACGCCGACCTTCTTGACAGCGCTGCGCCTGAAATGCTTCAGGCGGGCGCTGCCGTTGTCGCTGACGCATGGCGCGACGCAATACAGTCACACGGCCTGATTGATACAGGCGATATGCTGGACAGCGTCGCCCCGTCCAACCTTGTCAACAGTTCAACGGAAAAGAAGATTGCCGTATATCCGCAGGGCCGCGACCGCAAGGGAATTCGGAACGCTGAAAAGGCGTTCATAAATCACTATGGCGCTTCACGAAGGAAAGCAACGCACTTTGTTGACGACGCCGAAACTAAAGCCGAAGGGCCTGCCGTTGAAGCAATGGCGGCTGTTTGGTACAACAAATTAGAATCAGGGGGTTAAAACAAAATGGCAGGAATTGGACTGCGTTACGCTGCGTTCGCGCCCGTAACTTCGCATACTGACGGAAGCGCTATTACCTATGGCACGGGCCGCGAAGTCGGTATGATGATTGACGCGACCGTTACAGTTACCCGGAACAGCAACAGACTTCACGCAAACGACGTCGTTGCTGAAGAAGACAACAGCATTTCCGAAGCTTCGATTGCTGTTGAAATGGACGACCTGACCCTTGATAATGAATCGTTCATGCTTGGAACCACAAAGATTACAAGCGACAACGTTTCGCATTATCAGGACACCGACGACCCGTCGCCGCTGGGCGGGTTCGGATATGTCCGCGTTCGTTCCAAAACCGATCAGACGACGGGCGTTACCGCGAAAAGCTATATCGCTACTTGGTGGTATAAGGTTCGCGCCCGTATCGAATCCGAAGAAGGAAAGACGAAGGGCGATAATATCGAATGGACGACGCCGAAGCTTGTTGTTCGCGCTATGGGCGCGTATATCGACAGCAGCGGCAAGCTGAAGTTCCGCGACAGGCAGTCGTTCGATACCTATGCCGCTGCAAAGGCGTTTGTTGACAACTATGCCAACATTTCAACCAGCAGCGGAACCGGAACCTGACGAAAGGACGAAAGCAAATGTTTACAGACGGCGTAAAGGCAACAATGATTGACGGCAGGGAACTTGACCTTGTCCTGAATACCGAAGCAATGGCGCAGCTTTGCGACGAATTCGGCGATATTGACGGCGTCGGCGAAGCGCTGAACAATGCGAAGTATTCTGATAAAGTTCGTATCATTCCGCGACTTGTCGCTTTACTTGCGACGCAGGGCGAAGCGATCAAGGGCAGCAACGAAGTCATTACGCCCGAATACGTCCTTCGTCAGACTTTGCCGAAAGATATACCACAACTGACGAAAGTATTTCTTCGGGCCGTCGAAATCGGCATGAATATCAAGATTACCGCGACCGAAGATACAGACGAAGTTCTTGCCGAAATTCAAAAAAACGCGCAAGGCGCAGCGGGGACTATCTGACCCCGCTGCGCGTGGTTCATTACGGACTGATTGCCGGGTTGGACTATCAGACAATCATGCGTTCTAATCCGGGCGCAATAATCACGTTATACCTTCTGAAGCGTGATTATGACGACGAACAACACGGCATAACACGCGAAAAGGGGGCTGCTTTCTATGCCGACGCGTGATATACGCACGAACATTGTTCTTGAAGGGGAACAGCAATATAAAAAGCAGCTTGACGAAGCGACGCAGTCGGTTAAATTGCTGGGGCTGCAAGTCAAGGAAAATTCGACCGTTTACAAGCTGCAAAGCGATTCTTTTGCGGGTACGCAGGAAAAGCTTTCTTTGCTGCGTAAAGAAATGGAACAGCAGCAGAAGATTATTGACCTGTATACGCAGAAGATTGAAGCGAACAAGGCTGCGGGTGAAGGAAACAGCAAGGAAACGCAAAACCTTCAGGAAAAGCTTATCAAAGCGCGTACCGCCCTTGCCGCTATGAATAACGAATACCAGCAGACAGAAGAACGCGTTCCTTCTGTCAGGGATAAAATCAAGGAACTTGCTTCAAATTTGGGCGAAGGACTTGTGAAGGGCGCTGAAATCGCGGGCAAGGCCGTCGTCGCTTCGCTTGCCGCTATCGGCGCGGCTTGCGTCGCTGCCGGGAAGGAAATTTATAACCTGACCAACGAAGCGGGCCAGTACGCCGACACGATACTAACAATGTCGGAAACGACAGGCATTGCTGCCGAAGACCTGATGAAATGGGAATACGCTTCAAACTTCATTGATACCAGCGTTGACACGATCACGGGCAGCATGAAGAAGTTAACAACCAACATGGCAAGCGAATCGGCGGCGACGTCCGCAGCTTTCGCGCAGTTGGGCGTTTCCGTTACCGATTCAACAGGGCAGATGCGCGATAACGAAGACGTATTTTGGGACGTTATCGACGCTTTGGGCAATGTCGCCAACGAAACCGAACGCGATCAGCTTGCAATGCAACTGTTGGGTAAATCCGCAACCGATCTGAACCCGCTGATTAACGCGGGCAGTCAGGCGTTCAAGGATTTAGGCGACCATGCACAAGAAGCGGGCTTGATTATGTCAACGGACAGCCTGCAAGCGTTCGGCGAATATGACGACGCAATGAACGAAATGAAAGCGACGCTGACGGCGGCAGGGCGTTCGGTTGCTGCCGTATTCCTTCCCGCAATGAAGGAAGTTATCGGCGGCGTTACTGAAGTCGTTCAGGCGTTTATCGGTATGGTTCAGGGCGCGGAAGGTGCTTCAGATAAGTTTGAAAACGCAATCAGCAATTTAATTGACCGGGTAACGGGCCTGTTTGACCAGTGGTTGCCGAAGGTGCTTGAAACGGGCGTCAATATCCTGATTAAACTGACTGACGGCATTATCAAGGCAATTCCGAAGCTGACCGCTGCGCTGCCGAAGGTTATCAATACGCTGCTGACCTTCATTATCAACAATCTGCCGCAGATTATTGAATCAGGCGTCAGTATTCTTTCGGCCCTGATTCAAGGTATCATTTCCGCGATCCCGACCCTGATTGCTAACCTTCCGCAAATCATAACGGCTATCGTTCAGGGTTTGCTTTCCGGGCTAACGTCTATTAAAGACGTCGGCGTTGCCCTGGTCAAAGGGCTTTGGGAAGGTATTAAAGGTATGGGTTCGTGGTTATGGGAAAAGCTGAAAGGTTGGGTTGGTGACGCGCTGGGCTGGATTAAGGGCCTGTTCGGTATTCATTCCCCGTCTGCCGTTATGCGCGATCAAGTCGGTAAAATGGTAGGCTTGGGCCTTGCTGAAGGTATCGAAGAAGAAACAGGCGCGGTTCAGAAAGCGTTTGACGATCTGCTGCCGAAAGCAACTGACGTCAAAATGAACATCAAAGGCACGACACAGGCGGCAAGCGCCGCGCTGACGTCGCCTGTATCAGCGCCCGCATACGCTGACGGCGTTTATAGCTTCAACCTGTCCGACAGCGCGCTTCGCAGACTGTCTGACAATATCGTTGCGGCCCTTGACCGCGCGGGAATTGGTGAAGCCGTTATTGTTCTGAATGAACGCGAATTCGGGCGCACTATGCGTCGCGGTTTGGAAGGTGGTTTTGTGTGATTGTTTATGAAAACAGCGCGGGCGAAACTATCAAGCTTGACCGCGAAGGGTTTTACGCTGAAGAAGGTACGCTTCGTGATTTTACATGGGATTATAACTATTCGGGATTCCCTGACGGCAGCGGCGGCAGCGTTTCGCTGTTTTCGCGGCACGAAAAGACGAAGCAGTTTACCGTTTCCGCACACGCCCTGACGCGCAGCGAGATTGACGCCCTGCTGAATCGGCTGCATAACGTCACAGAACTTGACGTTCGCAGCAGGAACCCCGGCAAGCTTTGGTTGGATGAACAGTATATTTCATGCTATCTGATAACCAGCGAGATAACGAACAAGTCGCGGCATATGCTTTTCGTAACGAAAAAGCTGACCGTTCTGCCCGTTATCCCGTATTGGTGTACCGAAGATACAAAGAACTTCATTGCGGGCGGCGCTTCGTCGTCGTCGCCGTATGGCAAGCGCTACAACGGGCGTTACCCGTACAAGTACGGCACAGGTTACGCACAGACGACGCTTGATAATACTGTCGGTTCATGGGAAACCCCGATGATACTGACGATCTACGGCCCCGCAGTTAACCCGACGCTGTCTATTGGCGGCAATACCTACAAGCTGAACACGACCCTTGCGGCGAATGAACGCGCGATAATCGACCAACTGCACAAGAAAATATACAAGATAGGCACGACGGGCGGCAGAAGCAATCTGTTCAACGTCCGCGACAAGACGAATGATATATTCAAGCCCGCGCCTGTCGGTATGGTTCCTGTTCTGTATAACGGCGATTATTCTTTTGATATTACGCTTGTTCATCAAAGGAGTGAACCGCTTTGGAACGATTGATACACGCGGATTCAAACCGCGCCGAAGTCGGCATGATTACCGACTTCGTTTCTTTTGACGCACAGATTCACCATAACTGCGAACTGACCGACAATACCTTTCAGATTGTGCTTTCTGTGGGCGCATGGCAAGCTGAAAAGATTATGCGCGGCGATTATATCTATATCGACGGCAGCGAATTCGGCGGGCTGGTTCGCAGCGTGAACAAGAACACGAACAGCGACACGGTCACAATCAAGGGCTGTCTGTGGCGGGCGCTGCTTGCTATGCGGATTATTACCCCGCCAGCGGGACAGGCGTACAAGGTGTACGAAAACGAAGAACTGAATACCATGATTGCCGACGTTATCGGCAACGATTACGTCAATCTGTTTCAGGTTTCTTCTGAAGATACAGGCGCGACGACGTCGTATCAGTTCCGCTATCAGACGAAGCTTGCGGGCCTGTCGAAAGCGCTGCTTCAGGTTGGTTATACGCTTTCCTGCGAATACGACGCGTCAATTCAGCGGGTGAAAGTCAAAGCGCGTCATTGTATTGACTATTCTGATTATGCTGATATTTCTTCTGATTTGGGTATCGGCCTTTCAATTACTGTCGGCAGGGTTGATGATTATAACCATTGTATCGCGCTGGGTACAGGCGAACTGACCGAACGCATGGTTCGGGAACTGTGGTTGTATAACGGCACTATCTATACGGAAAAGCCCGCCGCGCTGCTTGAAGGTGATATTCGTTCAATGACGTTCGATTATCCGAACGCCGAAAGCGAAGACGAACTTCTTTCGTCGGCCCGCGACGCGCTGCTTGAACACGCGCCGTTGACGACGGCAGAAATTGACCTGTCACAGATTCAGCTTGATTTGCAGCTTGACGATACCATTTTGACGGTTGACCGCGACTTGAATATTTCAGCAACAAAAAGCGTTTCGCAGCGCGTTCTTACGATCAGCACAAGGGGCAAAACAATAAGAACAGAGGTGGAATAAATGGCGCAGAAAGCTATTACTATCTATACGCCTGATACCGAAGACCCGCATATTTACGCGGAAGACGACGCACAGGTTCATAGGGCTATATTCGGCGGCAGCGGCATTACTGACGCCGACGAAAAGCTTGCCGCAACGATTGTCGATAACAATACTGTTCGGCTTGCGGCGGGCCTGTATTCCAATATGGGCTATCTTCACGTTGTACCAGCGGGCGAAACCCTGTCGCTGACAATCGGCAGCGGAACGGCGGGCGTATATCGGCGCGACCTGATAGTATCTGAATTCAACAGGGGCGGCGGCGATACTGCCGACACGCTTGAATTCAAGGTTGTTCAGGGTACAGAAGCGTCAAGCCTGAACGATGCGCAGCGCCCGACGCTGACGCAGAACAATATTGCTGCGGGCGGCGCGAAGCGGCAAGAAGCGCTTTACGAAGTCGTTATCAGCGGCACGACAATTACGGAAGTCAACCGGATTGCTGACTATATCGGTTCCTTCTACGCTTGATAAGGGGGCTTTGTAATGGCAACGTCTTCTTATAGCGGCAGTTGGGGTGATACTTACGGCCTGAACGCGCTGCGCACCTGTTCGCTTTCGGGCGGCGGCGGCGCGTCGGGTATTATCAACAGCGTTGTTGCAAGCGTTATCTTTTCAACGAACGCTTACGGCCCGTCGTATACCCTTGAACTTACCCTGAATTATACAGGGGGTTCAAAGGTGCTGTCAGGGCAAACCGTTCAACTGACGTCAGACGATTACACATACGCGACGCGAACGTTCACCTTTAGCGGCCTGACCGTTGAACAGGCGAACAGTATAACGTCAATTTCCGTCAAGTGTACGGGCGCGTCAGGCAGCGGACAGGCAAAGAACATTTACGTTAAGTCGTCCGTTGCTGTTACCGTCAGTTATACCGTTCCTTCTGCCGTATCTACCCCGTCAATCAGCGTTTCGACGACGTCAACGACGTCTTCAAACGTTACCGTTTCTTGGACGGCGTCCAGCAGCGGAACCGCTAACACGCTGACCGGGTACGATCTGCAATACGCGGATTCGTCAAACGGTTCTTCGTGGGGTTCGTGGACAAGTTACGGTTCTTACGGAACCGGAACGCGCAGCGTTTCCGCGTCGCTGCCAGCGGCGAAGGGATACCGCAAGTTCCGCGTCAGGGCGAAAGGTTCGGCGGGCAGCGATTACTATTCGGGTTGGTCAGAATCAAGTTCAGTCGTTCACGTTGCCGCCCCGACTGTACCGGGCAGCTTCAACGTTACCCCGACAACATGGGAAAGCGGCAAAGTTTCCCTGACTTGGACAGAATCAACCTGTACAGGTTCCAATATCAGCAAATACTATATCGAATATCGCCTGAAGCAGTACGGCGGCAGCTATGGCAGTTGGACAGCTTTAGCAAATACCAATTCGTCAACGCTGAAGTATGAATATACGCCGACGCTGAACAAGGGCGATAACATACAGTATCGCGTTCGGGCGCTGTCTTCCGATAACGTATATTCGTCGTATACCGACGCAATTACCGTCGTTCGGGAAACGGAAAAGCCGATAAACCTGACGCCCGCTGCGGGCTGGTATACCGAAATCAGTTCTTGTTCATGGGAACTGCCCCCGGCAATCAGCCTGACGGGTACATACTGTCAGTATCGGTACACGACGAACAGCGGCGCAAGTTGGTCAGCATGGGCCAACGCGACCGGAAACAGCTTCAACGCTGCGACGATCTTTGCGGGCGTTTCTTCGGGCGAATACTTCCAGTATCAGGCCCGCGCGGTTCAGACGAACGGCGACACGACCGACGCGGCGACGTCGGGCGCGATCTACAAGAACGCTGCCCCGTCTGCGCCCGTCCTGCTTGCCCCGGCTGCGTCTTCGCCTGTATCACCCGGCGCGTTTTGGGTGCTGCTGTCCATATCAACAGACCCGAACGGGCATACCATGACGGCAGCGTATAGCAAGGACGGCGGCGAATTCGTCACGATTGCCGACAACCTGACCGAAGCTTGCGTTGTCGCCCAAAAGCTGACAGCGGGCGGCAGCTATGTTTTCCGCGTTACCGACCAATACGGCGCGTATTCGCAGATAACGAAATCAATAACCGTTCAGGCCGAAACAAATACCGACGATCCCTGCACCGCTGGAACAACCCGAATCAAGGCCGTTCATATCAACGAACTGCGCAGCAGGGTTGAAGCGCTTTGCACATTGTACGGCGTTACCGCGCCAACATGGGCCGAAAGCGTCATTGCTGGTACGACGTCGGTTAAACATTTCCCGTCACACGTTACCGAACTGCGCAGCGCGCTTGAAGCGATCTATACCGAAATAAACACGCTTGCGGAATTCACCGTTATTGCGTCGCCGTCGTGGACGGTCACGCTTACGGATATAAGGCCAAAGGCGGCAGCAATCGAAGAACTGCGCGCCGCTGCAAAAGCAATATAAAGGGGGTGCGAAAATGGCAATACCGCGCGAAGTACGAACAAAAATAGCTGACTGCTGTTTTGACACGCCTATTTTGTTGCTTGGCAAAGTCGGCGAAAACCTTGCGACACGGGTTATTATCGACGCGTCAGAATGGCAGGACGGCAGCGGAACCTTTCAACTGCTGGTAAAGCGCGCCGACGAAGAAATGTTCACGGCGACTATCAGTCAGGAAAACGGCGTCGTTACTTGGCTGATTCCCGCTGCGGAAATCGGCGCTGCTGGTTACGGCGAAATCGAACTGAACTATATTGTCGGCGAAGCAAAAATGAAGTCGGCCCGCGTTGATACCCGCGTATTCAGTTCAGTTGAAATCGACAGTTTGCCGCCCAACGGTACAACCTGGTCACAGATGGTACTTGCGGCAATTCAGGACGCCCGCGACGCTGCCGACGACGCTGAAGAAGATTCGACCGAAGCTGCGGCAAGCGCGACGCTTGCCGAAAGCTATGCCAAAGGCGGCACAGGAACCCGCGAAGGGGAAGACACAGATAACGCTTTGTATTACAAACAACAGGCCGCATTGCTTGCCGAAGCTGCGGCGCGATCCGAAACGGCAGCGGGAACGTCGGCGCGAAACGCTGGACTGTCCGAAGCAGCGGCAGCAGAAGCAAACCGTCAGGCACAGGCCGCGCATGATGAAATATTCGACGTTCTGAACAACGCGACGATTCTTGACACAACCGAAACCGTTACCCTGAATTCTGATAACCTTGTTTCGCAGATTGTCCATACCAGCAACGAAACCGGGCTTGTCGTCAGGACGGACGTTTTCACCTATACCGAAAACAATACGGTTGTTACTGAAGTCAGGACGGCTGCGGATGGACGGACGCAGACGAATATTTATAATCTTGACACGCTTGAACAGCAATTCAACGTATAAGGGGGATTTGTGAAAATGGAGTTTATCAAACATCCTGAAATCAACACAACTTCAAGCGGCTTGCCTGTCTATGAATTCATCATAGCCAGCGACAGCGAAGTTGCTGCCCTGCCGACGATGGATAACAAAAAGGAATTCGTCGAAAAGGTTGCGGCGGGCAGTATCGCAACGACAAAAGACCTGTCAAAAATGTTCATGCTGTTTTCGGACGGCTGGAACGAAATTTAACAAGGGGGTATATTGAAACATGGCTGAACGTGATATTTTCCTTGCTGCCCTTATCAAGAAAGGGTTCGACGAAGTCAACTTGAAGGTTGACACGCTTGCCGCTGCCGTTTCCGAAGAAGCAAGTTGGGAGTCTATCAGAAAGATTGTTGCCGCTGGTATGGCGAAAAACGCCTATCCTATCGGCACACAGTTTACCGTTACGCATGGCGTTTACGGGAACCTTGTTTTCGACGTCGTCGCGCACGATCACCACAAGAACCCCGCCGACGCGAACGCGCATACAATGACGCTGCTGATGCACAATGTCATTTACGGCAGACCGTTCGACGGCGCTGAAGCTGCTTACGTTGTTACCGCTGATAATTATGCTGACGGTTTGCCCGCTGGTACATACCATTTGCTGCCGCCGTCTGATTATCTGACTAATGATGATATGGACGGTTGGACGGGTATACAGTTCACCACAACTGAAATTGTACCTGTCGGCGGGCAGATTGTTATTGTCGGTTGGGAAAGCGGCAAAATCTCCGCAAAGAAAATCAGTACGTTTGAAAGCGGCAGCGCTACCAGCGCGATTGAATCAAACCTGACCCTGTCTAACGGTACTGACGGTACTTGCCTTGGAACTATCCACAAGTACAACGAAACCGCTGACGGCGTTCTGAATGTCTTGCAGCGTCTTCGCTATGGCAATGGCAACTGGAACGAAAGCAATATTCGTCAATGGCTGAACAGCGACGCTGCGTCAGGTTGGTACACACCGAAGACGCCGTTTGACCGTCTTTCTTCCAGCTATTCCGCGCTTGCCGGATTCATTAACGGACTTCCTGCCGAATTCGCTGCCGTATTGGGCGCGGTTGACATTCCTACGCGGAAGAACAACGTCTTTGAAAACGACAACGATACCGGGAACAAAGTATATACAACGCGTGATAAAATCTTCCTGCTGTCGAACGATGAAGTCGGTTTCGGCGTCGAAGGTATCGCGCAGGGCAGCGTTGTTGACTTTTACAAGAACGCTGCGAACGCTGACCGTATCAAGTATGACTATTCGTCTACGGGAACTGCCCGCTCCTGGTGGTTGCGTTCGCCTAACCCCGGCACCGCGAGCTTCGCGCGGCTCGTCAACACTTCGGGCGCGCAGTACCACAGCAACGCGTACTACGGGATCGGCGCGGCGGCGGCTTGTGTAATCTACTAATCGTGAAATCTGCCGCCCCCTTGGGCGGCAGATGAAACCTGAACGGCGTTAAAAGGTGGTTGCGGTATGTCAGTCATAAAAGGGAAACGTTCAGAAGGAAAGCTTCAAGTCTTGACGCAAGCAAGCGTTCTTTGCGCGTATACCGTACAGATTTGCAAGAATGAAAAGTATTTTCCGAAGCGCGACCGCTGGATTATGACACAGCATATCGTTCACGAAGCGCTTGACGTACTCTGCTGCGTCAAGCGCGCTAACGCCGTTCAGGTTGTTACGATGGATGATTATAAATATCGTCGTTCGCAGCAAGTTGAAGCATACTCACACGCTGAAGCGCTGCTTTCCCTGCTTGACGTCGCCTATATGACACTATGTATAGAAGACGAACGTATTGAATTTTGGACAGGGCAAGTTGTCAGCGTCGAAACACTTCTGAAGAAATGGCGGGAAAGCGACCGTAAACGGTTCAAGTCTGTTCTGCAACCCGCCGAACAAAGTTGTTCCGCGCCTGACGGCGCTGAATAACGGGTGAACTGTTATAGCTACTGCCCGCAACTGGTGGTTGCGTTCGCCTAACCCCGGCAACGCGAACAACGCGCGGAACGTCAACACTTCGGGCGCGCAGAACAACAACAACGCGTACAACGGGAACGGCGCGGCGGCGGATTGTGCGTATTTGCCCGCTTAAAGTAAGTTCATATGAACCGAAATCTGTGCATTGCACACACAAGGAACGGTTGACCCGCCCCGAAAGGGGGAACATGAAACGGCGACGTCGCCAGCGTTCGCGCTGTTGCGTACTATATGCGCCGTTCTTTTCATATGGAAGACAAAACCATTGAAGACGCTGTTTCTTTCCGCGAACTATATGCGGGCTTGAAGAAGTCTTGCCGTAATGTTCGATGGAAAGACAGTGTCACGGGCTATGAAATAAACGGCCTGAAGAATACTTACCTTCTACGCCAAAGCCTATTGAACGGCAACTATAAAATCAGCGGGTATCAGCGCTTCCGGGTGCATGAACCCAAAGAACGGGAAATTGTCGCAACCCGCCTGAAAGACCGTCAATTTCAGCGAAGTCTTTGCGACAATGTCCTTTATCCGCAAATGACGCGTTCGTTCATTCGTGATAATTGCGCCTGTCAGCGCGGCAAGGGCGTTGACGATGCTTTGAACCGTCTGACGGTTCATTTGCAGCGCTATTATCGGAAACACGGCGCGACCGGGTACGCCTTGAAATGTGATATTCGGCATTACTTCGCCGAAACGCCGCACGAAGTCGCCAAAGCAGCGATACGAAAGCGCCTGACCGACCAGCGGGCAGCAGAATACACCGACGCTATTATTGACAGCTTCGGCGGCGATAAGGGCATAGGGTTAGGCAGTCAGGTTTCGCAACTGACCGAACTTGCCGTTCTTGATGACCTTGACCATTATATCAAGGAACGTCTGCGGATAAAGCATTATTTGCGGTACATGGACGACTTCATTTTGATTCACAACGACAAAGCAGTTCTTCAGAACGCTTTGAAGGAAATTGAACAGCAGCTTTCTTTGTTGGGCCTGACGCTGAACGCGAAGACGCAGGTATACCCGCTGAAACAAGGCGTTATTTGGTTGAAGTGGCGTTTTATCCTGACTGATTCTGGCAAGGTTGTCAGGCGCATTTGCAAGAAATCAGTTGTCAGGGAACGGCGAAAACTGAAGAAGTTAGCGAAGCTTGCCGCCGCTGGTAAGATTCCCGCCGCCGCCCTGAATGAATCGTTCGTAACATGGAAAGCACACGCGCAGCGCGGTAACTGCCGAAAGATTGTCGCCAACATGGAAAACCTATATAACCAACTTGTAAAGGAGTTAGAAGAAAATGAAAGTCAAGAACGAAGAACGGATTGCCCGCCTTGAAGCGATCTGCGACAAGATGCGCGCCGAAGAACCTGACGTTCAGGAAAACGCGCTTCAGGCCGCTATTCTTGTCCATGACGAAGAACTTGCTGCCCTTATCGCCCGTATCATTCGGAACCGGAAACTTCAGGAAAGCGACGGCAACCTTGCTTTCGACAGGTTCGGTATCACGCTGCCTGATTCCATTACGGCAACGAATATGCTGAAATGCTTCAAAGAACTGATTGAAGGGCTGAAATCGCTGCTGAATGGCAGTTGGGCCGCTTACCGTCAGGCCCTGCGCGATCTGCCCGAACAGGCCGGGTTCCCGCTAAATATCGTATGGCCCGAAGCGCCCGACGCTACCAGTTCCGACGATGAATAACCCGTATTCGCTGGTAGTTGACCCGGAAAAAAGAATCTGTGAAATAACGTTCTATTACGAAGACGGCGAATCATGTACCCTGCCGACGCGCTATTATCCGGGCATAGAAGAAGACGTTCGGCACAACTATTACGCATGGCGCGCACACGCCAACGCATACAAACGCGATAGATTGCGCTTGAACAACGCAGTTAACGCGTTGATTGCGTTGACTGTGATAGAAATGCGAAAGGAAGGGATTGACCTTGATTGATTCAAAGCAGCTTTCACAGGCCGGGTTCAAGTATTTAGGCGTATCGTATGACACGATGGATTGTCAGGCGTTCATTGAACGCTGCCTGAAGGACTGCGGGAAGACGATTGACTTGCCGGGTTCTAACGCATGGTATCGTAAAATGAACTGGACGGGAACCCCGGAAGAATGTAAAGCGAAATTCGGCTTTATTCCGAAGGGCGCGTTTCTGTTTATCCTGAAGGACGACGGCAAAGAACCTGACAAGTACAAGCCTGACGGGAAGGGCAACGCGTCGCATATCGGCATAAAGACAGGAACCGGGAAAGGCGCGATACATTCAAGCCAAAGCGTCGGTTGCGTCGCTGAAAGCGTCTTCAATGATAAGACGATCAAAAACGGGGGTTGGAACCGCGTCGGCCTGTGGACTGACGAAGTTGATTACGGCCTTGAACCGTCGCCAGCGCCCGACCCTGACCCCGGCCCCGAACCGGAACCGGAACCCGAACCGACAACGGCGACCGTATGGGCCGAAAGCGGCAGCACAGTCAATATCAGAAAACGGAAGTCAACCTTGTCAAAGCTGGTTGAACGCGTACCGATTGGCGATCAAGTGACCGTTCTTGAATACGGCGACGACTGGTGCAAGGTATCGTATACCGACGACGCCCGCGCTACTTGGTACGGGTACATGAAAACCCAATTCCTGATATTTGAAGACGACCCCGGCAAAGAAACCTATACCGTCATTATACCCGGCGTTGACGCGGCGACTGCTGCGTATCTCTGCGAATGTTACCCCGGCGCGACGGCTACTGAAGGTGTAGGTTGACAATCATTGAAAGGAACTGAATAACTATGGGTGAAAAGATTTGGAAAGCAATAGCGGCGGCAGCGGGCGCAGTTGCGTCGTTCTTCTGCGGGTTGCCGCCGATACTGTGGGTTCTTCTTGCGGTTATGACGCTGGATTATCTGACCGGGATACTATGCGGCATAATGGGGAAAAGCCAAAAAACCGAACACGGCGGCTTGTCTTCGTCAACGGCCTTTACCGGGCTGCTGAAAAAGCTGCTGATTATCGCTATCGTTGCCCTTGCGTATCTGCTTGACCATGCAGTAACCCTGAACGTCGGCGTACAGTTTGCCGCCGTCAGCGGCGCTACCTGTCTTTGGTTCATAGCGTCTGAAGGTATCAGCGTCGTTGAAAACGCCGCGCAGATGGGCGTTCCGATTCCGAAAGCGCTGAAACAGGCCCTTGAAGTGATGAAGGGACACGGCGACGAACCGCAGCAGAAAAAAGAAAAAAACGAAGAAGAAAAACCGAAAGACGAACATTGACGACTGCCGGCAGCTCTGAATGTTCGGGTTTTATAGGTTCCCTGGTCACGATCCGGGCGCACGGTGCAGCTGCAGCAGCGCTGTTTTTTGACCAAAACACGAACATTAACGAAAAATGAAGAACAGGGCGGGTATCACTCGCCCTGTTCTTCTGTCCTTTCAAGCACGATCCCGAATACGCCGTTTACGAAAATGTAACGGGGTTCGGATTTGCTTGCATATGGTGGAGCATTTGCGATGAAATCCGAAACAGTTTCACCGTTGCCCGCTTCATTGCTCACTTCAGCGACGTCGATATAACTGACCTGTTTGCCGCCTTTGATATTATAGAAGATAATGATTCGTTTGTCAAAAAGGTAAACCGAATTGATAAAGACGTCAATGATTCTGCGCCTGAATTCAATATCAAGGGCGTTGCCCTTGCAGAACTGTTTCAACCATGCTTTCACTTCAGCTTCGGTAAACCGGATATTCTGCGCAATCTTCAGCTTCGCAACGTCAATTTCAATATCCGCTTTCGACGCTTCAAGTTCTTCTATCCTGTCGTATATCCGCTGCCGCGCGACTTTCGGCGCTTCTGCCAGCGTATCAACAAGGTTATTCAGTTCCTTTTCAATCTTCCTGATTGCCCGTTCCTTTTCCTTTATCGGCCCGCTGCCGAATTCCTTTTCATATTCGGCGACGACGCGGGCCGCTATCAGTTCCATTCGTTCGGCGCTTAATACATATTCTAAGGTTTGTTCGACAACGTACCATTCAATGAAATCTTTCTTTTCGTTCAGTTTATTACAGGTATGTTTCTTCTTTCTGTTGCTGCATGAATAATAATAGTACGTTTCACCCTGACGGCCCCGGCCCGATTCGCCGACCATGTTTGCGCCGCAATGCCCGCAGAAACACTTTCCCTGAAGCAGATATTCGACCTTCGCTTTACCAGCGGCGGGCGCGCGCTTGCGGGAAGAAACCTTTTCCTGTACTGCGTCAAAAGTATGACCGTCAATCAGCGGCGCGGCAAGGCCGGGTATCACTTCGCCTTTATAGGTGTATTCGCCGATATAACACCGATTCAGCAAAGCGCGCGAAAAGGTATTATACGTCAGGGCCGCGCCGCTGGAAGACTTGACGCCGCGTTCAGTCAGGTTATCAATGATTGCTTTCATGCTTTCGCCCGCAGCGTATCGGCTGAACACTTCCTGAATAATCGGCGCGGTTCTTTCGTCGGCGATCAGCTTGCCGTCAACGTGTTTATATCCGTATGGGATAGGCCCGCCGCAATAGCGGCCCTTTGCGATACTTTCCCGCTGCCCGCGCTGGATATTAACCGACAGGTTAGCTGAATAGTATTCAGCCATTGATTCAAGCATACCTTCAAGAATAATCCCTTCCGGGTTATCCTGTATCCGTTCCATTACAGAAACGACCCTGATACCGTACTTCTTCAGCTTTGCCTTATAAATGGCGCTGTCGTACCTGTTCCGGGCGAACCTGTCCAATTTCCAAACAATGACGGCCTGAAACTGTTTCTTCGCAGCGTCGGCAATCATGCGCTGAAAGTCGCGCCGATTGTCTTTCGTTCCTGACTGCGCTCTGTCGATATATTCGCCGACAATCAAATAACCTTCACGCTGCGCGAATTCATACGCGTCGTGAAGCTGTCCTTCTATTGACTGTTCTGTTTGACTATGCGACGAATAGCGGGCATAAATGACCGCGTTAACGGTTGACTGCTGTTTCATTGTGTGCCACCTTCAATTACTTCAGTCGGTTGTTCCGTTTCCAGTCTGTGAAGCTGATAACGTTCGGGTATCTTTTTCCGAAAGCAATTCTTCCCGATACGCGGCAACCTTCGCTTCGATCCCGTCGCCGTCGATCAGGGACGCAATCACCCGCTGCGCGTATTCAAGAACTGCTTCTTTCTGCGCGTCGTTCATTCCTTCATATACTGTCAAAAGCTTTCTGACAATGTCGGGGAACTGGTACTTCTTCACAAGGCGTTCAGCTTCGCTGCTGGACGCCTTGAACATTTCGCCGACGCCGTTGCGCAACCAGTCTTCAGAAACATCAGGAAAAGCAGAAAGAATCAATTTGATATGACGTTCCTGAACAATTCTGTAACCAGTTTCAATACCTGAAACGCCCGAAGCAGCAAGGCCGATTTTTTCGCCGAATTCGCCCTGACTTAACTTCAGCGCCTTCCGCAGTTCTTCAATACGTTCTTTCATCCAAACAACAACCCCTTTCGGCAAGCATTGTATCATATATTTCCGTTTGCGTAAATTCTGCTTTACAAGTTTCCGTTTGCGTGATATGATTAACGCGGACGGAAATCCGTTCAACGAAATTTCATATTTAGAAAGGTGGCACTTTCGATGAACAACACGCGGCGCAAGGCAATTATGAAGATTGCCGAAAGACTGGAAGAACTGAAGACCGACTTTGAACTTCTGCGGGACGAAGAACAGGAAGCGTTCGACAATATGCCTGAATCCATTCAGGAAAGCGAACGCGGCGAACACGTTGAAAACATCATTTATAACATGGACGAAGTTTTAGAAAACCTTGAAAGCGCGTTCGATACCATGAACGCACTTGAAGACGACTGAAGGGGGGCGGCAGCATGAACAGCAACAAGCGCGTATTCAAGTTCAAACTGTATCCTTCCGACGACCAGTATCAGAAGGTTTACGAAGAATTCCTTGCGACCTGTGCGCTTCGCCGCTATTCCTTTTCCGTAAAAATCAAATGGGTTAGTTCTGCAATGCGCGTCGCAACTGTGACCGTTGAAGACTATTGCGATTAAGGGGGCGGGCGTATGACGCAGAAGCAGGAAACCGAAAAGGCTGTTGCCGTCGTTATGAAGTGTTTTCAGGCGTTCTACGGGCGCATTTTCAAGAAAGATATTCTGCTGCTTGAAACCGGGTTCGACGGCGTCGGCTGCGACTATGTTCTTTTCCGCAACCGTTTCACGGGTGCTGACTTCCGCATTACCGGAAACCCGACGACGGGCGACTATACGATTGAAGAAATTACAGACGACTGAAGGGGCTGATTCTATGGACGAAATCAGAACGGAACCGAAGAAAACCTTTGAAGCGCAGCTTGCCGAAGAAATGGCGAAGGTTCCTGACGATCAGAAAGAAGTCATTGCCGCGCTGCTGCTGGGAACCTGTCAGGGGGTTCAGATAGCGGCACAGATGAAACAGCAGACGGCCTGAAGGGGGGCGACGGTATGGGTTTTATGCAGATTGGAATTACTGCGGCGCGCGATCCGCTGACGGGCGACTATCTGCCCGCCGTCCCGCTTTATATCGAACAGACCGACCTTGCGCAGAAAAGCCTTGAAGCGCTGGTTGACGACTTCAGCGACCTTGAACAACTGGTTGCGAAGTTCGGCAGATATAAAGCCGAAACCGAAGCAGCGGGCGTCGCCGTTCCTTGACCCGCCGTCAGGCGGGTTATCGTATCGGGGTATGGTTACGGGGTTATCAGAAACGAAAGGAAGGTGAACAACCTTCTTCGCGGACGATTACAGGATGTGCCAACGTCGCCCCGCGCGGTTCGATTCCGCGCCCCGGTTCTACTGCTTTACGCAGAATATTTTTATGAAAGGTGGCACTTTCAATGAACGAAACCAAACAGACCCCAACAACCCTTGACGGCGTTTCTTCAATCCTGCTGAACGTCTATCAGCAAATGATTGACGACGGGACTATTGAAAAGATTGCCCGCGAACAGATTGCGAAAATGATTCAGGGAACACTATCAGACGCCGTACAATGGAACGGCCCCGCAAGGCAGAAGTTCAAAGAACGTTTCGAACCGCTGCTGATTGACGCTATCGAACGTTCAGAATTGCAGAACATGACCGAAAAGCTGATGGGCGTTATCAATCAGGCGCTTCAGGCGTCCGCTGTTGGCAGCTATAAGGAAATCTGCGACGGTATCAGGGCGCTTGCCAGCGCTCCGCGTTTTGAACGCAATCAGACGTTGAAGCTTTCCGAAATCTATCAGGCATATATTCATAGCTGCAAAGAAGCATTTTCCGACGCCTACTTTGACAAAAGCAAGCTTGACCAGGACGAACACGGCAATTATTCCGTTGTCGTTTACTGCAAAATGACTGTCGAAAAAGAAAAACGCTATTTCGGCGACGGCGATTATACGCTTACCTTTTTGCCTGAATGTGAAGATTTGGACGAAGACGAACACGACTTCATTATTGACAATACTTTCTGCGTCAAGGTTCACGAATACAGGCATTACGGCGAACAAGGCGTTCGTCGCCTTATGTGGATTGGTTCGCTTGACGCGCTTTCTCTGCGGCGTCTTCCTGAATTCGCCCTGTACCTTCAGGCCGCGAAAGACGCGGGCTGCAATATCGTCATTGATACCGAAGACCGCGACGACGATATTGAAATTGAACTTGAAGAATGAAAGGTGGCAAAGGTGGCATGAATCTAATCAAGGCAAACGTCGAAATCTGTACGGCGCTTGCAAAGGGTGAAAAAGTCTGCGGGCATGACGTCGGCGAAGATTCATTCTTTGTAACCGCTACGGGAACATACGGTTTTTGTTTCCCGAAAGACAAAATCGTTTTCGACCTGAACAAAGTTAAACGGCTGGACAAAATCATTTTTCGGCCTGAAGACTATATAAAACCCGAAAACACTATCAGGCCGACGATGCACTATATCATTGACGGCAAACTGATAATTCGCCGATTCGACGGGCGGGCGAATGACAAAGATTATTCGCTTTGGATGAATTCGGCGTTCCTGAAATACTTCTATTACCCGCATTATTATCAGGATAAACGGACAGATAAGGACTTGCGCAAGCAACCCGTCATTATTACCGATTTGGAAGTTGACGGCGACGAACAGCGGGCTTGCGCTATGCTTCTTCCGACTGTTCGATATGAAGGTGACGACGTATGAAAAGGGACAGAAAACGCCGCATGACTTTTATACCTTCCGAACGGCTATACGACCGTTTCGGGCGTTCCGCATGGATGGTATACGGCGTGAAGAAAAGTCGGAACTATGGCAGCGTGAACGGGCGGCGGCACGTTTTCAGGCTGCTTGACGGGAAAGGCTGCGTCAAGTATCGCGGTTTCTGTATCTTTCCTGACGACGCGAACTATAACGCGATTGTTGCGCCGCTGGTAAGGTTCGGCTGCTATCACGGTTGTTACAATATCGCGTACAAGGTACGCAGGGGCTATCAGGTTATACCGATTCCCGAAGCGACGTTGTTTCAGGATTTGCAGTTTTACGTTTACCGCGATCCGACCGAATTTCTTGATATGTACGATCTGCACGACCTGACCGAAGCGGACGCCGAACAGATTTGTCATTATCTTGAATACGTTACGAAACCATGAAAGGCGGGTGAACGGCTTTGTTCCTGAACAACCAGCGCGACCACAACGACGACACGAACAGCGGCGCTGTCGGCTGTCTGATACTCCTATTCTTCGGAATTGGCGCTTTCGGCGGCGTCGTCTTCATTATGAAGTGTTTTATTGACTTGTTCACAGGCAAAGCCTGAACAAAATAATTTGCATGAGGTGGCACAAATGCAGAAGAAAGAATTGACCCCTATTACCCCGGTTGCCCTGTCAGGGCGCACGATTCACGAAATAACGGCTGATATTTTCGTGAACTTCCGAAACGCAAAGGCGTCTATCGCGCAGATAGGCCGGGACCTGAACGAAGCGAAGCAGCTTTTGAATCATGGCGAATGGTTGCCGTACCTTGAAGGGCTGCAAATCAGCGTTTCGACCGCTGAAAACTATATGCGGTACGCTGCGGCTGTTCCCGAAGACGAACGCCTTGCCGCGCTGCCGTATTCGGCGGCTATTGCGCTGCTTGCCCTTCCCGACGATCAGCGCCAGCGGGTACAGGAAAACGACCTTGACGGGAAGTCGGCAGCGGAAATCAAACGTCTGATTGCTGAAGTGAAGAAGGAAAAGCAGCGGGCCGACGATACGCAAAAGGCCCTTGATATGACGACAGCAGACCTGAAGAAGTCTATCAGGGAACTTGAAGAACGGCCCGTTGTCAAAGAAACCGTTGCCCCGGACGATTACGACCGCGTCAAAGAAACGAACGCAAAGCTGCGCGAACAGCTTGCCGAAGCGATTGACGCCGCTGCCGACGCCGAAGAACGGGCAAACGCTGCCGTTGCCGCTTCGCAGCGGCTATCAATGCAGCAGATTGACGAAGACGACGACAGCAGCGACGACGGCAAACTATCGCTTTCCGAATTCGCGGAAGTATGCAGCGACTTTCAGGCGAAGGTTTGGGCTGTTCCGTTCATGGGCGACGTATTCGTTACCCTGACCGAACCGGAACTGAACAGTTACAGACTGTACGTCAACGGCGTCAAGTCGTGGGCCGAACGGGTGCTTGCCGCTATGGATTCGACGAAGGGGGTTATCTACGTTGACGCAGAACAATAACGCCCTTGTCACGCTGGAACAACTGACGCGGCAGCAAGATTATAACAATCAGCAAATGTCGCTGTTTCTTCAGCAGTTGGGCGGCTATATGTCCGCAATGGAACAGCGGATAAAAAAGCTTGAAAAGCTGACCGAACAGAAGGTAACTATCAGCGGCAAACAGGCAAAGGCCCTTCAGAAACGCGTTCAGGCGCGTTCTGCGGCCCTGTGCGACAAACACGGGTTTTTGTACACCGAACACGGCGAAACCTTCAGGCGGGCTATTTGGCGCGATCTGAAGACGCAATACGCGATTGACGATATACACGACTTGCCCGCAGCATATTTCGACCTTGCCGCCGCGCTGGTTGACGGGTGGACGTCGTACAGTATCGTTCGCAGAATCAGGGAAAGGATGAAAAGCAATGCTGACGCTGCCGATTAAAAAGAAGTGGTTCGATATGATACGCAGCGGCGTCAAAAAGGAAGAATACCGCGAAATCAAACCGTACTATACGACGCGCATTGCAAACGAACTGCGCAAAAGCCTTGAACCTGAAGGGCAGTTTCTTGTTTGCTTGCGGAACGGGTATAGCCTGAAGTCGCCCGAACTGATAGCGCGCTGCTGCGTCGCCGAAGGCCCAGGGCGGGAAGAATGGGGCGCTGTTCCGGGCGTCAGGTATTACCGACTTCATATTATCGAAATCATTTACGCGCGGCCCTGACCGCGCCTTGTGCGGGGTAACGGTTTACTTCTTTGAACTGTGCCACCTTCAAAGAACCGCGTTCAACTCGCGGCCCGCAGCTTCATTCAGGATTCAGGCACAAAAGGAAGGTGAACGTATGCGCTATGCGGCCCGCGCTGGTTAGAACAGGTATACCCGTCATTGTCGGCGACAGTGACCTTGAAGACAGGTATATTGCCGACCTTGAAAGTTCCGAAATATTTGAAAACCGCAACCCGATTGTCAAAGTTCGTTTTGTGCTTCGCTATCCGATTCAACACGCGATCTGCTGGAAGGACGTTATAAACGAACACAGACCGATTGACGAAGGGTTGCTTTGCCGTCTTCATCTGTACGGCGTCGCGTCGCCTGAACAGCTTGCCCGCTTCAGCAGCTATGCCGAAAGCTTGAAGCAAGCACAGAAAAGGGCGCTGCTGCTGTCGATCCGGTACGGCAAGACGAAGGAAACTGAAATCATTCTGCGTCACTTGCGCGGCGACTATAAAGGCCGTCGTTACGTTATCAGCTTCGGAAGGTGGGAAATCTAAATGCCGTTCGTCAATTACGTCAAAGAACATGAAGCGTTCATTGAATACGCTGCCGATAACAATTTCAGGCCCAATGAAATCCTTGTTTGGTTGGCGCTCTTTCATATTATGAACCAGCGCGCAAACGGTAACTATTGGCCTGATGGGTATATCCGCGTCAAAAATGACCGTATCTTGACGTATGCGCCGATAGGCTTTGACAGTCTGTCGCGGGCGCGTAATACGCTTGCGCAGCGCGGCCTTATTTCGTACAAACCCGGAAAGCGGAATACTGACGTTCCAATGTACGAAATGCACTATTTGACCGCAGCGCCGAACGTCCCGAATTCCGAAGAACCTGTTGAAAACCCTGTGGATAACTTCGGTTATCCTGTATGTTATCCGCTCACAGCGGATAACATGGGGGGTAACATGGGGGGTAACATCAGGGGTAACATACGGGGTAACATGGGGGGTAACATAGGGTACCAATATATAAACTTAAACAATAACGAAACTAAACAGAACGTTATTGATGATGATGAAGACGACGTTGAAGCATCTTCACGCGGGCGCGCGCGCGCGTATGAAATCTGCGACGGCGAACACCGGGAAGAATTCGCCGAACTGGACGCTATCGACAGCCGACTTGCCAGCGCTGCCGCTAAAGCGATCAGGCAGGAATTCGGGCGCGAAGCAACCCCGGCTGAAGTCAGGGCTATTGCTGTCAATACCCGTCTTTCAGGGTTCAATGAACCTATGCTGTTAAAGGCCCTTCAGATAGCGGCGCAGCATGGCGCACGAATACCGCTGCCGTATATTCGGCGTATCTTTGACGATTGGCGCGCGAACGACGTTACGACCCCTGAAGAAGCAGAAGAATATCAGTTCATGGAAGACGCCCGCTGCGGGCGCAATGATTACGGCAGCGGCGACAGCGTCGAAGACTGGCGGCGCATGGATCAGGCCCGAAAGGAACGCCGCGCCCTTCACGAATCGAAAGGGGGTGGCGAAGGTGGCTGTTATTCCGCGTCAGGTGTATGACGACTGCGAACGCAAGCTTTACCAGCGCGACAAGCTGGTTCGCGTCGCGTCTGAAAACCTGATGATTGCGCGTTCAAAGGCGTATTCTGCTGGTTGTCCTATGCCCGAACCGCTGCCGCCAAACATAGCGAAGCGCAGGGGAACCAACCCGAACGCTATTCACGGCAACAACGTCAGGGGCGATCAGGTGGAACGCAGCGCGCTATCTATCATTCAGGCAGAAGCGGCAATGTGTACGGCGCTGAAATGGGCCGAAGTCTTTTCACGCCTTGACGAAATCTTTGCCGGGAAACCTGAAGCTGAAATTGCCGAAGCGATCTATCAGAAACACAAGCAGCAGAACGACGTTGCGAAATCGCTGCACTATGACAGGCAGTCAATCAGGCGTTACCGCGACGTATACGTTTGCCATTGTGCATTATTGGCAGCGGAAAAAGGACTAATCACAATTCAAGGGGGTTGCGAAGATGGAACAGAAAGCGTCGCCTGTCCCTGTGGCAGTTGACAATTACTATATGTTTTACGAATACCAAAAGAACGCTATGCGGACGGCGAACAAGGCGCTGCCGCCTGACGAAATGCTGCTAAATGCCGTAATGGGTATGTGCGGCGAAGCGGGCGAAGCAATCGACCTTCTGAAGAAACACCGGGCGCAGGGCGCGCCGCTGGATATTGACCGACTTGCAAAAGAAGTCGGCGATTGCCTTTGGTATATTGCCGAATTCGCTGAAGCGTCAGGGATAACCCTTGCGGAAATCGCGCAGCGGAACATTGCGAAGCTAAAGGCCCGATACCCGGAAGGATTCAGCGCCGACCGCAGCAATAACCGCGCGGAAGGGGACGTTTAACAATGGCGAAGTGTAAAGGCTGCGGGCAAACAATCATGTTTATCAGCATGAAGTCAGGCAAACCGATACCAGTTAACCCGACGCCCGTTTTCATTGAGGACAAGAACGGCGACAAAATCATTGTCACCAAAGACGGGCGCATTGCCAACGGGCGGCAGGAAATTATCACGAATCAGAACCCGTTCCTGACGCGCGGGTATATCAGTCATTTCGCTACCTGTCCGTATGCGGCGTATTACCGGAACCGGAACGGCGGCAACGGAAACAAGCGCTGAAAATCCCAACTGATACGAATTTGAAAGGGTGGAGCGTATGAAGATTCAAAGACGATGGGATTGCCCGAAATGCGGAAAGCAATACTATATCAAGCCGAAGACCAACGACGAACTTGCCATAATTGAAGATTGTCAGGTTGTCGGCTTTGCCCTTCGGCATTGTACCCGCTGCGGTTGGGGTATGACGATCAGGCCCCGAAAGGAAGGTGAACAGGAATGAAACAGCACAACCCCGATGCGAAACCGCGCCGAAATCCCGTCACGGGCTGCGCGCATTTGACGAATTGGGAACATCCCGCTTTCGGCGTTCGGCGCTGCTGCTCCTATTGCTACGCGCCACAACCGAAGGATATACCCGAAGAAAAGTTGACGCGCTGCTATTCATGCGGGGAACCTTTCGACCATGCCGACGACGACCCGAAAGAAGACCCTGATTATTACGACTGAAAGGCAAACGGCATATGATTATCTATCACTTTTGCGCAAAGCGCGACCTGAAAAGCATACTGCGAAACGGCCTGAATAAAGGTTGCGTTACGCTGCCGACTGAAACAGGTTGGGAACTGTTTACCGGGTATATTTGGTTGACGCTGGACGGGAAAGCGAACCGTCAAAGCTGGAATACGAACCAGCTTATCAAGTACAACCGCTGCGCCCGTCGCCTGACGATTCAGATACCCGACTTCATAGCGAAGGAACGGCTTTTGACGCGGCAGCAGCCTGAAGCGATCTTTCCGGGCGTCGGGTATCTGTTCGACGGCTGGAAGGGTTCGGAAAATTGGCGGGTATTCAAAGGCAGCATACCGCCTGAATGGATTATTGAAGCAATCGAAACAGACAGGAATTGACTATCATGGGCCTACTGATTGCGACGCTGCTTGCGGCGTTTTACTATCACTATTACGGTTGGGTTGAACTGGTTATTGTGCTGCTTGTAGCGCTTGCGCTATACGCGGTGTACTGGTTCATTGTGAACGACTGAAACCTTCTTTCTTTTTCCGTTCCTTTTCCCGTTTATTTTCGCTTTGGGACAAGAACAGGAAAAGAACCCGCGCTGAAGCTGTTTCTTCATTATATATATGATAAACGGCACAGTCGGCGCAGTATGTCACAATATTTGCATTATAGGACAATAAACAACGACGAAAGGGGCTGTTGTATGCGGGTTGAACCGATACGCGACAAAACGGTTATCAACCGGATTGCCGAAGTTCTGAAGGAAGACCAAAGCGAAGCGGGCAAGCGTCGGTATCTGCTTTATATGACCGGGCTTTACCTTGGGCGCAGAATATCCGACTTGCTGACGCTGAAGGTTGGCGACGTCTACGACCGCGACAAGCTGGTTATCAGGGAAAAGAAGACCGGAAAGCAAATTGAACTGTTTATTACGAAGAACCTGAAGCGGGCATACAAAGAACGGCTTGCGGGCCGCGATCCGGGCGAATACGTATTTCAGTCAGACAAGCCCGACAGGATCACGAAGAAACCGCGACCGATTACCCGTCGAACAGCGTACCGCGATATTCAGGCAATCAAGGAAATAGGCAACTTTCCCGCTGATTACAAGTTGGGTACACACACGCTGCGCAAAACCTTCGGGTATCACTATTACCAGCAGACGCACGATATAGCGGGCCTGATGAAGCTGTTCAATCACTCCAAAGAAGAAACGACGCTGATTTATATTGGTATCGCTTCGGACGAACGGAAACAGACCTTCAGAAAGATTGATTCTATGTATGATACTTGACAACCGTTTTCGGGCTGTGGTATGGTATGCGCGTAAAGATATGCAGGGCGCGCCAAACGGCAGCGCCTTTTCTGTTGGAAGGGGTTGTAAATGGCTGCACCGTTCGCAAAGAAACTGTATGCGTCGAAAGCGTGGAAACAATGCCGGGACGCGTACCGGGCATACCGTCACGGGTTATGCGAACGCTGCGGCGCGCCTGGTGAAGAAGTTCACCACAAAACATACCTGACGCCCGCAAACATCAGCGACCCTGAAATAGTATTCGGCTGGAACAATCTTGAACTGCTCTGCCGTTCCTGTCACATAGAGGAACATGAGAAGCACAAGAACTTGAAACAGGGCAGGCCAGCGCGTGAAGCAGATATTCGGATTATGTTTGATGAGGACGGGCAACCAGTACCGCGCGGGCAAGTGTGCGTTGTGTGGGGCTGTCCTGCTTCCGGTAAGTCAACATACGTTCGGGAACATATGAAGCATATGGACATAGTCATTGACCTTGACAATATCCTGTTCAGCTTTACAGGCCTGACGAATAAGGTTGACTGTCAATCTGATATTGCTGACTATCTGCCCGCAATGCTGCTGATACGATCAACGATATACAAAGCAGTTGCGGAAGGGTTGCCGGGAATACGGACAGCATATGTTGTCGCTGGATTGCCGAAGCGATCTGACCGGGAACACATGAAGACAATCTTTCCTAATGCAACGTTTATCTTCCGGGAAAGCACTTTAGAAAATTGCCTGTATAACATGGAACACGACGACAAACGAACGAACAAGGAACGGCAGCGGCGAATTATCAATGAATGGTTCCGCAACTATGAACCCGACTGACCCCCCTATCCGAAATCCTCAAGGCGGGGGGAAATGACA
>Ga0310696_10001563_pt1 | contig 32822 bp, 26 predicted proteins | sample AusTroGonzalo_MG_4_FD_203885 | JGI IMG/M metagenome (GOLD analysis project Ga0310696, IMG submission 203885) | Bovine rumen microbial communities from tropical cattle in Woodstock, Queensland, Australia - Gonzalo_02 (v2) (version 2) | ecosystem: Host-associated > Mammals > Digestive system >... | reverse complement strand
GCTGAACCAGTCTTCTACAATGAAAAATTCTACAAGCGGATTTTGGGTGTAGCCGTGGATCCCGATATAGGAATATTCCGCCGTGCCAGTTTTAGAATGCTTGAAATCCGCCGAAAAATTGCCGTATTGGTCAAAAGTCTTGCTTCCGTCATAGACGCGACCGACAAGGGCTAGGAACTCGTTGCTTCCACTCCATTTGGCGGAAAAAGTCCCGTTATCGTAATAGGTCATGGAACCATTGCCATATTGGAACCACAATTCATAATGGTAACCGGAGTTACCGATATCGCCAGTTTGTCTCACTTCATCCGACTTTTGGAGTGTGGTTCCTTGCCCCACGTGCCCCATTTCATCGGTACAAGCGTCAGCCGCATAGACAGATGCAGCAAACCCCAGAGCCACCATTAGACCTAATTTCATCTGAGACCTCCTAAAACACACATCTAGAATATAGTAAACAAAATCGAAAAGAGAACTCGACAAGTCTTGTCAACCATTATTCTGACAAAAACAGCCTCTTCAAGCGATTTTTTGGCCCCCAATTCCAAAGTTTCCAAAAATATTGGTTTTATTGCCAACAAATTACTATTTTAATCAGATGGGATGTTAGAAAAACGTAACCGATTTTATTGCCTATGTATTGGAGATTACATGAGACAACATAAAATTCTCTATTTCTTTGTACTAGCATTCCTGTTTATCACAGTTGCCTGCGGCGATGATTCATCAGCATCTGCCGATACCGATGACGATTCCTCATCCTCGAAGGTAGAGGATTCTAGCCCCAGCAAATCCAAAAACAGCTCAAGTTCCAAAACAGATTCATCATCGAGCAGTTCCAAATCCGATATTCCATTATCTTCCTTTAAACCAGCTTACGATTCTTCCAAAGTCAAGAAAGGCACGTTCGTGGACAAACGTGATGGGCAAGAGTACAGGACCATTACTATTGACGGACAGACTTGGATGGCGCAGAATTTGAATTATGCACCGGCGTCGAGCCTCGGTTGCCATAAAGGCGACAACAAGGACTGCTCCAAGTATGGAAGAATCTACACTTGGGGAGAAGTTATCGATTCTACAAAATCTTTCTGCGGATTCAACATCATCTGCGACAACCCCCTTCAAGGGATTTGCCCGGATGGGTGGCGGATTCCGACATCGTCCGATTGGAGGATTTTGCTGAACAAACTTTATGGTTCATCACCTACTTTCTTCAATTATGGCGGGTTAGCACCTTATCTGCTTTCCAAGGATAACGAGCCACCTTATGATGGAGTGGATTCATATGGATTTACTGTTTCTATTCCCCCCAAAGAAAATTCAGTTGCCCTGAATTTCTTCATGTCCACGCAAAGTATCTGGAGCAGTGGAAAGGTAACTCCTAAATTTATCGTATTCGGTAATTTAGGTGTTGGTGACAACACTTTTACAGAATTTACGACGCCGGCCATGCTGAGGTGCATAAAGGGAGATTTGATACCCAATATAAATAGTCCGAAGATTACATTTGGTGTGCGTGGCGATGACCGCAAGGTGTGTAACGGTGCTGAACCGCAATCTTTTATTTCAACGATGGCCTGCAATAAAAACGGAAAAAATGAGTGTACAAAAAAAGAAGACGGCAGCGTCGAAATTGGAATGTGGTGGCATGGAAGCGTTGAATATGGTCCATTTGAAATGCTCATTGAAAAAAACGGCAAGAAGGAATGCCCCTTTGAATGGCACATTCCTAACAGAACCGAATGGAGCAACCTTTTATATACCGTCGGAGGCTCCTGTTTTGCCGGGTACACGCTCAAGGCACAGGAGGGATGGGGTGACGATTACGCCCTCGATGCGTTTGGTGTCGGCATTAAACCCACGGATGACAAGGGAGCAAGTTTCTATATCGGAGGTCCTAAAAAAGGGGAAATTTTAGGCCGAGTCGTATTTGCGAAGGGCTCGAACATCGCCAAAGTCGAAGACGACACCTCGAATGTGTCCGGGTTACTTTGCATGAAGGGACGCTTGATAGACGACACCTTGAGCTTGATGAATCCAAACCTTGAATACGGTTCATTTACCGACACCCGTGACAACAGGACATACAAGACCATAAATATCGGGCACACTCAATGGATGGCAGAAAACCTCAACTATGTAACAGATAGCAGCATTTGCTACAACCATTCCAAAGATGATTTCTACTGCAATCGCTATGGACGGTTCTATCTGCACGAAGACGCACAAACGGCATGCCCTGCGGGTTGGCGCCTCCCCACGAAAGAAGATTTTGATACGTTGGTGTATATAGGAGCTCCTTATAAGCTTGCCCGTTATTTGGTGTCCGAGGAGAACACTACCTACAAGGGAAACAACAAATCAGGATTCTCGCTTATAATGATGGGGTATATGTGGAATGACAGGGATGATTTTGGTGATGCAGCCACCTACCTGTGGTCAAGTACGAAGGCCAGTGATACTACCGTATATACCTTGTCCGCCTATAAAGTTAGTTATACAGATTCTGCGTTTGTTTCTAAAGCGTACGACAAAAAAGGCTCTAAGTTTAACGTCCGCTGCGTGAGCGACGAGAAGGTCCGATATGGATACATGGGTACTTACGGCACGCTTACGGATAGTCGCGACGGACACGAATACAAGACCGTAGAAATCAACGGTGCAACATGGATGGCAGAGAACCTAGATTATGCATCAAGCACAGCCTCTTGCCATCGTGATTCTTGCGACATCAACGGGATGCATTACACGTATCCGTTCTCGGCAGACACCTTGGAATCCCTGTGCCCCGAAGGCTGGCACATATCGACTACCGCAGATTGGGACAGTCTGCTCGCTTTCGTCCGCGCAAAAGACTCATTAAATTACGCATACGATTTGAAAGACCCATTCGCGTGGCCATCATACGAAAAAGGCAACGATAAGTACGGTTTTGGCCTTCTTCCCAATACCTGTTATTACGACAACTCCGGCTACGATTTAGTAAATGTCCGAGACGAATCGGTCGCATGCATCGGTGCCGAGAGTCCTGACGGAAATGCTGGTTACTACTACATTCATTCGACAAACAATGTTAATAGCATTTATAGGAATATTTATAAAAGAAACATTCAAAAAGACAGCCGTTTCCGCTACGGAATCCGCTGCGTCAAGGACAAATAGATTCAACCAGCCTAGCGCCCTTGCGCAGCAAGATTCTGCAAGGCGCTAGAATTTCAAACGCAAGACAATCGCATTTTCGAAGTAGTCGGGATTCGCGCCCAACCTCCAAAGCGAAGAACCGTATGCGAACAAGTTCGGGCGCGCCTGGCGAAGTATCGCGGCCGCAGTTGCCCGCAAGTAGCCAGCCTTGCACTTGGACCGCGTTCCTTTGAAAAGCATTCCCGGGTCTTCGATAGAAACGCTGTCATCTGCCTTTTCAAACGACGCCACCCACGGGTGGTTTGCCGCCCCCACAATCCCGATGGTGATATCGAAATCGCGGCCTTGCGAGAAGTAACGGACGAACATTTCTTCAAGGGATTCTTTTTGCGGGTCCGACTACTAAAGCCTTTATACGTAATTTTCGAATTTTTATCAATGAGACCTTCACAGTCCTGCACAAGGTACGCCACAGAAAACCCGAGCACCGCGTCCTTTTTTAATAATTACCGTTATCAACACTAATAAAATAGATATCGTTCACATCAAAGCCAATATATCAAATTATACAAACACATGCTTTTTTTTATTAAATTTACCAATTTTCCACTAAACAAAACGAGTTTTATTTTCCATATTATACAAATCGTACGATATACGCCAAGCACCACTTTTTTCTATCTTTAGAAAAGGATTTACTGATTCTTAACAAACCTAAACGGGATTTATATGAAAAACAAGAACAAACTAGCATCTTTTTTATTGAATCTATTCGTTGCCGTTTTGTCCGGCGCATGCCTTGTGGCTTGCGGTTCCGACTCCAGCAACAACCCCGATTTAAGCATTTCACCAGAAAATTCCAGCGCAGGGACAAACTCCAGCGCCGTAAATTCCAACAACGACAAGTCATCTTCGTCCAATGCGTCAACAACTAAAACCCCCAGTTCAAGTTCATTTTCCAAGGCTCTATTCCTGAACGAAAATATTTCGTACGGCGAAATAACCGATGAGCGCGACGGACAGACCTACAAGACCGTCTTAATCGGATCAAAATACTGGATGGCAGAGAACCTGAACTTCAAGACAGAAAACAGCTATTGCGTCAACGACAACGATACGCTATGCCTCAAGTACGGCCGTCTGTACACATGGTCTGCCGCCATGGATAGCACAGGCGCATTCTCCACAAGCGGTTTAAACTGCGGAAACGGAACAAAATGTACAGCCGATTCCATCGTCCGTGGCGTTTGTCCGCAAGGCTGGCATCTGCCCAACTACAGTGAGTTTTCGGCTCTCTATGGTTACGCAGGAGGGATTAGAATCGCCACACGGACACTCAAGACCCGCTATGAATGGGGCGGCGGACATGGAAACGAGCTTGGCTTTTCAGCCGTTCCCGCCGGTTACAGAGAAGACGAAGGATATTATTACTCCCTGAAGAAAGGCGCTTATTTCTGGTTAAACAGCGAATCATACGAGACACACGCGCAATGGGCCCAAATGTACGACCCCGGCGAATTAAGGGCAAACACCTACTACAACGGAGATATCATAACAGACTGGTATTTCGCGGAATTCAGGACACAGCCAAAGTCCAACGCCGCTTCAGTCCGCTGCGTCAGGGATTCCATTCCTGGCGACACGACCATAAAACCGTTCAGCTGGCGCTATATGGACCCCGAGTTTTCGTACGGCACAATGACAGACGAACGTGACGGAAGAGTGTATCGAACTACCACCATCGGTAGTCAAACATGGATGGCCGAAAACCTGAATTTCAAGACAGAACACGGAAGATGCCTCCATAGAGTTGACGAAAACTGCGAAAAATACGGGACTGTCTATCCGTGGAGCGACGCAACTGACAGCATTGCAGAATTCTCGGATAACGGCAAGGGCTGCGGTTACATAGGATTCCATGGTACCGCCCCATGCGAAATCACCTACCCGGCGCGGGGCATTTGTCCCCAAGGGTGGCACCTTCCCTCTACCGAAGAATTTTCAACATTATTCGAAGCCGTCGGGGGTCAGGAAGTCGCCGGAAAGATGCTCAAATCGAAAACGGAATGGTACTCAGGCACCGGATTGGACTCATTCGGTTTTACAGCACGTCCGGCTGACAATTTTTACGATTATTCTCCATCTACAGTCCTAAGGACAGAAACTGGATTTTGGTCATCCAATAAATCAACTGCCGTTATTATAAGCTTTGATTATAAGCAAGACAGCGTTTTTGTCGGCGAACAAGACAATCGTTCTGTATGGTACATCCGCTGCCTAAAAGATTAGGCTGCAAGCCCTTGCCAAGAATGCTCCGTTTAGCTATATTCACCCCGCTATCTAGCTATGGGGATATAGCTCAGTTGGTAGAGCGACAGGTTCGCAATCTGTAGGTCATGGGTTCGACTCCCACTATCTCCACGTAAAAAGAGGCAAGCTTAAGCTTGTCTCTTTTTTTCCATATACATCAAATTCACAGCAGCCTACAGCCCACTAAGTTCTAAGCTCTAAGTTCTACCAACTAATTACCTACAAGTCCCACTTGACGCCGAGTTTGAGCTGCGTGAGCGTAGAACTTTCGGGATAGATTCCACGGTAAAAACGGGGCATAAAATAACGTTTGTAATTGCGTTCCAAGCCCAAATAATAACTCATTTTCCAATGTTTCCAAGAAAGCGTCAATCCCCAAAGTCCATTGAACCTTTTCAGTTTCTTGTAATCTTCATCGGGTCCATCGACGGCAAAACCATAAAACAGGTTCATCTTCGCTTCCAGCGCAAGCTTGTTCTTAAACTTGTACGAAAGTTTGGAGCGGAATACAGGTCCGAACCATTTCCCAAACGCCATTCTATAGACGGGTTCTTTAAACATTCCCGTTGTATCATAGGGCGTCTTCGCAGAGTCCATATATGCAGAATCAACATCATAGACCAGCGACCTGAAGAAACTTTTGTAGTCAAAGGCGGAATCGGCCTCGAACTTCGCCCCCGCATAGACAGTCCCGTTCAAGCCCTCGGCAGCAGTCCTGTGCCACGATGCGTAAAACGCAAACGACATCGGTCCCGACGTTCGGTAAAGCGCCCACGCCACAAGTCCCACACGCTGTTTCTCGAACCGGAACAGGTCCTTTTCCACCCAAACGAAAAAATCCGACGAGAGTTCGTTGCCTTCGATGTTGAAGTCGTAGCCCAAATCCAAAAGCAGGCCTCGTCCCATCAGCGTGTATTCAAGCCCGAGCGTCAGGTTCCAATCGTTCGTATCGAGCACGGACATTTCATCGTTGTTCAAGAAATAATCGCCCTGTACAGATGCGGCAAACGTGTGCGACCAACTTCCAGAAACAAAATCGAAGTATGGGTTCACGTTCAAGAAAAGGTCTCCGCCTTTTTCCCCTTCGTCCATACCCGTCTCTTTGTAATGCATGCCGTAAAGGCCGATTTCACCCGCCACATGGAATTCCCACGAGCTAGCCAAACTATCTGCGCTATAGCCTGTCAAGTTCGCCGTATCGGCGTCCGACTTTCCAAGGGCGGCATTGTAATCACGGATAATTCCCCGGAGTTCTTCGGTGTAAGGGCCCGGCAGAGCGGCGGCCTCTTCAAACGCCTTGAGCGCCGAAGGAATATCGCCAGCCTCTTCAAATTTCATCGCGCGGTAATAGGCTTCTTCCTGTGTCTCGGCAAAGAGCACAGTCGCAAACATCAACACCATCAAGCATAAAAAACGTTGCATTTATTTTCTCGGGAAATTCCCCTTGTCCCAGCCAAACGGCTTAATAGGTTCAACGACCTTCGGATTGTTTCTGCGTTCATGCGGGTTAAACGGATGTATCGGATCCTTTATTTTCTTGTTACCCGGGAACCCCATCGGTGTAACGGGCTGAACATTCCCAAACGGTCCCTTGAACGGCTCGAATTCTTCCATTTTCTTTTCCCGGACAAGTTCGTTCTTCGGCATATCGACATTTTTTTCGATCGGCGAAACGGGCGTTTCCAGGACAGGCGCCTTCACGGACACTTCGCGCATTTCCTTCTTTTCGGCTGCCGAATTATTCCTCAGGTTCTGGAGAATTTGTTCGCGGGCGGCACGGCGTTCTTCACGCATTTTTTGCCAATCCACGTTTTCCTTTTCCGACAGATTCGGGACCTTGTTGAGAATTTCATGATGTTCGGCAGGAGTCGGAACACTCGCTTCAGGACGAGCCCCTATTTCCCCCGCCATGGCGGTCGCAGCCATCACCGCAGAAGCCATTACGATTTTTTTCATGAGCACACTCCTTAAATTATATTTCAGCATTTCCCCAAGCATCCTACACTTTAAAGTCTTCTTTTTTCAAGTTCAAACGTTCCATGATTTCGCGCAACACCTTGCGGTCGATTCCAAGAATCATAGACGCCAGCGTCAAGTTCGCATTCGTGTCCTTGAGCGCACGCGATATGACTTCGCGTTCGACCGCTTCGCGGGCTTCCTTGAGCGTGCGCGGCGAGGCTTTCGCCTGAACCTGCATATCGTCGAGTCCCAAATCTTTTGGCTGGATGACGCCGTGGACCGCCTGCACCAGGCCTTTCTGGATGCGGTTTTCAAGTTCGCGCACGTTTCCCGGCCAATGGTAACCGAGCAAAGCCTTTTCGGCGTTACGACTCAGATGGAACTTTCCGCGGCCATATTCCGCGCCATAACGTTGTATAAAGTTTTCCGCCAAGAGTACGACATCTTGACCGCGGTCGCGTAGCGGCGGGATTTCAAGCGGCAGCACCTGTATGCGGAAGTAAAGGTCTTCGCGGAAACGCTTCTCGCGCACGGCTTCTTCCAAATCTACATGCGTTGCGCTGATGACGCGGACGTTCACCGGGATTTCGCGGTTGTCGCCCACCCTCGTGATATGCTTTTCCTGCAGCACGCGCAAAAGCTTGACCTGCATATTGAGCGGGAGTTCGCCGATTTCGTCGAGAAAAATCGTACCGCCGTCGGCTTCTTCAAAAAAGCCCTTCTTATTTTCGATGGCGCCCGTAAAAGAACCCTTCGCATGCCCGAACATGAGCGATTCCATCAAGTGCTCCGGAATGGCTCCGCAGTTCACGGCGATGAACGGTTTTTCGGCACGCGGGCTATGCTTGTGGATGTAGCGCGCCATCACTTCCTTGCCCGTGCCCGTCTCGCCACGGATGATCACCGGGAGCGGAAGCGGGGAAAGTTTGTCGGCCATGGCAATGACATCGACCATCGCTTTTGACGAATAAACGATACCGTCACGACGGACAACATTCTTAAGCGCATCGAGCGATTCCTTGTCGCGCAAACGGTCGTAAGCAGCAAACGCAAATTTTTCGCAGACGGCGACAAACGAATCAAAAAGGGAGCTGTCTTCTTCGGTGAAAGGCTCCTTGCGGGCGGCACGCTGCAAATAGAGATAACCCGCCTCGGAATCCGGCGTCCTAAACGGAGACACCATGATGCTTGTGAGCTGGTTCTGCACAATGGACTTCGAAAGGTCGGCGGACTCGTCGTCCAGCTGGTTCCACACGACGGCGCGGTTTTCGTTTTTCGCGAGCTTGACCGCCGAAATCGAAATGGAAACACTTTCAGGATTCGAAAAATGGAGCGGTTCGTCGCCACCGATATCCAACACGGCGGCATCCGCATGCAAAACACCCTTCGCGACTTCCAGAATTTTCGGAAAAAGCGCCTCTGGTTGTTCCTCGTCCAAAAGCGTCTTGACCACATCGAGCATCTTTTCCGTGGCAAGCATCGATTCCGATTTCATAACAAAGCCCTTTAGCAATTAAGTGTCATTCGGCAGAGGGTACAGGGAGATCCAGGAGCAAACTATCGACTTTCAAATTCGGTACATCGATACTTTCCGTAGCGGGTTCCATGTTCCTCGACCGTTTTAACAGACGGTCCCCTGTCGCATCGATACCGAAACTCATCGTTCCACCCGAAAACAACAGTATTATTAAAGCTAATATAAGAATCAAAACGCCCAAAACGCCCCATTTTAGCCAATTTTTTTTCTTACAGGCCATGAAAGGCAACTCGTTTTCAGGGCCGTTTGGAACTTTTTGTGCCACATTTGAGGCGTTTTTAAAATCCGCCAAATTCGACTGGACAAACTGAGCGACACCCGTCGCAAATGCAATTTCACCGGGGACCACCTTGTAAAGCGCAATTTCCAAAAGTTCATCGAGTTCGTCCAAGCCCTCGATGCGTTCCGAGGCGTCCGAACGGAGAAGCCCCGCCCACAAAGGTTCAAGCGCCGAAAGTTCAAGCGCCCCTTCCGAAGATCCGAAGGCGCCCGTCGCATAAAGTTTTTCCGTGACATTTGCGTTCTGCACGTTCGCCATCTGCTCGGCAAAATGCTCATAGCCGTCAGCCTGGACCAGATCATCGCCCGAAATCCAGCGGTACAGCAAAAGCCCGAGGCTGAAAATGTCGCTTTTCTCGTCTGGACTTTTTCCTTGGAACCGTTCCGGAGCCGCATACGCAAGCGTTCCCGGCCCCACAATTCCGCAATCGATCAAGACCGTGCGAAGTCCAAAATCCGCAACTTTAGTTCCACCATTCCCACGAACAACGTTCATCCCCGCAGGATTTTCACAATCGACCGAAAAAATCACGTTCGCTGGGCTCAAGTCCCCATGCGAAACTCCAAGTTTTCGCAAGGCCGCAAGCGCCGATACCACTTGCCGGAGCGCCAAAAGCGCCACAGGCACTGGGATGTGCGTGATTTTATCCGAAGTCATCCCTTCGATAAAATCATAGATTACATAGGACGTTGAATCACGGAGTCCCCATTCCTCGATGCGGTACAATCCTGAAACACGTACTTTGTACGCTTTTTCAACAACATTCTCGTCGAACGAAAAGCCTTCGTTGTACCACTTCAACACATAATTTTTTCCGCCGATGTTCAGGAGGTAAATAGACGCCTCGCCACCACGATGCAGCAAGGAACCTCCCGTCACGGAGTCCAAGAGCGATTTTTCAGAATTTTTCATGGTTCGCCCGTTCACAGTTTTCCCGAATAGACCATCGCCCTGAGCGAATCTTCCGCCACGTGCGTCCACTTGGCTAGCACCGGGTCATCAGGCAAAGCCTCGTGGCCCATCGACCAGATGTCCCATGCGGATTCGTAGTCGCGGACGTTCCAGTAAAGGTTCCCGAGATTCACATAAGCCGATGCGAATTTCGGATCTTTCGTAACGATGTACGCATAAATTTTCTTGGCGCCGTCGGTATCGCCCAGACCGCCAAGAATCAAAGCCTTCAAGTTATAGCTAAAGTAATTTTCGGGATCCAGCTGGATGGACTTGTCCAAAAGCGGGAGCACTTTCGCCTGTTCGTTCTCCGAAAGCATCGCCCGCGCCAAGTAAAACAGCGAAGTCGAATACATGGGCTTCACCTTCTCGCCGCTATCGACCACGGACAAAATCTTGAATTCCCGGACGGTACGTTCCCACAGCGCAAGCGTTTTTTCCTTCAGACGTTCCTTATCTTCGGCAATTCCATAATAAGCAATCGCAAGTCCGTAGCGGGCGTCCCGATTAGCAGGTTCAGCATCCAGAACCTTCGAAAAATTCGCCACCGCACGGTCGTAATCGCCAATACTAAGAGCTTCACCCGCACGATACATGTCATTTTCAACGCACGCACAAAAGAATATCGCCATGAACATCGCGACAACCAACACAAAGAACGAGCCGTCCAAGCGGCAATAACCCAGCCAAGTTTTTTGCATGATAGTAAGTATATAATATTTTAGATCTTAGAGCTTAGGACTTAGAGCTTAGAGGAGTCATCCGGAGGGGGTAGGAAGTAGGAAGTAGACAGTAGGCGGTAGGAAGTTGAAAAACACCATCCAACGGTATGGATGGTGTTTTTTAATGACAAATTTCGTTTTTCGGTTATTTGTCGACTTCGTACTGGGCAACGAGGTTGCCTTCGGCGTCAAGAGCACGGACAACGTTTTCGTCACGCTGGAGGGTGAGGTTTGTGGTTTCGCCATTGGACGTGGTATACTGCACGGAGAGCGAACCGTCTTCGTTCTTCACCGCAGCGACAGAATTGCCCTGTTCGTCCTTCTGGTAGTAGGAGTCATCCGCAGCAAGCGGATTGGAACCCGTCCAGAATTCGACCGTATTGAGGACCAGCCAGTCCACAAGACCCAGGCTGATCGGGTAAATCGGGACGACCCACATGAGGAAGTGGACGCAGGAATTGAGCCACTTGTTGCCCAAAGTGCCGTTCCAGCGGAGGAGCTTTTTAGTGAGGCCATAGCTACCATGGCAGCCGGAGAGGACGAGAACACTTGCGCAAAGCAAAGCGATAATTGCTTTTTTCATATTTACAAACTCCTTATATTTAAGTGACTTTTGTATGACGAAAAAATATAAGAAAGAATGTCAAAAAAAGCTAGTCAGGCGCAAAGGCGTAATCTATAAATTTACGGGAGCAAGCCGCCGAGCGTGAGCAATATCACATGGGGCTTGAGAATCCTCAGCCGTTTCAGGTGTTGCGGCTTTATCCAGCGAAAATCGTCATAGCCATATATATGGAAATAGTTCCTCCGGAGCTCGACTTCGTAACCCCAAAGGCGAATCCCATCGGCAAGCGCGCCGCCCTCCTTGGCAATTTCACACGGGAAATCGGTAGCCCCGATCGAGCGCATTCGTTCCGGATTGACAGAAAGCCGCTCGAAAAGTACACGTTCCAGAGCTTCTTCGAGAGTCTCGTTTTCGTCGAGAGATTCTGTCGGGGGTTCCCAAAATCCTGGAAAAGCCATGCCGGACGACCTTTTACATACCAGGACACGCCCTTTCCGGCGAATTATTCCGCAAACAGCTAACATTTACCCCCCTTCCAGAGATTTTTTCCATAGCATTTCTTTTAAATTTCTTTTATCTTTTCAATGAATCTACAAAAAACATATATATTAGATAGAATTTGTCGGTTCGGAAACAAGGAGAAAGTTTTATGAAAACGCTAACTAGACTTGCATGTATCATCACGTCTATTGCGGTTTCTTCCGTTTTTGCGGCAAAGGCCCCCGCAGCAAAGCAGGCTCACAAGCAACAAGAACCGCTCGTCATTTGGATTATGCCGAACGGAGCATCGCCTCAAGAAACGCTCGAACAGAGGCTCAATCTTTTTACCAAGAAAACAGGCCTAAAGACGAGAGTCGTCGTGCTCGACTGGGGCGAAGCCTGGAACCGCATCACGACAGCTCTCTCCTCCGGCACTGACGCACCGGACGTGCTGCAGCTCGGCACCACCTGGATTCCATACTTTGCCTCCCGTGGCGAAATCAAGCCCCTGAACGAGTGGCTCCCGATGATAGACTCTACGAGGTTTGTTTCCGTCAGCTGGAACACGACCCGCATCGACTCCGATACGACGGTCTATTCCATCCCGTGGTTCATCGACATCCGCCCGATTCTTGCAAACAAGCGCATTCTTAAAAAGAACAATATCAAGCCCGAAGACATAGCGACATTCGACGGCTTCGTGAGCGCCATCCGCAAGGTGAACGACAGCCACGAAACACTCGAAGACGGAACCAAAATTCGCGCATTCGCGTTCCCGGGCAAGAGCGACTGGAACATTCCGCACAATTTTGCGCCCTGGGTCTGGAGCAATGGCGGCAATTTCATTTCCAAAGACGACAACGGCAGATGGAAAGCAAGCATTCTTACTCCAAAGACAATTTATGGCATCGCCAAATACTTGAGCTTCGTGCTGGATTCCCTCGTGAGCACAGACGCCCTGCAGATGAATACGGCACAAATCGTGCAGCACTTTAATGCAGGCGAACTAGCCTTTATCGTGAACACCTCCGAAGTCATCATGCAGACGCGCATCGAAGGCGCAAAAGGCGGGCTCATCAACACGGGAATCGGCCGCGACAGCATCATGGCGCTCCCCATCCCGACAGGTACGGACGGATCCATCAGCTTTATCGGAGGCAGTAACCTCGCCATTCCGACAGGCAACAAAAGGCCGGAAGCCCTGGAACTTTTACTTTATCTCACCAACGACGAAAACTTGAACGCCTACACCAAGCAGATAGGCATGCTTCCCGCCTCCAAGAAGGTGCTCAAGAACTGGTCCAAGGATAACGACTACAAGGCGCTTGTGCCGATGCTCGAAACCGGCAAGACCTATACCGCCATTCCCGAATGGGGCGATATCGAACAGATTCTCGTCTCGATGTTCAGCGCCATCTGGGACCATCTCGAAATCCCGGCGCTCTATTCCGAAGAAAAGATTTACAAAATTCTCATGAGCTATTCAAACGAAATCAACAAGAGGCTGAACCACAGAACTTCGGACGACCTGACGTTCGCCGAATTCCGCGAGACATGGCACCAGGCACTGGGAATCCACGACGAAAACAAGAATACCCGCCATATCACGGAAGAACCGAAACCGACCGAAGAACTCGATTCGGAATTCAGCCGCACGCCATGGATTTTCGCCATCGCGGTACTCCTCGGATTTATATTCGCCTTCACCCGCAAAAAGAAACGCTAACAGCTAGCCTAAAGTTCTATCAAAAACCACAATGAGTAGCTTAAGACTTTCAAATATTACGAACAGCATCATCATCAAAAGTTTGTTGCTTTTGATTGTTTCGATGCTACTCATCGTAATGATAGGAACATACTTCTTCACGCAAAAGCAGATGAAGACGACGCTCAAGCTGAGCTACGATACGAACGAGACCCAGCTGCAGCAGCTTGCAAACACCGTCAACAACGAAATGGAACAGTTCGCGAGCCGCCTTACGCTACTCGCCAAGACTTCCGAGATCCAGAGCATGGACAAGCTTACGGCGGCAGGCTATCTCAAAAGCTACAATATTTCTTCGCTATTCATCTCGGGCGAATCCATTTCGCTTTTCGACAGGAACTTCAATCTTGTCTGCAACAATTCCATGCTGGGGTCCGCCAAGATTACCTACCCCATCGAGTTCAACAGGATTTCGCCGCACCGTCCCACGATATCGCCATGGTACCGCGACACCGACGGGACCCCAAAGCGCGCCTTCGGAGTCGTCGTTTCGGACAGAGCCCACGGGGATGGCCGTCTTGTCGCGAATTTTTCCATCCGTCGCCTTTGGAAAAACTTTTCCGATTACAAAGTAGGACAAAACGGCATTCTCATCGCCTGCAACAGCCAAGGTGAAATTCTCTACCATCCCAACATGAGGAAATGGCTTGACGGAGTCCATAAGTTATCCGAACTCGGACTCGGCGACATGAACATCAAGCAGGATGACCAAAACAACATCCAGTTCCTGAAACTCGACAACGGGACAACCTACCTTATCAACCGGTCATTCAACCCGAGCTACGATCTCGGTCTTATCGCGCTCCAGCCCAAGAGCGAAATCGATGCCATGGTTTCGTCCGTAAAGCATATCAGCCGGATTATCTTGTACTGTTCCATCATCGCCATCTTGCTCGTGTCCCTCTGGCAGATCCTGATTGTCTGCAAGCCGCTCAACAACTTGATCGACCACATTTCGCAGATTACCGAAGGCAATATCGACATCGAAGAGTTCAAGTCCAAACGGAGCCAGGACGAAATCGGTCGTTTGTCCAAAGTCTTCAACCAGATGCACGCCACCATCAAGAGACAGATCAAGGAATTGAACGAACATAGGGCATTGCTCGAAAAAGAAGTCAAGGAACGCACGTTCGAGCTAGAACAGGCCAACAAAAAATTGGACATCATTTCCAGAACAGACGAACTGACGCAATTACCGAACCGTCGCGACATGCAAAGGACCATCGAAAAAGAGGTCGAACGATCCAAGCGTCTGGAAAAAGTGTTCAGCATCATCTTCATCGATATCGATTATTTCAAGAGAGTCAACGACACTTATGGTCATGCCGCCGGCGATGCGGTGCTCAAGTCCGTCGCGAGCACCATCCGTAGCCTGCTCCGTAAATACGACGTTCTCGCTCGTTACGGCGGCGAAGAATTTTTGACGCTACTTCCGGAGACGGAACAACGGGACGCCGCCCACGTGGCCGAACGTTTCCGCAAACAAATCGAGAACCAGACCATTTTCTTCAGCGGTCAAGAAATCAAGGTCACCATCACACTTGGCGTAGCCCAGTTCGACAGCAATCTCGGCGCAGAAAAGTGCATCCAGCTTGCAGACAAAGCGCTTTACGAAGGCAAGGAACACGGCAGGAACCGTGTCATCATTTGGGAAAACGACAAGTCCTTCGAAAGCACGGAAAGTACGCAATCGTAAATTTCTATTTTTGCGTCCATGAACATTGACTTCAACCGACGACTTTCCATCGCGCCGATGCTCGATTGCACGGACCGCCACGAGCGTTATTTTTTGCGTCTGCTTTCCAAGCACATTTTGCTGTACAGCGAGATGGTCGTCTCTACGGGACTATTGCATTGCGAGAACAAGGACCTGTTCCTCGGGCACGAACCGTTTGAACACCCTGCCGTGCTACAGCTCGGCGGAAGCAATCCGGCAGATTTAGCCGATGCATCGAAGCTTGTGGAAGCGGCAGGTTTTAGCGAAGTCAATTTGAATTGCGGCTGCCCTTCGGACCGCGTACAGAACGGGAACTTCGGCGCGTGCCTCATGAAAGAGAAGAACGTCGTTGCCGATTGTTTCAAGGCGATGCAGGACGCCGTTTCGATTCCAGTTTCCATCAAGTGCCGCATTGGCGTCGATGACCAGGACAGCTGGGAATTTTTCACAGACTTTATACAAACCGTGCGCGATGCGGGCTGCCGCATCTTTATCGTGCATGCGCGCAAGGCGTGGCTCAAGGGTCTCTCGCCCAAGGAAAACCGTGAAGTTCCGCCGCTCCATTACGAGTTTGTCCACCGTCTCAAGGCTGAGATGCCGGACTTGAACCTGAGCATCAACGGCGGCATCAAAACGCTCGACCAGATCGAAGAGCAGCTCCAGGATTTGGACGGCGTGATGGTCGGCCGCGAAGCCTACGAGAATCCGTGGTTCCTGCACGATGCCGACTCAAGAATTTTCGGAGACATCCGCCCCGAAAGCAACGACCCGGCAGAAATCATCGCCGGGAACGCCCGCCCCGCCACACGGAAAGCACTCCTCGAAGCGTACCTCCCTTACGTCGAGAAGCAGACTGCCGAAGGCTGCCCCGCCACCATTCTCGTGAAGCACCTCTACGGACTCTTCGCCGGACTCCCCGGAGCCCGTAAATTCCGCGCCATGCTCAGCAACGAAAGCCCCCGCGCGCACCTTTACGGAGGCGCCGCCGCATTGATCCGAAAAGCAATGGAAATGGTGAGTGAGGGGTGAGGTTTGGGGTATGGGCACGGGCCTTACGGCCCTTTGAGGTATGAGTAATTTGCCCAAAGCGAAGCGTGCCCAAAGTGCGAAGCACGACCTCATAGCACAAAGCGTAGCGTGCTCAAAAGCGTGCAAAACGAGTTTACGAACGAGCCCATACCTCATTCCCCATAGGCGTTCTTTCGTCTAAAAATCACCCCCACCCCTTGACAAAGGAACATTTTTTTTCTCTATTTGGTGGCGTATTTTTAAGTTTAACCTTTAACGGAGATACAACATGCCTTGCGGAAAGAAAAGAAAGCGCAGGAAGATTGCGACTCACAAGCGTAAGAAACGCCGTCGTCGTGACCGTCACAAAAAGAAACTTCGCTAATATCCGTTAGCATTTTCTTGTGATTTCCTGTAAAAGACGGAGTGTAAAAGCTCCGTTTTTTCGTTTTTCATTTAGGAATGTGCACCTTTTTAGCGTCAAAAACGACATCTATTGATTAAAAAAATCATACGATAAATAGGGTTTCGCCCAAAGGAATAGAAATGATAGATCGCAACAAACACTTCCTCCGCTTGACCGACTGGAGCGAAGAAAAAGTTCTCGAAACCATCGAGATTGCCTCGCGTCTCAAAGCCGAAGTTCACGCCGGCAAGGTTTCTGACCGTCTCCACGGCCAGAACATCGCCATGTTCTTCGAAAAACCGTCGCTGCGAACTATTACGACTTTCCAGGTGGGCATGAACCAGCTCGGCGGTCACGCCGTGCTCCTCGCCCCGGATTCTATCGGTCTTGGCAAACGCGAAAGCGTCAAGGATGTCGCCCGCTGCCTCAGCCGCTGGGTGAACGCCATCGTGGTCCGTTGCTTCAAGCAGCAACTCGTCGAAGAGCTTGCCGAATACGGCACCATTCCGGTCGTGAACGCTTTGACCGACGATTGCCACCCGTGCCAGGCTATCGCATTCGCCCAGATGATTAACGAAAACCTCGGCGGATTCAAGAACGCTGATGGCAAGCCCAAAACCGTCGCCTTCATCGGTGACGGCAACAACGTCGCGAACTCATTCCTCGCACTCTGCTCCAAAGTCGGCATGAACTTCACGCTCGCCTGCCCGAAGGGCTTTGAACAGCCCGCCAAGTTCGTCGAAGAAGCCGCAGCCGGCCTCAAGAAGCACGGCTGCCAGTACCGCGTTTTCAACGATCCGAAGGAAGCCGTCAAGGACGCCGACATTCTCTACAGCGACGTCTGGGTTTCCATGGGTCAGGAAGGCGAAAAGGCCACCAAGCAAAGCCACTTCTTGCCGTTCCAGATCAACGATGAACTCTTGAAGCTCGCTCCGGCACACGTGAAGGTCAGCCACTGCTTGCCGGCTCACCGCGGCGAAGAAATCACGGACTCCGTGATGGACAATCTCGACGTGAACATGAGCTACGAAGAAGCAGAAAACAGATTGCATGCGCATAAGGCTGTGCTCTGGCAGGTAATGGAGCCTTTTGCTTAATAAACTTCATGATACTTCGTTGCGCTCGCACCTCACGTACAATTCGTACGCTACGGGCGAGCGACGCCTCGTCTCACTCGTTTCTTAAGCAAAATGCGTTCTAGATTTTTTGTCTAGCTCGCTTCTCAGAAAAAACGGAATTTCCTTATTAGAATTTCTTAATTTATAGCCATCCTTATGGATGGCTATTTTCGTACACTTCGGGGGCTCTCGCCTTGCCCTACTCGTTTCTTAAGCAAAATGCATTTTAGAACTTTGTCTAGATCGCTTCTCTGAAAAAAAATTTTAAGCTCGGCGCTGCCGAGCTTTTCTAGTTGTCTGTTAAAATTTTTTAGATATCGTCTTCATCATCAGGGATTATTCCCGTCCGCTGAATTTCTTCGCAGTATTCAGTCATCTCCGGAGCAATGAAAGGGATCGGGTTAAACGAGCTCGGCACTGCTATACGTTCTGTAATCGTATTGTCACCACAAGTCACATTCACAACCGCACCCTCTTCCTCCACTTCACGAGGAACATCGACCTTAGCTTCTGCACAGAACGCATTAATAGAATCCTGAGGCATGGTCGGCAAGAAATCAAACTGGATGAGAGTCACAAGAGAATCCATTTTATACTCATACAAAGTTGTAATCGACCCCGAATCCGGCTGAGCCATAACCATCTTTAAAGTCGTTGTCGTTTGTTCTGTAATTTGGCAAGCGGCTTTGTCAGAAGTTATAACAGTAGTAGGGTTCGTATCAATCACAGGCTCCTTTATCTCAACGGTACCATCCTCCGTCGCACCAAACTGTTGCGTAATATATTCCTTGGACTGGTCATCAGTTTTCGGCGACGTGGAGCTGTCAGAATCGCAAGCGGTAAAAACCAAGGCCACTATAGCGGCGGACAGAAATAGTTTTTTGAGCATATAACCCCCTTTTCGGATTAAAAATTCACCTTCTTAATTTAATATATCTTTTCTATATTTGCATGCGAAAAATGTTCAAGGAGCAAGATATGTCTTTTATCCAGGAACTTAAGGAAATGGTTTTAGGCGGTTACGAAATCAACCGCGACGAGGCAATCCAACTTTTGAACGAAGATTTGCAGGAACTCTGCAATGCCGCTGACGAGATTCGTAAAAAATTCTTCGGCAACGACTTTGACTTTTGCGCAATCGTGAACGCCCGCAGCGGACGCTGTTCCGAAAACTGCAAGTACTGTGCCCAGAGCAGTTACTACCACACGGGCGCACCTGAATACAAACTCATGCCTGAAGAAGAAATTGTCACAGACGCAAAGCAGAAAGAAGCTGCAGGCATCCCCCGCTATTCGATTGTCACCTCGGGCCGCACGCTCAGCAACGCTGATGTCGAACAAATTTGCAGCACGATTCGCCACATCAAGAAAGAGACAAAGCTTTCCGTCTGCCTTTCAGCAGGGCTTTTGAAACGCGAACAGTTCGATAAGCTCAAGAAGGCAGGCCTCACGCGTTTCCACAACAATCTCGAAACGTACCGCCGCCACTTCGCCGATGTCTGCACCACGCACACGTATGACGACAAGATTGGCGCTCTCGAAAACGCACTTGCAGCAGGACTTGAAATTTGCAGCGGCGGCATCATGGGACTCGGCGAAACGATGGAAGACCGCATCGACATGTGCTTGGATTTGCGCAAGCTTGGCGTAAAATCTACGCCGATGAACGTGTTGAGCGCAATTCCGGGCACGCCGTTCGAAAACTTGACTCCGCTCACGAACGACGAATTCTGCCGCATCGTGGCGATTTACCGCTTTATCAATCCGCATGCGTATTTGCGCCTCGCCGGCGGTCGCAAGGTCCTTGGCGATAACGGCGTGAAGGCGTTCAAGAGCGGCGCAAACGCCACCATCACGGACGACATGCTCACCACCGCAAGCATGCAGAGCGAAAGCGACTTCAAGATGATCAAGGAACTCGGCTTCTGCCCGCACGGTTTTGTTGAGTAAGCGTCAAAAAAAACTTTTCTTGAAAGCCGTAATTATTTAAATTTTATTTGATGGCTTTCAAAAGTCGCCTCATTACTGGAATTTTACTTGTATGCAGTTTGGTATTGCTCGCCGACTGCGCTTTTCCTGTACGCCCCGGCTACGATCGAAAAAGCGGTTCTTACAAACGATACAGGGTTGCGAAAAAAGCTCCGGTGCAAGTCGACAGCACAACCATTAACCCTCAAGAAGAATTGGTACTAGAAGAAAAACTTGCCGCGGCTTCAAAAGCAACGGGCCAGGACTCTATTACCGAAACCAACGCCTCCAAAACAAGCATACAAGATTCAATGTCGCATACTTCAGATTCACAAACAGCTGTAGCATCGACCGACTCGACCGTAAACAAGCAAAAAATTTCTGACGGACAAAATCAAAAGCAAGATAGCCTAGCGGTAAAAAAAGCAGACAGCACAGCCATAAAAACAGCCGCAAAGAAAATCGAAAAAACAAAAACAACTGCAAAAAAGAGCGTTGCCACAAAGCCGACGAATTTGGAAAAATATGCCAAGGAATGGCTCGGGGCCAAGTATGTGTATGGAGCAGCCAGCAAAAAGAAAACGGACTGTTCCGGTTACGTGATGCAAGTCTATAAAGGCTTTTACGGCATTTCGCTGGACCATAACGCACAACGTATATTCGATGACGGGCGCGGCTATTCCATCAAACGTAAAAAATTGAAAGAAGGCGACCTCGTATTTTTCGGCAACTTCTGGAAAATCAGCCATGTGGGAATTTATTTAAAAGGAGAGCGATTCATCCACGCCAGCACAAGCGACGGAGTGGTTATCACACCCATGGACGATAAATACTGGGCATCAAAGTATAAAGGCGCAAGACGGTTTAAGTAGGGGTTAGGGGGTAGTATGCAGTGGGTAGTAAACAGGAATGCAAAAAGAAACGTTCTTGTCGCAATCCTAACCACTAACCACCAACCACTAGCCACTTTTAATTTGCAATCCTAACCACTAATCACTGTTTACTATCTTTTTGACCATGAAAAAAATTGCATTCCAGGGCCGCCGCGGGGCCTACAGCGAAAGTGCGGCATACCACCTCTTTGGAAACGATATCGAAGTCGTGCCCATGGACACGTTCGAACAAATTTTCCAAGGCATCGAGACAGGAGCCGTTGATGGAGGAGCCATCCCTATCGAGAACTCTACGGCGGGCTCCATCTACGACAACTACGACTTACTTTACAAGTGGCGACATCCGATTGTGGCCGAAGTCAAGTTGCAAATCGAACATACGCTCTGCGCTTTGCCGGGCACAAAGCTCGAAGACCTCCGCGAAGTGCTGAGCCACCCGCAAGGACTTGCGCAGTGCAGCCGCTTTTTCGGACAACATCCGAACATCAAGAGCACGGCGTTCTACGACACCGCCGGAAGCGCCGAAGAAATTGCCAAGCGCGGCGACAAACATGTGGGCGCCATCGCAAGCGCTTACGCCGCGAAGTTCTACGGTCTTGAAATTCTGAAGCAAGGACTCGAAAATTTGCCGGGCGTAAACTTCACGCGCTTTTACGCCATCCAGAAAACGGCGTACGAACTGCCGGACTTTTCGGCAAGCGATGCACAGACTCCGCCCATCAAGACGACACTTTTGTTGATGCTGAGTGATTCCAGCAAGTCTGGAGCTTTGTACGAAGCGCTCGGATGTTTCGCCAAGCGTAAACTGAACCTCACACGCATCGAGAGCCGCCCGCATCCCGACCGTCCGTGGGAATACATTTTCCACCTTTCGTTCGAAGGAAACCCGAAAGACCCGAACGTGATCGAGGCGCTCAAGGAACTGCAACAATATACGGATTTCATCTACCGCCTCGGAAGCTTCCGAGAAGGAAAAACGGAAAAACTGTCGTATTAGACGAAAGGGAGAGGGCGAAGCCGCGAAGAAAGTAGCCCTTACCCCTTTGCAAATCGTCATTCTGAACCCTTTAGGGTGAAGAATCCAGAAACAATTCTCTTAAAATTGAACTGGATCCTTCCTCCTTACAGTCGTCAGGATGACAATTCATACAAAAGCAAAGCAACCTACCCCCAAAATCCTTTACTACTTTTTATTCAACTCGCGGCATAGCCGTCAAACTTTAACCTTAAAGGGAACTTCGTGACCGAGCCCATAGCTCAAAGCGAAGCGCCCCCAAAGCTCGCTTTGCGAGCGACCCCATATCCACTATGACCTACACACGTACAGACAGAAAACCTGAAGAATATCGCAATCTCAAGATGACCACCGGCTTTATCTCTAGCGCCGACGGTTCCGTTCTCATCGAAATGGGACGCACCCGCGTCATCTGCAACGCAACGCTCCTCCCGAAAGTTCCGGACTGGCTTGCTGGCCGCGGCACGGGCTGGATTACGGCCGAATACAGCTTGCTCCCACAGAGCACGGGCAAGCGCGTGGAACGCGAACGCAAAGGCGCAAGCGGCCGCACGCAAGAAATCCAGCGTTTGGTCGGGCGTTCGCTGCGCGGCGCAGCCGATCTCGCCGCACTCGGCGAGAACGCCATCGTCGTCGATTGCGACGTCATCGAAGCCGATGGCGGCACGCGAACGGCAAGCATCATCGGCGGCTTTGTCGCCCTCGCCATTGCCGTGAAAAAAATCAAGGAACGCCTCGGCATCACGCAGCAGATTCTAAAGCATGGCATCACCGCTATTTCCGTGGGTGTCGTCTCGGGCAACCCGCTTTGCGACCTCTGCTACGTGGAAGATTCCGCCGCCGACGTCGATATGAACGTCGTCATGCAAGACGCAAAGAATTTCATCGAAGTGCAAGGCACCGGCGAGCATGCAAGTTTCGACCGCGCCATGCTCAACACGCTCCTCGACCTCGGCGAAAACGCCTGCAAGGACATCTACAAGAAGCAGATGGAATTGATTGGCGGCGAATTGCCGTAAGTGTTATTCGAAAAATAATGGATCCTTCGCTTCGCTCAGGATGACGATATGCGAATGGTCGGACAAGACAACGTCATGGCGGACTCGATCCGCCATCTTTTACATCCAAGATTCCGGCTCAAGGCCGGAATGACAAGATGCAATGACAAAATATCATCTATTTCGTGCCGGCGACAAACGGTTCTGCACCTTGTTTGCAAACGTTTTGGGCATCAGCATACTTACCGATGCCAATAACATTGAACTTGCTCGCAGAGCCCGCATCTCCATAGGCTGCAAACAAAATCGACGCGACATGAGCCGGGTCGCTAGGGGTTTCTGCGTAGGTGACGAAATCGCTCCACTTCGAGCAAACTGTCTTGACTTCGGTACTCTTGGGCAACGAGACCTTGGGCAATAACGCCATTTTTTCGACATAAGTATATGTCGTATCGTTGGACAATACCACATCCATATTTGTTTCCGCGGCATAGGTCACGCACAAACCGCCCCAAGCAGAAATATCGGCAATGTCCGGGACTTCATCATTGCCATGAAAAACAACCCCGGCAACATTAAAACCGATACCCGTCACACTCTCATCTATAAACTTGAACGTCCCGCAAATACCCTTGCATTCTTCTACAACCCGGTAAAGGCCGTCCTCATAATCATATTGCCATTGTTGCAAAGGCCATTCTACATTCGCTTTGCCATTTTCACCATCGAAACTGAACCAATATCCAGATGTTCCAGTTCCATTGTCAAGTCCTGTCTCTACATGATAATCATAAATATCGATAACCTTCGGGCCATACCACAGATTGCTAACAGACTCTGGAGATATGCAATCGCCACTGCTAGAAGGCGTGAAAGACGAACCGCTCTCACCCTCGCCAGAGCTGCTTGAGCTCCGCAATATAATCGTCCCGACCTCAGCTCCATTGGATGATTTAGTAACGACATCCGCGAAACCGTCTACTTCGCACGCCCCCGTCGCATCAAATTTACCAATTGCAGCGATATTGAAATGTCCTCTCGTTTCCTCGGAGCTTTTCATCACTATTCTAACGGAATGGGCATGCTTAGCCGCCTCGGCCGCCGTCGATGTCGCTGTTGATGTCGCACCGACAAATTCGCTCCAAGGAACACACTTTTCTACAAATTCAGCAGACTTGTCGAGCTTGGTTTCATAGAAAGTAACGGAATCCGCACCAAGCTGCAAGAACATCTCCCTGTCGGCAGCATACGTCACGCAAACACCGCCCCAGCCACTGATATCGCCATACCGTTGGATATGTTTCGTATAATTTTCTTCAGGATTTTCAACCCCGGCGACATCAAATCCAACTCCCGCAAGCGCTTCATTTAAGATGCCTTTTTTCAAGACCATCGTACCACTATATCCCCCATAATATTCAAGCAAGTTTTCCATGCATTCATACTCGGGAGTTTCATACACGCAAACTTCGGGGAAAACAACTTTTGACATTCCGCCATCAGGATCATCGCCAAAATTATACCAAAGTCCGGCGTAATTACCAATATCCACATCAACAAATTCCGTATTCACATATGTCTTTTTATCAACGCCCCGCCACAAGCAGGCAGCTGTATTCTTCTTAGGTTTTTCTGCTTTGCTGCTCGATGAAACTCCAGCCACCCCGACACTGCTCGACGACATGCCAACAGCGATGCTGCTAGAGATATTTTCCGCACCGTCACTGCTACCGCCCAACACCGTCCCCTCAAGAGACGAAGAGCTTTCGAGTTTCTCACCGGACTCCGGCGATACGGGAAGCGCATCCGATGGATTATCGTCGGAACAGGCGGCAACGCACAGCAATAAGGCCGAAGCCGCGACTTCAAGAAATTTTCGAGTCATTTTATCCACCCCCATGAATTACTAAATAATATAAATTATTTTTCCCAAAAGGGAATCACATCATGTCGGATAAAATTTTTAAAAATAAACTATTCGCCTGATACGAAATGCTCCTTGGCAGTACATTCCGGATTGGAGAGGCGACGGAACTGGCCCACACCCATTATGTTAAACCGATAATATTTTGCGCTTTCGCCATGGAACATAAACAACAGGGACGCCAAATGTGACGACACTTCGGATTTTCCCGTTGTAGAAACAAATTCGTGCCACTCCATGCACTTCGTCGTGACATCAATACTCTTCGAAAGCGTTACTTTCGGCTGAGACGGGATCTGGTCTATACTTAAATTTTCTGCGGAGTCAATCATCACGACATCCATGTCCACATCGGCAGCGTACGTCACGCACAAGCCGGCCCAGCGCGAAGCATCACCTGCCACAGGAGCTTTATCCTCAGTAGATGTTTCACCAACAACATTAAAGCCGACACCCGCAAAAGCATTGGCTTTAAAATACATTTGCCCACAAAGGCCTGCGCAATATTCTATAATCGGATAAAAGGATAATTCGGAAAACTCGTTTCCTCTCGGTACAGGCCATTCAAATACAGCACCGGGATTACCTGCCGAATCTTGTCCATCGATAGAAAACCAATAGCCAGCCGTTTCCGTGTCATTGGCAAGACGAGTTTCTACCATTTCAGCACCATCAGGTCCATACCACATATCATCGGTAGTTTCGAACGAACAAACGTCATCAAACGAAGAATTTCCATTCATGACAAAGCTTCCAGTCACGCCTCCAGAGCTACTGCTAACCTTCGCGCTGGAGCTAGAAACCACTTTCGGACTAGAATTTTGTCCCATCGGACATTCGTCAGAACGCAGACGGCCGAGTTTCCGGATATTGAACTGGCTATACGATCCGCCTTTTCCATTGAAAACAAAAATAATCGATAAAACTTTAGACGGATCGCCAGGAGTTCCGCTCGAAGCGACAAATTCGTCCCATGACACACACTTTGTCGTATCATCACTGCTCTTGGGTAGAACAACCTTGGGCAGATCGAGTATATCTAAAGACATATTGTCGTTCATCACGATATCCATATCCAATTGCGAGGAATACGTCACGCACAATCCACCCCATTCCGTAATATCACCCGCCATCGGAGAAGGATCCACATCAGATGTTTGCCCCACAATATTAAAACCAACACCCGCATAGCCGCTGGAATCAAATTCCGCAACGCCACAAACGCCGCCACAGTGTTCAATCACAGGGTCCATGGCGTCTGCCGAATAATCATTTCCCAGGGCAACCGGCCAAATCAACTTTGTATTTTCCGAGTCTTCCAAAGTCAACCAATAGCCTGCCGTTTCCGTATTGTTATTCATTTTAGTCGCAATCCGAATGTCGCCGGACGTTCCATCCCATAAATCAGCACATTTATTTATGACAATAGACGAACTGGAAACCGATGAACTCGAAATTGATAAGCTCGAAACGGACGAACTCGAAACAGACGAACTGGATTTAGGCTTTTTCGGTTCCCCATTCTGTTGCGACTGAACATTTTTATACGAGCCGAGACCCTTGATGTTGAACGAACCTTTCTGTTTCGACTTGCCCAAGAATTCAAAAAGCAACGCGCCAAGTTTTTTCGCGGCTTCTTCACCAGAAACATTATTCAAACGAGCTTGTTTAAAGTCTTCCCATTTGGCACAACGTGTAGCAACCTTTATTTCTTTGGGGAATTCCACAAACGGCATATCACCATCGACAGAAGCAGCATCCTTACCGGAGCTGAAGGTCAAATGCATGTCGAGATCGGACTCATAAGTCACGCACAAGCCCTTCCAAGAGGAAGCATCCACCGTTGAATTGTCCTTGCCAAGAGAGAATCCGATGCCGGCACTCAGCTGAGGTTTCGAGGATTCCATAAATTCAACAGTTCCGCAAAGACCACCACAAGCATCGATAACGTCTTTCATCGTACTGTCAGACTTTCCTTCGCCAATCGATACAGGGAATGTTATGGTCGCCGCGGACTCTTCATCAGAATCGTCCAAGCCGAACCAGTAGCCCGTGTTCTTGCTATTCGTCACGCCACTATCGAAAGACCACAAGTCATAACTAGCAGGTTCCTTTACTGCAAATGCAATTCCCGGATTTTCCTCTTCGGTGACTCCTGCTGTATTTTCCGAACATGCGATAATACAGAGCAACAAAGTACACGACGTAACACTAAGAATTTTCTTTATCATTAACCTCATCCTCTCTCCACGTCAATGGAAACAATTGAAAATTCAACCGGTAAACCCGTTCGGTGCCGTGGCTATTCAAGGCAATCTGCGTAATCTTCTTTCGGCAATCGTTCAGTTCCTGCACAATTCGTCCATAATCTTCGGCAGAGATACCCATGGTAAGGCCCGTAAAGTTTCTCTCCGACGGAGCATAACGGTCTATGGCCTCTTCAGCGAAAGAAGCCATTTCTCGGTGCATGGAACGCAGCACCACCGGCATAATGTCAGAAGCGCCCTTCAGGTGTTTGTCCGTCTGTTCGTACATGCTGCCCTTTCTCTTCAACAGTCCTGACCGGACCATAAAATCAAGAGATTCGCGCACGTCACCTGCCGAGACTTCATTGCAACAACGTTTTGCGATTTCACCTGGAGTCGCCCCCGGCATCACGGGAGCAAGTTCTCTCACAACGGGATGAACCCAGGATTCGAAATACTTGAAAGCCTCCCCGTCAAGGACCTTTATCTTGTTGTTATGCGCCAGTTCCAGCATGGACTCATATGCATTTTTGCGTTCCTGGTCATTCTTGGCATGGCAATAAGTCACCATCGCCTTGAAGTATTCCAGTTCAAAGCCCGCCAAATGCATCGCCGAGCCAACCTTATCGGCACCTAGGGGCGAAAGGCGTGTCTTGCCCTCGCAAACCAACTTAAGATATGTCGGAGACGTAAAGCCTGAAGCCCGCGTAAATTCACGCCACGAAAACGACGAAACTCTCTTCCGTTCGTTATAGTAGTCCTGCATATAAACGCGATAATCCTGATATTCCGTAACCGGCTTCATAATTCTAAATATATAATTGTTTCTTTTATGTAAAAATTCTTTATGATACTTCTATAGTTTTTTTTGTAAAAATAGTTAATTTTTAATATTTCCTTAAAAAATCCCCCTTTTCATGATACTTCCATTACAAGAAACAAGGCACGGAAGAAATTTGTTTCGACCGTACCTTGTCGAACAGGCGGAGAACAACGCCCATTCATTCCTCCTAACTAGTTTTCGGACACAAAATTCTCCTGGACCGAACATTCCGGATCGGAAAGCTGCTGATAACGACCTAAACCCACTATATTGAACCGGCTCTGCGCACCGGCTTCGCCGTAAGTGACGAACAGGAGCGACGCGAAACTGGTCGGATCGCCGGCATATCCCGTCGTCGAAACAAACCGATCCCATTCGACACACTTTGTCGTAAGATCGACGCTGCGCGGCAAAGTGGCCTTCGGCATATAGGGAACTCGATTCGGATAAATGGCCTGCGCATTGCTCATCACGACATCCATTTCCGATTCCGAGGCGTAAGTCACGCACAAGCCGCCCCACGCCGAGGCGTCGCCCGTCGCTAAAGAACTCGTATATGGGAACGCCTCCCCGACAATGTTGAACCCGACACCCGCAAAACCGCCGCTTTCGAAATCCAGCTCCGCACAGATTCCGGCACAAAATTCGTGAATTGCATCCAGAGCATCATCGGAATACACATTGCCCTTTCGCACAGGCCAGACAACGCGTGATTGTTCCGAATCGTCCGTATCTTCGATACTGAACCAATAACCATACGTTTCCGTATCATTGCCCAAACCTGTTTCGACTTGCACCGAGCCTTCGGGGCCATACCACAAGTTATCGACAGAGCGGAACGAACAAACGTCATTGATCATGAAGTTGCCGTGCATTGCGGAAGCGCCGCTCGATTCAATACGGCTGGAGCCCGAAAGTGCCTTGGAACTGGAACTTGCAAGAATGGCCGCCTTATAGGACTCGATGTCCATGAGATAATTATCCGGCTCCGAGCATTCCGGATTGGAAAGCTGCCGATATCGGCCGACACCCTTAACGTTAATCCCGCTGCGCACGCCACGCTCGCCACGGGAACCGATTAAAAGCGTCGAAATACGTTTCGGATTTCCGCGATAGCCCTTCTGGTCAACAAATTCGCTCCATCGTGCACACTTTGTCGTGACATCGAGGCTGCGCGGGAACGTAACCTTGGCAAAATCGGACACATGGTAAAAATCATACAAGCTACGATTTTCGCCCATGACAACATCGACATCCGATTCCGAAGCGTACGTCACGCACACGCCGCCCCAGCTCGTTGCATCGCCAAACGCGAATTCGGAATTCGTCGAACTTTTTTCACCAACAATGCTGAAGCCGACACCGACGAAATCGCTTTTTTCAAAATCCAGAACAGCGCAAATGCCGCCGCAATGTTCAACAACAGGATCCACGGCACCATCCGCATATTCGTTCCCTAGCGGCACAGGCCAATGAATCACCGAATTCGTCCAACGGTAATCATCATCAATGAGTCCAAACCAATAGCCAAAAGTCTCCGTATCGTTACCCAAACCTGTCTGGACCTGAATTTCGCCCGAAGGGCCATACCAAAGATTATCGACCAATTCAAACGCACACGCATCGACTGCACTGGACGAACTGGAAAAAATGCCCGGAGAAATTACGGATGAGGAATTCTCCTCCCCCAACACAACACTACCCTCATCCGTAATCTCCGAGATGTGAAACACATCCGAACAAGCGACAAGCCCGAACAACATGGTTCCCGTTGCCAAACCAAGGCTCTTGTGAAACATTCTACTATTCCTCCTCCCACACAACGGGAACTTTTATTATTTGCCATCCTCATCGGATCTTGCATAGACAAATATACTTCATTTTTTTTGAAAAGCAATAGTTCATGATACTTTTTATTCATTTTTTATAAAAAATTTCAAATTTACACGCACTTTTCTAAAAAACATGTTTTCATGATACATTTAATACACGTATATAGAACACAGAATTTAAAGAAGGTGTCAGACGTTTTTTAGGAATTTGCGGCGAGAAATTAAGAGGGGAACGCATCCTGACTCCCGTCGTTCTCGAGGGAGCGCACGCGACCTGCCTACCGACAGGCAGACCGACAGAAACCAGAGTTGTCGGAGTTCGGATTCGTGGATTATTAGGAATGCGGAGTCCGGAATTATATAGAAATACAATTCCGAATTTCGCTAGGCACTACCAGCTCATTAAACATTCCAGTCACAGAAGTTCTTGAGCATGGCAAGTCCGACTTCGCCACTCTTTTCCTGATGGAACTGGCTTGCAATTAAGTTGTCCTTACCGATGAGTCCGGTAAAGGTCTGCGTGCCGTAGGTCGTTTCGGCAAACGAATATTCGGCAGGCACTTGCGGGTAGTAGGAATGCACGTAGTAAAAGTCGCAGCCGCTGCGAATGCCCTTCATAATCGGGTGTTCACGAACAAAGTTTACCTGGTTCCAGCCCATGTGAGGAATCTTGAGGCCCGGTTCATCCTTGAAACGCACGGCGCGTCCAGGAATAAGCCCGAGCGTCTTGACGCCGCCGTCTTCTTCGCTTTCTTCGAGAATAATCTGGCAACCGATGCAGATGCCGAGCACCGGGTTCCCGGCCTTGACCACAGCCTTGATGGCCTCGCCGATACCGGTCTTTGTCAAGGTTTCCATGGCAGAAGCCGCTGCGCCCACTCCCGGGAAAATCAAACGCGTAGCCTTTGCGATTTCATCAGGATCGCGACTCACCTTGGCATCAGCACCAATGTACTTGAGCGCATTCATCACCGAAGTCAAGTTGCCCGCATTGTAATCCACAACAGTAATAGCCATAGGAACCTCTTTAATTTTACACGTGCAAAGATAGAAAAAGAACCGCCGAAGCGGTTCCCTTAAATAATTTGGATTTGGTTCTACTAGATTAGAACCAGCGCCAAGTCATACCGACGAGGACCGTCGTCTTGTGCTGGGAATCTTCATCCAAGTCCTTGTCATAGGCGATGTCGTAGCCGACCTGGAGTTCAAACAGCGGGGAGAACGTAATCGCAAGGAGGTTTTCCCACTTGCCGTCAATTTCATCGACTCCCTTGAAGTTGACAAACGCCCACAGACGGCTCTTGAAGCTCACCAAGTCAGAGAACGCATACTTGAATTCGGTAATGCTTTCGAGACCCGGTTCGTCCTTGAACTTTTCAAACTTGTCCGTATCCGGATCGTCGGCAAAGCCGTAACCATGCGAAATCGTCATGCGGTTTGCAAAACCGAGACGCGTGGAGAAATTGTCGTTCGGGAAATAACCGATACCAGCCATCTGCGTGACATAGGCCGGATCCATAAAGCAGGAGATGTCATCCTTGATTTCGTTTCCGTCGGCATCTTCGCTATAAGCGTAGCCCTTTGCAAACTGGGTTTCAAAGCGGGCGCCGATATACGGCTTGAACAATTCAAAAGCGTGGAAATCAAGCATTGTTTCAATGAAAATCTTATCCGAGGACTTGCGCTTGCTAAAGCCGTCCGTCCAAGTGTAGCCAAGGGCAAGATTCACCTTGTTACGCCAGTCTACAACGTTCCAGTGACCCTTGATATCAGCATCGTACGTGAAAAGCCACGTCGAAGAAGACGTACCGCTTTCCTGTTTCCAGTTGTGGAAATCCATACGGGTGAACTTGAAAGCAGCGACCACATCAGCAGTCCAGTTTTCCGGAAGATAGCCTTCGAACATGCCACCTTCGGCAAATGCAGCTGATGCAGAAATGAGAGCCGCGCATCCGATTGCGAATAATGATTTTTTCATAATCCTTCCTTGTTTATGGTCCTTATATCCCATAGACCTCATTGAACTTGTATGTTCGTAAAGATAATAAAAATTTAAAAAAAAATCTTAATGTAAATTACTATTATTACAAACATGTTACTTAGGCCCTTTTTTTTAGTAATATTCATGTTTTTTTGCATAGGAAACGCCTTCGCCAAGGGAACCGATTCCCCCTGGCAGTTCGAGGTAGGTGTTTCGGCAGGCAAACCCACGCCCATCATGATAAATGCGGGGGTCAGCAAAGACAACATACTCTTCAGAGTCGAAGGTGGCGGATGGCATCTGGGCTCCAACGAATTTTGGGTTGGCTACCGCGGAAACCTCGCATGGGAGTTCTTTCATGAACTGCCATTTTCGCTCGATTTGGGAATCAGCGGCGGATACGCTTTTGCCAAGGCTCCAAACGAAATTCACAGAGCGCTCAATAGAGCCGGAAAAAGACGTTACGTCCGGTCTTATAATTACAAGGAAACGCTCGACATTTCCATAGATGTCCGGCCGAACATCTACGGATTTTTCACGCAACTCGCCATCCCGCTCCACTACTTCAAGAAACACAACGAACCGACAGTGCTCTGGCGAGTCGGGTACGCATATAGATTTTAGTTAGACGACAAATGCGTAGGGCGAGTATGCCCCAAGGCGAATGTTGCAGGGCCGCTAGCGGACCTATAAGTGAGCCGTTTTGCAAGAATCGGGGGGATTTTTGGGCATTCGTGCTACCAAATCGGCGTTTAGACCGCATTTGGTAGCATATTTTTTAATTTATTCGTTAAAATTTTCACCATCGCATCATTTTTATGCTACCAAATCACCCATTTTATCGCATTTGGTAACACATTTACGAATCCATGAAGCAAAAAACCGTTCATTTTAATTAATTTATTTGAAATTTATGTTACCAAATTGCCTTTTTTCCCGAATTTGGTAGCATTTTTTTCAAATTTTAGGGCATTTTTTTCACGTTATACTCTTTTTTCACAAAAAAAATCCCGACTCCGGAGAGTCGGGATTTTTCAATGCTTTTAGAAGTACAAATTACTTCTTGAGGCTCGGAACGCCACCGAAGTCGACGTTCGTCTTCTTGCCGAGCAAGAGAGCGCGAGTCTTGAGCGGGAGGCCGTAGCAGCGGATGAAGCCAGTAGCGTCCTTCTGGTCGTAC
>Ga0310696_10001562_pt1 | contig 32836 bp, 27 predicted proteins | sample AusTroGonzalo_MG_4_FD_203885 | JGI IMG/M metagenome (GOLD analysis project Ga0310696, IMG submission 203885) | Bovine rumen microbial communities from tropical cattle in Woodstock, Queensland, Australia - Gonzalo_02 (v2) (version 2) | ecosystem: Host-associated > Mammals > Digestive system >... | reverse complement strand
CTGAGCCAGAATCAAACTCTCAGAAAAAAATGTTACGAGTATTTTTGTGTCCGCTCCTCACAAGCGTCTTGCTGTTTTCTCGACAACCGGATTTCAAGGATCTGCCCGCCCTTTCGGCGGACGAGTGCGTAGTATATCAAAAAACCCACCGCCAGCGCAAGGGGGTATTTTAAAAAAATTTTTAGCGTCATTTTGCCGCCGCCCTCGTCTCGCGCACGCATTTGGCGACCACGCCGCGGCGCCGCTCCACCGCCTTGCGGGCACGCTCGCCAAGTGCCAGCGCGTCGTCCGGCGCCGCGCCGCCCCTGAACATGGCGACGAGACGAGCCTTCAGCTCCGCCGCGTCCTTTACCTGCACTATCGCGTCCGCCGCGAGAAGATCGCTCATCACAGGACGGAAGTTCTCGGTGTAGGGCCCCACGAACGTCGGCTTTCCGCAGAGGCATGGCTCTATCATGTTCTGCGAGCCGTGCGCGCAGAGCGACTTTCCGACGAACACTGCGTCCGCGATTCCGTAAAGACCCATCAGCTCGCCTGTCGTGTCCGCCAAAAACACAGCAGCCCGTTCCCCGTTCCCCGTTCCCCGTTCCCCTCTCGAACGCCTGATGCAGCGGAAGCCCGCCGCCGCGATGTTGGCCTCAACGGCGTCCGCCTTCTCGAAATGACGCGGCGCGATGACAAGCAGCACGTCGCCGTTTGAGGAAAGTATCTCCTTGTATATGTCGAGCAGCACTTCGTCCTCTCCAGGCCAAGTCGAACCGCCTAGCAGGATCTTCTTTGAAGGCGAAGCGGAGCTCCCGCCGAATATCCACTCCTTCAGCTCCTTCTCCTTCGCCTCGTTCCGAACCGCCGCGTCAAACTTGAACGACCCCGTCACGGATATGTTGTCCCCGCCTGGCGCGGCGGACGCGTCGCGTCCGTATGTCGCGCGGATTCTGGAGGCGTCAAGGTCGGACTGCGCGAATATCCGCGTGAAGCACTTGAACACGTCGCCAAAGAACATCCGTGCGGCCTTGTAGCGCGGGGCGGAGCGGTCTGACACGCGGGCGTTCACAAGAAAGAGCGGAATGCGCATCTTGGCGGCGCGGCGGATGAAGTTCGGCCATATCTCCGACTCCGTCAGCACTATCGCGCGCGGACGCACCGTCTGGAGCGCGGCCTTCACGAACGTCGGGAAGTCGAGCGGATTGTAGATCAGCACGTCGCGCTCCGTCACTTCCTTCTCTGCAGTCCGCCAGCCGGTCGATGAGGTCGTCGAAAAACAGAACCTGACGCCTGGCTCCGCATCCCGCCACTCCTTCATGAGACGCCCCGCGACCTGCACCTCCCCAACGGAGACGGCGTGGATCCACACGAAGCCGCCAGACTCTCGGGCGGAGAGGAACGCCTTCCTCGCCGCCTCGGGATATAGCGCGATGCGATCGCCCATTCTGGCGGCATAGCCGCCGCGCCGCAGCATCCGAACGAGGAACCCGGGCAGCAGAAATGGATATACGAAGAGAAAGAGGATGTTATAGAGCGCCCACTTCATCCGTCAGGCCTTGAGCGTGCCGAACGGCGAAAGCGTCGTGCCGGGCTCGACGTCCTTGAGGACTGGCGTGCCGCACGCGACAGTCGCGCCGTCGCCGACCTTCATTCCCGGCGCAGTGCAGCTGTTCGTGCCCATGAACACGTCGGAGCCGATCATGGTATGACCGGAAAGCGAGACGCCAGGCGCGATGTTGGCGAAGTCGCCGACTGTCGAATCGTGGCCGACGCCGGCGCGTGCGTTTATGATCACGAACTTGCCGATCTCCGTGCCGACCGAGACCACGGCCTCGACTGCGATGTACGTGCCGTGCTTGAACTCCGTCGTCGGCGAAACTTGCGCCGTCGGGTCTATGAGCGCCGGGAAGTCGTGTCCGCGCAGCTGCGCGTATATCTTGCGGCGTATCGCGTTGTCGCCGATCGCGATGAAGACAGACGCTCCGGGATTGTCCGCCGACGCCTTCGCTATTGAGCCGAGCATCGGATAGCCTTCGAAGTTCCCCGTCGCCTTCGCCGGATCGTCGTCCGCAAAGCCGATCACGTTCCAGAGCGGCTGCTGCGCAGCCTTGTTTATGCGCTCGACAGTCCAGACCGCTTCGCGTCCAAACCCGCCTGCACCGACTATGAACAGATCTCTCATCTTGTGACCTCCTCCTTGGTTGAAAGACAATTATATCAAAAAATCCGAAACAATGCCGCAAAGTCGGCAAACATCTAGCGAGGTTTTGGCGGAAAGCCGAGGCGGGCGCGGTATTTTGCGACGGTGCGGCGAGCCATCGGATAGCCCGCCTTGCCCATCATCTCGGATACCTCGCGATCTGAAAGGCGCTTCTTCTCAGCCGCGGCATTGGAAAGAATCTCGTTGAGCTTCTCAACGGGTGCCTGATCCACGAGGACGAAAAACCTGCGCAGCGGAACAGTGCCGCGCGGCGTCCTTACATATTTCCCAGACGCGGCGCGAGAGACGGTGGATACGTCGCAATGCGCCTTTTCGGCGATCTCGCTCATCGTCTGGCGCTTAAGCCCCGCAATGCCCTTCTTCAAAAAGCCGAGCTGCCCGCCGACGGCAAGCTCTGCAATCTTCTCCATGGTCTCCATCCGGCGGATCAGCGCCTCGCGAAACTCCCTCGCCCTCTTCACGCGCTCTGCGGCGAACAAGCGCGTCTCCTCGTCGAGCGACGAGTCCTTCGCCATCGCAACGTATTTCGGCGACACCCTCAGTTCCGGTATGTCACGCTGATCGACCGTCACCTCGCCGTCCTCGTCAACCGTCACGTCAGGCGTCACGTACTCGATCCGCCGGCTCTCGTACTGCCGTCCGGGGAATCCGTCCATCTTCCTGAGCCATGCGACAGTGGAAGGCGAGACCTTGCCTGAAGAGAGATTAGCAAGATCCCTTGCAAACGCCTCCCGCTCGCGTTCCGGCACGATCCCAGCCTGCGCGAGAAAGCACTCGGCAAGATCCCGCGCGCCGCAGCCCTTCGGGTCAATCGCCATCACACGCCGCCGCGCCGCGTCGAGCTCCTGCTCCGTCGCGCCAGTCGCCATCATCATGCTCGGCATCTCGCCTTTGAAGCGTCCGTCGGAGTCTAGTTCCGCGACTATCGCACGGCACAGATCAAGGTCCCGTCCCGAGACGCCGGACATGCGAAGCTCGCCCATCAAGTGCTCGTCAAGAGTCTCCGAACGGTCGTCTGCAAGGCTCTCCACGAAATCCTGGTGCGAACTGTCGCCGACAGGCGCAAACGACAATCGGATCGGCCCGGGGCTGGCCTGCTCTATCGCAGGATTGGAGGAAATTTCCTTTGCGACAGCCTCGCGAAGCTCGCCTATCGGCAAGGCCAGAAGCGACATTTCAAGAAGCATCGCCGGCGCGGCGATCTGCTTCTGCGCCTGCCTAGTCTGCATGGCGAAAGTCTGCACTTTTAGCCTCCCTCCCCGTGTGCGCCGCCAAGAAGTTCGATAAGCCGCGCCTCGTCTATGACCTCCGTGCCAAGCTTGCGCGCCTTCTCAGTCTTCGTCGCTCCGACATTCGCGCCGGCGATGAGATAGCGCGTCTTCGACGTGACCGCGCTCTGCACGATGCCTCCCGCACGCTCGATCATCTCCGCGTATTCGCCACGTGGACGCGAGAGCGTGCCCGTAAGAACGCATCCGGCCCCGGCAAGAGGCCCTGTCGCGTTCGCCGGCGCAGACCTCTCCGCCACGGGATCGATGCCAAGCTCCGCCATCCGCGCAAGGAAGCGGCGCCCGTAGTCCGAATCGAAAAAACCGAGAACCGCCTTCGCAGCCTCGACCTTGATCTTGAGTATCTTCCGCTCCTTGCCCTTTAGCGCATCGTTTGCGATGACGTTCTTCAAGACTGGCGAATCGGGGAGCTCCGAGAATTTCGCATGTTCCGCCGCGATGTCCTTCGCGACCGTCGCCCCCACGTTGGGAATGCCGATCGCAAACAGCCACCTGTGGAGCGGCAGGGCTTTCGCCGCCTGCACGGCATTCAACATGTTGATGCCGTTCTTGCCAAACTTCCTTACGGGCTTCAACGCCTCGAAAAGAGAAGGCTCAGCGGACACACAGTCGTCATCGACGAGATCTAGATTCACGACCTCGTCCTCGGTCAGCGCGAAAAGATCCAGCACATCCTTCACGAGACCCTTTGAAACAAGTGCGTCCGCGACCTTGCCGCCGAGGGCCCGAATGTCGAGCGCATTGCGTCCCGCAAGATGCTCCAGCCTTCTGCTCAGCTTGGCCGGACACGCCGGGTTCACGCAGCGCACCGCTACTTCGCCTTCTTCCCTCGCGACCTCCCCGCCGCATTCGGGGCATGTCGTCGGCATGGCGAACGGCTTCTCCTCGCCCGTGCGCTTGTCAACGATCACCGAATCAACTGCCGGGATTACATCCCCCGCCTTTACAAGCCAGACATGATCGCCGATGCGGATATCCTGCCGCGCAATCTGGTCGGCGTTGTGCAGCGTCGCCCTGGATATCGTCGAGCCGGCAAGTTCGGTAGGTTTCAGTTCGGCGACGGGCGTCAGAATTCCCGTGCGCCCGACCTGCACCGTTATCGCCTCGACGACGGTTTCCGCACGTTCAGGCGCATATTTGTACGCACGCGCCCAGCGCGGGCCGTGCGCGGTCGCGCCTAGCACCTCGTAGAGCCCGCGCTCCTCCACTTTCACCACCGCTCCGTCGATCTCGAACCTGAAGGTGTGGCGACGCTCCTGCAGCTCGTCTATTGCCGCGAACACTTCTTCGATTGTGTTCGCCTGGCGCGACCACGGCGAAACGGGGAAGCCCCATTTCGCAAACGCCGCGATCATGCCTGAATGCGTCCCAAAGGCATCGCATCCGGCGCCGCCGGCGTTGTATATCACGACATCTAGAGGACGCTCTGCGGTCACGTTTGGATCAAGCTGCTTCAGGGAGCCTGCGCATGCATTCCGCGGATTCGCGAACTCCTCCAGCCCTGCGGCCGCCTGCCTTGCATTAAGTTCCACAAAGCCTTCGCGCGTCATATACGCCTCGCCGCGCACCTCCAGTTCGTCAGGTGCGTCCGGCGGCAGCGTTTTCGGAATCGTGCGGATAGTCATGGCGTTCGCCGTTATATCGTCCCCTACCGTTCCATTTCCGCGAGTGGCGGCTCTGACAAGCACCCTGTTCCTGTACCGGAGCGAAAGCGACACGCCATCGACCTTCGGCTCGATCCGGTAGGTAAAGCCCGAGACGTTCTTTCTCAAAAACGCATCGAACTCCGCCAATTCGCTCTTCGCATGCGTCTTGTCAAGCGACTGCATCGGCGGATTGTGCGTGACTTTCGCAAACCCTTCAGTCGTCCCGCCGGCGACCTTGCGCACGGGAGAGTCTTCCGAGGCGAATTCCGGGTTTTCGCTTTCAAGCCGAAGAAGCTCGGCCTCCCACAAGTCATAGTCGCGGTCTCCGACTGTCGGCTGGTGAAGGTCGTAATAGGCGTGGTTAGCCCTCTCGATCAAAAACCGTAGTTCATCGATGCGTTTTTTTATCGCGCCTTTGTCCATTTGTCCACCTTGGTGACATATTATAGCAAATTTTCCATTGTGATTGATTGTGATTGATTCTTTTTGATATAATCTAGCCTATAACTTCATGCGGTATAGCAATGTGGTAAACAATCAGGAGACAAAAACAATGAAAGTAACCAAGTTGTTCAAGTTGGCTGCACTGGGCGCGGCTGTCGCCGTTGCCGGATGCGTCGGGTTCTTCGGCGGAAACGCCGGCGACGAGACCTGCGGACTCAAGGTCGATCACCTCGTCAATCCAGCGAACGTGTCCGCGTCGCCTACGTTCTCGTGGAAGATGAAGAGCGACAGGCCTGGCGCCGCGCAGAAGAGCTACAAAATAAAAGTGTGCGAAGGCGCGCCCTGCGGCAAGGTCGTGTGGGAGACGCCTGCGGTATCAAGCGGAGATTCCATCGGCGTAAAATACGGCGGTGCGCCGCTCAAGAGCGCGACGCGCTACTTCTGGTCCGTGTCCGTCGAGACGGAAGAAGGCAAGTGGCTTAGCCCTGCGAAAGGAATATTTGAAACGGGCCTTGTCGCGGCGGACGACTGGAACGGCTCGCAATGGATATCTGCCGTCGATTCAAAAGTCAGCGCGTATCCTGGCGGGCATGATTCAAGGGGCGCCAAGCAGGAGGCCGAGGACGGCACGTCCTGCTTCGTGAAGAGCATCGCGAACGGCAAGAAGGTCAAGGAGGCTTTCTGGACCGTCGCGGGCCTCGGCGTATTCGAGGCGTATGTCAACGGCGAACCGGTGTCCCGCTTCTGCAAATGCTCCGGCAAGAAGTGCCGCGACTTCCTCAAGCCGGGCTTCACCCACTACGGCAAGACCAAGCACGCGTTCACCTACGACGTCACGCACCTCATGAAGACCGGCGCGGACGACGCGAACACGTTCGCCGCCCAGGTGTCCGCCGGATGGTGGCGCGACAAGATCGTCAACTTCGCCGGCAAGAAGAGCGCGTTCCGCGCACAGCTCGTCATCCGCTACGAAGACGACACCGAAGTCCGCTTCGGCACCGACACTTCGTGGCTTTCGGCAATTGCAGGTCCCGTTGTCCGCGCAGCCATCTTCGACGGCGAGGACTACGACGCACGCATCAAGAACGGCTGGATGACCGAAGCGTCGCCGGCGGGGTTCAAGGCGTCCGAAATCAACAACGAGTACAAGGGCGGCATCTTCCCGATGGAAGGCGCGCCCATCGCCCTTCGCTGCGACCTGGCCATCGCACCGGCCGAAATGTATGTCTGGAACGGAGTCGAAGGCGCGAAGGATGGCGAATTCGGCACCGTCAAGAAGGTGCGCGCGTACAAGGACGGCGACGACGTCGAGATAGACGTCGGCGAGACTCTGATCGTGGATTTCGCTCAGAACGCAGCCGCCGTTCCGTCGTTTGAGTTCTCCGCCGACGCGGGAACGACCCTCACGATGCATCCCGCCGAGATGCTGAATGACGGCAACGGCGCGAAGAAGCGCGGATGCGACGGCCCGGAGGGGTCGATCTACACAACAAACTACCGCAAGGCCAAGACAACTCTCAACTACACGTTCGCTGGCGAAGGCACGGAAAAGTACCATCCAGAGTTCACCTTCTTCGGCTATCGCTATGCTTCCATCACCTCGACCGGCAAGGTCAAGATCTCAAAGATCCGCTCAATACCAGTAACCTCCATCCTGAGAACGACGGAGACTGGCAGCCTTACGACGGGCGTCGCCGACGTGAACAGGCTTGTCGCCAACGTCAAGTGGGGGCAGTATTCCAACTACCTCTCCGTGCCGACGGACTGTCCGCAGCGCAACGAGCGCCTTGGCTGGACCGCCGACACGCAGGTCTTCGCGCAGGCGGGCTCGTTCAACGCCGACACGTACGGATTCTTCCTCAAGTGGATGCGCGACATGCGCGACACGCAGCACGACGACGGCTCCTACACCGGCGTCGCCCCGATCGCGCAGTACGGCGACAACGGCCACCAGCTCGGCTGGGCGGATGCCGGCATCATCGTGCCATACGTCATGTGGAATCAGTTCGGCGACACGCGCATCATAGACGAGAACTGGGAATCGATGAAGCGCTACGTCGCCCTCGTCGAGAAGATGAAATACGAATCCAAGGAGGCGACAAGCCACCAGTGGGCTGACTGGCTCAGCTACGAAAAGCTTGAATCGTGCGGCGGCGGTGCGTACGAAAAGGGACCTGACGGCAAGAGGCGCGTCAAGGCCGACGCCCTAAAGTACTGGCAGTACCTCGGCTTCTGCTACTGGCTCTGGGATGCCCGCATGATGGCAGACATGGCCATCGCCACTGGGCGCGGCGCGGATGCAAAGGCCTATCTTGAGATGGCCGGAAAGGTCCTTGTCGAGCTTCGCAAGCGCTATGTTGCGGACGACGGGCTTCTCATTCCCCTCTTCCGCGACATGCAGACGCCCGCGCTCTTCGCGTTGAAGTTGGGCGTCCTCGAGAAGGCCGATGCGATAGCCGCTACAAAGGCCGCGCTTCTCAAGAACATCAAGGACCACGGCGACTGCCTACAGACGGGCTTCCTCGGCACGTCCATACTCATGGACACGATGACATACGACGTCGGCGCGCCGGATGTCGCCTACACCTTGCTTCTCCAGCACAAGAACCCCTCCTGGCTCTATTCCGTAGATCAAGGGGCGACGACCATCTGGGAGCGCTGGAACTCCTACACGAAGGCCGATGGCTTCGGGCCATCCGGCATGAACTCGTTCAACCACTACGCATACGGCGCAGTCCTCTCGTGGATGTACGGCACGATGGCCGGAATCCGCGCCGGCGAGGGCGGCGGCTTCAAGCACTTCACGCTCGCCCCCATCCCCGACCGCAGAGTGGGCAATGTTGACGCGTCGTTCGATTCGCCGTACGGCACGATACGCTCCGCATGGTCCTACGGCAAGGACGGCATGCTGACATGGTCGTTCACAATCCCGGCAAACACCGTCGCAACCGTGCGCACGCCGTGGGGCACGGTCGAGACCCTCGCCGCCGGAAGCTACGTTCGCACAGGCAAGTAGCCCGCTAAAGAAGAACGTTCAGCATTTCGCAGACAAGGCGTCCAGACTTCAGCAGCGACTGTCTGGACACCTTGTCGCACGTATCTTCAGGCGTATGCCACCATGCGTTCCCAGGTCCGTAGGAAAAATCAATCAGGTCAATCGCCTTCATCCCCGCATCGAGGAATGGGACGTGGTCGTCCTTGACTATGTCGCCGACCTGTCTCACTAGATCCGGTTCGCCAATGCGGCGGGCGGCGTAAAGCGCGATCTTCGACAGGGCCGGAGAGCCGTTGGCAGGCACCGATATCGCAAGATCCCTGTCGCCGATCATGTCGAGGCACAGGACGGCCTGCACCGTGCGGCCTTTCTGCATCAGGTATTCGACGACCCGCTTTGAACCCTGCAGCCCATCGTTCGGGGAGTAGTAGTCCATGCATTCCTCGCCATCCGTCCACGCCAGCATGACGTTCCCACGAGGCGTAGTCCATCCGCACAGGGCGTTCGCAAGCGCGATCAGCAGACCTGTCGTCGACGCACCGTCGTTGGCGCCGGGGCATTCCGTGCCTGGCTTCGTGTCGTAATGGGAAACTATGACGACCCAGTTCTCAGTCGGGTCGGTAGAGAACTCCGAATAAAGGTTTACGAAAGGACGCATGCCCCTCGGGGTGTTTGCCATGAATGCATCGCGCTTCACGTCTGCCCCCGTCATGCTCGCATGGTCCAGTATCCAGTTTGCCGCGATCTTGCCCGGAACGGTCCCCGCATCGCGCGGAGTGCACTTTGCGACAAACTCAATCGCCGAACGGTGCGCCAGCGCGGCATCGTTCGGCGTGAATGCTAGAGCGGCGGATATGAGCAGCGAAAGCATCAATCGACCTTAACGCCAAGCATGGCGATGATGCGATCAAGATCGTCGTTGGACAGGAAGTCGATTTCGACGACACCCTTCGTATGGCGCCCGCTTTCGTGTGTTACGCCAGGAGTGACCCTGACGGCGCATCCAAGCTGCCGCTTCATCTGGTCGACGAGGCTGCGCACGTACGCAGGCGGAAGATCCGGCGTTCCGCGCGGACGTTCCTCGACAGGCGCATGCAACTTTGCGACGCGCTTTTCAAGAGCGCGCACGGTAAGCTGGTCGTTGACGCACTCGCGTGCGAGCAGCACCCTGTCCTTCTCGCCATCAACCGAAAGAAGCACCTTCGCGTGGCCAGCCGAAAGAAGCGAAGACTGCACAAGCGCCTTAACCTCGTCTGGCAGCTCGAGAAGCCGCGTTGCGTTCGCGATGGTCGCGCGCCCCTTGCCAAGCTTCTCGGCGACTTCCGCCTGCGTGAGGTTGAACGTATCCTGAAGCGTCTTGTACGACTGCGCCTCTTCGATGGGGTTCAAGTCCTCTCGCGTGAGGTTCTCCGTCATCGTCATGACCGCGGCCGTCTGGTCGTCGGCCTCTCGCACGACTACCTGGATCTTCTTCCAACCAGCGTACTGCGCGGCACGAAGCCTGCGCTCGCCGGCTATAAGCTCCCACTTGCCCTTGGCGTTCTTGCGCACTGCAGGCGGCTGCACGAGCCCGTTGTTCCTGAGCGATTCGGCAAGTTCCCTAAGCTCTTCTTCGGCGAAATCGCGGCGCGGCTGGTATGGCGAGCGCTCGATGTCCATTATCGGCAGCTCGAGAACCTGTCCGGACTGTACGGGCAATGACGCCATCGCGCCGCCAACCGGATCCGTCGAGACACGGCCCGATGGAATCAGCGACGAAAAGCCGCGCCCAAGACCGTGTTTCTTCTTCTCAACGGAATCGGGGGCTCGTTGAGCCCCCGTAGCCTTCTTCAAAAACGGATTCTGCTTGGCCATCAGAAGTAGCCGTTCACAATCGGCAGGACCTTGATCTTGTTGTCCATGATTATGTTGGCAAGACCAATCTGGAAGCCCCACGGACATTCACGAGCGAAATTGACAAGGCCGATCTGGCAGCCATGCAGCTCGTCAGTATAGTTGAACACGCCCGCGATCTGGCAACCGTACGCCGTCTTGGCCATGTTCACGCCGCCGACGACGTTGCAGCCGCACGACTCGGTCTCTGTCAGGTTGAAGATGAGCGAAGCGTCGAAACCGGTGATCTTCTTCTGCATCGTGCCGACAAGCTCGATGTCGATGCCGTAGATTTCATTGTGGTAGCCGAAGCCGCCGACATCCATGCCGTAAAGGGCTCCTGCCGAGATGTTGGCGCCAAGCGTTCCGCGGATCGCGTAGATGTCGCGGGAGGCGTAGTTGAACACGCCGGAAAGCACAAGGCCGCGAGTGTCGCCGCGAACGGTCGTCGCAAGCGCAATGTCAAGGCCGTACATGTGCCAGACGTCATTGTAGAAAAGACCAAGATCAATGCCAAACACGTCCCAGTTACCAATGCCCCACGGCAGCTGGACGGGCGACGCGAGGGAGATGGCAAACGGAGTCCAGCCGATAGGGCCCTCCTCTTCCTCTTCGGCGGCAAACGATGGAACTGCGAGCGCAAGCATTGCGGCCGCGGCGACGATCTTCGTGAACTTGTTCATGTGTTTCTCCATTGGGTAGTAAATATTTATGCGTATTCTACACTTTCGTCTCGAAAGCGTCAAGGGGGGTACAGCCAAAATTTGCAATCAACCCTGCAACGGCGACGCCGATTCCGCCGTAGCCTCCAATCCGCGCCTCGGGCTGCGGCTCGGCATCCTCTCGCGATCCGCCCACTGGGTATGCATCGTTCGCGCCAAAAAACATATAGTACTTGCTGTCCGCAAAATGCACGTCTGGCGCCCACATCGCTCCCTTTGCCCACTTCACTTCATTGGTCGTGAGAGCAAATGGGTGCTTCACCCACGTTTTCATGTCCCCTGAAGAAAAGGCGTCGAAGAAAGTCTGCTCTCCATAACGTGCCGAAGTCGTAGGGAACAACCACATTTTAGATTTCGTTTACTTTGGCAAACGGCCGTTGAAAATGGAAAGCAAACCACCAATAAGGCATGGGGCCCTATTGGTGGTGGCGAGCGGCGCGGTAGTGCGCTCGCTTACTTACAAAGCGTATAGAGAACGCCGGCAACGACGGCGGAACCGATAACGCCAGAGACGTTCGGTCCCATCGCCTGCATAAGAATAAAGTTCGTCGGGTCGTTCTGGAGCGAGACCTTGTTGGAGACTCGCGCAGCCATAGGCACTGCCGAGACACCCGCAGAACCAATGAGCGGGTTCACCTTCTCCTTCGAGAAGATGTTCATGATCTTCGCCATGGTAACACCCGCCGCCGTGCCGACGCAGAACGCGACAAGGCCGAGCGCGAGGATTCCGAGAGTCGTTCCGGAAAGGAACTTCTCGCAGGCGAGCTTCGAGCCAACGGAAAGGCCGAGCATGATGGTCACGATGTTGATGAGCGCGTTGGACATCGTGTCCGCTATGCGCGAAACCGAAGTGCCGACTTCCTTGGCGAGGTTGCCAAGCATGAGAGCGCCGATGAGCGGCACGGCATCCTTCAGAAGGACGGCGCAGAGCAGCAGCACAATCAACGGGAAGCATATCTTCTCGATCTTCTTGACTTCGCGAAGCGGCGGCATCTTGATGAGACGCTCCTCCTTCGTCGTAAGCGCGTTCATGATCGGCGGCTGGATGATCGGCACGAGCGCCATGTAGCTGTACGCCGCGACCGCTATCGCGCCGAGGAGGTCCGGAGCGAGGCGAGACGTGAGCCAAATCGCCGTAGGACCGTCCGCACCGCCAATGATGCCGATCGACGCCGCAGCCATGACGGGGCTGACCCCGCCGAAGAAGTCCGCGCCGAAAAGCGCCGCGAGGCCAAGCGCACCGAAGAGCGCAAAGAAAATGCCAAACTGCGCGGCTCCGCCGAGAAGCGCCATCTTCGGATTCGCGATCAGTGGGCCGAAGTCGGTCATCGCGCCGACACCCATGAAGATGACAATCGGGAAGACGCCCGTATCGATGCCGAACTTGAAGAAGTAGTGGAGGAAGCCGCCGGGCTCGACAATGCCGCCGGACATCACGGGGATGCCCGAAGCGAGGAACGTAATGACGCCGTCATGCATCATCGCAGGCGCCGTCACGCCCGCAAGCGGGCAGTTGGCGAGGAGGCCGCCGAATCCAATCGGAAGAAGCAAAAGCGGCTCAAAGCCCTTGACGATTGCGAGATACATCATCACCAGGCAGAGCGGAATCATTATGAGCTGCCCAATGCCGTATGGCATGCCGAAGAGCGTCTTGACCTCGTGGCCTTTGACGAACGCGCCATTCTCGTCGAAATAGCCGCCGATCCAGTCACCCTTCTTTACGGGATGCTTTTCGGTCGAAAGGGTCTTGACCTGCGCATCGGTCGTCACCCAGAAGCCATTCCTGTTGGCGTACGCCGCCTCAGGGGCAAGAGGCTTAGTGAAATCCGGCGCGGCGGGTCGGTCGCGCTCGGCGAAGTCGCCCGTGATGTAGGCGGGGGCGTCCTTCTTCATGAAGCCTGCAATACCCGTCTCGGCAGGCAGGTTCTTCACCTTGGCGAACATCGCCTTCCACGCAGGCTCTTCGCCACAGGCTTCGCCCGCGAACGCGGCGAAGACGCTACCTGCGACGAAGAGAGCCATCAATAGTTTTTTCATGATTTGACTTCCTTTCTAGGATCCTAGACGGCTAGACTTCTAGAAATCTAGGACTCTAGGAATTCTACCCGATGCTCGCCAACACGTCGCCTGTCGCGACCTTGTCGGTCGCGTTGACGACTACAGTGACCGTGCCGTCGCACGGAGCCGTAACGGGCGTTTCCATCTTCATGACGTCCATGACGAGGATCTCGTCGCCCTTCGCAACCTTGGATCCGCTTTGCGCCGTGACGCGGAGAATCGTTCCCGGAACGGGAGCCTTCACCTCGGTGCCACCGGCGGGGGCGGCAGCCGCGGGAGCGGCCGCCTTGATGCCGGCTTCGCTCTTGAACGCAACCTCCTTGCCGTTCACGACGGCCTTACCGTCGCCGGTGATCTTCACGCCGTAGGCCTTGCCGTTGATCGTGACGGTCACGCCATCCTTCGCGGCGGCTCCGCCGCCTGCAGGCGCGGCATCCGCGAAGCGGCAGCCCATAGGCGCCTTCGACGGATCCTTGAGGAAGAGGATGCCCTTTTCCTTGCACGACGCGGCGATGAAGATGTTCTCGTCGGTAACGGGAAGGCCCGCGTCCTCAAGCATCTTCTTCGCGACCGCGCCGCCCTTCTTCGGGTCGGCGTCGTTCATTTCAAGAACCGTCTTCGTCGTCGGCTCCGAGTACGCCTTGTTGAGGTCGCTCGACGCCATGAACTCGCTCGCCTTCTTCACGATTTCCGGATCCGGCGGAACGGGCGTCTTGCCGAAGTAGCCAAGCACCATCTTCGCATAGCCCGGAGCGAACTTCTTGAACTTGCCGAACATGACGTTCTGAATCGCCTGCTGCGCATAGAACTGCGAGACGGGCGTCACGGACGTTCCGAAGCCGCCCAAGCGCACGCAGTCGTACATCTCGGCGATCATGTCGTCGTACTTGTCCATCATGTTGTTGTCGCGAAGCATCTGCGTGTTCGCCGTGAGCGCGCCGCCCGGCATCGGGCTCCACACGATCTGCGGGTTGACGCTCATCGCCTCCGGCGGGAGGAAGTACTTCTGCATCGCGTTCTTGAAGGAATCCTCGGCCTTCTTGATCTTGTTGATGTCGAAGTCAAAGCCGAAGTCGGGATCGCCGTCAAGGCAGTGCCACATAGTGATGATGTCGGGCTGGCAGGTGCCGCCGGACATCGGCGCCATCGAAAGGTCAAGGCCGTCCGCGCCGCCCCTGAGCGCCGCGAGATAGCACGAAACGCCGTTGCCGGCCGTCTCGTGCGAGTGGAACTGGATGTGGACCTTGTCGCCAAGAAGCTTGCGGGCGAGCTTCATCGTGTTATAGACCGTCGCGGGCGTCGAGGTGCCGGAAGCATCCTTGAAAGCCACGCGGTCAAAGGGAATTCCCGCGTCCATGATCATCTTCAGGCGGTCGCGGTAGAATTCCGGCGTATGCGTGCCCTTGTTGTCGATTCCAGGGGGCAGGCCCATCATCGTCACGACGACTTCGTGGTTGAGGCCCGCGTCGTGGATGCACTGGCCGGACCACTTGAGGTTGTTGACGTCGTTCAGCGCGTCGAAATTGCGGATGGAGCTCATGCCGTGCTTCTTGAACATCTGCGCATGAAGCTTGATCATGTCGCTCGACTGCGACTCAAGGCCGACGACGTTCACGCCACGCGAAAGCGTCTGGAGGTCGGCTTCGGGAGCCGCCTTGCGGAACTTGTCCATCACGTCGAACGCATCTTCCTGGCAGTAGAAGTAGCAGCTCTGGAACCTGGCGCCGCCACCGGCCTCGAACCAGCGAACGCCAGCCGCGTATGCCTCCTCCACGCAGGGGAGGAAGTCCTTGGAGAGAACGCGCGCACCGATGACGGACTGGAAGCCGTCGCGGAACGCTGTGAGCATGAACTTTACGTTTTTCTTTGCCATGATGAATTAGTGTTTTAGTTGTTAAAGTGTTGCGGTTAAATCCCCTTCATCGCGACAGCGATTGCGAGCGCAATGTTTTCGTCGTCTGATGCGACCTTTGCCGCGGGCGCCTTTTTAGGCGTGTCTTTCGGAAATATCGAGTCGAACCGAGCGATGCCCTTCATCGAGACCTTCGTCACGATGATGAGGATCGAGAGAAAGAAATAGACGATGCCCATTCCGGCGATCATCAAAACTGCACCTTGACCTATCATAGTTAGTAGTTAGGGGTTAGGGGTTAGGGGTTAGGGGTTAGGGGTTAGGGGTTAGTAGTTAGTGGGTAGGGGTTAGTTGCTAGTAGCTAGTGGGTAGGGGTTGGATCAGGGATCGACGTTGGTTAGCTTCAGAGTGTTGAAGTCGATCTTGCGATAGTAGCAGTTGCGCGGGGCGCCTGCGGAATTCTTCGTGTGGCAGATGCCGCCGCGGCAGGGACGCACGATGTACAGAAGCGAGTTCTGCTCGCAGTTGACGTACGCTTCAAGAAGGTCGAACGTCTCGCCGCTCGTCTCGCCCTTGAACCAGAGCTTGTTGCGACTTGTGGACCAAAGGATCAGCTTGCGCTTCGCGAAGCTCTCCTTCATGGCGAACTCGTTCGTGTATGCAACGAGTATGACCTCTTTCGTGTCCGCATTCTGCACGGCGACGGGAATGACGCCTGGATCACACTCAACGGCGCCGGCTGCCCGCGTGTCGGAAACCTGCTTTCCAACCTTTTCCAGCTTGGTGAAGTCAAGCGTAAGTTCTGTAGATTCCTCTAACTGTCCCATATCAGTGCCAATTTTATTTTAGCTATTGTCTTCTTTGCATCCGTTGCCCGTTTTAAGGCATAGACGCCCAAGAAAAATTTTGACTATTTTATCAGATTCCAGTGCTATAATCAAGCGGCAACTTTCTGCAGAAAAATGTCAGCCCCCATAGAAATTGCCTGGCTTGTCGTACCAGAACGTAACTTTGCGACCGTCGTGCATCTTGATGCGCTCAGTCCAGTTCTTTGGACGAGGTTTGTTTTGCCACTGGCGGTTGAAGAAGAAATCCACCTGCCTTACGGTCGCCTCCGCACGATCCTCGAACGTCCTGAAGAGCGCATAGCCGATGTCTCCCCAAAAGCCACCAGAAGGCAACGTTGCCGTCTGCACCGTCCTCGAATCGCTGTAGCCATGATGGAGAAATTTCTCGTTCCAAATATGCTCATGACCAAAAATATAGCCGAAGACCGTTGGCGAGGTGACGATCTCCTTCACTATGCCGCACTCCGATGCGCTATGGTGCGCCCCGACAAAAGTTGGACGCGTTGCGGCGGCGAGAGTTTCGCGCAGCCATTTCCGCTGTGCGTCGTCAATGGCACCTTCCACATGGCTTCCCTTGTTCGGCTCCGCCCAATCCTCCCCTTTACGGGACTTGAGAGTGTCGAGCATGATCAAGTCGGCGTTCGGCGTAGAGACCTTCGAGACGATGCGCCCCGGCACAAGGCACCGCTCTTTGTAGTCCGGAAACATCCGCATGAAGTTCAGGCGATTGTCGTGGTTGCCCATGCCGAGCGTAAGCGCGATGCCCGCGTCGGAAAGCGGCTTTAGCGCGGCAGCGGCAAGGCGGAAATCCTCGATCCATCCACACGATGCCGAGAAGTCTCCGAACACGACGGCATTCGCCGGAAGCGGCCTCAATGCCAGCACTTCCTTTACCAGTGCCGGCAGAATTGCATTCGCCTGCGTCGGACCGTTCTTCCAGCGCAACGTATTGTCGTGCTGATGGATATCAGAAAAGAACACCATCAAGTTGGGGTCATGACTTGGCACGGACGCACTCGCCGCATCCGCCGCGGACGCAACTAGGCGCGAGCCGCCAAGAGCGCCCGCGCCTACCAGAAATCCTCTACGTGTGACATTCATAGGTCGATCCTTTCACCTAGCTGATGTTGTCCTGGCGACTCGAACGAGCGAGGCGGCCTCGGAAGCAAGGCGCTCGATCTCCGCCCAATCGCCTGCCTCCACGGCCGCCTTGGGGGCAATCCACGTGCCGCCGCAGCAAAGCACTTCGGGAACGGAAAGATAGTCTGCCGCGTTGGAAACGTTGACCCCGCCCGTCGGCATGAACTTGACGCCTGTGAAGCGAAACGCACCGAGAAGGTTCTTCAGCATTTTCACGCCGCCTGCCGCTTCGGCCGGGAAAAACTTGACGAAGATGCACCCAGCTGTCAGCGCCTGCGAAAGCTCGCTAGCCGTTGCGATGCCCGGACACATCGGAAGCCCCGCTTCCTTCGCGGCGGACACTACAACGGGGTCAAACCCCGGCGCTACGCCAAATGCCGCGCCTGCCGCCTTCGCTTCGGAAACCATCGCGGGCGTGAGCAACGTTCCCGCGCCTACTACGGCCTCTGGCACCTCGCGCCGAATCGCCGCGATTGCACCAGGCGCGGCCTTCGTGCGGAATGTTATCTCTATCGCCGGCAATCCGCCGCGCACAAGCGCCTTGGCAAGCGGAACTGCGCTCTCTTCATTTTCAAGGACGATTACCGGAACGATGCCGGCCTTCTTCAATATTTCGGTGATTTCCATTTTGCCTCCCATGCTATGAACAACTATTTGCCCGCGTCGCAAGCGGCGCATGCGTTCAATATGCGCCGCACCTCGGCGAGCGCCCGTCCGCGATGGGAAATCGCGTTCTTCTCATCGGCGGAAAGCTCAGCGAACGACTTGGTGAAACCATCGGGAACGAACAGCGGATCGTATCCGAAGCCCGCTGCGCCGGACGGCTTCTCCGCAATCGTTCCGAAGCAGCGCCCTTCCGCCGAATGTGCGCGCCCCGAAGGATCGACAAGCGCGATCGAGCAGGTGAAATTCGCCGCGCGGTTTGCAACGCCCGAAAGCTTCGCCAAAAGCTTCTCGTTGTTGCGCCGCGTCCGTTCCGCGCCCTCGGCCTCTGGGAACTCATCGTCGGAATAGCGCGCACTCCTCACGCCAGGCGCACCGCCCAGCGCGGCAACCTCGAGTCCGGAATCGTCGGCCATGCACCACTCGCCGCGATGCCGCGCCGCTATCGCCCGCACCTTGATGAGCGCATTGCCGGCAAAGTCAGGCGCATTCTCCTCTATGCCCTCGGGATCGTCCGCGACGATCTCAAAGTCAGGCAGTATTTCGCCGATCTCCCTAATCTTGTGCGCGTTGTGAGTCGCAACATATATCCTCGGCATATCGTTCTCCTTTCAGGACTATTCCCATAGGGCAGCATCGTTTGTCCGCTTGAAAAACGACATCGCAAACTTGCCGACCACAGATTTTCCGCCAGGTTTCTTGCGGACGAAATACACTGTTGAGGGTCCGTCAAAGCCGCGATGTATGCGTATCCATACGGAAGCCTCGGACGATGGATGCGTATGCGCGATAGAAACCTCGACGTCTGGATCGTCGCTTTTCGCGCTCCACACCGCACCGCCGCGCTCGTCTAGGCTGAAATAAAATCTCTCGCCGCTTTCCGTCTGTATGACCTGGTTCTTGCCGGGGTCGAAAACGAGCCTTCTGTCAATCATCCGGCATCCGAAAAGCGCGGACGCCACGCCTAGAACGGCTATGAACCTTAGTAAAAGCACGACAGCACGGCAGGCGCGAATATAAGGGAGTCAAACATGTCGAGGAATCCGCCAAGCCCGTTGGTGATCTTCATCGTGGAGGAATCCTTGACCCCAACCCAGCGCTTGAACTTGGACTCAACGAGATCTCCGGCCGTACCGACGACGGCCGCGACGACGCCGAGGGCGATGGACTTTGGCACGGAGAAATGCGTTACACCAATGAAGCCGCACGACACCGCCGAAGAAAAAATGAGCGAGCCAACGAGACCTTCCCAGCTTTTCCCAGGCGAAATCGTCGGACACATCTTGTGGTTCCCGCCCTTCATCAGCTTGGCCGACGAAAGGCCGAACGCGAACCCGCCGACATCCGAGAACTTCACGATCGCCACTGTATAGAGCATCATCAAGTTTCCGTGCTGCATGGCGATTTCCGGCAACGACAAAAGCCCCATCCCTATCGCAATCGGGCCAAGCAGTATGAGGAGCACAGAGAGGAATGAAAGATGCGACTGGTCTATCTTCTTTCCCCAGAGGATCGCGTATTCCATGACCGCCAGGAAACAAAGAACCCCGACCGCCGGCCACAGCACGCTAACGGGCAAGAAGATGATGGCGCAGATGACTGCCGCGCCAATCGCGATTCCTGTCAGGGTTCTCTTGAGTACTGGGTTCAGATGCCTATCCTCAATGTTGTTTCGCGGGCGGGGCCGACGCTTAGAACGCCAAGCTTTCCTCCGACGAGTTCAAGAATGCGGTCGATGTACTTCTTCGCGTTCTCTGGGAGAGCCGCGTAGTCCGTCGTATGCGACGTGTCGCACTGCCAGCCCGGAAGTTCCTCATATACCGGCACGCAGTCCTTCAGCGCGTCGAGATCAGCCGGGAACGTCTGATATACGAAGCCGTCGCTGCGACGGTAGCCGGTGCAGATCTTGACGACCGGGAACTCGTCCAGCACGTCGAGCTTAGTCATTGCCCAGTAGTCGATGCCGTTGACGCGCTGAGCGTAGCGCGCGACGACCGCGTCGAACCATCCGCAGCGGCGCGGGCGCCCCGTAGTCGCGCCGAACTCGCCGCCGCGCCTGCGCAGAGTTTCGCCGTCCGCATCAAAAAGCTCGGTCGGGAAAGGCCCTTCGCCGACGCGCGTCGTGTAGAGCTTGAGAACGCCAATGACGCGGTCTATCGCCCTCGGGGGCACGCCGGAGCCGGTGCACGCGCCGCCGGCCGTCGGGCTAGAGGACGTAACGAAAGGATACGTTCCGAAGTCGATGTCTAGCATCGTCGCCTGCGCGCCCTCGAAAAGCACGGATTTCCCTGCCTCAAGATTCTCGTGCAGGAACTGCACCGTGTCAGTCACGTACGGCATGAGCGCCGCGACCATCGGAGTGTAGAGGTTCACCATTTCGTCCGCATCAAGCGGCTGGGCGCCGAGAGACTTGAGCTTCAGGTTAGCCTCAGCGACTTGCTTGCGCACAAGGTCTAGGAACGTTGGCTTCAAAATGTCGCCGACGCGCATTCCGAAGCGGCCTACCTTCGCCGCGTAGGCGGGGCCTATCCCGCGGCCTGTCGTGCCGATCTTGCCGTCCGCCGGGCGCGCGGCCTCCTCGGCGCGGTCGATGGCGCGATGCCACTGCATGACCATGTGCGCTCGCTCGGAGATGTGGAAACGCCCGCGCAAATCGAAGCCCCAGCTCTCGACCTGCTCAAGTTCCTTCATCAAGTCGAACGGATCCATGACGACGCCGTTGCCGATCACGCAATGCTTGCCTTCGTGGAGTATCCCAGACGGCACAAGATGCAAAACGTACTTCTTGTCGCCGACGACAACCGTGTGCCCGGCGTTGGAGCCACCCTGAAAGCGGACGACAACGTCCACTTCCTCCGTAAGGAAATCAATTACCTTGCCTTTGCCTTCATCGCCCCATTGGGAGCCAACGAGTACTGTATTCATAGCGCCTTTATTATATCATAAATTCAGAGCCTCTGCTTTGAGCGCAAGCCAAGGCCGATCATTCCGCAGGTCCGTATTCCACGGGGAACCATGTGCGGTACCAGTTGCCAGGCCGCCACTCGTTGCCCGCAGAAGCATAGTCGCAGAAGAACACCGTCGAGGCCAGCGCAGCCTCAGGGTTCTCGTGGTGCGAGCCTATCGGCAACGTCGCCGAGAACGCCATCCACATGTCGTCCGTCGGCACGCGCACATCGGAGAACGTCGGCATCTCGTCGCCATCCTTTATCCCGCGCCGGAACGGTTCCATCATGTCGCCGTCCCCGAAGCGGCTGTCGCGCGCCAGCAGGACGGGCCCCCGCGTGAACGCAACATTGTGGTCGAGAGTGTGGGCGACGACCTTCATGTCGAAGGCGACCTCAACTACGTCACCAAGCTTCCACTCGCGCGAAATCGTGAAGTACCCGCCGGCCCTGACGCCGTCCACCGGCTTGCCGTTCACCTTGACGACGGCGCTCTTGCTCCATGCCGGAATGCGCAGGCGGAGCGGAACGACGCCGACGCCTTCCGTGTGGCTCACGATACGCGCCGTGTTCATGCGTGGATAGAGCGAGTACATGTCAAATGCTACCTTGCGCCCATCGTCGAGACGTCCACTCGCCAGGGCTGACGCGTAGAAGTTGAACGTCGCGGCATTGCCCTTCGCGACAAACAGCTTGTTCAGGAAGCAGAGGAATCCGCGTGGACCGTTCGCCGTGCAGCAGTCTGTGTGCATGTAGCAGTGGTGCTGGCCGTGGTAGCGGTTTCCGGAAAGCGGAGTGTAGCCAGCGAACTCGGAACCGTCCGCCTTCATCGCGGCAAGATAGGCGTTGTAGAACGTCTGCTCAAGCCTGTCAGCCCACTTCGGATCGTCCGTCATTGAAAGAAGCTTTTCGCAAAGCCGCATCCACGTCGTCGTAACGCACGTCTCCTGCAGGCGAAGGTACGGCAGGTGCTGCTTTCTCGCACCGTGGAACCACGCCTCGGAGCAGGCGCAACCGCCGGCGAGGTTGATTTCCTCCTTTGCAATGTCCTCGGCGGTCATAATAGCGGCCTTCAAGATGTCTTCAATCGACGGAATTGGGCATTTTGCGTTTTCATATTTGCATGATTTCACAATTTCATAATAGTCCAACAGCCCCTGATAGCAGCTCATCATCTCATAGGATTTCCAGCGGTTGTGCTTCATAACATATCCGCCGTGAGTTTCGGGTTTGTTGCCATAGCCGTTCCTGTCCGCAACGGAAACGCCCTTGAGGGCGAGATCCATGAGGCGCGGCCCTGATTCCGGCTCCGACATGCCCCGTATGATGAACGCAGCGAAATCAAGGTACTTCTTTGCGCACTCCGGTCCTTCTTTTGCCGCGACTCGCTTGCTTAGCCATACGACAGGCTCGAGAATGGACGAGCTCGCATAACCCGACCAGTTGCCCGTCTGCCAAAGTTCTCTTCCGCGCTTGCCGTTCGGTCCGATTTCGGCAATCACATAGTCGCAGAGTTTCTTACAGGCGTCAAGCGCCCTTTTCCTCCGTTCCCCGTTCCCCGTTTCCAGTTCCACGTCATAATAATGCAAGAGCCCCATCATGGTGTACTTCATGCCCCAGACATCCCAGCCTTCGCCGCACCTCAGTTCGTCTGGATAGTTCCCGATGTAGCCGTTCGGCTCCTGCGAGGAAAGTATTCTCTCGACACTCCGCTCTATCTTCTGCTGAAGTTCATCCGCTATTCTGCATTCTCCGTTTTCCATTCTCAATTTCAAGAGGTAAGGCATCGCCGAATGCATCCACTTGCCCCAAAACTCAGTCTGCCAGACGAAGTGGCGCTCCGTCTTTTCCATAAACGGCGCGGTAATGTAGTCCGGGTCCGTCGCCGCCACGTGGTTTGCAATCATTGCGTCCAGACGCTCGCCCAGATAGCCCTTGAGCCTAACGTCTCCAATGTCGGCGACTGACACAGCTGCAATTGCAGCCGCAGTGAAGGCCAATTGAAATTTCATCGTCGTCGTTTTCATTTTTCTCCTCAATGCGTATTGCGGTTCCTTTGTTTTTCGTATTATACCAAAATACCTTCGCCTCCGTGCCTCGCCTCACGTGACTGCGGAAGCCCCGGAGAGAAAGGAAAGGATCGAGCGGCGGTAGGCGCTTTCGTGCGAGGCGGCGGCACGGCGCCTGAACTCGTCGGACGGAGATTCCCCTTCGCTGATGCACATGTTGCTAGTCTTCTGGACGGGAAGATATTCAATCCACTCTACCGGCACGTCGTGCCATTTGCCGTCTCCGCCGTACACCTCCTTGTAATCGACCCTGCTCACGCCCTTGTACCCATGCGCAGTGACGGCGATGGTGCTTTCGCCGTCCTCGCGCCGGACCAAACGTGTCTTGAGAATGCTCCGCGTAACGCAGTCCTGGTGCTTGAACTTTCCCTCTCCGTGGTAGTTGGCGACGGCCTCGTGTTCCCAGAAGGACGACGGCCGCTGCCCGAGGACGCCTTTCCAGATGTCCTCGTGCGTACGCGTCTGCTGGTAGAGTGGAATTGACAATAGCGGCGAAAGCGCGAAATACGCGTGTCTGAAATACTGCTCGTTGAACGAAATGAAGAACGATGCCGCGCCGTCGTAGTCCCAATTGCGAAAACGCTCGGGATCGGTATCGATCGTCGCTTCGTCGAGGTGCTTGGCGAACAGCAAGTTGATCTTCTTGCTCTTGATGAAGGTGAAGTCGTCGCCATATCCTACGGCGGAATCCTTCATCAGATTCAACATCTGGGTCTGGGCGACGGGAGTGAACAGCAGGCGAAACTCAACTTCGTCATCTCTGTCTTTCGCATGGAACCACGTCTCGAACTCGTGGTTGCCCATCAATGTGAAGTTAGAGTCGTCTTCCAGATTGCGGGAATATGCTTTCAACCTGCTGAGGCGCCACTTCTTCCGTATAGAACTCCAGATCTCGCCATCCTTCCCCGTCAAGCCAGACGGCTGCCGCGAAAACGAAAGGTTTGGCGCGGCGTCGTTTCCATAGACGAGAAGCTTGTGTTCGCTGTAAACCGGTATTGGCTTCGTAACGTACGCATGCAGCGTCTCGTGTCTGCGCACGGGTCGTCTCTTGCCGTCGTTGCCCTCTTCCCATTCGGTCCACGAAATTCTCTTCGTTCCTTCGTATCGTTTCTCGCCCCACTCCATGTCCAAGTAATGTCCGAAGACGAACGGGTTGCCGTTGATGACGCCGGACTGCGCGAATATGATGGACTTCCCCTCGTTGAACGAGTCGTCCCATCCGTATTGCCCGTGGAGCGCGGCAAGTCTGTCTGCCGCGAAGTACGGATCGAACTCCAGTCTCGGAACTGTAGCCTCCATCAGCTTGACCGTGATATCCCAGCCATAAAGCCTGTTCAGAGGCTCCATCTGCTTCCAGGCGACGGCCTTTTTGGCGGATATCTGCGACCTGAGGCTTTCCAGCAATCTCGCCGCGCCTTTGTAGGGGGAAATCATCGCCAATCCGAGAATTGTCCCCGCCACGGCCCCGATGATACACAACAACTGAACCTGCCGATCCGAGTCGTTCATCGCTATCGCCGCCACAAGCGCTACGACGGCGCCTATGAATCCAAGCGCCATCAGCCATCCATAGCACGTCTTCTTCGTGCTCGCGGAATCGGCCTGTCCCTGAAGCCTTTTTATCTCCGCCACAAGCTCGCGATTCGCCTTGACGTCGATGCCGGAGCGTTCCGTCAGCTCCTTGAACTTCTCACGCGCCAACTCGGCGAATTTCTGCCGGAATTCGTCCCGGTAGCGCGCAAGCGGCTCGTATATGTCCTCGATCAAAAGAAGGTTTCCCGAGCCATGGACTTTGTCTCGGCGGATGCCGTGAACGGGATGCGTGTCGTGTATCCGGCGCGCGCTGCGACGATCTGCTTAGTGGGCCAGTCGAATACGTCGGAGTTCCACTGCATGACGGAATCGTTGTACAGCTGGCGTGCGGCGGTTATCTCCTTCTGAAGGTAGCTGTTCTGCTGTATTGCATCGGCGATGGCGGCGTGGGCCTTGAGGTCTGGGTAGGCCTCCACTTGCGGGAAGAGCCTGCCGAAGCATCCGTCGATACGATTGGCAACATCGTTTCTCTCCGAATCGGGAAGCCGCCCGCCCCGGAACGCCGCAACGGCTTTCATCACGTCCTTGTCGAGGTCAACAGCCTTTTCGACAAGCTTCGCCAGGTTCTTCAGTATCTGGACGCGCTGTTCAAGATAGTTGTCGATGGTAGATGCATCGGCCTGGATCTTCTGCTGGAGTTTCTGGAAATAGTTTTTCGCGCCGATCTTCATGAAGAGGAAGACCAGGCCTGGAACTATGCCAAGACACCACAGGACGATTTCGAACAGGACGGAACCCCACCCGACACGGATCGGAAGCTGCTTCTCGATCACGTTTATGTCCCGTCCCGCGCCGTTTACAGGACCCGTCACTTCATCCAGTTCGTTGGCCATTGTCGGTTTTCCTTCCTTATCTTCCCTAGAACACTTGTGTTACCTCTTCCACTGCCCAGACACGTTAAGACTACCGGTCAAACATCGCATTGATGCATTCGACTGCAACGTCGCAGAAGCGATACGCACCCTCATGACCGACCTTGCCGACGTTGATTCCGCCGCTATAGCCAACGGAATTCTCCGATGTAGGCGTCGGCACGTATCCGCTGCTACCGCATTTTGACACAATGAACGTCTGAGCTGCAGCGCTGCGGGCCTTGATGATCTGACCATAGGCTAGATATAGTTCAAACGGACAAGTCACGAACACGACATCGCCGATGCGGGTGACATGCATCTCAAACGTAAGATCCTTCACTACGTCCTGTTCCTCGGCTCTCCTAAGCACCGCTTTGTCCACATCCATCACTGCATACGGATGGAGCTTCGAGTCGTAGGGTCCGGGGCCTCCCTTCGCCTCTTTGGCATGCACCTGCGCGAGGAAATCCTGCCACGCGGAGTCGCCAGGCCATTTCTTTCCAAGTTCGGCCAGTTCCTTCTTAGCAGCGGCCACCTCCTTCTCCGAGACGCGCCGCATCGGCACAGTGACGGAACGGTTCTCGTACTTTAGCACGGCATCCGTCTGCACAGACTCGGTCTTCGCCTCGGCGACGCATTCAACGAGACGGTCTGAAAGAAGCTCGACCATATCCTCGTGCCAGCCGTCCGGCTCGGTCCTGTCGCGACGCACAAGGTCACGCGGACTCTGGCAGCCTGCGGCACCGATCTGATAGATCATATGGAAGCCTTCTCCATAAATTTTCTGTAGCTTTTCGCGCGTCGCGCCGGCAAAGTCGGACGACACCTGTTGGTTAGCCTCCAGCACCTGCGAAGGACACGCCACGTTGAGGAAAAGCCCTGTGCGCCGACCGTTCTCGTCAACCGTAAAGAGCATTTCAACTCCGTCATCTTCGCCCTCAAGCATGCCGATGAAGTCCGATCGTTTAGTGTCTCCGTACATTTCGGTGGTGCCGTCCGCATAGCGCGCTAGGCGGCAATGCCCGATCCGCGCCCTCCCGAACGCGCGCTGCACGCCGCCGGTGCGGCGGTCTTTCCATGCCTTGACGTATGCGCCCGCTACAAGATCGAGAGCGAAGTCGGAATACTCGTTAGGCCCCCATACGTCAGGCTGCTTGCGCTCCATCTCCGCCGCACGCGGCGTTCCACTCGGACGTATCCCCGGCGCGCTATGCGTGTGGATGCAACCCATGAATATCCTCTCCGGCGCAATTTCCGGTGCAAGCTCATGCACACGCACACGCACTCGATCCACAAACGGCTGCCATACGGTAACGTTGTCAATTCCGCCGATGAGCGCGTATTCGTCGCCGCTCTTCATGGCAGCGGCGACGAACTTTACGCGACTGTGGTACGGTGCGTTCGTGTCAGCGAGCCGCTGATAGTACTGGCCGCAAAGCGGTATGCGTTTTGTGGTAGGTGGCGTTATGTCCACTTCGCTCCATCCGATCTCGATGGAAGCCGAGAACGCCATGGTTGATGCGAACGCCGCCGACAAGGCGATAACAGTTTTGCGAAAGGCTTTTGTTTTCATGTAGTAATTATAGCATAATTCCGCTACGATGGGTTAATATATTGTAAGCGCGTGCGCAATTGACACGCATCGACTGCATTTGATATAATACACACACTTTTGCGGCGAGGTAGCTCAGTCGGTAGAGCAAAGGACTCATAAGCCTTGGGTCGAGGGTTCGATCCCCTCCTTCGCCACCAAACTCAACAGAGGCATTTACGTCTTCGCCTCTGCGCCAGATCTTATTATGTCCGCAATCGCCGCGCCATCGCTTCTTGCGAGGGCATTGCGAAATTCGCCAAGACGCGCAATGAAACCGTCCAGCGAATCTAGAAGAGCGGAACGGTTTGACAGGAACAGCTCGCTCCATATCTCAGGGTTCTGCGTTGCGATGCGTGTCATGTCCGCAAAGCTTCCCGCCGTGAAGCCCGACGTCTCCGGCATTATGGAATCGCGGGCGTACGCCGTCGCAATGACGTGGCAAAGCTGACTCGTGTAGGCGATGATCGCATCGTGCTTCTCCGCCGTGGTCTCGATCACCCTCTCGAAACCGAGCGACCTAAAGAAGGCTTTCAGCCGGTCCGGACACGTTGCCCCATTCTCCGCAACAAGTATCATCGACGCACCGACAAAAAGATCTGCAAGCGAATTCTCGTAGCCGGAGACCTCGCGTCCCGCCATTGGATGCCCGCCGACAAACGTCCAGCCATTCTTTTCGATCTTTGCGACGTCGGACATTATTCCGCCCTTCACGCCGGCAATATCGACAACCATCGCACCCTTCGCAAACGACGCGCAATGATCCCTTATCCACGGTACGACTGCATCCGACGGCAGGCAGACGAGTATCAAATCCGCGTTTTCAAAACCTGTGGAGTCGCCGTGGTGAAGACCTGCGACTTCATACCCCGCCTTTTTCGCCGCCTTCTCAAACGAGCCCCCGATCAGCCCAAGCCCAACGACTGCGACCTTGATGTCCTTCGGTGCGCTCTCCAGCGCCGCGCCGAAGATATCGCGCTGCCTCTGCTTCGACACGGCGAACAGGGTGGAGAAGATGAGCCGCGCCGCGCTCTCGTATTCGGGCGGGACCTCTGCGCCTATGCGCGAGAGAATCTCGCTTTCGCGTTTTGGGTCGTTAACCGCCTTGCCGCTAGCGCGCTTCGCGGCGGCGATTCCGGCTACAGCGTCGAGACGCCGAACAAGGAGCTTCACGAGCTCGCCGTCGATCCGGTCTATCTCTCGGCGAGCATCGGAAAGATCGGGCGTTCCAGACATGCCTTACTTCGCCTTCGTAACGATCGAGCTGCAAGCCTTTATGACACCAGCAATGTTCGCGAGGTCGGACGGAATTATCATCGTGTTGTTCGTCTTAGCGAGATTGCCGAACTGCTGCAGGTACTGCTGCGCGAGCTGCATGTTCACGGATTCGAGACCGCCAGGCCCGCCAATCGCCTCGGCGACCTTGCGGATTCCCTCGGCCTGCGCCTCGGCTACGAGCAATATCTCCTTCGCACGGCCTTCGGCCTCGTTGATCTTGCGCTGGCGCTCGCCCTCGGAGAGGTTGATCGCCTGCTGCTTCTCGCCCTCGGCCCTGTTGATCTTGGACTGACGCTCGCCCTCGGACTCCGCAATCATAGCGCGCTTCTCTCGCTCGGCCCGCATCTGCTTCTCCATCGCGTCACGGATCGACTGCGGCGGCGTGATGTTCTTGATCTCGTAGCGGGTCACCTTGATGCCCCACGGGTCGCTCGCCTTGTCAACGGCGGATACAATCGCCTGGTTGATCGCGGTACGCTCCTCGAACGAGCGGTCAAGGTCGAGCTTGCCCATCTCGGAACGCATGGTCGTCTGCGCGAGCTGCGTAGTTGCGAAGAGGTAGTTGCCGATGCCGTAAGACGCCTTCGCCGGATCCATCACCTGCATGTAGAGGATGCCGTCAACCGACACGGCGATGTTGTCCTTCGTAATGCACTCCTGCGGTGGGACGTCGATGGCCTGCTCCTTGAGCGTGTGGCGATAGGCCACGCGGTCTAGGAACGGGATGAGGATGTGGAAGCCCGCGTCTAGCGTGCAGCGGTACTTGCCGAGGCGTTCGATTATGTACGCCGTTTTCTGCGGCACGATGACCGCAGTCTTGACGATCGCCACTATAACGAGCATCGCGATTATTGCGAAGAATATGAAACCACCACCCATTACATTACCTCCACTTTGATTGTTAGATTTTTCTGTGAAATCACCTTGACGTCCGTCCCCGCCGGAATCGGCGCGTCTGCGACCGCACTCCACTCGGCGTCGCCGACCATGACGCGCCCGGGAAGGCCCTCTCTGATCGGCTCCGTCACGCGCCCAAGACGCCCGGCGAGCCCGCCGCCATCAAGCTGCTCGCCGCCAACCGACTTGTCGCCGACAAACACGCTCTTGAGCAAGCGGCGGAGAAGCACGATATACAGCACCGAAAACGCAGAGAACGCAGATATCTGCCATGTGAGGGTAAATGCCTCTCCTAGCGCGAAGCGGCAAAGCCCCACCGTGCAGGCGGACATTCCAAAGAAAAATATGATAAAACCCGGCGCAAGCAGTTCCAGCAACATGAGGAACGCGCCAACGTAGAGCCAAAGCCATGCACAACTAGTCATGTCGGTATTATACCACTTACGATTCCATGTATGCAACAAGAGTTTAGCTGTATTACTTCAACTGGGTTTTTACCTTTTCAAACGCCGAACGCATTTCGGACTCGCGCCCCCATGCCTTGCGAAGCTTGTCCGGGTCGATGATGCGGCAGTGGCCGGTCACCTTGTTCTTCTCAAGCTTCCAGCCGCCGAATGAATCGAGCACCGTCCACCAGATCTCGGAATCCATCACATGTCCTTCGACCCCGGGGAAGCCCTGCGGCACCATGACCTTGCCAGACGGCTCCTCGCCGCCGAGGATGCGGCGCGCATACTCCAAGTAGAACTTTTCGTGGTGATTGGCGATGTCTTTCAGCGCTTGGCTCTTCGCCCACACGCCAGTAATATCCGCCTCGCGCGTGATGTTCGTCGGCGTCACGCACTCGACTACATTCGTGCAGGGAGTCGGCGTGCCGTTCGCGCCGAACGCAACCGCGCCCTCGCCGCCGATTGTCGCATAGACATAGCGAAGGACATTGTCTTTCGGGTTGCAGACGGCAAGGACGGGGAGCTCTGTCGCAAGACCCATCTTAACGAGATCGGGGTCGTTCGCCGGAATCGCCGCGCCCATCAAGATCGCCTGCTTCACCTTAAGTCCATGCTCGGCAAGCCGCGCGAGGACGCGCGCGGTGATGCGTCCGCCGAGCGAATGGCCGACGAGCGTCAGGTTCGTGCGAGCTTCGGGCGGCATCATCGCAATCTCGAACGCGAAGCGCCAAGACTCCTTGTCCGCCGAGTCGACCGAAAGCGGCCACACGAGATTGTCGCCGTCCCAATTCTTGAACTCGACGCTCGCCTCGGGAAAGGCGTTCGAGACGCACTCGAGGATACCCTCGTGCGGTTCCGCCGTGCGGAGCCACCCGGGGATAAACCACACCGTCGCCACCATTACCGCCATCGTCATCTAGTCCCTTTTTCTGAGTTCTGTCTTAACTGGCCAGGTCGCAGAATCAAGGCGCTGTCATCCATTTGGCCGTGTCGGTTTCGCCCGATTCCGTGGTCGCGGCAAGCACGGTCTTGACGAGCACGGGATCCACAAGATAGCGCTTGAACGAAACGCCCTGCAGACTCCCTCCGTCCTTGAGCACCCTGACCTCGCAATTCACTGCAGACACCGGGCTTTCGAGGACGCGGATTCGCTTTATGCCAATGGACTTGCCGGAAAAGAGCGTTTTGCCGTCCGCCACGAACTCCCACGCGTCAACCTGCTCGCCCTTGGAGATGTTCTCGCTCATGACGACAACATTGAACGGCCCGCCGCCCGGAGCCACCTCCCTGGAGAAGAACGCCTTGCGTATCGCACCGAATCCGGCGAGCGAGCGCACGTCGGCGGCATCCAACACCCCGTCCTTGTTTGGCGCAATGCCGATATCCATCGTGCCGGCGTTGCCCACGCTGGAAAGATAGAGCTTCATGAGATAGGCCGCGCTCTTTGTGGTGCCCCGCTCGCTTTCATGGTAGAACCAGCCGTTGCGCTGCGGGAAGTCCGATTCGCACGCCCTAAAACAGACCCCTTCCGGCGTGCCGACGTTCAGCAGCCCATGATAGGCTGGATCGTCAGGCGCAACAATCGTGGCGCGCGAATCGCCGTCCAGTAGTCCGCGCTCGTTGCCGGGCCAGCGGAAATCTCCGTGGTTGCCGCCGCCGAACACCGTTATCCCGGGCTGGAGTGCGCGGACCATCCGCACAACATCGCCGAAGCGATAGTAGTCCTTGCCAATTGTGCGCCGCTCGTTCGCGCCGCCATACCAGCCTGTGCCACCGTTCGCGCCGTCAAACCACATCTCGAACACCTCGCCGTAGTCGCCGCCAAGGAGTTCCTTGAGCTGGGCGTTGAAGATCTCGACATACTTTTCGGTGGCGTAATGCTCGCTGTTGCGATCCCACGGCGAAACGTATACGCCAAACTTAAGCCCGGCTCTGCGGCACGCCAACTCCATCTCCTTTACGTAATCCCTTCCCCGTTCCCCATTCCCCGTTCCCCGCCAAAACGGAGTTTTGGCTATATTGTGCGTTGTCGTCTTCGTAGGCCAAAGGCAGAAACCGTCATGATGCTTTGCCACGATGACGAGTCCGCCGATCCCACCCGCCTTGCACGCCTGCACAATCTGATCCGCATCGAAATTCTTTGGATTCAGCATTGCGGGATTCTCGTTGCCGAAGCCCCACTCGCGGTCGGTGTAGGTGTTGAGTCCCCAATGGACGATGCCTATCACCTCGGGGCCGTTCTCCAGCCGCGCCTTAAGCGCCGGACTCGGCGTTGGACGCTCCGCTGCCTGCGAGACCATCGCCACCACCGCAATCGCGACAAAGGCAAATATGATTTTCTTCATGCTTACGCTCCTTTAAAACGTGTTTTGCATTATATCATTTTCCGCTCGGTCATCTCCACATGGGAATGAAGAGGAAATCAACCTTCTTGCCATTCTCAGGGTCGTTCTCATATCGGAAGAAACGCCAGAGGAACGAGGTCTTGCGGTAGCCGTTCTTCTTCGAGTCGTAGGTAAATCCCGGGAAGACATCGAGCGCGACATCGCCATTCTCATCCTCCCAGTTCCAAAACTTCCAGAGGACGCGGTGGCTAGTGTAGCTCGTATCCTTCACGCGGTCGGAGCGATACTCTCCGTTGTAAAGGAGCATAAGAAGCGATGTATCGATCTTATCGCTGTCGGAGATCTTCTCGCGAGTCGCCGTGTCAAAGCAGACATTCCGCTTTCTCTCGTAGTTAAAGGCAAGCCTGTTGCCAAGCTTGTGCCATTCGGTCATCTCGTAGCGATTCGTGACGCCATAGGGCACTCGCCCATAGACTGACTTGTTGTTGTCGAAAACGAGAAGATGCGTCTTCGTATTTGAGGCTGAGAGATAGGCCGCATGCAGCTTCGGCCCGCCTACCTCTTCGTATGCTTTCTTCTCAGAGTTCCAGACTTTGTTTGTATCGATCTGCGTCCACACCTTAATGGCATCAGGCAGTCTCGTCTTGTCAAGCCAAGATTCCTTTTCCTCAAAGTCGGCGTCCTTCCTGTAGTTGAAGAGAGGGAACATCCAGCACTCCTCCGTCTTGCCAGACTTCACACCGGCAAACCCCGCGAGCGAGAACCAGGAGTAGTCGCACGAATTCGTCTTCCAGCTCGCGCCGGAGAGAAGCGGCAGCGAGAAGAAGCCACGCGTTCCCTTCTTCGCGTCGTCCCAATACGAATAGACAGGCGAGTTGAACTGCGACTCATCGCGGCAGTAGAGCGGGAATAACCATTCCGCGTCCCCCGACCTACCGTAGAGCGGAGTGATAAACGACTCCTTGTTGCGGTAGTATAGGGGAATGAGCCAGTCGCTGCCGTCCTTCTTGTTGCGTCCGTAGAACGGCGTTATGTATGTGCGTTCCTCGCCGTCGAAGTAGACAGGGAAGAGCCAGGTGC
>Ga0310696_10001561_pt1 | contig 32857 bp, 47 predicted proteins | sample AusTroGonzalo_MG_4_FD_203885 | JGI IMG/M metagenome (GOLD analysis project Ga0310696, IMG submission 203885) | Bovine rumen microbial communities from tropical cattle in Woodstock, Queensland, Australia - Gonzalo_02 (v2) (version 2) | ecosystem: Host-associated > Mammals > Digestive system >... | reverse complement strand
CAGCGTCAAGAACGAGGGCGGGTCCTCCGGCTGTATTCGCCTTGTCATCGGCGGCGCGTCCATCGGGCTCGTCCGTCTGACGAGTGACATGAGCGGCGGAACGTGGCTCTTCCCGATTCGGGCGAACACGACGTTCCGTGTGGAGAACGAAACCGGCAGCGCGATCTTCGCCCGCTTCGACGGCGAGGCGACGCAACAGTAACCAAAGGAGGCCATAACCAATGGCAAGACACATCGACAACTACGGGCGGAAGGAGTACACGATCAATTACAATGGCGTGGAAATCTCCCCCTGTACCGTTGAAGAAACGGTAGACGGAAATGTGACGACCACGTACATGCGGTACTTCAAGACCGACCCGACGCTGGTCCGCCGCATCACCGAAACGGAATCCGGCAGCACGACCACGACCGAGGATGAAAAGTCCTACGGCAACTGGTCCGACCGCTCCGGGCTCACCTACATTCCGATCAACAACGACCTGACGGAGAGCTGACCTATGCCGAAAGTCAACACTTTCCCCAAGCCCCTCATCAAGGAGTTCTGGAAGAAGGCAATCGCTTCCCTGAACTCTCGCCTGACGGTGGCCGAGGCGGACATCCAGATCATCGTCGAGGGAGGTACGCCCGTTCAGGGCACCTACATCTGCGGCGACTGGACGGCGGATTACGAGGGCGTAGTCGCCTTCGGCGGCTGGACCACCACTTAACACAAGGAGACCATAACCAATGGCAAAACTCATTCTTCCCAAAACCACCTCCGCCATCCGTGAAGCGGCCATTCCCCTCGCCGGAGAGATTTTCTACGACAGCGAGAAGAAGCGCTTTTACGGTGGCGACGGCACGACCGTAGGCGGCGTTCCGTTCCGAAGCGCCGCTTCGAGCTCCCAGTACGTCTACGGCCTCGACACCGAGTTCAACGCGAGCGGCGACCCGGTGAGTTCCACGAAGGTCGTCCTCAACCTGAACCACGACATTCAGGGCGACGCCGAACGCTACATGAACCTCGGAAGCGGGAACTTCACGCAGATGCCCGCCCACAACTTCCGCCGTTGCCTTATGACGCGCGAAGCCGCGGACGGAGGCGGCTACAAACTCACGTTCTCGAAGTACCTCAACGCGTCCGACAGCCGCTTCGACACGAGCGGCAATGCCGTTTCCCTGGACGGGTCGGCGGGCGACGTGATGGTCGAAATCCCCGTGACGTACGTTCGCCTCGACCTTTACCTCGACGGGTCCGAACACCTCCACGAAGTTTACCTCGTTTCCAACGAGCCCTTCGAGGGAGCCGTTCCTCACCGTCGCTGCTACGACGGTCCGGGCGGTGCGACTCTCCGCACCCTCTACGTCGGGGCGTTCCGGTCCGTCGCCTGCGACGGCACGACCGGCGCGATCATCCCGCAGGGTTCCGGCAACGCCGGTACTCCGGTCGCCTACAACTCGGCCTACCGCGCTCGTTCCGTCGCTGCGGCGACGTGGACGAAGGTCGGCAACGAGTACGTCGAGAACGTCCTGGACGATACGGTCGGGGCGCGTCCTATCGGCAACTGGACCCGCGCAAGACTCCGCACCGGCCACGTGAACAACGGCGGCACCAACACTTCCAGCTTCTTCGGACAGTGGATGCTGTTGATGATGGCGATCGACGGCGGGACCTGGAACACTCAGAACGGCATCTCCGAGGGGTACTGCAACCTCTCCGCGTTCAAGTACCAGGCTCTTCGTGCGTCCGGTCGCACCGCGATCTTCGGCAACGGCACGGGAAGCATCGAAGCGGACGACGCGAGCGCGAGCGGTGTGGACTACGACATCCTGTCCTACGCCGATGGAGGGACGACCCTCTGGAACGCGACGGCACAGGGAACACACAGCCGCAGAATCGTCCAGTTCTCCTGGCGCGGCATTGAGGACCCGTTCGGAAGCCAGTGGTGTTTCGAGGACGGCATCATCATGTACCAGGATGCGACCGAGAGTTTCGACGCTTCCGGTTACTGGTGCACGAATGACACCTCTCGCTACTCCAGCTACGACGCGGACCACGACCCGATTCACGGCGCAGCTGGAAGCACGTTCCCGGATGTTGGATATACCGGAGCAAGCGACGTGTGGGTGTCCCATGCCTGGCCGAAGGCGAATGGCAACGTTCTCCAGACGAGCCAGAAGGACCTCTTCCCGACGAAGACCGGCAGTGGCGTCTACGGCGACTACTTCTACGCGAGCAGCGGCGCGGGTTCCCGCGTCGTTATCCGTGGTGGCTATGCGACCTACGGTGCTAACGATGGTTGTGCGTACGTGAACGTGAACTTCAGCCTGTCGGGTACGTACGCGAACTACGGGGGCCGCCTGGCCGCGTTTTCAGACTGAGGACGAGGGCAGCGGGTGGGCGAGTGAACCCAAAACAAGAAAACAAAAACGGGTCCCGCGCAAGCGGGACCTTCACCCTTAACAAACCGGGCTTGTGCTCGACAGGTTCCCGCGTCGTTATCCGTGGTGGCAATGCGAACAACGGTGCTAACGATGGTTGTGCGTACGTGAACGTGAACAACAGCCTGTCGAATACGAACGCGAACTACGGGGGCCGCCTGGCAACGGTGTCGATTTTACTTCTCCGAACACAAGCTCGTTACCTTCGAGGTAAATTGCGTAAGGCCTCTTCTACGGATTGTAAAGCACCAGTAGGCGGAGACAGGCGAAGACTCATACCACTCCGTTCGACCGTGCCGGGCCAACGACACAACGCGGAATATTCCATACCATGAAACGATACGGAAATCTCTTCCCTGACCTGGTGGACGAAACCAAGATGAAGGAGCTCGACCACAAGAAGGCCCGCAAGGGCAAGACGACGCGGAAAGACGTCAAGGACTTCGAGGAACACCTCGACGAAAACGTCCACGCCGTCTGCGAGGCTCTGCGGAACAAGACGTGGCGTCCGGGTCCTTACTGGACTCTCGTCGTGGTAGAGCGCGGCAAAGCCCGCCTCATCCACTGGGACCCGAAGTATGAGAACAACCTCGTGCAACACGCATACATGCGCGTCGCCGGGGTCCACCTTGTCAACTCCTGCATCCGCGATACTTTCGCCGGTTTCCGCAGACGCGGGACGAGCAAGGCCGTACAGACGGTCCGCCGGTTCATCATGGAGTTCGGCGAGGACGAACCGATCTACGCGCTGAAAGGCGACGTAACGAAGTGCTACCCGTCGATCAAGCACCCCGTCTTGAAGAGAAGAATCCGCCGGAAGATCAAAGACCCGGACATCCTGTGGCTCGGCGACACCATCATCGACAGTCACGCTCCGGGCTTACCGATCGGCAACTACCTGTCCCAGCTTTTCGCCAACTACTGCATCTCGCCGTTCGACCATTTCGTCAAGGGCCTCGGCTTCCGCCGGTATGCGAGGTACTGCGACGACTTCCTGGTCCTGAGCAGCGACAAGGACGAGCTGGTGGAACTGGCACATCTCGCCATCGACTTCTTCCGAAACCGACTTGAGCTGGAGATCAAGCCGAACATTCAGGTGTTCCCCATTGAACGTCCGCCGGGAGGCATCGACTTCATCGGGTACACCTTCATGCGCGGCGGCATTGTGCGCTTGCGTAAACGCACAGAGCGGCGTTTCCGGCGAAAAGTCCGGCTGTACCTGACGAACCCTTGCGACGAAACGCGCAAGGCGTTCCCAGGGTACAAAGGGACGCTCCGCAACATCTCCGATTCGACGCGGCTGTGGAACGCCGTGTTCGAGCAAACCAACCTACAACTGAAAGGAGTCACAGCATGACTACCATCAATGCACTCCCCGCGGGCTTCCAGAGCCAGTTCTTCGTGCAGACGGAGACGCCTGACGAGCCCCGGATTGTCCGGGACGATCGCATCGTCCACTTCCCCGCCTTCGTCCGTCAGGAGACGCGGACCCCGGAGGGCGGCGGAGACCCGATCACCGTGTACGTCTGGTTCGACGTGCCGGTCGAATACAAGGGTCAGCCGCTCACGGAGGACCGCTTCCAGTACGCCGCCTACGCCGACATCCGCCAGTTCTTCTACGGGACTCAGGAGATGCAGGCGGAACTCCGCGACGACAATCTGTGGGAAGCCCACAGGCAGGCCATCCGGTCCGCCTTCCCGAAGGTGCCCGGCGGGGTCAACGAACAGGAGCTCCGGTGGGAAGCCGTCAAGGCGAACTTCTGGGCCCTCGTGGACGAAGCGTGTGCCGCGGTCGGAAAGACCCGGCAGGACCTTCCCGACTACTTCAACGACGCGGACATGATCGCCTTCGCACAGGAGAACGGAATGTCCGCCAGCGACATCGCGGCCTATTCGCTCAAGTTCGCGCTCGTGAGCCTCGACCTTCCGGCCAATAACCGGAACTGGAAGGAGCTCTTCGCGTGAACAGCATCCCGTCGTTCTCGGATGTCGTGCCGAGGCGGAAACGCCTTCCCGGACGCAAGGTGAAGATGGTCCATATCTTCGACCGGGAGATAACGGTCACGGACTGGGACATCGCGCCCAGCAAGTACCTCGACCCGACAGACGGACACCGCCTGATTCGCCTCACCCTCCAGTTCCGCCTCGACGGCGAGCTTCTGGTCGTGCTGACGAACTCGGACGTGCTCCGCGGACAGGTCGAGGAGTTCGAGCTGAAACGCGGGAAAGGCCCGTTCCGCGCCACGATCATCCGAGGCGACGACGGGAGCTACAAATTCACATGAGGAAATGAGACTATGCGTTACTCACAACTCGAAGCGGAAACCCTGCACCTGAAAGCCATTGAATACGGGCTTTCGGGCATGGAGCTCCTGCGGGACACCGAAGCCGTCCGGCAGCAGTGTAACGGGGTGGGCGCTGACTGGATGCCAGATAGCCTCACCGTCATTTGCACGAAGATGGTTCCGGTGATGGAAGTCCCGGCGGCCATCCACGACCGGCGGTACGCCACGGGCGGAGACCGCCTGGACGCCGATACGGAGTTCCTCGCCAATGTGATGAAGGTCAACGAGGCGACGTATGCCTGGTGGCATCCCCTCCGGTACATCAACCGGAAGCGCGCCGAAAGGTTCTATACGTACCTCCGGGCCTTCGGAGGCAGAGCATGGGAGGAGGCGAAAAAACGCTATGGCAAATGAAACCACAACCGTGATTCCCGTTCCGAGCCCCACGGCAATCGACGTTCGTCTCGACAACATCGAGAAGACGCTCGACAAGATCGACAAGGCTTTGAACGGGAACGGCCAGCCGGGCCTTCTGGAACGCATCGTGAAACTCGAAGAAAAGACGAGCGGAGCGTGGCGGACCATTGAGATCGTCGGCTGGATTGCAACGTTCCTACTCGCACTCTACGGGGTGCTCAACAAACTCAACTAACGGAGGAAACATGAAACAACTCGTACTCATCGTGGCTTTCGCCATGACCGTGCTGCTGACCGCCTGCGGGCACAACGCCTTTGTCCTGGATAAAGGGGTGGGCTTCCGCGCCGGTTTCGACCCGGAACACTTGTCCGCAGACGTCCGCTTCGTATACGGCGAAGCGCTGACGGTCGCCGCCCGCGACAACTTCGAGATCGAACTCGTGAGCGACATGGAAGGCGGGCAGGAACAGTCCAGCGCCGCAGCGAAGACCGGAACCATGTTCCGCGTCAAGGTGGGACAGCAGATCAACGGCTACACCGTGGACGCGATCAATGCCGGAGCACAGGCAAAAGACTTGATTCGTCCTCTTCCCGAAGAATCTGCTGAACCCGCTCCAGCGGAAGAGAGTAAGCCAGTTCAGCCAGACGACGCCGAATAACAGCCTCTCCTTGGTTGTCTCCCTGCTCTGTCCCCAAAAACAGGGCGGGGAGTTTTTGTATCTGGGAGCGGATGTCGTCGGCGGTGTCGTGGTCGGCGTAGTGCCGGGTCATTTCGAGGATTTTATGGCCGATGATCTTAGCGATGATGTGCTCCGGGACACCGGCCTTGCGGGCGCGGTAGGCGAAGACGTGGCGGAGGCTGTGGAGGTCTTTGATCGAGACGGACTTCCTGCCCGGAACGTCCACCGTCGTCTTGATGCCGAGGGAGGTCAGGAAGTTCTGGATGTAGTAGGAGATGTTCGAGCCCTTCGCCAGGTATCGGCGGGCATGGTCGGGGAGGACGTATTCGTCGGTCCGGGGAATCGTCTGCAAGTACGCCTCAAGCTCCGGGAGAAGCGGGGCGAGGATTTCCGTTCCGGTCTTCCGCCGGTCGCGGTAGATCATCTGTTCCATGAAGTCGATGTCGTCCCACCGGAGCGTACAGATGTCGCCCTCCGTCATGCCGCTGTTCGCCGCGATGATGAAGAGGGGACGGACGAACTCGTTGTCCTTGAGAGCCCGGCCAATCCTTTCGAGCTCGTCGTCGGTGAATATCTCCCGCTCGACCGGCGTATGGACGGGGAGGACCACACCCTGCCACGGGTTCCGGGCCAGGCCCGCGTCCTCTTCCAGCTTTGCGAAGACGCCCTTGCAGACGGAGACGATCTCCTTGATGGTCTTCGGGGTGATGCTGTGGATTTTCTGGACGGCGTGGACGGTCTGGCAAACCTTCTTGATCGACGTCATGGTGTAGGTCCGGGTCTGGACGAAGCGCCCATGTTCCATGAGGTAGGAGACATAGGCTTCACAATGGGCGCGGCGGACGTCGGCGAGATTCGGGGCGTCCGGGTAGGTCGCCGCCATGAAGGCCGCAAAGTCCTTCCAGTACGTCTCGCGGAGTCCTGCATACGAGGATTTCGAGACGTGGCGGGACGGCTTTGCGGACGCGAGGGCGTAGGCGTCGGCAAGGGCGATGTCCCTGCCGCCGGAGAGCTCCTTCCTGTAATTCTCGACGAGAGCCTTCACCGTCCGATTCGCCCGGATGTCTTCCATGTCTGCCCCGACGGAGCGCCGCTTCTCCTTCTCGAACTTCTCGGCCTGGCCCTGCGTCGTGCATCCGGTACACGGTCCTGCGAAAATTTTACCGCGAATCATAAAGCGGTAGTGGTAAACGTTTCCTCGTTTCAATACAGACATGGTAGTCTCCTTGAGATTTATTGAGACGTATAGAGACAGATTATCGTTACCCTCGACAAGATTTACACACTTTTACGCAGGTTCAAGGCTTTTCACCTCAAAAAATGGCAACCCTGTCAGGACTCGAACCTGTATCTTACGCTCGGTTTGAGCTTATAGGCGAGTTTTGGTAGACGTATGTAATATACATGAGACGTATGTAAATGTCAAATTGATTTTACACATTTTTACACAAAAATCTTTCAGGTACCTATCCTGAAAGGGCACAAAAAGGGCCCCGCAGACTCGCGGAAACTCACCAAAAACCACGGGCCTGCGAGGCGGATTTTACACAGTTTTTACACGCGCCTCGTCTCGACGAAGGCGTCCAGGGCGGCGCGGGAGATCACAGCCTTGCCGCGGTGTCCGGGCGTCAGCTTCACGAGCTCCAGTTTGCCTTCCTTGACGAGGCGATAGAAATACGCCTTGCTGACGCCGAGATACGCGGCGGCGTCCTTCGCGCTCACGTACCCGGAGGACGAAGCGCCCGGCGTGTACGACTCGCCGTAAGGGGCGAGCATGGCATTGATCGCGGCTCTGATCGGTTCAGGGACTTCCATGTCATTCTCCTTTCGTAATCGCATGATCGAGATTAAGGTATGCACAGTGTTTCGCGCGATTCAAGAGGCAAGACGAGCAACGATGCAGATGCGAGCCGCAGATTTTACCGAGAAGTCGATGGGCTTCCGCAGCCATCTTCATCTCTTCTTTCGCTGCGGCTTCCGCATGATTCCTCGCAACCCAGTCGAGCGCGTTCCGCTGTTGTGTCGGCGTCAACACTAAGTCGCTCATGCTTCGTCTCCTTTCGCCTCGCAGACGGCACAGTACAGACGCGCGCCGTTGCGGAGCAGTTGGCTGTGGCAGTACGGGCACTCCTTCGGGACCTCCGGCCAGCCGACGTTTCGACCGTGGAGAACCCGGACGACGGAGGGGATGACCCCGCCTGCGCGTTCGATCACAACACAGTCGCCGACGCAGATGCGGTTCGCCATCACGTAGTCCGCATTGTGGAGCGTGACGCGGGACAACTCGGCCCCGTCGAGCGTTACCGGCTGGAGCAGGGCGACGGGCGTCACCGTGCCGTTCTTTACTTGCCAGTCGATGCGGAGGATGGTCGTTTCCTTCGTCTCGCCTTTGAACTTCAAGGCAATCTGGCCGCGCCAGTGGTGGTCGGTGTGACCGAGCTTGCGGAACACCTGGGGATGGCCGACCTTGAAGACGATGCCGTCCATGGGGAAGTCCGACAGCGTGGCCTTGATGTCCCGGACCAGAGCATTGACGTCGGCTTCGTCGCACTTGCGGTCGAGGTCCAGAGGCCAGGCGTGGCGGGTATAGGGAACGAACGTCAGAGCGTCGGCCCGTTCCCGGATAGCCTGCTCCTTGCTCGACAGGATGCCGGAGACCGCGTTTCGCGGGTTCTTGTAGCCGAGGCGGGCGAGCCCCGCGAAGTCCGACAGGCGGCAGACGGCCTCGCCGTCAATCCATGTCGAGGCGGGGAGCTTCGCCTTGCGGACGAAGACGGACGCCGTGGCCGTGACGTTCTCCCCGGTCTTCCCGTCGCCCCGCGTTGCGACCACGCCGTTCGAGTAGGCGCGGAGGGCGATGCCATCGTATTTCGGCATGACATGGAGGACGCGGGGAAGCCCTGCGAGAAGATCGGAGTCCGCGATCTTGCGGGCCCATTTGACGATCTCCTCGGCGGAGTAGACCTTCTGCATGGAGAGCATGGGAGCGGAGGCGGGGTGCTGGACCTTGCCGGACGAGGCGACGACCGGCCCCATAACGGGGTCGTAGCCGCCGGTCAGCTTCGCCAGTTCCTCGACCATCTCGTCGTATTCGGAGTCCGATACGGACGAGACGCCGAGGAGCCAGTAGGCGTCCCGCGCCGATTCGATGCGTTTCCTGAGTTCGTCAATCCGATTCATCGGTCTCATCCTCCGGTTCGTAGCGGCGGAACACTTCGTCAGCGGCGGCCTCCGCGGCTTTGATCTGCGAGTCGATCTCTTCCATAGCTCTCTCAACGTCGCCCTCGACGATTGCCCGGAGCGTACGGTAACGCCACGGCTCCCACTGGCGGAAGTCCGTCTTGAGGAAGAACGCGATGCACACGGGGAGGCCCTGGTACAAAACGACACGCCACGGCAGCAGGCCCTTCCATTCAAGGATATAGAAACGGGCCTTCTGGAGGTCTTCGACGAAACGCGTGGGGTCCTTCTTCCCCGCCCGGAAGGCGTACTTGAAGGCGTTGCCGAGAGTGAACGGCATCCACTTCGTGATGTCGAGACATTCGAGGCGTCCGAGGTCCGGGCCGCTGGTGTAGTGGCTGGGATGATTCACAGGGTCATTGATGGGGTTGGTCATTGAAAATTCTCCTTATGTCGGTTGAGTCTACGATAAAACAGTCGGACAGAAACTCCCGCGCGGCAGCGCCCCGTGGTGTTTCCACTGAGATCACGACCTTTGGGCCTCCGTATTGGCTCTCTCCCACGCTGATATGGAGATGCGCGTGGTACGCGTCCATAAGCTCGGCGAGCTCCACGAGAAACGCTTTTATGTACTCATACATTGGTCGTCTCCTGTTCGCTAATCGGCTTTCCTCCGAAGCGAGTTCGTTGCCAGTGTAACAGCGTGTTCCGACAGCATAAAATATTACTGCCTCGATACAGTGAGCAGGTCGCGCACTGGCTCCTGCTGCAAATGACTTCGAGCGCGTTCAGAGCATGACAAAGCAACAGCGAGTCGCTGCCATCTTTAGGCGGAGGAGAAATGCGTTCGGGCGGTTCCACTGGTTTCGGCGCGGGAGAAGTAACCGGCACGGGAGCCGACTCTCTGGCGAGCTTGAAGACGAACTCCAACTCTTCAACGGACATCTGCATTGGTCGTCTCCTTCGCTTTGGGCCACGGAAAGCTGTACGGCTGTTTGCTCTCGGCGAGAACGTAGCCGAACGTATAGACGGGAATCCCGAACTGTTCCGCAACGGCGACTTCGAGGCAGGAGCCTCGTGAGTACCGCCATCCGGCGAGGATGACGACGGCGACCGGCACGGGAGTCGTTGCGGTCTGGTGCGTCTTCACGAGGAAGTGGATGTCGCGGGCGAGATACGCCGCCCATTTCTGAGCGCTCGTGTCGCCGTCCTGCGGCTCCGGCTCGGCCAGATGGAACGGGTTGATGACGTTGAATCCGAGAGACCGGAGACGGTGTTCCGCGTCCTCGAACGCCTGACGGTTCTCTTCCGGCTGTCCGGAGATGGGGCCGGAGAGATAGAGTGTGGTATTTTTGTCGATGCTCATTCCTTAACCCTTTCGAGGTACATAGGCTCTCGCTTCTGGAATTTATATTGAGCCATCCACTTGCGTAGATAGTGACCTTCGTGAATGAATCCCGGAGGACATAATACGTAGCGATACGAATAGAACGCCTTGAGCTTAATGACGGTCATTTCTTGCCCTTTCCCTTGATGATCTCGTCCATGCACTCAATAGCCTGGTCGAGCTTTTGGAGTCTTTCGCGTGTGTAATGCCGATCAATCTCCTCGCTACGACGACACGCCTCCGCGGCCTCCTTTTCGGTAAGGTAGAAAAGGTCCAGCGTCTCACTCTGATACCTCGAACACTTCACCTTGACCCGGAGAACCTTCGTTTGCAGCTTGTTCCGCACGAGGCGTTCGCTTCGTTCGATTTCGACAACGGGGCCGCGCTGAATCAAGTACGGGTAGCTTTTCTCAAACCAGTAGGCTACGTCGCCGAGCTTTACTTCTTGCGGTACGTTTCTCATTTCTTGTACCTCCAATAAAGCCGGTTCCAAAGTCTTCTGAGCCAGTTCCACTTCTTCGCGTCGAGTTCGTCAAGCATGTTTAGGCGGAGATCGTGTACAGCGTTCTGATACTCTTTCCTTTTGTACTCCGCGCCAGCATAACTGCCGTCTCGTTTTTCCGCAAAGTAAACGAGGTTCGCAAGCTCCGTCGCAATAATGTACAAAACCGCCTCCATTCTTCGTTGATGCTCTGTCATTTTTTGTACCTCCCGCCGCGCCAGCCCTCAGCCTTGAGGGGAAGTCCCTCAGCCCATGCCGGAAGTTCGCAAAGAAGATTCTCGTACTGCTCGACCGAGCCGAACCCGACCGGGACCTCAGCGACCGCTTCGTCGTGGACGTGCATCACGACCGAGTAGCCGTGCTTCTCCTCATTGAGCATACCGTTCACGAGGAGATCGCGGGCCGTCGCCTGCGTCAGGTTCTCCGTGAGGAGACCGCCGTAGAGATACTGAGTCCCCCACTTGCGGGTGAGGGAGTTCACGCCGTCGAACGCCGGGACGTCCTTCGGCTCTCCCCACTGCATCATCTTCGGTTCGATTCTGGGGCGGCAATACCACAGGAAACGACCGGACGGGAGCCTCATGGCGAGGAACGGAGTGCCGTGAACGTTCTTCACGGCGAAGAGCGTCCGCCCGCTCTCGAATATCTTTCCGGGCGATTCGATCGCAAGCGTACACGCCTTCTCCAGATCACGCCACATGGCGGTCGTCTTCGGATGGGCTTCGCGCCACGCCTGGACGATCTGCTTGACCTCGGCGTCGGGGAGGACCACCCCGTAGTTGACAGCCATGGCATTGAACGCGCCGACGCTGCCCTGATAGCCGAGGGCGAGCTCAGCGACCTTGCCGACCTGTCTCTGCTGCTTCGTCACCTCGTCGTACGGGACGCCGTAGATGGCCGAGGCGTTCACCTTGTACGGGTCGCGCCCGGAACGGTAGACGTCCAGGGCGGTTTCCTCGTTCGCCAGCCACGCGAGGACGCGGCCTTCGACGGAGGAGTAGTCGGCACAGATGAACTCCCGGTCCTTGCCCGGAATCATCATCCCGCGCAGACAGGTGGAAGCGGCGACCATCGGGTCCCCGTATAGCAGGGAGACGGCATCCACGGCCTCCTCGTTGAAGAGCGTGAGGCAGTTCTCAACGTCCGAGAACGCGCCGCGGGGGAAGTTCTGCGGCTGGATAAGCCGTCCGGTCCACCGGCCCGTACCCGCTCCATGATACATGAAAGCGCCGCGGACTCTGCTGTCCGGGCAGACGGAGTTCAGGAACGCCTGATACTTCGCCGTCGAGGATTTCGAGAGGCTCTGCCGGATTTCGAGGATGGCCTTGACGGTCTCGTTCTCGGTCGCGGCGAGGGCCTTCTCCACGTCCTTCGCCGTGAGGCCGTCCATGCGGACGCCCAGGGCGAGAAGGTGCTTCAAAGTGGCGTCCCGCTGCGTCGGAGACTGGAGCCCGGTCATCTTCGTAAACTCCTTCTTGAGCTTCGCGGAGTGTTCGTCGATGCAGGACATGATCTTCTTCACGGACGGGACGTCGATGCGGATGCCGCGGGCGTTCACGTCGAGATCGAACTGCCAGACGCCCTGTTCGTAATCCGGCAGTTCGGGCAGGGCGTTGGAGAGGGACTCCTCGGCCCTGACGTCCTGCATACAGTAGCGGCCTTCGCGGGCGAACTCCTCCGGCGTACCGTGCCAGTAGAGACGGGTCTGCCAGTCCGGGTCGCGGAGCTTCTCGTCCTTATGCGGAGCGCGAGGCTTGCAGAGGCGAAGCATGAGCTTCGAGCCTTCGATGTCCTTCTGCTGCCGGACGCCGAGAGCCATGCAGGCCCCGGCCAAGTCACGAGGCAGGCCGAACATCGCGGCTTTCGCGGCGGAACAGCGCAGCTTGTGGAAACCGAACATGTTGAACCCGTAGCGCGGCATGACGTAGCGCCAGACGAAAAATTCAAATTGCGCGTTATGGGCTTCGATGATGTCGGCGGTCTCCATCCACTGCCAGACTTGCTCATCGGTCAGGAGCTCGTTCGCCTTGAAATAGCCCGTAGCCTCACGGAAAGGCGGAGCGAACCATATCCTCGGCTCCTGACCTTCCCACTTCATCGCCAGACAGATGACCTCGGTTGAATCATCTGCCGCGTACGCCGCCGCCCCACACTTTTTGAGTGGGGCAGCGGAGCGGGTCTCAAAGTCTATGGTGAGTTTTAACATGACGACTCCTTACAGTCCGAGGCCCTTGAAGGGGTCGTTGGCGTCCGCGTCGGCGGCAGGCTCTTCGAGCTGGTCGAAAATCTGAATGGTCTTTTCCGGGGTGCGTCCGAGGCGTTCGCCATCGGCAACGATCTGCACCGCGTCAAGACCGAAGGCCACGCCGCGGTTGCCGGAGACGTCGTAGGCGTAGGCATGGACGGCAGCGATGGCGACCTGACCGCCATACACTTTGTCCGGGTCGTTGATGAGGGTACGCGAGGCGTCGCAGACGGCGGGCTTGATCTTCGTCGAGAAGCGGACGAAAATGGCGTCCTTGTAGATGTCGCCCCAGGTCGGGTCGGCGTCCCTGTTCCCGTCACGGAAGGGGTAGTCGAACTTCTGCGGGACTCCCTTCGGGTAGGCGTCCTGGGCGACCTTCTTTGCGAGGGCGACCAGCTCGGAGATGTCCGTGCCCTTCGGGAAGACGGCGACGCAGGAGTACTTCGGCTCCTGGCCTGCCTGAGCGGCGCGGGGAGTGAAGAGCGCGGGGAAGCAGAGCGTGAATTTCGGGGTGCGGATGGATTCGTAACGCATTGTAACAGTCCTTTCGGTGTTAGTTTGTTTCGTCGTCGAAGAGTGAGAGAGCTTCGAGTTTCGAGTTTTTGGTTGGCCGCGGGTCGTCCTCGTTGACGACCTTCACGGTTACGATTTCGTCGCGGGTCGTGAGTTCGTTGACCCGCTTCGTCGCTTCGGCACGTGAGACGCCCGCTTTCGTGAGGACGGAGGTTAATTGTGCCGGAGACTTGAGTTTGATGTTGAACACGTCCTCGCCGAACTCTGCGAAGGCGCGCGTGACGGCTTCCTCGTCTTTCCATTTCCTGTTGCCCTGGGCGACGGATTCGACGAGCTTGCGACCGGGGATGATGACGCCGCGGGCAAGCGCGGCCTGTTCCTCCGCGGCGAGGGCTTTCACCCACGCCTGGAACTCCTCGGACGTGAAGAACGCGGTCAGGACGCCGAGCTTCTCAGGCGGAATGGCCGAGACGACCGGGAGAACGGCAAGCTGGTCGTGCTTGCGCGGCGGGTCCAGCAACGCGAGCGCGGCGTCCCGTTTCGCGGGACAGATCGCCGCCGCTTCGCAGAAGGTACACCACTCGCCCATGATACACGGGGCGTCCGGGGCTTCCGTGGCCTTCGCGGCAGGCCGGAGGACGTCCATGGCCCACTCGTACAGCGGCTTCGTGGCGATGCCCCAGACGTCGATCGGATTCTTTCCGATGCCGTTGGGCTGGATGATCGTCATATCGACATACTCCACGAAGAGGTGGTTGTGCTGACCGAGAGCGCCGAGCGAGTAGTACATGAGCTGAGGATTCGCGTCGGCAGCCACCAGCTTGCGACCGTTCTTATAGTCGTAGACGAGGAGCTTTCCGAACAGGAGCTCCGGGACGATGCAGGCGTCGTTCCGCCCGAACATGCCCGGATGCACCCACGACAGGTCGAAGTATTGCTCGACGGAGAGCTGCCCGCCGTACTTCTCCAGATCGTGCCGGATGTAGTCCACGTAGACGGAGACGGCCTGAACCATGTCGTCGGTGACGAGGATGTTGAAGCCGTCCTGCTGCCGAATCTGTCCGAGCGCCACGGACGGGTCGCGCCCGCTCAGCAGCGACTCTTCGCAGAGGGCGTGAGCGACTGTTCCCGTCGCGGCGTACTCGGTAGCATGGCGTTCGGGGAGCTGGTCGTACAGCCGGACGCTCCCCGGACAGTTCATCCAACGATGGGAGCTCGACGCGCCGAGGTTGGAGTGAACATCACTTTCCGGCATTGAGAGCTTCCTTCTGCTTGCGGAACTCAGCGACGAAGGCTTCGTACTGCCCTTCCTTGAGTTCGCGGAACTCGCGGACGCCGCAGGCGACCAGAGCGCTGATGATGCACTTCTCGTCCCGGTCCTTCACGAACTCCTGCGTGATGATCTTGCGGCACTCGTCCACAGTCATCACAGCGGGCGGCTCGGAGGGAAGAATAGCTGCCAGCGGGTCGTACGGCTCGTCGGAGGCGGCGACTTTCTCTTCGGGTTTCTCGACCGGCGCGGGAGCCGTAGTCGGAGCGGCTCCGGTCACGCCGACAAGCGGCTCGTGCTTGTGAAGGTCCCACTCCCTCTGGAGCGTCGTGCTCTTCGTGCCCTTCTTGTAGAGGTAGCCACGGGCGGCCAGCTCCAGTTTGAGCTCGTCGAACGTGAGGTCCTTGCCGAGCGCCGTGGTGGCGATGGGCGAGCAGGAGACGTGAGCCACAGCGGCGATGACGTCCGGGTTCTTCGCCGGGTCTTCCGGCTCGGCGACCGGCGGAACGGCGGGTTCCGTTGCAGGCTCGGCGACGGTCTCTACGTGGACTTCGGCCTCTTGCAGGACCGTCTCCACCTTGTTCTCGACCGGGGCGTCCTTGACCCGGAGATGCTCCTTGTACGAGGCGTTGATCTTCGTGTTTTCCTCCTGCGCGGAGGCGATGCGTTCGAGCGCGATGGCAATACGCTCAAAGGATTCTTCGATTCCCATGGTGTGTACTCCTTTCGAGTGGTTTATGGGGTTATCGGAACAAGATGAGCGCGACGGCGCTCACCAGCGAGAGCGTGACAATGGCTCCGAGAAGGAAGCCGAGGAAGAAAATGACAGCGATGAAGGAGGTCCCGTCGTCTTCCTTGACGTTGAGTTCTCCGGTGTTGACGTCGTAGGTGCGGTAGCATTTCATGGTTACAGTCCCATCCTTTCCACGGTTTCCTGTTTGCGAACGAGGGCGCGGACCATGCGGGCGTCCACGGAGCCCTGAGCGACGAGGTGAAAGATTCGGACAGGCTCGTCCTGCCCGATGCGGTGGCAGCGGTCCTCCGCCTGGAGGACGTTTCCGGGAACCCAGTCAAGCTCCGCGAAGACGACGGTGTGGGCGGCGGTGAAGGTGAGGCCGGTTCCCGCGGCGACGATCTGACCGACCATGACCCGGACGGAGCCCTGCTGGAAGGCGCGGACGGCGTTGTCCTTCTGGACGTCGGTCATGCCGCCGTAGATCATCACGCCGTCGAACGCGAGGCGGAGCTGTTCCACGACCTCCCGATGGTAGGCGAAGACGACAACTTTTGTCTCTTCCTCCAGGAGGTCCTTGATGAAGCTGATAACGTAGGGGAGCTTATTCCGAGCGATGTCAAGTCTGGCCTTCGCCAGTTCCTCGAAGGCGAGGCGCTTTGCCTCGGAGAGGTTCGGGGCGGCCTTCGCCATGGCGTCGAACATCCGGGCGACTGCTTCCTTGAGCTCCACGGATTCGCCGTCCGGGATGTCGAGTTCGACGATCTGCCGGATTTTTTCGGGGAGGTCGCGGAGAACTTCACGCTTCGTGCGGCGGACCATGCAGTGTTTCCGCAGGGAGTTTCCGAGCTCTTCCTGATTCGAGGCCCCGGAGAAGTCCCAGACTTTGCGGACGCGACCGCCGCGGACACGGACGGAGGCGAGATGGCCGTTGCAATACCGCATCCCGAACTGGACGCGGTTCAGTTTGATGCCCATCGTCGAGAGGACCGGGTAGAGGTCCATCGGGCGGTTCACGACGGGAGTGCCGGTGAGGTAGATACGAACGGCGGCTTTCAGCGCGAGGCCGTTCTTCGTGCGCTTCGCGTCCGGGTTCTTGAGGTAGTGCGACTCGTCGAACACTACGAGCTCATAGCTCGACCCGTCCTCCACCAGGTCGCCGATGAGACCGTAGGAGCGGATTTCGAGGACGGACGGCTGATGCCGCATCCATCTGGCAAGCTCGTAACTCCAGTTGAGGCGGAGCGAGGCGGGACAGACGATGAGAACTGAGGCGGGTTTCGCCCGGTTGATGTATTCGGCGATTTGTGCCGTCTTGCCGAGGCCGGGCTCATCGGCGAGAAGCGCTGCGCGGATAGGACGGTCAGGTGCGGTGAGTTCGAGTAGGCGTTCGACGCCTGCGATCTGATACGGACGGAGTACGGATGGTTCGGCGGGTTCGTGTTGCATAGATTCTTCCTTTCGGCGTTGTCGTGTGTAGAAAAAATTTAACACGCCGAGACGAAAAAATCAAATGCAAAACGAAAAATAGTGTACGATAAAATTTGACAAATAAAAAATCCTACCTGACATCCGTCAGGTAGGACTAATGTAAAAATTTTTTCGACTGGTTACTTTGCGAAGGTCTTTTGGAGACCAACCCACAAGGGAACTTCTCCGAGACCGCCGTTTTGCCGGACGTAGGCGAGACCGCGGAGAATGGCCGAGATCGCCTCCTCATCGGTGAGGCGACCGGAGGTGTAGGCTGCGTAGAACTTAGGCGCGCCACGCTCAACTTCGAGGCGACGGCAACCGCAGAACGCGACGAGATTCTTCTTGCTCAAAGCGAGCTTGTCCGCCTCATCGGAGAACAGGTGAAGCGCCCGTACAAAGAGCCGTTCAAGACGCTCAGGACTTCCCAGATCGGTAGCGCCGAGGGACGCCTTCATGGCGAGGGCTTCGAGCCGGTCGTCCGTCTCGGAAGTTCCAGGTTGCGTGGCGAGGAAGAGGTCCGGGACCGTAACGTGCAGGACTCTTGCCGCCGCACAGAGCGAGGGGAGCCGCCAACGGTTCTTCCGCTCCGTGGAGTTCATAATTGAGTTCAATGTCGTACGAGAAAGACCGATCGCGCGGGCAAAGCTCGCCTGTGTATAGCCTTCCTTTTCCATGACATAACCGATAACGCCGGAGAGCTGCGCGGACAGCCGGGTCGCTTCCGCCTCGTCTCCGTCAAATGCGAGTGCGTTTTTACGTGGCATAGGGTGTTTCTCCTTTGTGTTTTTGCGGTCATATAATATAACACGCCAAAGAAAAATGTCAAAAAATATTTGATAACTGCTTGAAAAATAGTAGCGACAGGTCTATATTATGCTTGTTCGATATGATTTGTCAAATACTCCCACCACAAACGCCAACCACGAAAGGACACAAGATGGAAATCGACTCCTTCGGACTCCAGACCCGCCTCGCCCGCAAGCTCAAAGTCTCGCGGCAAACCATGAACGGCTTTTTCACCGGCAAGCACACGCCGACGGCGAAGATGGCCGAGCAACTCGAAGCTGAGTTTCTCAAGCTCAATATTCCGCTCACACGCTGGGACCTCCTGTACGGAAACAAAGACCACCTCCCTCTCGCCAACTACCTCAAGAAGAAACAAGCCCAGGACGCATAAGCCATGACAAAAGAAAACAAGGAAAGCGCTTTCCAATACCTCGCGCTGACCGGTGTCGTGGCAACGATCAGGCGTGGCGGAATGGTCTTCCCGTGCAAGCGGCTCGACAAGACCCCGGCCATAAAGAACCCGTACGGGAGTTCAAGCAACGACCGGAAGACGCTCGAAAAGTGGTGCGCTGAATACCCGGAGTGCAACTGGGGGTACTACCCCGCACTCGGAGACGAGACCGTAATCGACCTCGACAACCACAACGGCAAAGACGGGAAGGCCGAACTGGAGAAGTGGGCGAAGAGCCTGGGCTACGAGGTCCCCGCAACGCGCACCGTCCGAACCGCAAGCGGCGGCCTGCATCTCTATTTCAAGGGCGTATCGCCCCTCGACAAAAACGGCTTCCTCCCCGGAGTGGACGTTCACAGCCGCACCCGCTATGTCATCCTCCCCGGCTCCCGGACCGAGAAGGGCGCGTACGAAGACCTGGGCGGTGAGACCGCCGAGCTTCCCGCATGGATGATCGACGAGTTCGAGAAGGTCGCACCGGCCAAGAAGGACGCGAAGGTCGTCTCGACCGCTCCGGCCTGCTCCGACGACTTCGGCATGGTTCTCGAAGAAATCCGCGGCATGTCGCCGCTCCCGCAGGGCCGCCGCGACGACTCCCTTATCGCCATCTGCCTCGGATGGAAAGAGAAGGGCATGGATTACTACGCCCGCGCCGCTCTCCTCCGTCTTATGAACGATCTCGGAAAGATCGACCCCGGCGACTCCCCTCTCACAGAGGACGACTTCAAGCGCATCAACGACAGCGCCCAGAAAAAAGCCTCCGCCGTCTTCGGCAGCAAAACCCTCGCCGCAAAACTCGAAGATGACATCGACGGGGTGCTGACGTCCCGTGAACTTCAACTCAGCAATCCGACAGCCCCGGAAGGCTTTATTCCCGGTTTCCTCCCGCAGGGCATCTCGTTCCTGGCCGGTCCGCCGAAGTTCGGCAAAACCATCTTCCTGCTCCAGCTCGCCGTCTCCCTTGCGACCGGCACGGAGTTCCTCGGCATGGAAGTCCCGGAGAAGAAAAAAGTCCTCTACCTCCACATGGAAGGCGGGCCCGCTCAGGTCAACTCCCGCCTGACGAGCATCTACGGAAAGGACTTCATCCAACCGGACGATCTCATCTTCTGTTTCTCCTTCCCGCCGCTCGACAACGGAGGCCGCGTCAAGCTACGTCAGCTCGTCAAGAAGTACAACCCGGCTCTCGTCATCGTCGATACGTGGCAGCTCATCCGCGAAGACGTTGGAGGCAAAGGGCAGACGGCATACGCGAAAGAGTATCTGGAACTGACCCGGCTCAAGGAAGAGTTCCTGAACCAGTACGGGCTCTCCGTCCTCCTCGCCCACCATACCAAGCAGACGTCAGGGCGGGACTACGTGGACGATCTCAACCGGCTCAACGGCTCCACTGCTCTCGGAGGTTTCGCCGACGGCGTTATTCTCATCAAGGGAGCCCGCGGCGACGAAGTGTTCAACGTGATCTCCTGCGGCAGAAGCTACGAGGACAAGATTCTGAGTCTCGTCAAGGCGAAGCCGCTGGGGTGGAAACTCTCCGAATCGCCGAGCAGTCCATTACTTCTCCCGGAGACGGACTTGCAGCGCGCCATCGTCCAGGCTCTCGAAACGCGCCCGGACGGCATGACGGCGACGGAGATCAAAAACGCCTTGCCGCGGGAAACACAGGAGAAGCACCCGACGGACTCTATCCGCAGGCAGCTCAACCGTTGGTATGAGGACGGGAAGCTCGACAAGTGCGGCAAGAAATTCAGGGTGTTTTCGATCGTCGAGACGGACGGGCAGGACGACCCGTTGTCTTGTTTGAAAGTCTCGGATGAGGCGAACCCGGCATGACAGGCGAGACAAACAAGAGCACACGCGGAAACGGGGTTTTGAGGGCGCGTACACGCGTCTACGCCTACGCCCGCGTAAATAAACCCTCTGTCTTTATAGTCTTGTTGTCTCTTTCCCTTCACGAAACAAGACAACGCGTCAAGACAAGACAGCTCTATATGCTTTTTATGTATAGTACATCTTCGCACGGGCATACGCCCGCGCCTATACGCGCCCTCAAGGAGGAAGACACATGGTGATTTTAGCACTGGACCAGGCGACCCTGACGGGATACGCGGTCGTCAACGAACAAGGCAGGATACACGAGTCCGGGACGTGGATGCTCGCGGACCGGAAGCGGACCGGGGAATCACGCGGTATGCGGTACATCCGGTTCGAGGCGGAGCTCCAGAAGATCATAGGAAGATGGAGACCGGAGCTTATCGTGCACGAACAGACGCTTTTGCGCGGAGGCGCGGCGACGGAGATTGCGAACGGCCTCAAAGCGATCGTATTGAAGCTCGCGGCGGAGCGCGGAGTCGAGGTTTCCTGCGTCCATACGTCGGAACTCAAGCATTGGGCGACGGGAGACGGAAAGGCTGAGAAGGCTGCTATGATACAGGCGGCCACGGGTTTCCTAAAAGGTCACAGCGAGACCGGAAAGGCCGCTCCTGACGACGATAACGAAGCGGATGCAATCTGTATCGGACTCTGGGCGGCGGAGCGCTACGGGGCTTTTCAGGGGCCTCAGTGGCCGGAAAAGAAAAAGACCCCGAAGAGGCGGAAGCGCTCTCCGGGGTCGTTCCTGGACGATATTCACGTCCCGGACTGAGAAATGCCACGCGACTCTGCGTCCGCCTGCTGCTTTGCCTTCCAGGTCGGACTGTACGTGTGGAGTTTCGGATTGCCCTTTCGGGCTTTCATATAGTTTCCGCATCCGGCATCGTCCGGGAGGACGTCCTTTGCGAAATTCGCCACGCTTTCGCATAGGTCGGCAAAAACATGGATTCTTGCGACCTTTCGCGGGTTCGGGGTACTCTTCCCGTAGGCGTAGGCTCGGAGCGTGTTGTCGCTCATCTGGCACACCCGCGCGGCGTCGAAGGCGCTCAGACCGAAAAATGCCACGCGTTCGAGGTCCTTCTGGAGAATTTCGCGGAGGGTTTCGGGGGAGAGGACGGAATAATCCGCGGCCAGGAGTTCGGCGTCGCGGGCCCGCTTTGCCTCTTCGCGGGTCTCGTAGACCTGGAGCGACTCAATATAGCCGGTTGCCCGTTTCCGGTACGGGGCCGCGCCTCTGGGGGCGGGTGTGATCTCCTGGACGCGGACGCGGTTGTCGTTTGTGTTTCGGGTGATCTTGAAGGAATACGGCATAATAAAAAGCCCGGCGGGGTCCGGCCGGGCGGCGGGTTGTTATGATTTAGAACTGGGGGACGGGCTCAACGGGCATTTTTTCCCATTCGGCCTTGCCGATACCGCGCGCGGCGTGGCCGACGTGGAAAGCGAAGGCGTCAACGTGGCGGGAAGTCGTAGCGGACCAGCCCGCCCAGGTTCTATGGAGTTTGCCGCGCTTGTCGTAGTATGCTACGATCGTTTCATAACTGCGGAGAAGGTGCAGCGGCCCCGCCTGGATTACGTGCGCTTTCCCGTAGAAAGATTTTCTGTTATTGTTCGGGGTGAGCTCGAAAACGGTTTGCATGGTGTTGTTTCCTTTCGGGTTTGGGGTTAAATAAGGCCGTTATACCATTTGAAGCTGTGGACGTGCTCCGCGGCGAACTGGAGAGCGGCGGCGGTTGCCGCGGTGATCTCTTCCGGGGTGCAATCGTGCGAAAACTCTTCTAATGCCTCCGCGGGCGTCCAGCCTCTATTGATCTTTTCCAGAATGGCGGCGGCGAGTTCTAACGTTTTCTTGTCTTCGTTCATTGTGTGCGGTTCCTTATAGGGTTGAATCATTGATGAAGTCAAGCAGGGCGGCGCGGTGATCGTCTGGCATTACGGCCAGGGCGGTATTAGCGCGGCGGATATGGGCGCGGATGATGCGGAAAAGGCGTCTCAGCATGGTTTAAGCTCCAGGCGTTTCGGTTCTTTGTCGGTTGTAAGGCGGAAAATATAGAAGTCTTCGCGGCTCGTTCTGGTGAGCGGGTACAGGTTCAGGCCCAGCGCGTGCAATATCGCGCACATCTCATTAAAGCCACATGCCCCGTCAAGATACAAGCTGTAACCGGGGCGCCAGCTTTTCCGGTACTGCTTGCGCTTCGGGTCGTAGAAGTTCAGCCCGTAGAACGTTCCGCGGGTGTTCCATTTGGTAAGGCTTCCCGTGCTTGAGGTTAATTTTTTGAGGTCGTCGGAAAACCATTTTTCCGCCCAGTTTCCCAGGGCGGTCCCTTTCATATCGTACCCGCCTCCGTTGCAGCTCGAAACCTTCACTTTGTCCCCGTTGCGGCGGTGCAGGTACATGGTGCAAATGTTATATCCATAAGTGTACTGCCCCCGGCTAACGGTCCATTTAAACGAGCAAGTGCAGAAGTTTTCGAGCAGGGCGCGAGCTTGCGCGGTTGGGCGTGGTGTGCGTTTCTTCATCTTTCATTTCCTTTCTGGCGTTCGGCCTCAGCCTTGAGGGCGTCGAGCATGTTGTTAAAAAGGCGGGTGCGATACTGGCGAGTTTGGCGGCTGCTGTGCGCGGGGTTCAGCCAGTAGGCGCGTATCATTTCAGCATGTTTCCGGGCGCGCTTGTACAGCTTTTCGGGAATCTCCATGCAGGGCGGAAAACTGCGGTACCCGTTGAACAAGGCGAGCCCGCCGACAATCCAGCAATCCCAATTCCACCCGTAGACGCCCGCGTTGAAGTGGTCCGGGCTGATCTGGTAGGCGTCCATGATGTTTTCGCGGAGATGAAAACAGCTTGTCCGGGTGTATCCGTAGTATTTCAGCGTCTTTTTTGTGATCTGGGTTTTCATGGTTCCGGCCTTTCTGGGTTAGATGTTCGCGGCGGTTGCTTTCAGGTCGTCCAGGCCCGCAAAACCATAGTAGCCCCAGCAGGAATCGAGCAGGGCCCCGGCGGGGTCGGTTACTTCGTACCCGTAAACGTTCCCGTCTACGTAATCCGAAAATACATCGACTTCGGCGCGCATGGTTCTTTTGAGCTGGTCCAGGCGTTTTTTGCTCAGGCGTTTCCAGGTCGGAAACTCTTTTTTCAGGTCGTCACGTTCGATCACATAAAAACCGATTTGACCGGAATCCCAGGGATCACCAAAAGACCCGGTTGAGAATTTGACCCCGGAATGATCGAGCACGAAAACGGGCAGGAAGATAGCCCCGGCGGCTTTCATGGTTTTGGCGTCGTCTTCGTAGTTGTCCCAGTTGAGGCGGAGGCTGCTTTCGTTCTTTGCGTATTTGCAGCGGTCCGGGACCAGGAATTTTCCCAGATTGCACCATTCGCGCGGGCTTTCCGGGCAATCATCATAGAAAATATTTACCGTGTTTCCGTTCTCGTTCTGGTAGGTTTCAACTAAACAGCTCATGTTTTTACCTCGTTTGTTCGTTGGTTCGTGGTTGTTCGTTGGTTCGTGGTTGTTCGTTGGTTCGTGGTTGTTCGTTGGTTCGTGTTTAAGGTTGTTTCGTGCTTCGTGTGTTCGTTGTTTTGTGCTCGTTTCCTCCTGGTTTATGGTTCAAACGTGTTAAATCTTATCGTACACCGTCGAAAATATTATACCACATCTTCTCGCATTTGTCAAGAGGAAAACAAAAACTTTTTATAAATTTTTTCGTACAAATTGTGTTAAAACCTCGTTTATTTAGTCAAATCTAATCTTACCGCCTCAGAATAGCGGTTGAAATCTTATCGTACACATAGTATATTATTTTCGGCGCGGGTGATCTGGGGCTTTCAGGCTGCAATCCTGAAAGAGTCGAGGCGGCGTGGCGGGTGATTGTTCGATATTGTGTAAAATCCGCCGCGGGCCTGGCAGCCCGGACCGGGCGCGCCGGGGTGATCTGGGGCCGGTGATCTCATCGGACCAGGCGCGCCGGGTGCGTCAGCCTGGCACAGCTCGCACGGTGCGTCACGTTGACGCAGTTTGACACGATAAGGAGGCAAGGGTATGGCACGAGGCGAAATTCAGGGGGTGGCCCCCCAAAACGCGGGATTGCCCGCGCCGGGGGTGTCATTGAAACAGCCGGAGCGTGACTTTTTGGACGCTTTGACTGACCTCATCGCCCACGTCGGCGAACCGGGCTATCCGAAAACTGCGTCCGGTTCGGCTCCTGAGCCCTCCTCGCCGTCTTTGCTCTCCTCGACCGACCCGTTCACCCTGACGGTTCCCGACAACTATCACCGTACCCGCAGACCGTCCACCTTGATCGAGTTGTACGCCCTGGGCGAAAAGGCCGGGCTGAGGGAAGTGGACGTCCGTTATATCCGGGAGTGGGTGGTATTCCACGGAATCCACTGGCTGACGTGCGAGCGCGCCGGGATTGAAGACAATATCGGGGGCGAGGTGGTCTTCCGCAACCCCGTCGTTCGCAAGATTCTGAACGCCGCGTGTGAAGAGGGACTCTGCGTCGGCACGATGGCGAGCAAGGAAGAGCTGGCTGACTTCTACACGCAGAGAGTCAGGGACGCCAATCTCCCGGACTCCGTGCGCGACAATGCCGCGGACAAGCTGGCGAAGCTCCTGGGGTATTACCCGGACTCCACGGCCAAGGGCGGCGGAACGGCCAACGTCCAGATCAACCTCGTAAATCCCTATGCGACCCCGCCGGTGGTCGATGCAGAGGTGGTAAATGCGACTGCGTAGCATCGACGTCGATACGGGCTTTCGGCCCCATGTGTACCAGCGCAAGGCGAAGGAGCTGCTCAACCGCAAGCGCTTCGTCGTTCTGGTCTGCCACCGTCGTTGGGGTAAGACCGTCTTCGCCGTGATGGACGTCGGCATCGAAGGGGCCTACACGGACAAAAAGGACTTCCGAGGGGCGTACATCGCGCCCTTCCGTAAGCAAGCCAAAGACGTCTCGTGGGACATTTTTAAGCGCTATTTCAGTAAGATGCCGGGCATGGTCTTCAACGAGACCGAGCTCACCGCCTCCTTCCCGAACGGGTCCAAGGTGACGCTGTACGGCGCGGATAACGCTGACGCCATGAGAGGCTTGTACTTTGATTACGTCATCATGGATGAGGTCGCCGATATGAAGCCGAACGTGTGGGGCGAAATCGTCCGTCCCACCCTCATCGACCGGAAGGGAAAATGCCTCTTCATCGGGACTCCGAAAGGGGCAAACATCCTTTTTGACCTCTACAACCGCGGCGCGGCTGAGGCGGAGGACGGGCCGTGGGCTTCGCTCATGTTCCGGGCCGAGGAGGACTCCCTGGGGGTGCTCCCGTGGATTACGGAAGAGGAACTGGCCGAGGCGCGGCGGGATATGACCGCAGCTCAATATCGGCAGGAGATGGAGTGTGATTTTCAGGCGTCGAACGAGAACGTCCTCATCACCCTGGACGCGATCTACAAGGCAAGGGGCAAGCACATCCCGGAGGACGACTACAAGTACGCTCCGCTCATCTTCGGCGTGGACGTGGCCCGGTACGGCGGCGACGCCTGCGTCATCCAGGCCCGCAAGGGGCTCGCGGCGTTTCCGCCGGAGCGCATCACCGACATCGACAACATGACGTTCGCCTCGCATCTCCACCGTCGAATCCTCAAGGAGAAGCCCGACGCGGTTTTCATTGACTCCGGGCGCGGCGAAGGTGTGATCGACCGGCTCCGGCAACTGGGGGATGTGGTGTTCGAGATTCCGTTCGGGGGCAAGGCCCACGACGGGACGGTGAACGGTTATGCCAACAGAAGGGCCGAGATGTGGGACACCATGAGGAAATGGATTGAGGACGGAGGCGCGATACCGAACGACCCCGAACTCGTGAAGGAGCTGGCCGCCGTAACGTATGCCTACGACGGCCAGAGCCGTTTGAAGCTGGAATCGAAAGAGACAATCCGCGAGCGCGTCGGCTTTTCGCCCGACAGGGCCGACGCGCTTGCCTTAACCTTTGCGGAGCCGGTGGTTTCCGCGAACGACCCGATGTACCGGAGCGGCGGGTACGCCTCCATGTACGCACGGGACGAACTAACCTTCTAAGGAGGAAAAGCATGGGAAGTATGCCGAAAACCAAGACTGAGACGACGCCCGTCCCGCCCGAACCGGAAGCGGTGAAACGCGTGGAATCCGACGTGGCGCGCGTCCGTGGCAACGCCAAGAACGCCGCGGCCCAGAAGTACGGGCTGTCCGGGACGAACCAGACGAAGGGAGCCCTCGCGGACTCCGGCGTCGAAGACAAGAAAAAGAAACTCGGAGGCGAGTAAATCATGGCCGAGACCCCGTTATTCAAGCTGCGGAACCATTACCGTCAGCTTCAAAACGACCGGCGGACGTGGGAGCCGTTCTGGCGAGACGTCAAGACGTTCATCGCCCCGGAACGCGGGCGGGGTCTCGACGCGCCCGGCGATTCGAGCGAAACGAACAACGGCGAACTCCGCGACAAGAGACGCGTCAACGGGACGGCCTCCCGCGCCCTGGGGATTCTCGCCTCCGGGATGCAGTCCGGCCTGACGAGCAAGGCGCGCCAGTGGTTCATGTTGACGAACCCCGACCCGGACCTCTCGGAGTACAAGCCCGTGAGGGAGTGGTACGACAAGGTACAGGACGTCCTGGAGGGGATTTTCCGCCGGAGCAACCTGTACTCCGCTCTTCTCCACACCTACTACGAGATGGCGGGCTTCGGGCAGGGCGCGCTTATGGTGCTCTCCCACCCGGACAAGACGCTTTTCTGCCGCCCCTTCACGACCGGCACGTATTACATGTCGATCGACAAGTGGGGCGAGATCGACACCTTCTACCAGGTGGAGTGGCTCACCGTCCGCCAGATCATCCAGCTCTACGGCGAGGACAAGCTCCCGGCGTATATCAGGAGCGACCGGGACACCGGTCGGTTCGAGAACCGTCACGAGGTCATAAACGCCATTCTGCGGCACCCCGAAGAATACGGGATTCCGCCCAAGGAAGGCCGTGCCGCGGTCAGCGTCCACTTCTTCGCGCAGGCGAGCGAGTCGGACGGCTTCCTGCGCGTCTCCGGCTACGATATGTGGCCGGTGATGACGCCCCGCTGGGACGCGGTGGATAACGACGTCTACGGGCAGGCTCCGACGCGCGACATCATGGGCGACGTGAAGATGCTGCAACGGATGGAATCGGACGCCCTCAAGGGCACGGCGAAGAGCGTGTCGCCCCCGTGGCGAATCCCGCCGGAGCTGGAGCGTCGCGGGCTCAACACGCAGCCGAACGCCCTGAACGTGGTGGCGAGCATGTCGGACCAGGCGGTCGCTCCGCTCTTCACGGCGAACATCAACATCCAGCAGCTCCAGGCGAAGATCGACCGCGTGGAGGAGGACATCAAGGACGGGCTCTACAATTCGTTGTTCCTGGCTCTCCTCACGCAGGACAACCCCCAGATGACGGCCAGGGAGGTTGCGGAGCGGCACGAGGAGAAATTGCTCATGCTCGGCCCCGTGCTGGAGAGAATCCATTACGAGCTTCTCGACCCGCTCATCGACCGCGCCTTCGGGCTCGCGTGGGCGGCGGGCGCGATTCCTCCGCCTCCGACGGAGCTCCGGGGTATGCCTACCATGATCGAATACGTCTCCATCCTGAGCCAGGCCCAGAAGGCCGTCGGGGTGAACCGCATCGAGCAGAGCGTGGGCTTCCTCGGCAGCATGGTCTCGGTCTACCCGGAACTCAAGAACGCCCTCGACCCGTACGCGACTTTCGACACGTACAACCAGATGATCGGCGTCCGGGCGGGCATCTTCCGGTCGCGGGAAGAGTACGAGAAGCTCACGGCGGAACAGGCTCAGCAGGCACAGATCGCCCAGCAGGCGGCGGTCGCGGAGCCTCTGGCGAACTCGGCAAAGGCGCTCGGTGAAGTTGATGCGGCGAACGTCCGCGAACTGCTGACCGGCGTCGGGCAGGGAGGGCTGGTCCTGTGAGTCAGCTCAATATGAACCAGATGCACTACAAGGACGAGCTCCGTACGATGCTGGGCTCGCCCGTTACGAGAATTTTCCTGTGGCGACTCATCGTCGAGGATTGCCACGTTTTCGACGTGGACTTCGCTTTCAACGCATCGGCGTACGCCCTGCTGGCGAAGCAATCCATCGGGAAACGTCTGTTGGAGGACATGAAGGAGATAAGCCCTGAACTGACCCTCCAGGCGGAGATGGAGTACCGGACGCTGACGAGCTACGACAAACCACAATCCAGCCAAGAAGGAGACTACTATGGCGGAACCGACTAATGTCCCGAACGCACCGGATAACACCGGCAGTGCGGGTAAGGACGAACCGGCCCTGAATCCTGTCCCCCAGGGAGCGGAAGGCGCAGCCGCACCGGAAGGGAACGATCAGGGCAACCCGGCCCCGGAGGCCGGTGACAATGACGACAATGGAGTGCTGACCCCCGACGCCGGAAAAGGCGAAGAAGGGGAGGCGAACGAGAACCTCGGAGCCCCCGAAAAGTACGAGGACTTCACGCTCCCGGAGGGCTTCACGCTCGACGAGGACGGGAAGACCGCGATGTCGGAGCTGTTCAAGGGTCTCAACCTGTCCCAGACTGGCGGCCAGAAACTCGTTGACGCCTATGTCGAGCAACAGACCAAGGAAAAGGAAGCGCAGCTCCTTGCGCTGACCGAGCAACGCAAGCAATGGCGGGCCCAGTTGAGATCGCGTCCAACCTACGCGTCCGACCGGGCGCTTGCGCGGAAGGGTCTGAACGCAGTCGTCAGCACCCCGGAGGAACGGGCGCTCTTCACCGATACGTGGATGAGCGACCATCCTGCGCTGTTCGACATCTTCGTGAAGGTGGGAAAGATGGTGGGCGAAGACAGCCCGCTTCCCACCGGAGGCGCGGCTCCTGAGAAGGATTCCGCGTCAAAACGTTTCCCAGTCAATCTCAGTTAAGGAGGCATTACCATGCCTGACAACTATCCTACCCTGATGGACGTCGCTCGTCGAAGCGGCGACCAGAGCGCCACGGAAATCGTGGAAGTGCTCAACAAGACCAACCAGGCCCTCGACGACATTCCGTGGATTGAATGTAACGGGGGCGTCGTCCACAAAACCACGACCCGTACCTCCATCCCGACTCCCGTCTGGCGTATGCTGAACGGCGGCGTCCCCGTGGCGAAGTCCACGACCAAGCAGATGACCGTCGGATGCGGCATGCTCGAAGTCTACGCCGAGGTGGACTGCGACCAGGTGAACCTCGCCGGTCGCGGCATCATCGACAAGGCTCAGGCGAACGCCGCGGTCAGCAAGGCGATCAAGGGCGAAAACGAAGCCTTCATCGAGGGGTTCGGTCAGGAGATTTCCAGGGTCATGTTCTACGGCGACCCCTCGGTCCCGCAGGAACCCCTCGGACTCACTCACTGGTACAGCGCCGCGAGCGGCACCAACGTCATCGACGGCGGCGGCACCGGCTCCGACAACACGTCCATCTGGCTCATCGCCTGGGACAAGCAGGCCATCCACGGCATCTACCCGCAGGGTACTGTCGGCGGCCTGCATGAGAAGTTCCTCGGCGAACAGACCGTCAAGGACGCCGCTGGCAACCAGTTCCAGGCGTACCGCACTCACTACAAGTGGGATGCGGGCTTCTGCGTCCGCGATCTCCGCTGCGGTGCCCGTATCTGCAACATCGACATGAGCGACCTGTCCGGCAGCTCCGCCGCCGACCTCGTGGACCTCATGGTCAAGGCCATCTACAAGCTGCCGCGCTTCGCCCGCAGCCAGTTCCGCAAGGCGTTCTACATGCGTCCCGAACTTGCCGAAATCCTCGACAAGCAGGCTCGCAAGACGTCCAACCTCATGCTGAACTACGGCGACGTGTTCGGCAAGGAAATCCTCACGTTCCGCGGCATCCCCGTCCGTGAACAGGAATCCATCCTCGACTCCGAAGCCAGAGTCGTCTGAGAAAGGAGCACAATATGATTCTCGACAAAGACCTCATCTTCTCCGACAAGCAGGCCGTTACCGCCGACGCCGCGAGCACCAACGCTCTCGACCTCGGTGCCGCGGGCGACGCCGTGGGGCAGGAGCTCTGCATCCACGCTGTCGTCCAGACGACCTTCGCCACGCTCACCAGCCTCACGATCAAGGTCCAGACCAGCTCGGACAACTCCAACTGGGCGGACGTCGTTCTGTCTCCGGCCATCGTCGCCGCCGACCTCGTGAAGGGCGCGGAAGTCTTCACCGTGCGCGTCCCGAAGGGACTCAAGCGCTACGTCCGTCTGTACTACGATGTGACCGGCAGCAACGCCACGGCGGGCAAGATCACCGCCTTCATGTGCAAGGACATCTGACCTATGGCGAAGTTCAAGGCTACCAGAGACGGCCTTGTGGGGACCACGTACATCCGCGCCGGGGAAGTCTTCTCCCTCGACGTGGATAAGTGCCCCCGCTGGGCGGAACCCGTGAAGGAAAAGGCGCTTCCCGCGGAAGACGCGGAGGCTCCCGAAAACGAGGGTGAGGAGGCGGAAAAAGCCTCCAAGCCCGCCAAGAAAGCAAAGGGCAAATAAATGGCCGGTTCAGTGGAAATCGTAAACATCGCTCTCGCCCATCTGGGCGAGTCTCCGATACAGAGTCTTGACGAGGGGACAGTTCCCGCCAACGTGGCGAAGCTGCTCTACGACCCGGAACGGCGCGCGACGCTCCGAGACTACAACTGGAATTTCGCGCTCAAGACCGCCCGGCTCGCAAAACTGGCCGAGGCTCCGGTCGATTTCCGCTACGGCTATGCTCTTCCCTCGGACTGCTTGCGGGCCATCCGCCTGCGGTCCGGGGGCGTTCCCGACTTTGCAGGGCCGGGCCTCCGTTTTGTGGTTCGCGGCGGCGTGGTGTGTACGGACGAAGACCCGGCCCTCCTTGAGTACGTCTGCGACTGCACGGACCCCGCGCTGTTCGACGACAAGTTCATCGAAGCGCTCAGCTACAAGCTGGCGTCGAAGATGGCGATGTCGATCAAGGGCTCCATGGAGATGACGGCCCAGATGATGAACCAGTACCGGGAAGTCGTGGCCCAGGCGGCATCGCTGAGCGGCAACGAGAACCGGGACGCGGACAATGAGAACCCCTACGTGGAGGCTCGGCTCTAATGGCACTCGTCAGGAAATACCAGAATAATTTTACCACCGGAGCGATCAGCCCCGGCGTTTACGCGCGCGTGGACCTGAGCAAGTACGCGAACGGGTGCAAGCGCGTCGTGAACGGCGTGGTGCGAGCCCACGGCGGCATCTCGAACCGGCCCGGTACGCTCTACGTCGATACGCTGCCGGGTCCGGGGCTTCTGTTCCCGTTCTCGTACTCGGTGTCGGATGCGTACGCGATGTGTTTCTACGACCCGAATCCGAACGGAGCGGCGGACCGCACAGCGGTCCTCCGCGTCTACCGCAACGGTGCGCGCGTTCCGATCAATGACGAGAACCCGGACACTTACCTCGAATACGCCACGCCGTACCTCCCGGAGGAACTGGCGAAGGTGAAGTTCGTCCAGAGCGCGGACGTCCTCTTCATGGTGCATCCGAACCACAAGCCGCAGATGCTCACGCGCTCCATCGACGGAGACGGTCGGCTCCAGTTCACCTTCGAGGACATGACATTTCAGCCCGCGATTGCCGCTCCGACCGGACTCACCGCGACTCCCAAGAAGTTCAGCGATTCCTCCGGGACGTACTACACGACCTACACGAACTACAAGGTCTCGGCGGTCAGCGAGAAGGAGGAGGAATCCCTGCCGAGTGCGTCCGCTCAGGCGAAGACGCTCTCGACGTGGCCGGTCGGCGCGCGGGTTATTCTGGAGTGGGACCCCGTGCCGGGAGCTATTCGGTACGAGATTTATAAGGAGTCCCGCGGCTACTACGCCTACATCGGGTCCTCCGAGGAGACGTCTTTTACGGACAACAACATCGAAGGCGACGGGTCCATCGGTCCGATGAGCAGTGAGGACCCGTTCACCGGCCCCGGAGACTACCCCGGAGCCATTGGCATTTACCAGCAGAGGCTCGTCCTGGGGCGTACCGACAACCAGCCCCAGACGGTGTGGATGACCGAGACCGGGAACTTCAAGTCCATGGCGGTCGCCGAGCCTCTCCGGGACGACAGTGCGATTACGGCCACGGTTGACTCGCGGCAGATGAACGAGATACGGCACTTCGTCCCGCTTCGGAACGTGATTATGATGACGAGCGGCGCGGAGTTCCTGCTGTCGCCCGGACGCAACAGCGACGCGATCACCCCGACGAGCGTGTCGTTCAGCCTCCAGAGCTACTGGGGGTGCAACGACGTCCCGCCGATCGTGTCCGGCGTCAACATTCTTTTCTGCGAGAACTCCGGGCGTGTGGTCCGGGATATGAAATATGCGATGGCGGACGACGCCTACACGGGCGAGGAAGTCTCCATCCTCGCGGAGCACTTGCTTGAATCCCCGGTCGTGGACTGGGCGTTCCAGCAGAGCCCGTTCAGCACCGTGTGGATTTGCCTCGACAGCGGCAAGCTCCTGACTTTTACGTACATGAAGGAACAGGAAATCTGGGCGTGGAGCGAGCACGAGAGCGTCAACACGTCCTATAACGCGGTGACGGGGCAATACGAGTCGGTCGCCGCG
>Ga0310696_10001558_pt1 | contig 32918 bp, 54 predicted proteins | sample AusTroGonzalo_MG_4_FD_203885 | JGI IMG/M metagenome (GOLD analysis project Ga0310696, IMG submission 203885) | Bovine rumen microbial communities from tropical cattle in Woodstock, Queensland, Australia - Gonzalo_02 (v2) (version 2) | ecosystem: Host-associated > Mammals > Digestive system >... | reverse complement strand
CTCGAGAAAAACATATTGCGCGCATTTATTGTCGAAAAGCAGCAAATTAGTACGAATTTCAACGATTTATCGAAAGATAGGGAGCAATGAATGCAAGTTACATCACGGAATACTATGAGGGCATCCAAAACGGAACCTATAACGTCGGCAAGTGGATAAAACTTGTTTACAATTACATCATTGATGGGCTAAATGACGCAATTATCGTTTATGATGACGTAATTGCCGAAAAAGCCATTGATTGGATTGAAAACCATTGCTTCCACGTTGAGGGGCCTCTTGCTCCGGGTCCGTTTAAGCTCGAACTGTGGCAGAAGGCAATGATCGCCGCGATGTTCGGTTTAAGAGACCCAGAAACAGGAAACCGGCAATTTCGCGAGATCGTCCTCGTTATTGCTAGGAAAAACGGGAAGTCACTCCTTGCCTCAGCTATCGCAAATTACATGCTGCAGGTTGATGGCGGTTACGGAGCGAGAATATACAATGTTGCGCCAAAACTTGACCAAGCTGCGATTGTATATGATAACACTTGGACGATGATTCAGCTTGACCCTGATTGGAAAGAAAGAAGGGCAGCTGTACAGGCGGCAAGAGAAAGTCATCGAGCCGCGGAAGATGATCCCAAGAATGTAAAACATAGACAATCAGACTTATTCCTTCCTGGAACAAATAGCACAATGAAGAAAGTCGCCTTTAGCGCGAAGAAGTCAGACGGATTTAACCCGTCACTTGTTATCTGTGATGAGGTTGCAGCGTGGGAAGGTGACAAGGGGTTGAAGCAGTACGAGGTTATGAAATCTGGAATGGGTTCAAGGCCTGAGCCGATAATGCTCTCTTGTACAACTTCTGGATACATCAATGATAGCGTATACGATGAGTTGATCACAAGGGGGACGGCGCTGCTTCAGGGGAATAGCGGAGAGAAGCGGTTTCTTCCGTTTTTCTACATGATAGACGATATCACCAAGTGGGATGATATAGAGGAACTTGAAAAAGCAAATCCGAACCTTGGCGTGTCAGTTACTAAAGATTACCTGTTAGAGGAAATCGAGGTTGCAAGGGGTTCGGCTTCAAGGCAGTCTGAGTTTATTTGTAAATACGCTTGTCTGAAGCAGAATAGCAGTCTTGCATGGTTGCCGGCAGAAGTTGTTGAAAATGTCTGCGGTGAAGAGATTCGACTTGAGGACTTCAAGGGCTGTTATTGTGTAGCTGGTATCGACCTTTCACAGACAACCGACTTAACGGCGGCCTGTGTAGTTATTGAGAAAGACGGAAAGCTGAACGCATTTTCACATTTCTGGTTACCGGCTGCGAAAATCGACGAAGCTGTGCAAAGAGACGGGCTGCCATACTACAGTTACATTGATAGAGGTTTCATGAGTCCGTCCGGTGATAACTTTGTTGATTACCACGACTGTTATAACTGGATGGTCAACCTGGTACAGGAATATGAGATACTTCCGCTAAAGGTTGGATACGACAGATATTCAGCCCAGTACTTGATTCAAGATCTCGACGCGTTCGGATTCCACACTGATGACGTATTCCAGGGGGATAACCTCTGGCCGATCATGCAGGAGCTTGAGGGTGTCATGAAGGACGGCGGAATCAACTTTGGAGATAACCAGATAATGAAAGCACACCTGCTCAACGCCGCGGTCAAAATGAACGTGGAGCGTGGCAGGGGTAGACTTGTCAAATTGTCACCAACAGCGCATATTGACGGTGTGGCTGCACTGCTTGACGCGCTTACAGTAAGAGCTAAGTATTATTCAGAGATCAACGAACAGTTGAAAAATTAGGAGGCTACAATGTCACTTCTGGACAAGCTGTTAGGCAGAAAGCCAAAAGAGCCGGAATACTTTGAAAGCGTGTTTAAGCTGCTTAATGGGTATCAGCCGGCATTCCACACGTTCCACGGTGGAATATACGAGAGCGAGTTGATCAGGGCGGCAATTCATGCTCGGGCCACTCACATTTCGAAACTGAAGGTTGAGGTTCAAGGTTCTGGACGTCCGGCGCTTCAATCGAAGTTGAGACACGGCCCGAACGAGTTCCACACATGGTCACAGTTCATGTATCGGCTATCAACGATTCTTGATGTAAACAACACAGCGTTCATCATACCAGTGTATGATCGCTATGGTGAGTTGAGCGGCGTATATTGCCCGCTTCCTGAGAACGTCGAGGCTGTTGAATACAAGGGAACACCGTATTTGCGCTATTCCTTCTCAAACGGTCAAAAGGCCGCAATTGAGATGGAATTTTGTGGCGTGATGACGAAGTTCCAATACAAGAGTGACCTGTACGGCGAAACGAACCATGCGTTGATTCCTACGCTCGATCTGGTGAAGATTAATGACGAGGCTATTAAGGAAGGTGTTCAGAATGCGGCCAGCTATAGGTTCATGGCGCAGCTGAGCAACTTCGCAAAAGCTGAGGACCTGGTCAAGGAGCGTGAGCGGTTCACAACAGAGAACTTCTCCTCGAAAGCAAGAGGCGGCGGAATGCTGTTGTTCCCCAATACATATTCGAACATTCAGCAGATCGAAGCTAAGCCGTGGGTGATTGACGCTGACCAAAGGAAAGCTATACAAGACAACGTCAATGCCTACTTCGGCGTGAATGAGGACGTACTGACAAACGCCGCATTCGGTGACGCTTGGTCGGCTTTCTATGAGGGAGCGGTTGAGCCGTTTGCTATTCAGTTCAGCGAAGTCATGACGCGCATGTTGTTTACTTTCAGGGAGCAGTCAACCGGCAATAGAGTTATGGCGACAGCAAATAGACTGCAATACCTTTCAAATAAAGAGAAGGCTGAGGTTGCTGCTATCTGGGCGGACCGTGGAATCGCGACGATCGACGAGATTAGAGAGATTTGGAACATGGCTCCGCTTCCGGATGGTATTGGTGATAAGATTCCGATTCGTGGCGAATTCGTTAATGCTGCGACCGGACAGCATTTCGGAGACGAGGCCACGGAGGTGAGCGATGATGAATGAGCAAAGAGATTATAGACTGATGGAGCTGCGAATCGCAGAACAAGTCGAAGGTGAAGAGAAGAATTATAGGGTAGAGGGATATGCGAGCACATTTGAGCCGTACACCCTCCTGACAATCGATGGAGTAGACTGGAACGAAAGAATTGACGAGCACGCGTTTGATGATGCTGACATGAGCGACGTCGTGTTCAGGGTAGATCACGAGGGTCCGGTTTACGCACGGTCATCCGCAGGAACCATTGAACTCGGAACAGACGAGCATGGGCTGTGGAACAAGGCCGATCTTGGTAGAACGCGAAGAGGGCGCGAGCTCTATGAAGACATTGCGGCCGGTAATTATCCGCAAATGTCCTTCGCTTTTACTGTCGCTGAAGATCATATCGAACGCGACACCAATACAAGAGTGATTGATCGGATAGCTAAGGTGTTTGACGTCTCACCTGTTAGCTTTCCGGCTAATCCAGGCACAAGCTTAAGCGTTTCCACCAGAGCGAGAATTGACGGAGAGATCGAGGCTCGCGCCGCGGAGAGACGGCTTCAGGAAGAACGCGAAGAGCAAATCAAGAGAATTAAAATTCTTGCGGAGGTTTAAATGGAAATCAGAGAAATGTCAGTTCAGGAGCTTGAGGAAAGAAAGGCCCAGATCGCGACCGAGGTCGAGAATCCCGAAGCTGATCTGAACGCTCTCGAAGAGGAAGTACGCGCAATCAACGCGGAAATCGAAGAGAGGGCAAACGAAGAAGCGAAGAAAGCCGAGATCCGGTCAGCTGTAGCTGCTGGAGAGGGCGAAGTAACTGAAGTTATCGAAGAAGTTGTCAAAACAGAGGAGAGAAAAATGACAAACATGGAAGTAAGAAACACTGCTGAGTATGTTGACGCTTTTGCAGAGTACATTAAGAGCGAGAATGATGCTGAGTGCCGTGCGCTGCTCACCGAAAACGTGTCCGGTTCTGTTCCGGTTCCCGAAGTTGTCGAGGACATCGTCCGCCACGCTTGGGAGAATGAAGGCATCATGTCTCAGGTTCGGAAAACCTTCATTAAGGGCAACCTGAAGGTTGGTTTTGAAATTAGTGGTTCTGACGCTGTGTTCCACACTGAGGGCGGAGAAGCTGTTGCTGAGGAAACCCTGGTACTGGGTGTTGTGGAAATTCAGCCGAGAAGCATCAAAAAGTGGATCAGCATTTCTGATGAAGTGTATGACCTGCGTGGTGAGGCGTTCCTGCAGTACATCTATGAAGAGCTGGCGTATCGGATTGCCAAGAAGGCTGCCGATGAGGTTATTGTCCAGATTGAGGCTTGCGGAACCGTTTCCACAACCACTTGCGTTGGTATTCCGAAGGTTGTTCAGGCCAGCATTGGTCAGGCTACCGTTGCCACCGCTCTGGGTCAGCTGTCCGATGAAGTGTCCAACCCGGCTATCATCATGAACAAGCAGACCTATGCTGCGTTCAAGGGTGTGCAGTATGGTGGAAACTTCAGCACCGACATCTTTGAAGGATGCCCGGTCATCTTCAACAACACCATCAAGGCTTACAGCGCTGCGACCACTGGCAACACCTATGCAATTGTTGGTGACCTGGGTGGCGTGACTGCGAACTTCCCGAATGGTCAGGGAATCGACTTCAAGTTCGATACGATGAGCAAGAAGAAAGAGGATCTGATCGAGATTCTGGGTCGTGAGTATGTCGGCATTGGCGTAACTCAGCCGGGCGCCTTCGTGAAGATCACGAAATAATTAAATCCGGCGGGAAGGGAGGAAAAAATGAAAAAAATACTAATTGGCGTGCCTTGTATGAATCAAGTGCCCGCAGAATTTGCGGATTCGCTCGCGCGGCTAACATCAGTCGGAGCACCAGAGTGTAAGCTTGGCCTTATGTTCAAGATTGGCTCACTGATCTACGCTGCGCGAGACGATATCGCAAGGGAAGCTATCAAGTCAGAGGCAGACTATGTTATGTGGTTTGACAGTGACATGACCTTTCCGCCGGACACTCTCCAGAGGCTGATGAAGCACATGGAGAGGGATGACGTGGACATTGTAACAGGCCTGTACTTTAGGAGAGTTGAGCCTTACACGCCGGTACTGTTCGACAAGCTTGAACGTACCGATGAAGGTATCATATGGTCGGACTTCTCAAGAATTGACAACGAGTTGTTTGAAATCGGCGGTTGCGGCTTTGGCTGCGTGCTGATGAAAACCGAAGTCTTTATGGGAGTGTTCGCAAAGTACAAGCAAATGTTCACGCCTTTCATGGGAGCTGGAGAAGACATTGCGCTCTGCATCCGGGCCCGTGAGTGCGGCTATCGAATTTGGTGTGATCCGACAATATCACTTGGACATATCGGGTATCACACAGTAACAAGAAACTTTTTCCTTGAATACCAAGCGAGGCAGGAGGCAGAAAATGCTGGCGAAAGTGAAGCAGGCGCTGAGAATTAAAACGGAAGCCTATAATGACGAGCTTAATGGACTCATTAGTGCGGCGTTGCTCGATCTTGGCGTAACTGATATTTCAGTGGAGGTTCTTACAACCAATGCGGATATGTTGGTAACGCAGGCTGTAATTACATACTGTAAGATGAACTTCGGCAACGTAGCACAGAATGATTACTACAAGTTCAAGAAGAGCTACGACGAGCAGAAGGCGCAGCTGTCTACCTGCACTGGTTACACAATCTGGATTGGGGATGATGAGTGATGTTTGATACGGTAATAACGTTGAAATCAGAACCCGTCATCACCCATGACGATTATGGGAACGAAATCAGGACTACCACAGACCGTGAAATATTCGCACAACAGCGTGGAGTTTATGAGAGTGAGTTCTATAATGCGTCACAGGTTGGTTTGCATCCGTCAAAGACTTTCAGAATCTCCAATACAGAGGACTATCAAGGCGAAAAGGTTTTGGAGCACGAAGGAAAGCTGTACACTGTTGTTCGTGTCGATTGGGACGGCAACCGTGACATTGTTAACCTTGTGTGCGAGGAAAGAGCTGGGTTCAATGAGGAGCCTGAGCCTGGTGGGCAAGATGTCGAACCAGAAACTCCAGACGAACCAGAAACTCCAGTAGAAGACCAAGAAATAAATCACATTGTATGGAAAGATCACAGAATTGGTGAAAAAGTTGGAGAAAATTACATCTATTTTGGTAAAAGCTTCTGCAATGAAGATTTACATTTACAAGGCAGTGGAGGAAATGAATGATGACGATGTACCAGACACTGGCAACGCTTGGTAAACCGATTGCGTACGGGTACCATTCAAAACCGGTAACGGTTCCGTACCTTGTGCTACTCGGTGCAGGTCAAGATCAATTCGAAGCCGACAACACCTATTATGTAACAGCTGATCGATATCGGCTTGAATATTATTTTAAGAAGAAAGACCCGGATTTTGAGGGGCAGATTGAAGCGCTGCTACTTTCAAACGGGCTCAAGTATGAAAAGTCTGAAGACATCTACATCGATGCCGAGGACGTATTTGAAATCTACTACACATTTTAAGGAGGCTATTAATGGCTAACAAAGTAATGTACGGCGTCTCCAATCTTCATATTGGCGAGTACATTGTTGGAACTGACGGCTCGGTAACTCTGGGCACTCCGTATGCTATCCCGGGAACGGTGAATATTAGCATGGACGCAGAAACAGAAGAGAATAAGTTCTATGCGGACAATGTAACATACTGGTCGGGTTATTCCGATAACGGTTACAGTGGAGAGATTGAGAATGCGCTGTTTGATGACACATTTAAAACCACATTCATGAATTACAGCCAGCTGGCCGACGGTGGAATTGCGCAGATTAAGGGTAAGCAGAACAAGACTGTATACTTTGCGTTCCAGGTAGAGGGCGATGACAAGGCCCGCAGGGGAATCTTTTACAACGTCTCTATCGGACAGATCAGCAGAGAATACAGCACAACCGAAGATTCGATCGAGCCTGCAACCGCGACGCTGCCGTTTACTGTAAATGGCGATAACAAGACTGGCGTAACCCGTGCGGCGTATACTGACGGTAGTGCTGTCTATACGACAATCTTTACCAACCCGCCGGTACCGCACACAACTTAATTGCAATGACAGCCAAGGATGGGGAAGTTCCCCACAACAGGAAGTCGAGACAATCCGGGGCCGGGAAACTCTCGCCCCGGAAAGTCACTTTATTGTTAGCAAGGGAGGTAAACAATGATTAAGACTATCGAATTTGAAGGCCAGAAAGTGGAGTTGAATACTTCCGCCGGATGGCTGTTTGTATATAGAAATAGATTTGGGCATGATATATTCCCAGATCTGATGCCAATTATTGAGTCGATTGTTAGTGCTATTGCAACAATGCTTGAAAATGGTGAGGCGGAAGTTACACCTGACGGCATAAAGAACCTGATGAATGATGACACCATCACGGATGCCTTTATCAAGCTTGCAGGAATGGAAATCACTACCGTTTATCAAGTTTTATGGGCGATGGCTTATAACGCGGATAAGAGCATTGGCGGACCGGAAGACTTCTTTAACAGTTTTGAAAAGTTCCCGCTCGACGTCGTAATTCCAGAACTCTTTACTGCGATCGTAGAATCTTCGGTAAGCTCAAAAAACGGGGAAAGGCTCCTGAACGGACTGAAGAAGATTCGCAAATAGGACTTGATACAGTCTATATTGCAGGGGCCGAAAGAAAGCTTTCGTACGAAGCTATAATGTCAATGGAGATGGGTCAAATCGTCGACTACATAATTGAATACGATAAAGTTATGGACCCAGATCGAGAGAAGAAAGAGCGCGAAACTGTTCACAAGAGAGAGGCTACGCAAGCCGATATTGATGCACTGTTGGGGTGATAAAGTGGCAAGAAACAAATGGACAGTAGACGAAAACCACACGCTGGAAAGCGCTGTCAATGAGATTCTTGACGATTACAAGGAAGACCTTGATAAGGACAACGACAAGAACGTCGAGGCAGCCGGAAAGCGTGCCGTAACACTCCTCAGAGAGCAGTCGCCGAAAAGAACTGGCGCGTATGCAAGGAGTTGGACATTAAAAACCGAGGGTAAGGGAAGCAGCATAAAAGCTACAATGTCGACCGTGTACAACAAAAACCATTATCAGTTAACGCACCTGTTGGAATTCGGACACGCAAACAGGAATGGCGGAAGAACGCCTGCACATCCGCATATCAAAAAGGTTGAAGAGCAGGTCATTGAAGAGTTTTATCAAGACGAGAAGAAGAGCGCAGAGGGTAAATAAACATGGCTGGAAACATCAAGGGAATCACAATTGAATTTTCGGGCAATACAACAAAGCTTCAAAAAGCACTGCGCGAAATGAACAAAGAGACACGCGAGACCGACAAGGAATTGCGTGCGATCAATAAGGCGCTGAAGTTCAATCCTGGAAACACGCAACTGCTTGCACAAAAACAACAGCTGCTCGGGGATAAAGTTCAGCAAACAAAAACAAAACTTGATGCATTGCGTGAAGCGCAACGAAAGTTTGAGGAGACGCCGGGCGCGGATAAGCAATCTGCAGAATATCGGCAGCTTGAAAGAGAAATTATTGAGACTGAATCAAAACTGAAGCACTTCACGGCAGAACTAAAGAAGCTTGACAATATTAAATTTGAGCAACTTGGTAAGAAGTTCAAGGATCTCGGGAACAAGATGACCTCGGTCGGACAGAAGTTCACAACGACAGTAACCGCACCGATTGTTGCTGGGTACACACTTGCTGCTAAATACGCATCAGATTACGAAGAGAACCTTAACAAATTAGATGTTGCTTTTGGTGACAATGCCGAGGCTGTAAAGAAGTGGTCCGATACCGCAAAAACAGAATTCGGCTTGTCGAAGGTTCAAGCAACCGACGCCGCGTCTGCGTTTGGTGCACTCGCTAAGGGCATAGGAATATCAGACAAGGAAGCTGCAGGCATGTCAACAACGCTTGCTGGGCTTTCTGCAGACCTTGGTTCGTACTTCAACGTTGGTGTTGATCAGTCATCAAAAGCTCTTGAAGGAATATTCACTGGTGAATCTGAAGCACTAAAGAAGTTCGGTGTCGTTATGACTGATACAAACCTGAAGCAGTTCGCCGAAGATCAAGGGCTTGTCTGGAGTGCGATGACCCAGACGGAAAAAACGATGCTCCGTTATCAATATGTCCTTGATAAAACGAAGGACGCACAAGGAGACTTTGCAAGGACCAGTGACGGAACAGCAAACAGCATCAAGATTGCACAAGCATCACTACAGGACCTTGGAACGGCAATAGGAACAGTTCTACTTCCTGTAGTCACGCCGATTATTCAGAAACTAACAGAGTGGATAAACAAGTTTAACGAACTGTCACCAAGAACACAAAAGATAATTGTAGTTATTGGAATGCTGGCAGCGGTCATCGGTCCGCTTCTGATTGTGTTCGGAGCAATAGCGTCGGCGATAGGAAGTATAATAGCAATAGCGCCCGTGTTGGGCGCAGCATTTACAGCACTTCTTGGGCCAGTAGGGCTTGTAGTTGCGGCAATAGCTGCGGCAATTGCCATAGGTGTCGCACTCTACAAGAATTGGGATAAGGTAAAAGCATTCCTTATTACCTGCTGGAATGGAATAAAGACGGCGGCAACATTTATATTCGACGCTATCAAGGCATACTTCACGGGCTTGCTGAACTTCTACAAGACAATATTCACAACCGCATGGAAGGCCATTAAAACCGTAACCGTGACGATGTGGAAGGCTATCGGCAATGCAATAACAGCACCGATCAGGACGGCATACAACATAATTAAAGGGATTGTTGATAAGCTTAAAAGCATATTCAAATTCAAATGGTCGTTGCCGAAGATTAAGCTTCCGCACTTCAAAATCAAAGGGAAGTTCGGGCTTAATCCTCCACAGGTGCCGCACTTCAGTATTGACTGGTACAAGAAAGGTGGTATCTTCAATAGCCCATCTGTAATTGGTGTTGGTGAAGCTGGTCCAGAGGCGGTTATCCCGATTGACAGACTGCAACAAATGATGAACTCCATGGCGGATAGCATTGTTAACGGCATTGCAATGAACAACATGGTACAGGGAGCCGCAGCTGGTGGAGAGATCACCATACAGAATTATCTGTTTAAGGGTGGTCCTGATCTTGGTGAGACTGTTGTTAAAACTTATGACCAGTACAAGAAAATCCTTGGATAGGGGGATACGATGATTGGAATTTTTAATACAATCACACTTAATGGAGAAGAGATATTCCGGGGCAATGATTTCACGTTGTCCCGTGAATATATCTATGCCGGAGAGTATGAAACATGCACAGGGAAGCGCGTTGGCGATATTGTTGGCTGGAGATATGCAGATTTGTCGCTTACCTGGGACAACATCCCACAGAGCCAATTACAAAAGATTCTTGCATTATCCGGAAGCGCAGTAAGCTTGGTTTTCTCTAACGAGCTTAACCAAAGCGTTACGGAGTCAGTTATTCCAACCGTTACATCAGCAAAGGTAACGAGATTGACAGACCCTGACGGGAACGTAGCGTGGTCAGGTGTTGGCCTCACATTGAGATTTATTAACGCACATGCAAGAGAAGACATGCGATCTAGATCATTTTGTGGAGCAGGCAAAGCTTCATATGGAACAGAACCAAAGTTATTTGAAATATAAGGAGAAAATATGTCTGGAATTGATATTCAAAACGCAAAACAAATACGCGACCCAATGCAGGTGCTAATCGAGCTCGATATTCCAGATGAAGCTCCGTTAACTTATTCAGGATACTCTGGAACGGCAAAAATATACGACTCTTCAGCACTCCTTGATTACAGTTATAAGGCGTGGCCAATGAGAAAACTGGCTGATCTCAAAGAGGATGGATTTCCCCTTAACGGGACTTGTGAACTGTACGATTCAAGTGTTACACCGTCAGCGCAAAACGGAAAGATTGGTGTCCGTGGACATGTTGGACAGAATTTGGAGTTAACCGCGACAAGCTCTGACACGATTAAAGGATTGACGTTAAATGTTACAGGTGCGTACTCTGTGACGTGCGGAGGCACAACGTCGGTAATTGTTGGAAATCAAATTGTTATACAGGTAAATGCCGCGTCCGCTTCAATGACATTTACGCCGAGCAATGCAAATAGTCGTGTAGAAGTTAGTTCAGCAATTCCTGGGGTAACGCTGGTTATTAACAACGCGAACATAGTTCGCGCGGATGTGTCATTAAGATCGGATTTATCATTGGTGAATCAAACGCTGCCAGAATCTGAGCTAAACGTTGATGTATACAATGACAGTGATATAACACGCGTTGTTGCGTCAATCCCAGAAGACACACCAATAACGTATTCTGCTGGATATGCTGGTGATATGTCACCAACCAGGGAGTTTTATATATCCGGGCAAATAACGTGGAAAGATAATATCATGTCAATTCATGCCGTTGATGCTGTTCACTTTCTGGAAGATATTGAAACGTATGCACCGATCACTGAAAACGAATCCGGCCGTTTCTTAAATACGATTCTCTACTTCCTCAAAAGGGCGGGCATTACACCGGATACATCAGAGGTGTCCACAGATTGGTCGGATAATTCATATCGCTGGATAGTTCCAAAATCAACAAAAGCGAGAGATCTTATAGCGTTTGCTAATCAGTGCTTAAACATAACGGACAAGACATATAATTTGCTTGACGGTCGTGGAAAGTTAAAAGATCGGCTCATGCTTAATTATGTTGACGCTGGCATTCCAACATTGAAAACAAACCCAAGCACAGGGTCGTTTATTATCGACGAGAGTGACTGCGGAGAGGTTCAAACAAACATAGAGAGACCAATATCAAAAGTAAACATGTCATGGACAAGAATTTGGAATATGAGCATGCCTGTCGGAGATAAATACGCAACAAAGGTTGGAACTGCTACGTTTATAAAAAATGTTGGAACTTCACTCAACTTCGATGTAAAAGCATATGCATGGGTTATTGGGTTATACCTCGGACCGTACGCAGACAATGACATCGCCGCAAAGCTTCAGGCAACGTATCACACAAGGATTCCGTTTTACTGTACGTTTCCTGTCGTTCCCATAAATGAATGGGGGCACAGAGTAGCAAATTCAATGCCAACAATCGTCATAAACAACAGTGATTCAGTTGGAATGAAGTTGAACGATGGAGATATTCCTAAGAGTAATTTTGAATCTGAATTTAATGCCACAACAAAAAGATTGTATTCAAACTTTGTCCCGTGGGATCAGGCTTATGATAATTGGCCATATGATACAACACCTGGCCACAAAATAACAACAGCGTCTGAAATGTGGAATGTGTTGGTTACCGCTGATATAATCGATTCTGATGCCGAGTCTATAGACCTTGATATCTACGGCATGGCGATTAGTGAGAACAATGAAGCTGTGACGTATACAAGTGTGGGAAATTCGATAAATTACGATTATGGAGACGCTCCAATCATTGGTCAAATGTCGGCACTAACAATGACGTCGTCACCGATTCAAATTTATCCGAACATGCTAAACTCGCCAATGTATAGGTCAATAGAATCTGGTTCGTTTAGATGGAAGGGTGACCCGAGATTGCAGCCGCGCGATATTGGACAGCTTAAAAGGCTTGATGGAACGTATGAGGATATAACGCTCGAGAATATCACAATCACACACGAGGGCGGCGGTACATACGCTGACATCACTTACAGGAAGGGGGTAATTTAATGTCGTGGACTACACCGGTTACAGATAGAACGGATGGAACGTCTGTGATGACGTATCAGGATATGGATAGGATAACCGGGAATCTCAAATGGCTGTATGATGCGTGTGTCAATTCTGGTATCCCAATAGCAGGATCTGCAATTAGTCAAACGATTTGGGCACGGGATGACATTATAACCACAACGTTATGGACGGAACTGCTCACATGCTTGGAAAACGTTTGCACAGCATTAAATTACACCCCACCGATCGTTGCTGATAGTAACATGACATGGAACAATATCAACGCGGTGGAGGATATCGAGCTTGTATGTTATAACATGTTGGCTGCATACATATACCTGTCAAGGCTCAACCATTACGTTGGAGAAAAACTTGGTACGTCTTATCTGTATGCTGGAGATAGCTTTAACGCTGGAGGAAAATATTCATAGGGGGAAATTATGGCAAACTTTTTCACAGACAGAGTTGTTGAACATCCTGGCAGGGTTACACTAACGGCAACCGGCGGCTCGGACGAGTATGATGTTGATCGTGCAGAAGGAACCGTGACAACCGCGGGAACTCCGTTCAATGCACAAACATTTAACGGGATGTTGGATCAATATGGAGCTTGGTATGGAACGTGTACAACTGCGGCAAATACGGCAGCAAAAGAGGTGGTTTGCCCGGGTTTCACACTTGTAACCGGTTCAACTATTGCTGTTCAGTTTACATATGGTAGTGAATACGACGGTCAGGTTACGCTTAATGTAAACTCAACTGGAGCAAAAAACATTTTGGATACCGGTCAATATGCATCGGGGCAAATGCGTTGCGCGTGGGACGCGGATCAAGTCATTGTATTTGTGTATACTGGTACATACTGGAAGATGGTAAGCGGCCCAATTATTACAGATTCTGAGCTGGACGCAATTGAGTCGGCACTTGGATTATCCACATATATAGGGAGGCTGTCTGCAATCCTGAATCAGTTAATTCCCAAAAAGGGAACAGAGAGTGGACTGACTCCTGTGCAGGTTGGACCAACACAAGTGTATGCCCTCACGACAAACGTACCAAAAGAAAAGCCGTTTCTCGCTGCGTATTCAACTAACCGTGATGGATGGACTTTGGTCCCGACTTTTGACGTAAGAGTCTCGCAGGATTATTGGATTCTCATTCCTGCAGCAGGTACACTGTCCGGCTCGTATGATATCGTTGAATATTATATTGATATTTCGTTGTAAAGGAGGGACAAATGAACAGATTTTTGATTAATAACTCCGCAAAATATAGACTTTTGCGGACAATTCTGCAAGGCGTCATCGGCGTAATTATTGCAAACCTTGACCTGCTTGTCGGTGAGTTCTCAATCGACCCGGCATTGAAACCCGTGATCGTTGGCGTAGTCATGGCAATCCTGTCTCCGATCATGGCGTCATTGGGAACTACCGACATTCCCGAAAAGGAGGATTTGCCGGATGATTATTTTGAAGGACATATAGAGTAAAGGAGTGCAGTTATGGCTAATTTTTTTAAAGATAGGGTTGTTGAACATCCAGGCCGTATGAAATTGACACCAACAAGTGCTGATGGAGAGTACGACGTTACAATGGAAGAAGGAACAGTAACAGAAGAAGGGACCCCACTTAATGCGGAAACGTTCAACGATGCTATTGACAAGTACGGTATTTGGTTTGGCAGATCGACATCAAATGGAGGCATTAGAACAGTATCGTGCCCCGGTTTTAAACTTGTTGATGGTTCTGCAATTGCTGTACACTTTTCATCAAACTATGCTGGAAGCGGATATATGCAGATCGACGTTGAATCTACCGGATATAAAGAAGTTAGATATTACGGCCCGTACAATTCGAGTGTTCCGCTATATCGTTTTGATTCCAACACAACGTTACTACTTGTATATGATGCTACTTGGGGTTTTTATAGGGCAGTAACTCCAATGCTGATAAACAGTCTCGCTATTAATGATTTGAACGCTAAACTAAACGTATAAAATGGAGGTGTTTTATGGCTAATATTGATGGGAAACTCGGTTTATTGCTTGATAAGATCGTGGATAGAATTTTATGCATTAAATCCTTTGAGTCTGATGACTTAAGAACGACCTTATGGATAGCGAAGCCATACGGCATAGCAACTGATGGAGCGTTCACACTATCCGGAGTATTTGAAGGTGTTGGAAGTGGTGTATGGACCGGTGTGATTGAGAACAGTAGTATAGTGAGCGTCTATACATGCAATGGTACGTTGTGGCAAGGAAATACAATTTCATTTTCGTACAAAGTCGAGTCTGGAATAGGATATTTGGGCCTTTCAATGCCAAATGCTTCAATCGCAAAAGGCGGAATAGGCACAGTTATTTGGGGATAGTATGGCGAGGTGAGAAAAATGATTTCCAACGTAGACGTTACAAAGATTGCCGCATCACAAATTGGCATAAAAGAATCACCGAAAAACTCAAATAAAACAAAGTACGGTGCAGAGTTTGGATTGAACGGCACTCCTTGGTGCGCGGAGTTCTGCTGGTGGTGCTTCCAACACGCTGGCTGTGGGAATCTTTTTCCACATAACGCAAACGCTGCTTATGCGCAAGATCAGGTTGTGTCTAAGTGCGGCGGAAAGTGGATCATGAAAAAGAACACTTCAAGGTCAACCCGTCAGTGGTACCTTGGACAGGCACAACCGGGCGACATCGTGTGTTTCGACTTCGGCAAGATGAATGCTTATAGGCAACACATTGGTATTGTTGAGAGTGTGTCTGGGAACAATCTAATCTGCATCGAGGGTAACACCTCAGTATCTGGCTCACAGAGCAACGGCGGTATGGTGTGTAGGAAGACAAGGTACTACACACAGGTTTGCAGTGCCGCGCGTCCTGCTTATAGTGGCTATGTTCCGCCAGAACCAAAACCGACTCCTGATCCGTATGCGCAGATTGCTGTTGACGGCGATTTTGGTCCAGCCACGAAGCGGAAAATGCAGTGCTGGCTCGGAGTCAACCAGGACGGCATTGTTGGCAAAGCAACCGTAAAGGCCTTGCAGAACAAAGTCGGAACCAAAGCCGATGGAGCCTGGGGACCGAACACAACAAAAGCTCTGCAACGCTATCTTGGAAAGAACGGTCACAAGGTTCAGGTCGATGGACAATTTGGCCGCAAAACCATCATGGCTCTGCAGCGGTATCTTAACGAAACCGTCAAGAAGTAAATCCGCTTCAGAGATGCCCCTAGAAGGCACAAAATGGTACCTAGAATCGTTCAAACACGGTTTTAGGTATCATTGTGTGGCTGGAGAGAAGTCTATCTTATATCGAAAAATAGAGGAAAGGAGACTAAATTGGTACACGTTACGGGAAACTGTATTTCTGAAAAGGAAGAACAAGCGTACGTTAATTATTTAGAAAAAAAGCACAATCGTAAACTGAAACAGCTCGACATACATATCGACGGTGAATATGTTGATTTGAATTATAAATTTGAAGAGGTGCCATTTGAGCGCATCCGCCGTATCACCGGCTATCTGGTCGGCGACATGTCACACTGGAACGATGCAAAATCTGCAGAGGAAAAGGATCGGAAAAAGCACATTGATAGTGGAATAGGGAAGTGGGAACAGCTTTGATTAAATCAGCCTATAACCAGTTGCGCCGGTCGAGCGGAACGGGTTCGCTATCTTAGGTCACCCATCGCCATAAAGGGGGACCGGGAAGTGGTGAGCCCCAGTCCCCCGGCTTGTGGGTGCAATACTTACACGTGGGTGTTGCAAAAAATGCAACAACCATTTTCCAGGCATTGACTGGAATAATGCTCGGGAGGAGTGAATATGAGAAGATATTGTTGCGAATGCGGGAAAGTGTTTGAGACTTATACCGGCGTCGAGTTTTGCCCTGAATGCTGGAAAATCAAGCGCTTCAACCTGATGGATGGTGAGCTTGAATGCTCTGTGTACAAACACACATTTCCAAACGGGCTAATTTACATTGGCTTAGCTAGGGGAAATACCTATACAGAGCTTAACAACAATCGCTGGTATGGCGGCAATGGGTATAAGAGCAGAAAGTGCATGTTCTCTGAGATTAAACGCGTTGGCTGGAGCAATATGAAACATGAGCTGCTTGCGACGCACTTAACAAAAGCTCAGGCCTATATCACTGAAAGATTCTTCATAAACGCTGAAAATTCAAGGAATCCAGAGGTTGGCTACAACAAAATTTAGACAGTTTCTTATATATATTTATTTATATATAAATATATAAATAAATAAATATATAAGAAACCCCGCGTATTCTCAATGAGGCCCGCAGCCGCCGGATGCCGTTAAGGCTAATCCGGGCGGCGAGAGTAGGCCGGAGTTTTAAACCCAAGGTAACTTTTTTTAGGAGGAAATTATGAAAGCATTATCAGTCGACGGCAAATTCGGCCCAAATACAAAGAAGCGCATGCAGAAGTGGCTGGGCGTCTCTCAGGATGGCAAGATCGGAAAGAATACCATCAAACATCTCCAGAAGCGCGTCGGCGCCTCCCAGGATGGTAAGTGGGGACCGAATACAACCAAGAGATTACAGCGGTTCCTCAATGGTAAGGGTGCACATATTAGTGTAGATGGGAAGTTTGGACCTAAAACCATCAAGGCCCTCCAAACGTACCTTAACCAGTATTACGGCCTGAACCCACAACCGCAACCAACACCAACACCGACCCCAACTCCGAGTACGAACGCGCAAAAGATTGTCGCAATGGCGCAGGCGTGTGCGTGGCCTGAGGGAACGTCTTCGAGCAAGTACAAGTACCCTAACGGGAAACCGACCGCGGCTTACAAGGAAGCACTGAACAAGGCGTATCCGAACCGCAGCAAATGGTCGGATCGACCGAAGAAAGGCGTAAGCTGCGACGTCTTTGTTGGTACCGTTTTAAGGGCCTCAGGAGTTGATCCTAAATGGCCGCGCGGGTTGGACGGCGTTCGAAAGTATGCAGCCAGCAGCCTATATATGTACCTGGCACAATGCAAGAGCACCAAGAACCTGCAGCCTGGCGATGTGATATTCTACCTAAAAAAAGGCGGAGGCGGTCACATCGCGATTTATCTCGGTAATGGTAAGATCGCTAATGCGCACTATGTTGGTAAGACTTACGGACGGATTCAGAATTTCAGCACTCTGAGAAAGCCGTCCGAATGTAAAATATATAACGTTTATAGAGCTAAGTAAGGAGGCGAGAGGTGATGACAGACGCGATTATTGTGGCAATCATAACTGGAGCATGTGCGATCATCTCAAACTTGGCGATCTCAATTTCAAATGCTAGTAAAGCAATTTACAGGATCGAGCAACTCGAGAAGAAAGTCGAGAAGCATAATAATCTTGTGGAGCGCGTCACTCAACTCGAGGCTGACGAAAAAGCAATGTGGAATTGGATTGACGAGTTCAAAGAACGCCTCCCATAATACTGCCCCTTTCGAGGGGGTTCCTCCCTTCTTTTCCCCGGCTTCGGTCGGGGTTTTTTTATTGCTTGAATATTCTGACTTTGTCAAGTAGATTTCGTTTTTACTTGACAATTTATTTCGTCATTTATTTCGTCATTTTTTTAAAAAAAGTGTTGCAATGGTGGTTGACGTGTGGTATTATATAGACAAGAAAAAGAGAGGAGAGAAAACAATGAAAAAAATAATCGCAACAACAATGATGATGATAGGACTGATGATCTTGACAGGATGTGGACAAGACCTTGACCCGCTGAACAACACAGAGCCCAACAACGAAGAGCCCAAAGTGGTAACCGCTTCAGAGGTTGGACAGGTAACGGAAAGCGAGCCAATATACACAATTGAAGGACTTGATTACAACCAGATGTACGAGAACTGCGGAGTGGTTTGCGCCAGCAACGTAATAGACATCGTAACAGAATCAGACACAACCGAGGAAGAGGTTATGAGCTACGCAGTAACTCACGGCCTCGCCACAAAGGCTGGCGGGACTACAGCGATGGACATCCAGAACATCATGTACGAGATGGCGGGAATCGAGAGCAGCTGGGTTAACAACCCGACACTGGACGAGCTCGAAGTGGCAGCCAAAGAGGGAGTAGCAATCATCGCAGTACACGCCGAAACAGTATACTACGGTGGCAAAGGAACCCTGGATCACTGGATCACGGTAATTGACAAGGTAGAAGGCGGCTGGGTTGTTGCAGACAGTAACGGGGTTGCATATTACGACGATGAGACAATGAAGATGGCAACGGACGGACAGGGTCAAGAAATGATCGTGGTAAGATAGAAAAGGAGGAGAAGCAATGAATACCAACATTATGATCGTCGGCGTCGGCGGGCAGGGAACACTGCTGTCCAGCGTGCTTCTCGGCAATCTGGCGCTGGATGGCGGATACGATGTGAAGATCAGCGAGGTCCACGGCATGGCTCAGCGGGGCGGAAGCGTGATAACCCATGTGAAAATCAGCGACGGCAGGGTCGGCGCGCCCCTCATTGAGGAAGGGGAAGCGGACATTATTCTTGCCTTTGAACAGCTGGAAGCCTACCGCTGGCTCCCTTATCTGAAGAAAGGGGGAGCTCTGTACGTCAACGTGCAGCAGATTCTGCCCATGCCGGTGATTCTGGGACAGGCCGCCTGGCCGGAGAACCTGGAGGAGGCGCTGGCGAAACGCGCGGGGAAGATCAAGGCGTTTGATGCCCTGCGGATTGCGGAGGAGTGCGGAAGCGACAAGGCGGTCAACGTCGTGCTGCTGGGCGCAGCTTCCCGCGATCTTCCCTTCAGCGAAGAGGCATGGATGGACGTAATCGGGAAAAAAGTGAAGGGTAAGTTTGTTGAGATGAACAAGTTCGCGTTTCGACGGGGACAGCAGGCGTAAAGGAGGAAAAGATGAGAATTGGAAAGTTTGACGGGTTCGTAGTGGTGACGCAGATCGTCCTTGATCTCGCTCTCGCCGCACTAATCACGCTGGTAATGTTTGGGAGATAAGGAGGAATAAAATGACAGACGAAGAAAGAAAAGAAATGGATCGAGGAACATCAGAGGTGTTCGATAACGCAGAAGCGATTATTAAGAAGTACAAGACGTCCTCAATACCGTACACGATGGGATCAATAACAGCAATGATATACTTGCTCTCAATGATCATGGAATCGCTTTATGGAAAGGGTGATGTTGCGGTAAAGTGGGCGGCGAAAGGAATGAAGTTGGGAACAAACACTTACATAGCACTGGACAATAAGGAGGAGGAAAAATGAGAGAGTATTGGAGTGACAGGATGGTGGAGGATCACTACAGGGACATGTTTATGGATACACATGGATATGATCCACTTGACCCGTACATGGACGTTGACTTCCCGGATGAATATGGATACGAAGACGAAGAAAACGAATGTTGGATCAAGGAATCAGTTAAACAATTCAAAGATGGTAAGGTAACTGCTCACGAATTAATCGAAGTTGAAGAGGAGGAGGAAAAATGAGAACTAACGAGGAACTAGCACTGGCAATCCAGAATGGAGACATGGAAGCAGCTGGCGAACTGTACGAGAATGTAAAGTTTTTAGGAATGAAGTTTATTAAACCATATAGGAAGCTTTTTACAGAAGTTGAGCTTGACAATGACGACATAATGCAGGAACTATTTATGGCAATGATGGACGCTGTTAAGAAGTTTGATCCATCTATAGCAAGGTTCAGCACCTTCTATGTGTACATGGTTAAGGGCAGAATGGAAAAGATATTATACAACAGCGGGCTCCAGGTTCCTTACAATAATATAAGGAATTTTAGAAAAGTGCATCACGCCATTGAGGATTTTAAGCTCGAGAATGGAAGAAAGCCAAACAAGTCAGAGATAATGAAGATGACAGGGTTAACATCCAATCAAGTAACAGCGGCAATAAATGGCGGAAGAAGAAAGCGAATTAGATCACTCGAATATCAGGGCTTGTTAGATGAATCCGCGGTTGGCAATGAGGAGAAGAACTTCGGCTCAATGTTTAGCGATCCAAAAGCAGAGGAAGAATTCGAAACCATCAATGACGAGATCGATAGAGACATTTTGCTGAACAAGCTGCAAGAGGTTCTGACAAAGAGACAGTACGAGATCGTAACATTAGTATTCGGGTTCGGATGTGAGCCACACTCGTACACAGATGCTGGAAAGATTCTCGGATGCAGCAAGGAAAATGTTCACCAGACGATTCAAAAGGCAAAGAAGAGAATGCTCGCAAACGCTGAAATTGCATCACTTATAGGGGCTTGAAAAAAAGTTAAAAAAAAATTCAATAGGGGCTTGACAAAAACAAAATCATCAGTATAATAGAGATAGATCAAGGGTGAACTTGATAACAACTGAATACAGGGGCCAGCGACAACATGAAACAGTGTTAGGACGACCGGTCGACGCGAAACAGACGAGACAACAGCGAGCGGAAAAAGCCCAAATCATAACTAAGTCGAAACCCCTCACAACGAGGGGTCCGGGAAAGGACAGCAACCTACCCGCTGAAGATGACAAGCTAAAAAAGGAGAAAGAAAATGAAAAGATTAGCACAAAACATTAGAACCTGGTCGGGAAACTTTGACCTGATGACCGATGCGTTCTACATTGAAGAAGATCGAAACCCAGTTGAAAAGGAAAGAAAGGAGGAAGAAATGAAGGACGTTATAAAGACAGTAGTTGAGGTGATGATCATCATAGCGGCCATAACAACCATCGCAGTTGTCACAAACCCGTGGTCGACGCTCGGCGGAACACTGATGTAAGGATGGGAGAAAATGAACAAGTACACAGTAACAGACATTATATGTACAATTATACCAGTTATAGCTGTAGCCATCGCGGCTTATTTGAGTGTCAAGCTCACATAGAAAGGAGGAAGTCATGAGGGAGAAATGGTACCCGATGAAAGGCAACCAAGAGCTTGAGGTAAGCAACTTCGGATACATTAGACGAAGAGAGGATAAGCTCGAGATCGAGTGGCCACAAGGTACGAACCCCGGCGAGATTATATATGATTCAATCATAGGTTTACCTGAAGAATTCACGGTTTTACATCTCAACGGGGACGAGACAGACAACAGAATATCAAATTTAACAGCGTATTACAAACACACGGTTGAAATTTTGAAAGGAGAAAGAAAATGAAGTACTATACAAGTAAAGGATTCGTCGAAAAGAAGGACGAAACATTGAACGACAAAACCAAGAAGCAGGCAGCGGCAATCACGTTCCTGTCGCTGGCTCTTGCGCTGGCACTGGCGATTGGGGCCTGGCTCTACACTGATTACGTTTACGGTGAGGAGGACAACAATGGAGAAGCTACTAACACTGAAGCGGTCAGCGAAAATAACGGTTCTGGTGGAGAATCAGCACCCGCAAAAGAAGAAATCAAAGATAACGGTAACGTCGAAGCGGTACCAGTACAGGAAGCAGAACTTCAAAGAGAAGAGGTTCAGCGAGTGGAGGCTGCCCCTGTAGAGGAGAAGGCTGCTCCTGAAGAGAAGGCGGCCGTAAAGGAAACGGTACCGGTCGAGAAAGTCACCGTTAAAATCCACGTTCGCAAGAATAGCGGATACTCAGTAGCGCAGACCTGGACAGCGGTTGCAAACGGGAGCAATAATTGGAAGCAGGCAAAGAACGCGGCTAACCAGTATAGCCCGATTACTGAATGCCTGACAACCTACACATTCACCGGAGAGTTTAAGGACGAGCTCGGCAACACTTGGAGCGGTGACCGGTTTTATGGTAAGGACTTCATCGCACTGTTCGAAGGTCAGGAAGGCCCGACGGCAACCCTGAACGTGTACGCACAGTATAGCGAAAAGCAGTTCCCGAAGCTGACCGTTATCGGCAATGACGAGGTAAGCACTGGCTCATTTAGCTGGAGCAACGACGGAGCCTTCAGCGAGTACACCAAGACGTTCTCGGAGCCTGATGAGGTTGAAGGCTGGACATTCCTGTACTGGGAAGGCGAAGACGGTGAGCAGTACGTGGACGGAGACACCTGGACAATCAAGGCTTCAGACCTTGACGGAGACACCACAGTAACATTCACAGCGATCTGGGAGCAGGACGAGGAAGAGCCTGGCGATCCCGATGACCCGGTAATCGATCCGGACGATGAGGATATTGACGATGACGCAGAGTTTGAGACAGTCTACACCGAGACCATCAAGGTAAAGAATGAAGCAAAGGCGGAATCCAAGACGGTTGACAGCCCGGCAACTGGTGATGGCCACCCGATCCTGGGATGGGCAATCATCTTCATCCTGGCTCTGTCTGGTATCCTGGGTGGAATCTTCCGGAAGAAGAATTGAAGATAAGTTATAGCCGAAACAGCCCTCCGGGGCTGTCCGTCGGGAATGGTCCCCCGGCGCTGACGAGGTAGACCGGAAAGGAGGAAACAATGGATCAAAGAGAGTTAGATAAGATTTTGTGGGAACACAAGAAATGGTTAGAGAGACCTGACGACTGGAGCGATGAAGGTGTGGCCAACCTAACGGCTGCGGACCTTCACGGAACGGATTTGCATGGAGCGGAACTGTTTGGGGCTAACTTGTTTGCGGCAGACCTTCAGGGAGCCACACTACAAGGGACAAAACTATGCGACGCAAACCTGTGTAGTGCCGACCTGCGGGGCGCCGACCTTCGAGGCGCCAACCTTTACGGCGCTGTCCTGTGGGAGGCTGATCTCCGAAACGCTGACTTGTGGGGATCCAACCTGCGAGGGGCTAACCTTTTAGACGCAGACCTGCGTGGCGCCGATTTACAGGGCGCCAGCCTGAGAAATGCCAACCTGCAAGGGGCAAACCTGCTGGGGGCCGATATTGGACAAGCTGACATGTATGAAATAAAAACGGACACAGCAACAAAAATAGACTGGCCAATGGTGTGCCCAGAAACCGGATCATTTGTTGCGTGGAAAAAGGCCGGCGAATACATCGTAAAACTGGAAATACCGGAAGACGCCAAAAGGTCAAGCGCAACCACGAGCAAATGCAGGGCGAGTATGGCAAAGGTGCTGGAAATCCAGAATGAAGACGGCACAAGAGCGAATAAAGCCGATGTCAGATCGAGCCGAGGGAAGACTTATAAGATCGGTGAAATAGTATACCCGGACAAATGGGATAACAACCGCTGGAACGAATGCAGCCACGGGATTCATTTCTTTATGACGAGACAAGAAGCAGTTGAATGGTAAAGGAGGGAGAAAGTGATGGGAAGTTACGAATTAAACAAGATTTTGAGGTACCACAGGAAATGGTTAGATGACGAACCAGGCAAAAGGAGAGCAATCCTACAGGATGCCGACCTGCGGAGTGCCTATTTGCGTGGGGCCAACTTGCGATTGGCCATCCTGCGGGGCGCAGACCTGCGAGGGGCTAATTTGTTTGCGGCAGACCTTCGGGGAGCCGACCTGCAAGGTGCAGATCTTCGGGGCGCCAACCTTTTGGACGCAGACTTGCGAGGATCCAACCTGCGAGGGGCCAAATTGGAATAGGCATACACCGTTGAGATGAAAACCGACCTAGAAACAAAGGAGGAAAGAAATGATTGAGTATAAGCCTGGAGATGATGGATATGGCCGGTACATAAATGGCCGCGATGCTTTTATCGAGTTTGTTACGCAAAGACAGGCCAAGGACCTGGATTTTATTCTTGGCGTGATCGACGAAATAGCGAACTGGCTTATTGTAAGCGGAAACGAAAACATGTTTATGGCAGCACTTAATGAAACTAAAGGATATTATGGGGAGGATTAAAAAAATGGTAGAACACATCCACTGGAAGAAAACAACAAATCCGGATTATCTCGGAACTTACGCATTTGATCGAGATCAGGAAATGATCGTAAAGATCAAGGACTTGCGCCAAGAGAAGATCCAAAACCCAAACGGAGGCAGTGAGGAAAAGATAGTAATGTACTTCGAGGGTGACGTTAAACCGCTGATTCTTAACACTACCAACATGAAGAACATCGAGAAGGCGCTCAAAACTCCATACATGGATGAATGGGTCGGCCGCAAGTTACAGCTGTATGTTGATCCTGCAGTGTCTGCGTTCGGTCAGATTGTAGCGGCTGTCCGTGTAAGAGATTTCGAGCCTAAATAAAGGAGGGAGAGATGGAACTCACAAGAGAGAATTATTACAGCCCTGAAGCAAGTCAAGAATATTTCAGCGTATCGCAGTTCAAGCACTTTATGGAGTGTCCAGCCGCAGCGATGGCCTATATCGATGGTTCATACAGGGATGAGCCAACACAGGCCTTGCTTGAGGGAAGTTACGTCGATGCTGCATTGACTGGCGACCTTTTGGAGTTTGTTGCAGGACACCCGGAAATAAGAAACCAGAGATCTGGAGAGCTCAAGGCGCCATTTAAGAAAGCGTCGAATGCTGTTGAACGGGCCCGGCGTGACCCTGTGTTTATGAACTATCTTGATGGAGCAAAGCAAATTGTTCTTACTGGAGAGTTGTTCGGCCAGAAGTGGAAAGGCATGATCGATGTTCTGCACGATGATATGATTGTCGATCTAAAATACATGAGAAACATCGAGCCGGTTTACAAGGATGGTCAGAAGGTCACATTCATTCAAGGGTACGGCTACGACATCCAGGCATACGTTTACAAGGAACTGGTGAAACAGAACTTCGACAAGAACCTGCCGTTCTACTTTGCCGTTATAACAAAAGAGGAGCCGGCAGATATCCATCTCATTGCGATGGACGATCGATTTCTTACTCCGGTTAAGGGATTGCTTGAACACTACACGCCGATATTCGCAGCGCACAAGGTGGGTGGCGATCCTCCACGCTGCGGACACTGCAAATACTGCAGGGAGACGCACACAATTAGTAATCCAATGAGTTATGTGGAGTTGATGGAGGGAGTGTTATGAGTATGAAGAGAATAAAACCACAACTTGTCAGGGATACCTGGAATTGTAAGTACAGGAACAACGACACTGAAAAGTGTGAGATCTACAACCGTTATTGTCTGGGGAGCGTAGTTTGTGAAAGGTTTGAAAGGAGGGAGAGACGTGGCCAGAAAATGCATACACTTAAATGAGAAGTCGTTAGTTGATGGTAAGCCGTTCTGCTATACACTTGGCCATGCGTGTGTTGGTCCAGAGTATTGCGGGTGGTATTCGCCTAAGCCGTACAACAAGGATGGAAAGGAGGAGGAAGAATGTTCAGACAAGCGCTCATCATTTCAGCTGTGGCAACTGCCGTGACGGGGTTTGCATGGTTGGTTGAAAACGAAATCTATTATCGCAAACAAAAGCGAGCTATTAGGGCGTTCATCGGACGGAGGTGATGCTGATGCTTGTTCAGGCGATAATCCTAATGTGTGTGGCCTGCTTCCTGTATCTGATCATCATGTGGTTCGATACAGCATTTCAGCGCACACTTTTGGAGTATGAATTAGAAATAGCACAATTAATGAATGAAATGAACAAGGAGGAACAAAATAATGCTCAATCTTAATTTGAAAGACGTTAATGCCTCAAACTATAGCAAACCTGGTCCTGGTGGTTATGTTATCCAGATAACGAAAGCGCAGAACAATCCGAAGCTGAACCGGGTAGACTTTGAGTTCGATTTTGCCGAGGGTCAGTTTGCCGGCTATTACAAGGAAATCAAGGACAAATTCAACTTCTGGGGAGGCAGGTTTTCTAAATCCTATACAGAGAGAGCGCTTCCATTCTTTAAGAAGTTTGTTGATACTCTGGTTGAGTGCAACCACGATATTGATGGAATTGTGGTTGGTGACTGGGATGACATTGATGAAGAAAAAATGGTCGGCGCCAGAATCGGGATGGTTGTTGGCGAGAAGGTATACATCGGAAATGATGGTAAGATCAAGACAAAACTGGATACCTATAACGCGCAATTTGTGACGATCGAGACGATCTACAACGAGGATTACGCCATCCCGGAAAAGGTTGACGAGACCGCTGGAGCAACAGAGGCCAAGAGTGTTGGTAATGTAACGGATACGACAATCCCAGGGTTCGAGGCTATTAAGGATGATGATATCCCGTTCTAAGGAGGTGACCAAAATGGACATTTCTAATCTCGCACCAAGAATTGAAGTTATAATGTACATCATCGGATCGTTGGCGTTGATTGGAATGGCTGCGTTGGCTTTCTGGTCCATGCGCTGGAAATGATGTGAAAAAATTGCACTTCAAGAAAGGAGGCCGCGATGTTAGAGGTTGTAATTATTGTCGCCCTGGCTGCGAACTTTATATGGCTTTTTTATCACATTTGGGCGGCATGGAGAGAAGGAAAGGAGGAATAAAATGTTTTGTGGATTCTGTTTAGGAGCGGCAACCGTAATTGTCGCAGCTGCTGCGGCTTATAGGATTGAGTTTCTGCTCACAGAAGGGAAGAAGTTGAAAAATCGAAAGGAGAAATAATGGACGTATACGCATACAGGGAGGTGCTGGGCCGAATTGACGCAGCCGAGGAACAGTTTCCCGGCAAGGGTGTGGAGGTCGCCATATTACGGGCGCTTCTCGAGCAGAGTGAATTGTTAAAGAGTGTTGGTAAGAAGCTCGATTATATTGAGCTGTGTGTTGAGGACATCGACGAAAAGTAAAGGAGGTACAAAATGAATATTGGAGCTGATGTAGTATTTTGCGGGCTTGCGTTCGCGCTGTTTGTTGTCGGAGTATTCTGTTGGGCTCGCGGCGCCGTGAATGCTTATAGAAAGAACAAGAAGTAAAGGAGGAACAAGATGACTATTGAAGTAATTAGCTCGAGTATCGCCGTTGTTGCATTCTGTGCATACCTTTGTGTGCTCACTCAGAAGGCAAAGAAGAAGTAAGGAGGGAGATATGTTTACGCCTAAGAGATGGCGAAAGCGCAGGGAGTGGGCCGAGCCTGTGGCGGCCGAGGCTCCTCTCTGTGAGGATGAAGTTGAGCTTATATTTGACAACCCGACGTATGACGACTTAAAGGCGCTATTTGAAGAGATCGACTACAAGGTCGAGATGCAAGAGGAGCGGGCTGAGAATCGGGTTGAGAACATGAAAAGTCACAAGGCTAACTTATACGGTAAGTGCATTTGAGCACGGAAGGGAGTAAAAAAATGATTACTGGAGTGATTGTTTTAGGAGCGCTGGTTGTTATCGCTATTCCGGTTACAATTAGCCACGTGAAAAAGTAAGATGATTAAGTTATTAGTTGGTATATTTATAATTGTGGTGTGGCTCATTCCCATTGCATCTGGGCGCATGCATGATTAAAGCTGTATTCGGTGGGGGAGTTTTTGGGAGGCTCCTCCACCTAATTAAGGAGGACATTATATGGACAAATACAAGCAGTTCATTTCAAATATAACAATAAATCGCGGTCGTTTTGCTGTTCCTGATGGCGAGTACAAAGAACGACATCACATAGTCCCAAAGTGTATGGGCGGATCAGATGATGAGGAAAATCTTGTCGACTTGCTCTTAAGGGAGCATATTATTGCTCATAAGTTGTTGGCAGATATTTACCCGAGTTGTGGTGATGTCCAATATGCGTTTTGGATGATGTGTAACTGTCGGGAGTATGATGATGTTGTTACGCCAGCAGAGTATGAAGCAGCGCGTAAAAGTTTTAGTAAAAACCACCCAATGAAGAGGCCGGAAGTTGTAGCGAAAATTAAGGGCGAGAAAAACCCTATGAAGCGCCCAGAAGTTGCTGCGAAGCATAAGGGTGAAAACAACCCAATGAAGAGGCCGGAAGTAGTGGCAAAGCAGAGCAAACCCGTTGAGGCGATTGACTCAGAAACGGGTCGTGTTGTGCACCACTTCAAGTCTATACGGGGCGCAGGACGAGCGGGATTTGACCCGAGTCATGTCTGTGATTGCTGTAACGGCAAACGAAAAACACACAAGGGATTTATCTGGCGATATGTCGAGGAGGTGAGCGAAAGTGACGGTGATAATTGAAGATTCAAGGCAAAAATTGGGACATCATGAAGAGAAGCGACAATATTTTTTAAACAATGATGTAATTGTTGTCAGACAAAAAATGAAGTGGGGAGACTACGGCTTATATCCCAGTGTTGTGGTTGACACAAAGCAAGACATCATCGAAATAGCGCAGAATTTATGTGGAAACGTCTCTGAACGAACCAGGTTCGCTGAAGAGATGAAGGGCGCAAAACTTGCTGGCATTAAACTTGTGTTCCTTATTGAGGATAAGCGTTTCAATGAGATTAGTGACCTTTATGAAACTAAAATGAAGCTGCATAGCGGAAAGGTCATACGAGGCGAACAGTTGGCAACGGCAATCTCGATCTGTGAAGCGCGTTATGGATGTGAGTTCCAGTTCTGCTCGCCTGATGAGGCGGGCCATCGTATAATCGAGATTTTGGAAGGAGGAAAGTAATGGCGCAAAGAAGAATGTTCGCAAAGAAAATCACGGAGAGTGATGCGTTTCTTGACATGCCCATGTCTTCACAGTGTTTATATTTTCACTTAGCAATGAACGCGGACGACGAGGGGTTTGTTAATAATCCAAAAAAGCTCCAGCGGATGATTGGCGCAACTGATGATGACGTAAAAGTGCTCCTGGCGAAAAGATTTATAATCTCATTTGACAGCGGCGTAATCGTGATTAAGCACTGGCGGATGCATAACTATATTCAGTCGGATCGTTTTAGGAAAACAGATTACGTTGAAGAAAGATCACAACTCGTCATAAAAGACAACAATTCCTATAAACTTATAAGTGATGATGTTGAAATTTCAACGATGTATCCAAAATGTATCCAAAATGTATCCAAAGTGGATACACAGTATAGTATAGATAAGTATAGTATAGATAAAAATATAGTGTCGAGTTCGCCTCCGGCAAACGTCGACGGTTCCTCTTCTCTTTCTGATGAATTTGAGGAGCTCTGGAAACTGTATCCGAGGAAGGCCGGAAAGAAAAAAGCGTTTGAATCTTATAAGAGATCAAGAAAGAACGGAGCAACGTTTGATCAGGTAAAGGATGGCATTCAGGGATATGTTGAGAGCATTAAAAGAAACGGCACGCCTAAACAATTTATTCTTATGGGCCAGACATTTTTTAATCAGGAACGTTGGAGTGACGAATTCATCATTGAAGAGAAGCAGAAGAGCAACGTTATTGAGCCGCCGAAGTATAAAGAGTTTGAGCCCGAACAAGAAAAAGAGCGAGTTGAAATGCCGGACGAGATGCGGGCAAGATTAAAGACAATGTTTTAGGAGGTGCAAGATGAAAGAGATAATCAAGAAGCTCGAAAGCGGGGAGTTGACAAGGCGACAGTTAGAGATTATAATCGAGGTGATGGAAGAGAGGTATAAGGAATTCTTTGTACAGAGCATGACAAGAATAGCGATGGCCGGCAACATCCAAGCTGAGTTATACGGCTGCAAGGACGAAGCGGAAAAAGAACGGCTGAAGGCGAAACGCGACGCCATCTTGCGGGAGGAAAGAGAGCGACGCGAAGAGTACGACCATGCGGCATACCTGCTGCAGAAAGTGATTGATGAACGGATGAGCGGCGGAAAGTGCAAGCGATTCTGGGAAAGGTGCGTTAAATGAAATTCGGATACAAATGCGACAAACCGATGGCGGACAAAAAATTCCTGTTCCCGTGCGACCACGATTGTGAGCACTGCGTGGCAGGAATGAAGTTCGTTCGGGGTACAGGCTGGGTGCACGTTCCGGCCGGTAATCTTGATAAGTTCATGGACAAGAAGTTGTACGAGAGAAACCTGAATATCATAAGCGAGTTTGTAAAGGCGGTGATCAAATGAAATACACATACAATACAAGAACGAGGGATGTTGATATTGACGTTGACGAGAGATGGGTTAAGATCTTGAAGGAAATGGACAAAGAGGAGGAACTGAACGAACGCAAAGAAACAAGACGCCATGAGAGCCTTAACCTTTCCATGGATGAGCATGAATGGCTAAACAATCACGAGGAACCTGTTGAAGAAACCATATGTCGGCTCGAAACTGCTGAGGCTCTCGACGAAGCGATTGCCACTTTAACGGCAAAGCAAAGAGACGTGTTTATGGCCGTTCACTTCTACGGGCTTAGCATTAGCGAGGTTGCGAGGATAAAAGGACTAAACAAATCAACCGTAGCAAGGAATTTGAACGCCGCAGAAAAAAAGTTGAAAATTTTTTTATAAACTATGCAACAAAACGGCCTTCCCAAGGCTTATAGTGAGAGGGTAATTTAAGGCAAATAAAGTAATTACGAAATACAACCGGTTGTCACCATTGCCTTCTCTATTTTGAAACAGAACCCGACACGCCTCTCAACGATGCGGACCACGTCGGGTCGTCAGATTAAACGTTACCCGGCAGCCTCTCAAAGAAGCGCAACGCCGGGTCATCTGAGAAATATCAACTTTCTCATGAGAAACATCAACCAACTTCTGAGAAATATCAACTTTCTCCTTTTCAAACGGATGAGGGGCTCGGCCCGCGGCTGGACTTAGCAGGGGGCGCAGAGCCTCAATCCACTTTTAAGAGGTTTATGGATATAAAGTTATTTACATTTTGGACCGGCGGAATGCCTGAATATATCAAGATGTGCCTTGAAACGTGGAAGGTTCCATTTGTGATCCTGAACCGTGAGAACCTTGACCAGTACACGGATATGCCGCTGCACTTGCTTGATTACAAGGCACCAGCTCACCAGTCGGACATCGCAAGGGTTCATGTGTTAAGGGACAGCGGCGGAACATGGCTCGACACGGACACAATCATGATCAAGCCGGAATTCCCAGAAGCTGACTTTGTTGGGAATCCAGAACGGCGCTACATGTCAGGGAGTTACATACGAGCTGAAAAACAATCCGACATGATGGTCAAGTGGTGCAAGTACCAAGAACGAACAACCTATACAGGGAACTGGACGGTGTTCATGAATGGGTTCGCAGAGCCGTATTTACAGGAACACAAAGAGATTCCGATTGATGACATCCGTAAGGGCTGGCCTGAGACCTACATGATCAAGGATCGGGTTGATCGGCCGACAAAGTACAACAGATTCTACTTCGAAGATAATTACCATCTGGACGACATCGAATTACCAAACATGTTGTGGCTGCACAACTCATGGACACCAGACTGGTATAAAACAATGAATAGAGAGCAGATTGAAAACCATCAATGCACGATGTCGAATCTGCTAAAAGAGGCGAGGAAATGAAATTCAAATACATCATCATGGCTGGCGGCGAGTATGTCAAGTGGGAAACGCCGAGGCACTTACTAAAGTTCAGAGGCGAGCGGATCATTGACAGAACCATCCGCAAGTTAAGGGAACAGGGAATCGAGGATATCTCGATCAGTAGCAACATTCCGAAGTGGTTTAATGATTGCCACGTTCCTGTTCTGTACCATGAAAACCACTACGTCGCGAGGGAATACAACAACATGGACGGATACTGGTGCAACTGTTTCTATCCGTTAAGTGTTCCGGCTGTATACCTTCACGGCGACGTCGTTTTTAGCGATAATGCAATCAAGACAATCATCGATCAAGAGACACTTGATTATGACTTCTTTGCTTCTGGGCCACCGTTCCCGGCAAACTATCCAAAGCCGTACGAAGAGCCGTTCGCCTGGAAGATTGTAGACCAAGACAGATTGCACATGGCTCAGCGTATCACTAAAGATCTGGACAAGCAAGGAAAGTTCGCCAGACGGCCGATCGCATGGGAGTTCTGGGCAGTGCTTAGAGGACAGCAGGACGTGAACCACATTGACTTTAATAGCCTTATTAAGATCAACGACGGCACGTGTGACATTGACAACCCGAACGAGATACCAATGCTTGAAAGGATGCGGCTATAGTGCGGGACTTCGCTAAAGAGTTTTATAAATCGATGCGCTGGAGGAAGGCTAGAGAAGCGTACCTAAAAGAGCATAGATATATATGCGAAGTGTGCGGTGGTGTTGCGGACACTGTTCATCACATAGAACATCTCAACGCCACGAACATCAACGATCCAGACGTGACCTTGAACGAAAACAATCTTATGGCCGTGTGCCGTGACTGTCACGCTAAAATACACAGCAAAGTAGAGCGCAGATTTGTTTTAGATGAAAATGGCAACATAATTGTGCTACCGGACAAAAAATAAAACGATTCGCCACAAAATCTTGTGCCCCCCCCACAAAAGGTACACTATACCTCCGCACAGGAC
>Ga0310696_10001557_pt1 | contig 32918 bp, 12 predicted proteins | sample AusTroGonzalo_MG_4_FD_203885 | JGI IMG/M metagenome (GOLD analysis project Ga0310696, IMG submission 203885) | Bovine rumen microbial communities from tropical cattle in Woodstock, Queensland, Australia - Gonzalo_02 (v2) (version 2) | ecosystem: Host-associated > Mammals > Digestive system >... | reverse complement strand
CATACCGTCATTGCTATACCAATTGCCTGAAATCACCACACGACCGCTGTCAATTTCGGTGGCGGAGAAGTTGCTGCGTTTCATGTCCATACTGCCGAAGCCCTCACAGGTGTGGGTGGTGGGGTCATACCATTCGGCAGTATAGGTTTGCCCGATGCCCAAGGGCTCGTTGGCACCTCCGCAAACCAGCACTTTGCCTGATTTCATGGGTACTGCCATGCCATGGTCATGCGTATAGACCGTAGGCACCGTGTGCCAAGCTCCATCGCTGAAATACTCCGCTGTGGCGGTGGGCACGAAACCCGTGGTGTGGCCACCGATAACCGTCAGTTCGTCGCCCGCGAAGAAAATACAATGGCCGTAACGGGGGATGTTGAGGTCGGGCAGTTGTTCGGTCTCAATCCTCATCGTCTTGCAGCCTAAGGTATCCGGCTGTTGGGCTACGGCCTGAAAGGATAGCATTGCCACAAACAAAACGCAGGTCAGGAACAGTCTCATTCGAGTTGATTTTGGGGCGCAAAAATACAAAAATAATTGTTCCAGCAGAATTCCGATTACAAGGTTAGAGGTGATGAGGATGTCGCCGCAGGAGCGAAAGGCATACTGCCGAAATCACGGGGCTTGACATAGAGACTGTCGGCAGACTTTGATGTGGCTGCAAGTCTGAGGATTATGGCTTTCCAACCGACTATAAAAAAGCCGCGTTTTCCTCTTGACATTTCCCGAAAATCTTCGTATTTTTGCACGCTATTTGTGCGGGTTCGTGTCCGCATATCTATACTAATATTGTAAAGTTATGAAAATGAATAATTTGTGTGATTTTTTTTATTCTTCAAGTGTGAAAATGAGTAAGACAACAAACATATTATTGCGTTTCCGTTTTCTACACCATCTTATGAAACTGGTAGCATTGATGGGATTTTTGATAATAGCGGGTAATTTGTGGGGACAGAGCGAAGGTGTCTATTATATTGATAACTACAAAAATCACACACAAGCTGTAAACAATCGTTACTATCTAATCCCTGCTGACGACCCTCATCAAACGGACAAAAACGATGCTTTTTTTTCTTCAAACACTCCATATGACGGTGACCCGGAAAGGCCCTTCCTTACCACTTATAAAACCAACAAGGATCAAGCAGCTGTACCTTCTGGTGTTGTCAATAATCTGCCTAACAACTCTGTGTGGATTTTGAAAGCCGTTTCGGGCGAAAATGGATTCTTTTATATCATCCATGCCTCCTCTGGGAAATACGTGGTTTACGAGCCTCCTTATTCATCGAGGCCCAACCGTAAATCTATGCACCTGCTTGCCACCAACTCGCCAGGTGAGAATGCCAAGTTTCAAATTACCCCAGATGGGGACGGTTATTGCATTCGCCCCAAAAGCGTTAGCGTTACGACTGACAATAAGTACTTCAACCCAGCTGGAACCGCTTGGGATTATTATTATGGCAAGGGGGGGTCAAATGATCCAGCATATAATTACATTGGCCTTGTTGGCCTTTATAAAATTGACAATGACCGTACATCCATTTGGTACACCGAATCCACTCTTCTCACAGCCCCTACCATCAGTTCCGTAATCCCATCAACCAGTTGTGTGACTGTTACGGACAACAACGGTTTGTTAGGAGACTACGACATCCTCTATACCTTTTCCACTTCTGGTACTCCGGCAGACCCTACTGCCGCCAGCAACATCATGGAGAACCGTACTTTTCAGGTGACTGACCACGGATATCTGAAAGCAGTTGTGGCGCGTTATGGCGTTGTGCTGACTACGGTGGCCGGGCCAGTAGAGCTGACACCTACTATCATTACTCCTCCAACCATTTCATTCAACAATTCTACCCAACAAATAAGCATCACCCATCCGTCAAATGATGCAACCCTTTACTATACCATTGATGGCACTGACCCTACCACTACCAATTACGCAGGGACGGGTTCGTCTCCACTGAGTTTTTCCCCAACCAACCCTTGCACCGTCAAGGCTATTGCAGTGAGGTATGGCATCTCTTCTGAACCTGTCCCATTCAATCTTGAAAAGTCTACAACCCCCACTATTACTCTCGATGCCACCAACCCTCAGGTCAGCATCAGTGCTGACGAGGGCGCAACTATCTATTATACCACCGATCCTAATGCTGAGCCAAATGTGCCATACTCTGGTCCTATCTCCGTCTCGTCTGGCCAAATCATCAGGGCCAGAGCCGTTGAGGAGAACAAAATCCCCTCGGATATAGCTGGGATGTTGGTTATCTATCCTAGCTTACCCACCCCTCCAACCATCACCTACGACAACGTCACCCAGAGAATCACCATCTCCCACAACTATACCCCTGCTGAGGATTATACCATCCGTTGGACCACCGCCGACGGCCTGCCCATTGATCAGTGGACAATCTACTCCGAGCCAGTCTCCCCCAACACGCCTGTCCAACCCTGCACGGTCAAGGCCATCGTAGTGGAAAACGCTACAGACTATACTTCGGGCATCGCCACCCTCGAACTCCAACAGGTGGAAACTCCCACGGCGACTATGGTCGACAACCATATCGTGCTGTCGTGTGCCACTACCGGTGTCACCATCTATTTTACCACCAATAACAGTGCCCCCACCACCCAATCCATCCAGTATTCCAGCCCGCTCAACGTTAATTATGCCGGACTGCCGCTTCGTTTCATCGCCATGAAGAGCGGCACAATCAATTCGGCTATCGGTAACGCCACTTTCCATCAAGTGGCCACCCCTGTCATCGCCGACAACGGTGCCAACCAGATTGCCATCACCTGCGCCACCTCTGATGCCGCTATCTACTACACCACCGACGGAAGCACGCCAACCACTGCTTCCACACCCTACACCGAGCCCCTTGGCAGTTCGTATTCCGGCCAGACCATCAAGGCCATCGCCGTGAAGACGGATATGTTCAACTCCGACATCGCCGAAAACCAGATTACCTTACAATGTCCCACCCCCATCATCACGATCAACGAGGAAACCGGCGAGGTGGGCATCGCCTGCGGTTTCGACGGGGCAGCCATCTATTACACCACCAACGGCACCAACCCCAATCCGCAGCAGGTTGGCGGTGCATGGCCCACCCAATTGTATAACGCCAACAATCCCTTCCTGCTCACTCAGGCCGCCACCGTGAAGGCTATCGCCACCAAAACGAACTGCACCAATTCCAGCATCGCTTCCCAAACCTTTGAGCAAGCTCCTGAGCCTGAGATGGTGTTCACCAACCAGTTAATTATCACCGCCGGTGACGCTACAGTCAAATACAGACTTTCTGATAGCGATCCCTATCAACTCTACGACAATAGCAATCCTCTGACCTCGTCGACACAGGGCATCAACTGGGGCTCCACCATGTTGCAAGTGAAATCGGTGAAGGCCGGCTATGTGCCATACATCGTCACGCCTTTTCCTCTTGACAAAACCGCCGACCCGAGTATTGCCGAGGATGGCAACAATGCCTATGCCATCACCAGCACGACTCCTGGCGCCAGCATCAAGTTCACCGTTGGCGAGTCCACTACTTGGGTAGACTATACCGCGCCTTTGGGCCGCGACTCATATAATGGAGCTTATTGGGACGCTTTGACTTCAGGGGATGTACAAATCTCGGCTTATGCCAGTAAGGAAAACATGTTTCAGTCGCAAACCAATTCTATAGTTGGTGCTCATCTGTATGCCTTAGTGCCTCAGGTCACTATCAATAGCGCTGGCCAGGTTGTCATCACCCTACCTGAGGGTACTCCTGCCAACTATGCCACGATTCACTACACCACCACCGGATATATGCCCAACGCCAATTCGCCAACCTACACAGAATCTTTCATGCTGTCGGTGGGTGCTATCGTTCAGGCGGTGGGTGTGAGGGGTACATACGTCTCTGCGGTGAGCAACTCGGAATCCATCGCCCAGGTGATGGACCCTGTCATTATGGACAACGGCGACAACCACATCAGTATCACTACCGCCGAATTGGGAGCTACTATCTACTACACCACCGATGGCAGCGACCCTGACGTTACCTTTAACATCGGAAGCAACTCTTATACTGTAGGCGAGCATACCCTGCTGTATAACCCGTCACAACCTCTCGATTACACCCATTCCGGCCAAACCATCAAAGCCGTGGCGGTGAAGCCGGGCATGGTGAATTCACAGGTGGTCACCGGCAGCATCACGCTGCGCTATATCGAGCCGGGCATCTCCATCGATCCGGCCATAGGTGCAGTCACCCTCACCGGCCTTGACGAGCAAGGCGAACTGTTCTTCTACACTACCACGGGAACCGACCCCGTCGTGACGTACGAAAATGGCAACTTTGTGGCCGGCACGGCCACCTCGGGCTACACTGACCCATTCTCCATCTATAACCCGTCGGCTTCCTATAATGCCAATGGCACCACCGTGAAGGCGGTCGCCGCCCGCGAAGGTTGGAATGTGTCCAGCCCGGCTAATAAGGTTTTTTATCAGGTGCATCTGCCCGAGGTGGCCCCGACCGGCAGCAACCAGATTGAGATGACCTGCGAGACAGAGGGGGCCTCCATCTTCTACACCACCGATGGCAGCAATCCCGTCGTCACCTACGTCGGCACCAACTTCGTGGCTGGAGCCAACACCTCCCATTATACTGATGTTTTGTCTTCCACCTACTCTGGCACCAACTTCAAGGTTGTGGCCGTGAAGGCAGGCATGATTCCCTCGCCCGTCAAGGACGCACCGGCCCCCCACACCCAATGCAAGAAACCTCTCATCAACCGTTACGGCGACCAGATGGTCATCACCCGGGGCAGTTATCCGCCTTCCGATGTCACGGTGACTATCTATTACACGGTGACAACCAACACTACCGAACTACCCCCAGACCCCATCACCGTCAATGCCAACGGCACCTATACGGTTCATGGTGATGCACAAGTGTTTACGAGTAACATCAACTTGTTGTCGACCTATTTTACTAACCAGAACGACAATTTTGAGTATATCAACGTGAAGGCCGCTGTGGTGGCTACTGGATACAGGCCTTCCGACATCAGCTCGAAGAAGATTGTGGAAAGCCTGCAAACCGAGGGAAGTGGAACTGACCTCGTTTATCTGATTACGCAGGACGGTGACCTTGATATGTTTGTCCACATGGTGAACCACGACGGCCCGGGCTATCATTACAAGTTGACGGCGAACGTCAGTGCGGCAGGTATCGATGAGATAGACGACAATGACTTCTCTGGTATTCTTGAAGGCAGCGCCAATGCCGACGGTGTCTATTACACCATCAGCGACCTCAGTCATCCTTTGTTCAACACGGTTGACGGCGGCACGGTGAGGAATATCATGATGAAGAATGTGAGCATCAGTCAGTCGGGTAGCGTGGGTGCCGTTTGCGGCGAGGCCAAGGGTGCGGCAAGGATCTACAACTGCGGCATCTTGCCCACCGACCCCCTGAACACGGAGCCTTCCACCATAGCCAGCACCTACGGCTACTGCGGCAGCCTCGTGGGTAAGCTTGATGGCACGGCCCGCGTGATTAACTGCTTTAGCTATGCCAACATTACAGACGGTAAAGTTAAGGGTGGAATAGTGGGGTATAATGGTTTCAGTTCATCAGCAGCTGCATCTAATAATACATATCCGGACCTACGTACTATGGTAATGAACTGCATGTATTTTGGGAGTATTAGTTCGGGTGGGACAGTTTCGCCTATATATGGTGGGGAAATCATCAACAATGCTGGTGGAAACGGCATTAACAACTTCAATTTTTTCCGCTATGTGGAAGGCACAACGCTCACAAGTTCGGATGTGACCTACAACTGTGCTTTGGCTGCTACAGACCGTTTTTTGACACATTACGAGTTCTTCCGATATATGCTCAACTCCAATTGTGCTTTGGCTGCTTTCTATGTGGATCCAAGTCCAACAACCCTTACAGTTAATGGCAATGTTCATGCACGCTACCATACTGAACTCATTGCCAAATGGGTGCTTGACAAGAGCGTCGCGCCATATCTTGTATTGAAAGAACCCTCCACGGAGGCGCATCGTCATATCTATCCATCGGTAGTAAATTATAATCCTAACAAGAGAGTCAATCCTGAAACAGGAGCATTGGAAAACCGTCCAGATGCCAACGCCTCAAACTACCAACGTAACCAAGGCGGTATTTTCGGAACACTATCCGTTACTATTAATGACCCTGAAGGCAGTGGCAAACCTGAAGGCGCCACATTGAATACGACGAGCTTGACATTAAATATCATTGACAAAGATACCGCTGAATTTAATTACAATTACTATAAAGTACAGTTGCCCTACTACAATCAGGTGGGTACCGGTAATTATACCAAAAACAAAGTGGTAACTGGCTGGAAAATCACTTCTATTTTAGGAGGTACCCCTGGCACTTTCAAGGAGGGTGATGATGAGGAGTCCTATAATTTTGCCGATCGCTTTTGCACCAACAAAGACCTTTATTCTTCCTCTGATCCAAATGTAACAGTAGGAGGCCGTGTTTTCTCACAAGGAGCATATTTCGATGTGCCTGACGGCGTGAATGCTATTGTCATTGAGCCTTACTGGGCTAAGGCGGTATATCTTTCGGATCCTCGATACGATGTCGTATATACAACAGATTATGGGAAGCAAGACTTTAATCCTGCTGGGAAAAGGTATACTAATGGAAGCTTATTTAGTATCAATGGTGACAATCAGGCGGTCTATACCTCTTTGACTGGTGAGCAAGGGGCAGTTGCAAAGTTGTTTGAGAACGAGACCACTACTGGAAAGACGGTATATGACTATGCAATTGTATTGGTTGGAAACTATCACTCTTTTAACCAATCCAACGGTTCGAACGCTGGTTTTACTGGAGATAATACCCAACCACTTACGGTTATGTCAATAGATCTTGATTTCGACAATGATCCGGATTATAGTTTCATTTATCATCATCATAGACGAAGAAAATACTCACAACTTAGGTTCGATTTCGTCAATATTCCTGGTTTTTATCTTGTGCAGAAAGTGAATGGTTCGGGTAACAAAAAACCATGTCCTGGTATTTTTCATCCACAAGGTTGGTTTGAGGTGACAAATACTGGATTGATAGAAATTGAACAAATAGAATATGGTGATAATAAACAGATTACATCACCTTTGATTTTGCTGGGAGGTTTGTATGACCAAATTGTATCAAATCAAGCTACTTGGAATAACAATAATACGCTTACAAATTATATTCATGTAGGTGGCAATGCTTGGTTTGCTGCATTTAATAACGGTTGTCATGGTAGTAAGAACTATAACACCAAGCATTGTCCGATATCAGTGACTGGTGGTGACTTTGATAGATTTTACCTATCGGGTTATTACCCCGAGAGAACTGATGGTATACAGGACAATCATGCTGAGTGTTATGTCAATGGAGGCCGCTTTGGCGAGATGGCAAGTGCCGCCATCGAGAGTCTTAACGGCAATGCCATTTGGAAAATCGATCATGCCGACATTGATGCTTTTTTTGGCGGTGGCTATAATCCGCAAAAAAAACTTATGGGTAACATCGATGTTAGTATCGACAACAGTTATGTTAAGTTGTATTGCGCAGGTCCCAAGTTTGGTGATATGGAGTCAGGAAAAACAGTCAATACGAATGCGACGGGATCTATTTTTGGAGAGTTTTACGGAGCTGGGTATGGAGGCACAGCTATATCTTCGATAAAGGCTTGGGGTGACGCAGACCCCACCAACCCAGATGAAGCAGCATGGCAGGGATACGTCGATACGCATTATCATAGGCAATATGAATCAGGAAAAGGTACAGCAGTCGGCCATACCTATGAATACTTTTTTACGTCGGGTGGAAATGACAATTCACTTACTGCACGTTTCTACATCAATTATGCCAATATGTCGTTAGCAACAACAAATAATGTGACTTCCGTTTTGACTAATTGCACAGTGATGCAAGATTATTATGGTGGAGGACATTTGGGGAAAGTGGCTGGCAATGCTACTTCAACACTTAATTCCTGCACTATACATGGTAACGTATTCGGCGGCGGTTTCTCTAGTGTTTTTGAAAGTGTTGAAGTCTTACCTAAAGAACATTATGTCACTCCACCAGATTATGATGATCGATTGGGCATTTTCATACCAGCTAAATATCCTGCTAGTGTAACCTATACATGGAAACATGCCGATCAGGTTTCTCAAGGAAATGAATTTGATGAGGAAGGAGGCCATTTCATATTAACAACAGTTGATCTTACCACCCTGGGTACGGTCTCTGGCCATACCACGGTTACCGTTACAGGTAATACCTATGTGGAAGGTATGATTGACGGCGAGCCGGTAGGCGGCGTGTTTGGAGGCGGCGACGAGGCATACGTGGGTAGTTCCGAGGTGCACATCCAAACTGATGAGGATGAAGACGCTCATCCTATCAACAACGTCTATGGCGGCGGCAATGAAGCCATAACCTTAGGTGATGCTGAAGTAACCATTCATACAGGTCTCATCGGCCAGATTGGCTCTGATGGCAAGGTGGTGTCTGGCACAGGCAACGTCTTTGGCGGCGGTCGTGGTCGTTTGCCTATGGGTAACGAGACCCTTCAAGATGCCATAGATTTTGGCCGTGTGGAAGGCAATACCACCGTCAATATCAATGGTGGCCACATTCGCTACAATGTGTATGGCGGCGGCAAGATGGCCAGCGTAGGCACGGTGGATGGACAGTACAATATTACCTCAGGCGGCGCAACCCAAGTCAATGTCATTGGCGGCGAAGTGGGGCCTTTGGACATGAGCGGCCTCAATGCATACGTGTATGGCGGCGGCATGGGTGTGGAAGTAGACTACAGCAACACCTACAAGCACTTTGCCGACGTGGGCAATACCACTGTCACCATGCAGGGTGGTCGCGTATGGGGTTCCCTCTTCGGCGGTGGCGCCGATGGCCACGTGTTGGGCAATGCCGCTGTGAACCTCAGCGGCGGTATCCTCGGCACCTGGGGTAAGACCAGCTGGGACGGCAACATCTTCGGCGGCGGACGTAACTACCGCTACACCAACTATGCCGCAGGACGTGTGCAAGGCAATATCACCGTCAACATGTCGGGCGGCAAGATGATGGGCTCGGTGTTCGGTGGCGGTCGTCTGGGCAACACCGGTGTCGATGAAGACGGCGCTATGATTGCCGATGAAGGAGAGGAAACCCACGGCCACATCTTCGTCAACATTACCGGGGGCACCGTGGGCAACGACTCGATTGCCGTACCCACTTACATTTACGGCACAACCACCATTCCCCACGAGGCTTACCTCGAGTATATCGGCCATGTGTTTGGTGGCGCCAAGGGTAAGATAGGTGAACTCAACCTGGGTCAGGTGAAGGAGACCCACGTGACTATCTCAGGCGCTAACACATGGGTGCTCGGCTCGGTGTACGGCGGAGCAGAGCTTGGTGCCGTACGCGGCGCGGCAAACGAAAACGGCAAAGGTAACACCGAGGTGAACATCAACGGTGGCACGATAGGCACGCTGGCCTACACTAAGAATGCCGGCGATGCCAAATGGACCGCATATTATCATGTCAACGGCGGCAAGGTGTTCGGCGGCGGTAAAGGCACCACCGACTTTGTCTACGGCGGCCTCGTCTACCAAAATACCGAGGTCAACATCAACGGCGGCCATGTGCTTTACGGCGTGTATGGCGGCGGCGAGTTGGCCAGCGTGGGTAGCTCGGGTAACCTGCAGACCGGTCTGGCTACGGTCACCGTCACTGGCGGTCAGGTGGGCCCGGCACCCAAGGTGGAGGGCGACTACAACATCCCCATCGGCCTCAACGGCGTGGACGGCTATGTGTTTGGCGGCGGACAGGGCATCGGCGACGACCCCATCACGACGGACTATCCTGCCGGACAATATTATAACCTCGCGAATGTGAACACCACCCTCGTCACGGTGAATATGCCTATGGAGAACAATATCCCCACCGATACGGTCAACAACCGCATCTGGGGCTCCATCTTCGGCGGTGGGGAGGACGGTCACGTGCTGAGCGATGCTGAAGTGAGATTCAAGGGCGGCCTTATGGGTACCTTTGGCACCACTTCCTACGACGGCAACATCTTCGGCGGCGGTCGTAACTACGATAAGAAGAACTATACTGCAGGCCGCGTGGGCGGCAACATCACGGTGGAGATGACGGGCGGCATCATGTACGGCTCCATCTTCGGTGCAGGTCGACTCGGCCTCACGGGTGTTGACGCCACGGGCACTCCTGTCCCTGACGCCGACCGTGGCTTAGTCACCGTGAAGGTGAAAGGCGGCACGGTGGGCAACGCGAAAAAGATTTCCAACTTCACCACCTACAGTATGGGCGACGTGTATGGCGGCGGCAAAGGCTCAATGGAGGGCATCGCTGGTCACGACCCCGCTTCGGCTTTGCTCATTTCAATCTGCAAGAATACCATCGTGGAAATCTCGGAAGAGAATCCGGCTATCCCCACCCGTATCTTAGGCTCGGTGTATGGCGGCGGCGAGGTGGCCAATGTGGGCTACTTCAATTGGGGAATAGTGGATGGTGCCATCGGTAACATTCAGTTAATTTCCGACGGCCTTGCCAAAGTCACTGTCACCGGCGGCATCATCGGCGTCGACAGGATGCAGATGCGATATGATCTGAAAGAGGGTACCTACGATCTTTTATACAACGACGACGTGGGCCATGTGTTTGGCGGCGGCGAGGGCTATGCCCACGATCCTGACAGTTATGCCACCGTCAACCCGGGTACCTTGGGCGGACACAATAACCGTAGCCTGTTAGACTTGATGGCCACCGTACACAGCACGGAGGTCACCATCGGCGGAACGGCTTGGGTGAAAGGCTCGGTGTATGGTGGTGCAGAAAACGGACACGTGATGGGCGACACCTACGTGAAAATCGCCGGTGGTCAGATTGGTGCCGGCGACAATGGGGTGGCAGATGTGCGGTACACCAATGAACAGTTCTTCGACCCGACTGGCCAGTTGGTCAACAATTCCAACAAGTTGTTTGAATGCGTCAGTTGGGATTATAATCCGACCAACTATCACCCCTTCGATCCCATATTGGTTGCAAATGGTAATACCCCGACCGATGGAAAGACTTGGTTCGGCAACGTGTTTGGCGGTGGTTCGGGCTACTATCCTTACATCAAAGACGGGGCGACCCATTGGAACCGTGCCTCAGGTCAGGTGGAAGGCAACAGCCGCGTGGAAATCACGGGCGGACATATCCTCACCAGTGTCTACGGCGGAGGTGAGACCAACGATGTTGGCATCAAGAATCACACCACAGGTCAGTACATTTCCAATGGTAATGCTACAGTCACGATGAGTGGCGGCACTCTTGGTGTACCACGTACCTATGAGCAAATACAGGCCCATCCTGTCACTTGCTACCTCTTTGGCTCTGGTAAGGGCGACGAGCGTATTTACTTCAACACCTGGACGAACGTGAACAACGTCAATGTCGACATCACGGGCGGTATCATCTACGGCTCGGCTTTCGGCGGAGGTGAGGAAGGCCACGTCATTAATGACGTCACGCTCAATGTGAGTGATAATGCCATCATCGGCACTATTGGCTATTCCAATGTGGATGGCAACATCTTCGGTGGCGGCCGTGGTTTCAACGCTGAGGCCCTCACGGCGGGTACGGTGGGTGGCAACATCGATGTGAACATCACGGGTGGCACCATGCTTGGCTCCATCTATGGCGGCGGACGAAACGGTTCGGTGGGTACCCATTTGGTGGATAAATTTATCGAAAATGAGCAGGGTCAAACGATACTTAACCCGGTCTATGGTACCATGCAGCATGATGATGAAACGAAGACTCATGGTCACATCGCTGTCAATATTAGCGGTGGCACCATTGGCAATCCTTACGAGACTATTGAAGAGCCCATCGGCGGCAACGTGTTTGGCGGTTGTATGGGTTTGGCCACCTCATCTCTTTGGAACCAGATAGCCCGTGCCAAGCAGACCGAAGTGAACATCACAGGCAACCCCATCATCAAAGGCTCGGTGTTTGGAGGCTCAAAGGAAGGTTCCATCGTGATGGATGTGTTTACAGATACTAATGGCAACGAACATAGTGATGGAGGCAATACCCATGTCGTTGTCAGTGGTGGCACCATCGGATGGATGCCTCAGGAAAGAGTTCACGTGGGCGGTGACGTCTATGGCGGCGGCAGAGGCTACGACAGTAACGATGCAAATGCTGCCGACAAGAGATTGTCGGGCATCGTGGAACGTAATACCACGGTTGACATCAGTGGTGGTCAGATCCTTTACAACATCTACGGCGGTGGTGAGATGGCCAGCGTCGGTCTGACTACGGATGTCACTACGAATGACAAGATTTATCATGTGCCTGTGGCAGGCACTGGTATCGCTACCGTCAACTTCAGCGGCGGCGAGCTGGGTCCCCGCCCGAATGCCGATGGTACTGATGGTCTGAACTCCCTCGATGGTTACCTCTTCGGTGGTGGAAAAGGTGTGGTGCATGAAGGTTTGACGGAGGAGCAATACTTGGATCGTTACAAGTGGTTTGGCGATGTCAACAAGACGGTGGTCACCATGTCGGGCGGTCGCATCTGGGGCAGCCTCTTCGGCGGTGCCGAAGACGGTCACGTGCTTGACGATGTGTACATCAGCTTCACAGACGGCACCATTGGCACCCATGGCATCACGGGCTATGACGGCAACATCTTTAGCGGTGGCCGTAACTATAGCGATTTCCATACTTCCACGGGCCGTGTGGGCAGCAACATTGTGACGCGCATGACAGGCACCAACTGCTATCTGTTAGGCTCCATGTTTGGCGGCGGACGACAGGGCTCGGTGGGCGTTGACGAGTATGGCGTGATGAAGATGGACGATGCTCCGCATGTGTACGGCTGCACCAATGTGGCCATTACTGACGGTGTGGTGGGTCACGACCATCATCATGGCGACCCCCTTATCGGCGGTCAGGTCTATGGCGGCAGTAAGGGTAAAGCTGGAAAACCGGAGCAAGGCTTGGTGAAAGATGCCACTGTGGTCGTCACAGGCAATGCCGAAGTCAAAGGTTCGGTGTTTGGCGGCGGCGAGAATGCCCATATCATGGGTATGACCCACGTGACCGTGGGTGATGCCACTGTCGACAACGGTGTCTTTGTAGGTTCCGGTGTGGTCATCGGTACGCAGGGCCTCCCGGGTGAGGACGGCAACGTGTACGGCGGTGGACGTGGCGACGGGACATACACAGATAATAACAACGTTACACACTATAGCCCCACAGCAGGTTTCGTCGGCACCAGCACCAATTTGGTCATCAACAATGGAACCATATTGGGCTCGGTGTATGGTGGAGGCCGTTTCGCCTCGGTGGGCGACACTGCCGTGCTTGTCTATTACGATGTTAACAATCCTTTCCAGCCCACCGACTTTGGTCGTACCAATGTGACCGTTTCCGGCAGTGCCGTTATTGGCTCCAAGATTTACGACAACGGTCACGTGTTTGGCGGCGGCAGAGGCAATAGCCATCCCGACTTCGACAATTTTACCAAGGTGCATGAGACCTTTGTGCATATCACGGGCAATGCCCAGGTGAACGGATCGGTGTTTGGCGGCGCTGAGGATGGCCATGTGGCGAACTACACTACTACGAATACACAGCTCCAAACTATTGCGAGTGCGAAAAACGGCGACACGCACGTCTTTGTCTCCGGCAGTGCCAATATCGGCGATGCCTCATCGCAAAACAACGAGACACGTGGCAATGTGTATGGTGGCGGTCGTGGTCTGGACCAGTATAAGGACGCTTCGGGCAACATGGTATGGAATCCGAAAGCGGGCCGCGTCGAAGGCAACAGCCACGCCACCCTCTTCAACGGCACCGTGTACCGATTCATGTTCGGCGGCGGCAACCACAGCGTCGTGGCAGGCCGCAAGGTGGTCAACATCGAAGACGGCACCGTCAGGCGCGACGTGTATGGCGGCAGTAAGCTGTTGGATGACACCTGGAGCCATCCGGGACTGAAGACGGTGAACATCCACGGAGGTACGGTTCACAACGTGTTTGGCTGCGGCTACAACCTCAACGACGGCGACCCGCACTTGTATTATTATGACGGTAATAACCGATACCAGGCTTATAAGAGAGATGGCTCTTGGTATTACAAGGATGGTGATGGAGAGGAACATTCAGTTAGTATGGAAGAGTTGCAATTTAGCGACGCCCCCACTTCATTTGTCAATATCAGTGGCGGCCATATCGTTGAGAATGTGCATGCCGCAGGTCAGGCTGGTACGGTGTATGGATCCACGCTGGTCAACATCGGTAAGAACGCTATCTACAACGCGCCGAAACATGACGACAATATTGACCAGGATGACCTCAACACCGAAAAGGTGTTCTTCAACACGGTTACGGGCACAGGCACGAATCCTTCGGGCGAAGCCCATCAGGTGTCGAGACTTTTGGTGGATGCTTCGGTGTATGGCGGCTCCAGCTATTTCGACATCATTGGCGGCAACGTCAACTGGAACAACTACACCACGAAAGGCTACAGCAACATCTATGTCGATGGAACGGATTATAGTATGACTGCCCTTCCGGAGGGGTGGACTTATGCAACGCTCCCCGCTACATCGATGGTGATTCGTGGCAACTTCTTCGGCAGCGGTACTCACTGCGAGTCGGGCGAGCAGGGGCGCAACATTATCGTGAGGAACTACGGTGACCGCATCACGAGTACAGAAACAGGACAAGAAGGTTGGTTCACTGGTTCCACCCGTCCGATGGGTACCATCCAGCGTGTGAACAACCTTGTGATTGACCATTCCAACTTCACCTTTACCGGTTGCCCGGCGTTGGGTAGTAACGCTACCGACATCTATTCAGTGTATAAGGTGGACGACTGCTTCTATGTCGTCAATGCCAGCGGCATCACCTTGGGACAAGGTGACAGAGTTGCTGACATGGATATGATTCATAAGATGTGCAGCTGGCATTTGGTCAACGAGCAAAACGCCAATGGCCCGACGGTATATGACCAACTGGATCCCTCACAACTGACTTGGGAATGGATAGGCATCAGGGAAATGAACCAGCAAGCCAACAAGTTGTATTGGGTTAGCTCCAGTGATGCCAATCAGTTGAATTATCCACAGGAGAATGTGCTTGTGTTCAACAAATTGTCGAAATTGAAGGTGCGTTATCTTGACGGAGCCACATTGAAGTATGGTGAGTTGAGCGGCTTCTTCAGGATGATTGCCGATGACTATTCACCATGGGGAACCACCAGCTTTGCCTACGCCCGTCCTAAACTGACTCATAATACTATGGACGAGGATGGGCTCAAAGACACGAATGGTAATTATTTGTATTCTATATCCAATACCAGTGATGGCGGCTTCATGAGCTATACCAAGAAGTACAACTTCTATATCATGAATAAAAATATCCAAGGTCAAAATACTTCAGGTGACGGTGGAAATGATCATACAAAAACGAGCCAATATCCCTATACCAACGTGATGGATGATGTGTCCGCGAAAGACAATGAGGATGTTGACCTTCATTACCGTCTGTGGGTAAGAGCCGAGTTTAAGGGTAACCGCTGGTATGTTGACGGCACCAACGGCATAGATGACATGGATCCTTATCGTGGCCTCTATCCCAACAAGCCGAAAAAGACCCTCACTGGTGTCAACGGGGTTTATGCGGGTACCAAGGACAATGACAACAACGATATTGCTTTCCGTTGGGAAGAGGAGTGGGTGATTGAAAACGGGCAAGAGGAGCGTAAGGACAAGGATGTGGTCTATGTGGTGAAGCCCGTCTTGACATTGAATGAAAAGAGCGAAAACGGTACGGTGAATTTGAATCCCCATCCTGAAAAAGGCTTGCTGCGTGTCTTCCGCTATCCTGGCGCACATACATTGTATGAAGGCAATAACACCAGCTATAATGCTGACCCGGGTGCCAATGCCGATGCTTTGCTGAACGTCAATACCCCCTCGACGGTCAATGTGGTGGTGGACGAGATGCTGTTTGACGGATTATATGGGCATATCGGTCTCGACAATACCTACATGACCATATCTCCCGATTATGACGCAAAGGCCGACAAACCTTTGTTCCTTACCAACAGCGGCTCCAAGCTGACCATTAAGGGAGGTACCAACCTGCAACGCGGCTACAACAGGACATCGGGGGCCAACTATATGACCAACGCCAACTTCGGCTATTCCGGTGAGACCCAGGTCCCGGTGACCACACCGTATGGTGGCGCTTTGTTTGTTCACAATGAGGCTGAAGTGTGTGTGGAAGGTGCTCCTATCATCCTTGGCAACTTCCAGGAAACGGGAACAAACACCTATCAACCCTGCAATATCTTCTTGCCTTCGTTCGACAAGTACATGATTATTAGTAATCCTTTGTCCAGTGCCAGGTTGGGTGTCACCAGTCCGGTGCGCAACAACGAGGCAACCTTCAGGACAAACACCTTGTCGCCTGTGGCTCGTGGCAATCGTTCGGGGTCTGCCCAAGTGGGCGAGACTACCGTGGAAAATGCCGTGCTGGATGCCCAGAACGCTTGGCAAGACAATGTTTTCATCGACGATATGAATTGCTTCTTCGGCAACGGCACTAACGAACAGTATGGTAACCACACCACTTATTATAAGACTTCCATCCCGAACTATCTCGGTAGCTTCCCTGTCGACAGAACCCTGTTCTTCGGCTGGACTTGGAACAACGTGGTGCGTAGCAAACCGGCTGGTTATGTGAAGTCAGGCAGCACGATTACCATATCATCGAAGGAAGGTCTCGCCTGGCTAATCAGTCGCGTGAACGGACTGAACAACGAGACCAAGTGCAGCATGGCGGACAGCCTCATCCTGCTCGACACCGACGTGGAGAACCTGGACAAATACGTCTGGGTGCCTGTGGGCTCAACCTCCATGTCTGACGACATCGAGACGGAGCAGTTTGCCGGCACCTTCGACGGTCAAGGTCATTTGATCCAAGGTCTCTCCATCGCCTTTATTGGCCTTGGCGACGGTCGTTACCAGTTTGCCGACTACGGTATGTTTGGCCGGACCAAGGGTGCCACCATCGACCGAACCTTCTTGGTGGACGAGCTGATTGCACCCAACAGTAGCGGTAATATGGGTGGCATTGCGGGTGTGATGCAAGGCACGGGTGGCCTCATCTCCAACAGCGAGGCCGCTGTGACTATCGAGGCTCCCACTCAAGCCTCTGCCAATGGCTGCGGCGGTTTGGCGGGCTTGCTCCTTGACGGCGAGATACACTCCTCGATGGCCATAGCCGACATCAAGGCCTCCGTTGGCTATCTCGGCGGTTTGGTAGGTGGTGCCTACGACCCGGAACTGGGTACCCATTCGGATGTGAAAGTGAATAATTCTTTTGCCAATGCCAAGTTTAATGTGGGTAGTATCTTAAACGAAAGTGTTGAGGTGGGTGGAGTCGTAGGTCGCAACCAATTGGCTTCGCTGAGCAACTGCTATTCGCGTCTGCTAAGCGGCGGTATCCTACCCAACAACCACTTTGGCACGGTGACGGCCTATAATTCGCAATCGGTCGCCTACTGCTACGGACAGGAGGGCAACTACGACCTCAACCACCAAACCGCAAGCGGCGGTTCGGAAGTAGGTTGCGGCAGTTATACTCCTGTCATCGGTGCTGACAACTTGGGCTATCTATACTACGACAACGTGGTGACGATGAACGATAAGAAGGAGGCCCTGTTCAAGAAATTGAACCGCTGGGTGGACCGAAACAGCGGGAGCGGGTATGCCTACTGGGCGCGTCCCACCCTGGGCGAAATCAACGACGACTATCCCGTGTTGCTCTTGTGTGACAACGACGGCACTTCAGTCCATCAGGGTAACTTCCGCAGTGTGGGTACCTACGCTGGAGGTCGTGCCTTGCAGTATGGCGGCCCGGTGCGTGACGGTGTCGGCAATGAGTTGGATGGCGCTTTGACCCGTCCTCTCGAACAGGATGAAAATGGTGTCAACCTCGCCGACTACCTATTTATATATGGTGACGTGAATAGCGTGGGTAGCTTCTTGGACATCAAGCCCAGCAAGGTCAGCATCTACGAGCACGCCGCCATCTTGAATCCCGGTGTGCTGGGTGCAACGGTGAGCAGCAAGGATGCTTTCAATGAGGTCTATGTGGGCGTCAGTTTCGATAATTCCTCTTCAAAAGCCTGGTCAACAGCAGGCATGAACCACCTCGGGATGCAGTTCCTGCCCCGCGACTGGCACATGTTCTCCACCCCGCTGAGTAACGCGCCGTTAGGATTTGATTATATAGTGGATGGATTTAATACCAATACCGCTTCCTATTCAGGAGGCGACTATGGTGATTATTATAACAACGGGTGGCCCTATATCCACAATCAAACCGACGAGAATCTTGAGTTCAAGTGGCTCAATGGAGGAACCACAGGTGACAACCGTTATTGGATGAAGACTTTCGATGCTTCTGTCCAAAACACCGATGGCTACTTCCCGACGGGTGTGGATGGATCGGCCATTAGGGGAAACAACGATGACTTGTTTATCGTGGGGGCGGACGAGTGCCCGGAGTCGGGTCGTTACCGCTATCCCTATGGCATGGACTTCTACTGCTGGTATGAACATGAGCCGCACTGGATCAACTTCAAGCGCAACGGCCCTAACCACTGGCACAGTGATGAGACTCCGAACACTAACAACCTTCATGAGCATTTAGCCTATACCGAGAATGGCGTCTCCAACCAGAATGAAGACAATCTGGTGGTGGGCAAGGGCTATATGATGGCTATACATGATACTACCTTCCTTCAGAGTCACGGTAGGCTTAATGGTGGTGAGTTGCCGCGAGCGGTAACCATTGGTGGTGTCACAAAAAATGGTGACACACAGTTCGGTGGTTTGAACCTTGTCGGCAATCCTTATCACGGTTATCTGGACTTTGACGCACTGGCACAGGCAAATTCCACTATTTTGGATGTGCATGAGGTGCCCCAGTCCCAGCAGAAAGACGGTGTAGTTACCAACCAACCCTACTATGTGATTTATGATGCCGATGGCTATTCGCAGTTGCCTACCGGTGGTGAAGATCCGTCAAGTGCCTTCCGTTTCTATGTGGCCACCGGGTCGACGGGCGGTGAATATGCTGATAGGTATCTGCATCCGCATCAGGGCTTCTTTATTAAGGCTTTGAGTGCGGGCTCGCTGACGTTTACACAGGCAATGGTGAAGACTCGTGCAGCTGTTGTGGAAAATGGTGGCAGCCACTTCAGGAATGGTTGGGATGTCGAAGAACGTCCGGCTTATCCCTTGGTGAATCTCTATCTGAGTAGCAATAACGGTTGCGCTGATGTCAGCGTTATTGAGTTCAACCGTCCAGAATGGGGTGGCGCGACCAAGATGAAGCAGCTGTGCCAGGGTAATGGACTGCTTTACGCCCGCCATAACGAATCAGACTATGCCGCCCTCTTTGTGGAAAAAGGCGCAAATCGTGTGCCGTTGTGCTTCGATGCTATGGAAGACGACACATTCACCATCCAGTGGAACATCGCTAACGGCGAGTTCAGCAGCATGTATTTGGTCGACAACATCGCGGGCACGCAAACCGACATGCTCACCACCGACAGTTACGTCTTTGATGGTCGCAAGCATGACTACAAGTGGAGGTTCTATATCGTCTTCAGTCTCGTCGAGGAGGAACCCGATCCAGAGGATGAAAGCGATTTCTTCGTCTTCTTCGACGGGTCGCAATGGGTTGTCATGGGCGAAGGTGATCTCGACTTTATTGATGTGTTAGGTCATGTCCTACTGCACACCCATCTCAGCGATGGGATGACACGCATGAACCTGCCGAATGTGGCATGTGGTGTCTATATGATGCGCCTCACCAACGGCAAAGACACTAAACTGCAAAAGATTATCATTCAGCCATGACCGTAGTTGCGAAATAAAGAATAAATAAAGAAATAATAAATAGTATAGATAATCATGAAAAACGTATCGTCAAACAAGCTGCAGAATTTGAAAAAGAAAGCCGTCGGAATGGCGATGGCATTGATAATGTTGGCCCTGCTGGTAGTCCCGACGAAGGCCCGTTCGCAAGTATTCCTTCTTGAGGATGAGAGCTTTGAAAGTCCCCGAGTTGAGGGAGCAGCAGTTGTTGGATACATCATTATTCCCTATGATGGTGGTGACTTTGACCAACAAACACCCTTGGGCGATGGTATGCTGCTGATAGGTGGCATGGGCGCAGTCTATTTGATGTGCAAGCGCAAAAAGAAAGATGAAGAATAAATCCTTACAGTTGTTGTAGGAGTGCGGCCCATTGTCGTTGGGTCACTTCGGTACTATAGCATGATTGTAGTTTTTCGTAAGCCTTTCTGCCTAATTCCCGGCAGCGTTCGGGTGCGTTCCAGAGGGTAGTTATCTGACGCTCTAAGTCATCTACGCTACCAGGTTCGAAAAGACGGCCTATGGCTTCCTCTCCTTTCCCGATAATCTCAGTAAACCCTCCGTGGTCAGGCCCGATGGAGGGTTTGCCGTGAAGTGCGGCTTCCAAAATTGACATGGGGAAACCCTCGTAACATCGGCTGGGAATGACCAAGAAGCGACAAGCATCCAGATATTGTTCCAAAGCCTTGCCTTTCAAATAGCCCATCAGTTTGATGTTGGGCAGTTCGGGCATCACCACCTCCTCGCGCAGATCACCAGCGAAGCGAAACTCTATCTCGGGATGGCGTCGTGCCACCTCGCAGAGCAGGTCGTAGCCTTTCTCGTGGCTGATTCTCCCCAAATAAGCGACATACCCTCCTTCCCCCTCTTGAGGGGGTGCCCAACGGGCGGGGGAGTTCATAGACTCGCATCCATCTATAGGTTTGGTAGGCACCTCGATACTATTCGGAATCACAGCAATCCGCTCTCCCTCAAACCCTGCTTCTATGAGTTTCTGCCGTTGGAACTCGGTGATGCAGGCGAAGCGGGTGACGCACTTGCGGTAGGCTCCCGTCATTCGGGCTACCGCGTTGCGTGCGGCGAAGCCCACGGTGCGAAAGAGCGACTGCTCGCAGTTGTGGCGCAGGCAGCTCCATTCGTTTCCCCTGTTGAGGCACAGCTCGCAGGGCTTGTCATTGCGCATGAAGAGTCCCGTGGGGCATACGATGCGGAAGTTATGCACCGTCATCACCACTGGCACGTTGCGTTTGCGGCATTCGAAGAGGGCAACGGGCGAGATGAAAGGGTAGAGGTTGTGGACGTTCACCACGTCGGGCTTCTCTTTTATCAAGGCCTTGCGCATTCCTTTCACGCCTTGTGGCGAGTACATCCCGCAGAAAAAGCCACGGATGTTGCCCACTAAAGAGTCGCGATGGCCAACAGAGGTCATGCGGAAGAAAGCCACCTCATGTCCCAGCTGGCGAAACATCTCCGCCGTCTTGTCCACCACCGCCTCCTCTCCCGAGTAGCGCCCATAGTCATTATGAATGATTAGGATTTTCATTATGGAGTACTGCAAAAATATGACAAATTCCGATACGCCGCAATAAATTACGGATAATAATTCAATTACCGCTGCCTTTTAGCTGAACTGAAACGACAGAGTCCTCCAAATATCGCCATTCGGATTTTGTCAATAAGTACGGCCACCACAAATACCGCAACCATAAAAGAGATAATAGCCAAAGCCTCAAGATGCCAAGACATGTGGCAATCAACAATCCAACGAAGGACTTTCGTGTAATAATCGAAGGGAAGTATGTGCATCAGATATACTGCATAAGCTGATGACGAGAAAAAGAGGATGGCAGAAGATTTGACTCGTATCTTTTTGAAGCACATAAATAAGGCAACGCTCTCGATGATGACTATCGGATTCAGATAGCCTTGAGGCATCTTCTGAATGCCCATGCCAAATGCAACCTTTGTTAGAACGAACAAAATTGTCACGCAAGCCAAATACGCCAGCAACCATTGCCAAGCGGAGAGCTGCAAACGTTTCTCCACCCTAAAAATCGTCCTTCCAAGGAGATACAGTCCAGCAAGTGAAATGACACTCATGCCTTCGTTAAAATCAGCAACGGATTTCGTCAAATAGCCAAACAAGGTTGAAAAGGTGTAAAACAATACGACAAAAACGACGAGTTGCCGCGTGGAGCACTCCTCGACGAAAGCATTCAATACAGGCGCGAATAGATACAGGCCAAAATAACACCATACAAACCACTTGGAAAGCACTTCCATCAGATAATTCTGAATGCTCGGTTTATTTCCAAAGGGAGGGATGAACGTAATACCATATCCCACCACAATCCAAAACAGCACCTGAAAACACAGATTGAGGAAAGAACGGCGTTTCCAATGGATGCCGAAATAGCCGGATATGAGAATGAAACAATTCACACAAACAATGAGGATGGACTGTAGAAAAATGGTGATGCTCGTATACGTTGCATCGTTATTAAGCGCTTCTATTGTGGGTTTCCCCCTAACAGGAAGGTTATAATGAATGGCTAAAACCATAAACATGGCGACGATGCGCAGTAGTTCAAGGTTGTGTTGGCGAGGTGAGTTGTCTGTATGGTTGGGGGTGGTAACGTGTTGGTTCATAGGATTATAGCGGATGATTCTTTGTTATATCGGATTGTATATCCCGTTCCAATGATTGATCAAGGTACATTATGCTTTGTTGATTACATTAAGTTATGGCGAATTACCTTATATTGTGTAACGAATTCATATATCCATTATTTTCCGTATTTTACTATAAATCCGTAGTGGGATGGAATGATACCATTGCAGTTGCCTCAGTATTGATTCGTCTGGCTGAAGGTTGTCAGGGAGATTAAAGTTGAGACTTTCATTTTTCGTAATGCGGAATCTTGAATATTTTTGCCGTGTATTTGTCGCATCGGCGCAGAACCCCTCGTTGTCAACTAATGATAGAAATGGGTGGACTGAATACTTGCTTTGTTTGAATTGACTATAACAGAATCTGATGGCCCAAGAGTTGTTTTTTCCTATCATATAGTCGTTCAGCATACCGTACATATCGCTGCCGCCAAGGTTGAAAGCCTTCTTTGCCTTTCGGTCTTTTGAAAACTGTCCAAAGTCGGAGACCTTCCAGTCAACGCTATTCCATCGGTCTGCCCAAGTTCCCCACCCCCATGACGAAGAACGTACCCCAAGATAGAAATCGCTTTGATAGCCTCTTGGCCTTTTGATTTTTAGTCCGTAACCACAGATGGCAATAATGCGAGAATCGTCACGATAGGTATTCAGAGCTTTGTTCATGTAGATTAGAAAACCAGGCATGAGTCGCAGGTCGTCTTCCAGTACGATAGCACGCCCATACTGATTGATTATCGATGTTACGCCGTCGATAATAGAGGCACCCAAACCTTTGTTTATTGCTTGTTCTATGACATTGGGCGTAATGCTCTTGGCATAAGCCACTACTTCTGCAACTTTCTTATTGTCTTCTTCGTTTCTTGGCCCATCAACAAAGATGTATTTTTCCGATTCTTCGAAGAGTGCATTAAGTTGTAGAGATTCGATTAATGCTTTTAGACTATTAGGTCTGTTGAAAGCAAAAATAACGATAGGGGCAAGCATGATGGTCAAAAAGGTCTTAGTTTCTTTGGAATGAAGTTCAGAATGATATATAGGTATAATTTGTAATTACCAGGATGGGATTTTAGTCCATAGACAGCCTCACGGAGGCTTTCTCTTCTCATTCCCAGTCGCATGTATATTGAGCTTCGCATCTTGTGCCAATGGGATATGTAATGCTTGATGTGTTGTGGATGAAAGGTCTGGGCAATGGTTTCTAATTCCTTACCTACTACATCATCCTCGGCTGGGACACGTTTAGGTTTTTCGCTCATTTTGTATCCTTCAACGTAGAACACCGCCTTCACTTCCTTGCTGTACGCTATCCTATACCTTGCTGCCAATCGTGCCCAAGTCAACAAATCTTCACCGCTCTTGATGCCGATGGGGAAACCGCCAACGGATTCGATAACCGACTTGCGAACCATGATAGAGATAGAGCAAATCGGCGGATGAGAGCAGCTGGCTACCTCGAAGTAGTTGGTCAGTTCACCATCCTCACCCTCGAAGGGTAATTTACGAATGAGGGTTGGGGTAACAATGCCTTTCTCGTCACGGAACTCGTAATTCGTTGCGAAGACATCGCATTGTGGATATTTCTCCACTAACGCCATCTGTGTGGCCAGATAGTTGGGCTTCCATTCGTCGTCGGCATCGAGGAAGGCGATGTATTCACCTTGGGCTTCCACTATGCCTCGGTTGCGGGCAGCGGAGACGCCAGCGTTTGTTTGACGAATTAGTTTGAGTTTAGAGTTTAGAGTTGAGAATTTATGCCCCGCTACGATTTCGGGGCTGTCGTCGGTGGAACCGTCGTCTACTACCACTACTTCATAGTCGGTATAGGTTTGCGCGGCAACCGAGTCCAATGTTCGGCCAATTAATGGGGCTTTGTTATATAGAGGGATGACGACGGTAATCATAAGTCTCCTCGCTGTTTTTGTAGCATTCCTAACATCATTCCATAAAAACCAAAAGGCATAGAAAGTGTAGCCATCGAATAGTTCACCACGTTGTCGGAGAGCAATGTGGCATATACTCCCATCATTGTTGCTCCCGCGGTAAGGGCGCACATCTTTAGTGGAACGTCATCGGTGGAGTGATAGACTTTGAAGGAATGTAAGAATATGAACAAAGCTACTAAAGCATATAGCACCAAACCGATGATACCATTGTCGCAGCGTTGTTGCACAAAGTCGCCATGCGAGGCATTAAGTCCGTTCATGAAATCACCTTGATATAAGAAATGTTGTACGGCACCTGTCCCTGATCCTGCGATTTCATGTCCTTTGTAGAATTTGTTGTCCAAGGTTTCCCAGATCATTTCACGCCCGTTGCCATGCACGTCGTCAATGGTCACTTTGCCTTGTTCAAACTTCTCTAACGTCACGTCTTGTCGTTGATTGAACATCTTGTCGTGCAATCTGGGTATGGTGAACACAGCCACAACGCCTGCTATTCCAATGGCAAATAGGATGGGTAATGACTTCAGGCGATATTTGATAAAGAAAAAGGCACCAAGGGCGACGATAGTGCCCAAAATACTGGTACGGAATACCCAAATAAAACAGGGAAGGAAGAAAAGCAACGTCAGAATAAAGTATTTGCTCTTGGCATCAGTGAAGAAGAATAATGTCAGGCAGAAAATCATCAGGGAGATTAAATTGATGGCAGAGGCTGTGCCATACCAGAACACCCCTGGAACCAAATAATATAGCCCTGGGACGAAAGAGAACACTAGATAAATGACTCCTAACAGTGCAGCCCCTTGACCCGATTTAATAAATAGTTCCCCATCGCGTACTGTAGCCGAAGCGAAGAGACAGAGCAGGAAGGGGTAGAGATACTTCAGTACCACGCGGATGCCATAAGAGAATGAAGGGGAATAAAAACAGCCGATGATAATCCAAACGAGGTATATGATATACGCCCACATCGCTGCACTGAAGACAGGAAGGTTGGAACAGTGTTTCTTCGACACGAAGAGTCCTAATAGGCAAAGCCCCTCTAACACGAAGAGCCGCAAGGCCATCAGGTTGAGGCCGAAGAACCCTGCGGAAAAGGCCAACAGTCCTGTGGAGAAGGTCAGCAGCCAAAGTGATTCAGGCCCGTTGAGCTTCATCTGTTGGCTGCGGTCTAAGGGATGACGAACCACGATGCCTGACCCAAAGAGGAACAGGAAACCGAGGAGGGAGATGATGAGGAAGTATAGGTAATTGAGGTAAATCATTCTTGCTTGAAAAGTTTAGAGTTTAGGGTTTAAAGTTTAGAGCCAGTTGATAGTTGAAAGTTTATTGTGGTTGGAGTTTATTGTAAAGGTTTTTTATTTGGTCGTTATAGTGGTTTTTGCTGAATAGCTTTGCTCTTTGGACGGCTGCAACTGACATTTCGGTCATCCGCTGTGGGTTGTCGAGCAATGAGGATACTTTTTCGGTGATGTCGTCTATGTCTTCTCGACGATGCAAAAAGCCTGTCTTGCCATCGAGTACTACTTCTGGCAGCCCGCCTACGTTGGCGGCTACTACTATGCAACCTCTTGCCATTCCTTCCAGGGCGGTGAGGCCGAAGCCCTCTGAGCGCGAAGGCATCAGAAGGATGTCGATGCGGTCGTAGTAGTCTTGGAGTCGTTCTTGGGGTTGCGTGCCGACGAATTGGGTGTTGGTTGGCAGTTGGGCTTCCATCTCCGTTCGGAGGGAGCCGTCGCCTACGATGAGGAGGCGGGTGTTGGGATGCTTCACGTGGATTTTGGCGAAGGCGGTGAGGATGAGGTCGGTGCCTTTGATGTGTTCTAAGCGACCGACTGCACCTATGGTGATTAGTTTAGAGTTTAGAGTTGAGAGTTGAGAGTCAGTTGATAGGATGTTGATGTAGTCAGGGAGGCAGTTGTAGATGGTGAAGTGATTGCCTTTTCTGGCGAGTTGGGTGGCTGGGCTGTATAGCGATGAGCTGCCGAAGAAGGATTGCTCGGCGCGTTCGGTGATGCAGGTGAAGGCTACAAGGAGGTGCTTTGTGATCCAATGCAACAGCCGTAGCGAGGGGTAGATGTCAGCAGCAGTATGGGCTGTGGCGATAATCTTCTTCATGCCCAAAAGCCGCAGGATGACAATGGGTATAGCCCCTGGAGCCATATACTGAACGTGGGCTACGTCAGGGTGCTCGTTCCGCACGATGCGTCGAAAGCCTTTGTAGAGGAACCAGGCCGTACTGACCACGCCTTGGGGCCTGCTCCCATCGGGTGAAAGGCACACCACCTTGCATTCTGCTTCTTCGTATCGTGCCACCATCTGTGCATCATACTCGAAATAGCATGTCGTCGTCACTTGGTGCCTGGCGGCCAATAGCGCTTTTGCGAGGCTCAGCGTCTGCACCTCCGTTCCGCCTGTCTTCAGGCAAGGTATGGCTATTAGGACTTTCATGCTTTTTCAATCACACAGGAATGCTTCTTGGTCTTCTTGTCGTAGTTGATGCCGACGAGCATCAGGTTGTCAGCATATTCTGCTATTTTGCTGGGATAGTCCTTGCGCTTGATTTGGTCAATGGCGGTGTCGGCATCCTGGTCGTACTTCAGCTCGATGATGAGGGCGGGGGAGTTGACATTCTTGCGAGGGATGAGTACCAAGTCGGCGAACCCCTTGCCGGTAGCGTATTCGCGGTGGATGATGTAGTCGCCCTTGGCGTAGATGTAGGCGATGCACAGCACACAAGCCATCGAGTTCTCGTTGTTGTAACTCAGTATGCTGGTGGCCTCATCATGAGCCAATTCGATGCCTGAGGCCACAGCCTCTGCATTGCCTGCCAAAGTGTCATTCAGCAACTGCTCCGATTTCTGCAGCGTTTTCATTATCCCCGTCCATCCTGAGTCTTCAACGGCATTCTGCAATTCTTCCGACACCTCGTAGTTGGGGACATAACATTCATTCTTTGTCCAGTCAAACGAAAGGTATCCTAAGTGAATCAGCACTGTCAGCACATCGTCCTTGCTGTTGACAATCGAAAGGTCGTTTTGGAATTTCGTAGTGTTCACGTTTACCCTGCCTCCGGCGAGAAGTGCCACGATGTCGTCTTTCAACCCGTCGAAGTTCATTTTGATATAGGGTACAATGGCTTCGTAGGATGCGGTTTTGCGCCAATAGCCGCTGCATCGGTGGCGCCTTATTGCCGTCATAACGGAGTTGGGGTTAAATATGGATTCCTCGTCTCCGATGGTGTAACCATCATACCATTTCTCCAATTCGTCGAAGTCCATGTTGTATTTCAGCGATAGGCGTTTCACCTCGTCTTTGGTGAATCCGAAAAAAGGAGCCAAGTCGCCTGGGTCGTTGACGGAATATTCCTCGAAATTGTTGAGTGCCGACTGTGTGTCGCATTTCTTGATAGGCAGGATGCCTGTCATGTACACCCCCGTAAACACATCGTTGGCTTGTTTCGACTTGAACATCCGTCGCAACCAGTCTACATAGCGTTTCGTCATGGATGGGTTGTCTGAGCACTCTCGAAGAATAGTATCCCATTCATCAATGACGAAGAAAAAGCGTTCGTTAGTGGCAGAAGCAATGCGAATGAGCAATTCCATCAAGTCGTCCTCCTTTTCCACGGGTATGTCAGGATAGGCTTTTTGGATGTCTTTCATCACCACTGCCGTCATTTTGCCGACAATGTCGTCTTCCCGATAGCGAGTCACGAAGTCTGTCATGTCTAAATAGATGACGGGATATCTGTTCAGATGCTTCTTGAACGATGGGTCGTTGGCAATTTCAAGGTCGGCGAACAGTTCACGTGAGTCGCACGAATGATCGTAATAAGCAGCTAGCATCTTGACAGCCATTGACTTGCCAAACCTTCGGCTACGGCTGACGCAAGTGAAGCGTTGTTCGGAAAAAAGTGTCTTGTTAATCGCGCTGATAAGTCCTGACTTGTCGACATACTCGCTGTTGCGCGATTCGCGGAAAGAGGAATTCCCGTTGTTGATGTAAGTTCCCATCGCTCTTTTACTTTATATGGTGGTTTGGGTGCAAAGGTACAGCTTTTTTTCTTTACTTGCTCCTCAGAAGATTTCTCCGTCCCAAAGCATCTTGAAAAAGTCATTTACATAGACGAGTTCCACGTCGCCTGAAGGTCTGGTAATGGGGTCTAATGAGACGAGTATCAATCTGCAGTCGGGATGCTCTTCCTTGAATGCCTTGAGGCCGGCCTTGTGACGTGTTTTCACCTCTTCACTGGATTTGATTTCGATGGCTACCTTCGCATCGCCGATGATGGCATCCACTTCCTGATGGTTGTAGGTGTGCCAGTAAGAGATCTTTTCTCGACGACGATAGTAGCCTCGGTATGCGACGATTTCCTGCATAACGAGGTGCTCGAAAGCATGGCCGTAATCATCTGAGCCACGTTTCAGGTGATGCCGCCCCATCAGATAGTTGGCCAAACCTACGTCAAAATAGTAGAACTTGGGAGCCTGTACCACTTTGCGCTTGACGGTCTTTGTGTAGGCAGGTATCTCGTATCCCATAAGGGTGTCTTTCAAGATTTGATAATAGACCTTGACGGTTTTTGCCGCGACACCGCAGTCGCTGGCGATGTTTGAATAGTTGATCATTTCTCCGTCTGAGATGGCGGCGGCTTCCATGAATTGTTCGAAGGCTTCCATGTCTTGTACGGCTGCTTCGTCGCGAATCTCTTCCCTGAGATAGACATCCACGTAGGCTTCAAGTCGGTCTGTAGCATCATCAACCAGATAGTGACGGGGGATCATCCCGTTTTGTACGGCCTTGTCGATGACGAAATCGGGGATTTCTTTCCAAACCAAGGGGAACAGCGTTCTGGGTATAGCCCGTCCACCAAGGGTGTTGGCTCCTGAGCGTTTGAGTTTTCGGGCACTTGAGCCGCTTAGGATGAACCATAGTCCTTTGTTTACCATCAGCCAGTGGACGCTGTCGAGAAGTTCGGGGACTTTTTGGATTTCATCCACGATGACGAGTGTTCCGGCGGGTTTGGCAAGCAGAGCCTGACGGAAAGAATCGGGGTTGCGCTTGAATGCTTTCCTCACGCTGTCAATAAGAAGGTCATAGTAGACGGCGTCTGGGAAACGTTCTTGAAGGAGTGTGGATTTACCCACCTGACGCGCACCGAAGAGGAACATGCCCTCGTCAATTTGGTTTTCAATATCAAAGACTCTCTTGTACATCATTCTTTTCAATTTAGGGAGACTAGGTCCGATTTTCCTATGAAATTCGGGAATACGGGTGCAAAAATACAACTTTTTTTTTGTTGCCACCGTCATTGTTGGTTCGCCCTGCAATTTCTCAACATATCATTGCCTACGAGAAACAATCAGTTTCCTGCCCAGTTTGGTTATCGTTTGTTTGGCTGACGAGAAGAGACGATTCCCGTTAATGGACGTTGAGTAGACATATTGCTGATCGTTGCTCCACCCGGCTTTGTAGTTTTCATCTCCCCTTAGGTGGTCGAAGACGGCATAATGATTCTCTATGGTCCAGCGGACTAGGTGATAAAGATGCACCTTGGCTGGTGAATACTGTGTAAATTCATGCTTGCCTACTGGCATGTAATAATAAAAACGCTCTTTGTAAATGAATCCCAAGTGCCAAGCAACAGGTCTGCTGGCCACATCGAGGGACGAAAAATGTACAAGACCTTCGTTTATGCCTCTCTCAATCAGATTCCTATGAAACATAGGGGCCTTGTAGGCGTTTGGCCATCGGAGTTGATGCTCTTTCATGAATTCGTCAAACGTTGTCCAAACTTCGTCTGTTCTTTGATAAACATGGAATTGCAATCCGCCTTGTTCGTTCAAACGACGCATCTGCCTACGGATGTCGCCGCGTAGACTCGTCTTAAGGAAGTTCAACAGTGAAGCTTCATCGTAGAAACCGTCCAATGAAAGGCTCGGGCATAGGTCGTCCCGTTTCCATACGGATGACTCACCAATCATGCTTTCAGTAATGCCATCAATCAGCAACTCATCATAGCTGTAATGCTGTCGGATAAACTCAGTGACTTGTTTCCAAAAAGAGATTGGGTCGTCAATGCGATGCAAGAAAACAGGGTCGTGGTAGTCGAAGTCGGAATAGCCAATCGGAATGATGCTTCTCATAAAGGCGTTCTTCCAGTTCCGTCTCCAAAGCACCAAGGGCAGGAATCCTAAGTTAGAGGTGTCGTCTTCTGCCCAGATAAAGATTGGCTTAAGATATCGAAGTGGCAAGTAAGTGTCGACCCAAACTTTGACTAACTTCGGGTGGAAGAAAACGTGGGCATTGGGGGATTGCTGTAGGACATCTTCCCAACGTTCGACATTCTCCGAACTCCATACATCTTCCCAACTGTCTATGCTATGAAAACGCCACTTGCTCATCTCACCTTGAAATAAAGTTCCCGATTCCATTTTGCCGCTTTCAAGAACACCTTAGGCAGCACACCGCTCCAGGGCTTACCGCAAGGAGCCACAGGGGTGGTGTAGGCATCGATGGCCTCTGTCTTGCGACGGTGTTCATCAGCGGAAAGGTGCAGCACACGCGCGTTGCTCCAGTCCAATCGCCACACGTTGTAATACCACATCCAAACGCAATACTCAACCAACTCCGCTCTACATCTTACCTCTTCCATCAGACCTCTCACATTCACATGATCAGGCCAGCCTTCCCCATGGTGGGGAATGAACACCACAGCGGGATTTAGCTCTTCAAGCAGCAGTTGCAGTTGCTGAACGTTATGGTTATTCAGGGCAATTAACGAATCATTAACGGACAATTGATGCTCATTCATGTTTCCAAGGATTTTCCCGTCAGGGAAACTCAGTCGATGGATGTACTCTTCAGGCAGTCCTAATATCCTGGCAGCCTCATCAGTAAGTTTGCTTCTGTGTTGTGCTATTGTCGTCTCGTCCATATTGCAGCATCCCCTATGCGACCCTTCGCCTCCCGATAGGATGATGACGTGAGGCGGAAATCCCAAATCTAACAATCTGGCTATCAGTCCGCCGCAGCCAATGGCCTCGTCGTCAGGGTGTGGAGCCACGATAACGATTCTCTGGCTGTCCAACTTCAGCGGTTGGCATAGCTTTCCTCTAAGTCGCAGCCATGCGATGTGGAGGAGACGGAGATGGTCTTTTAGGAGTGACATGATGGTTTGTTTTTGAAATGCGAAATTACATTTTTTCATGTTGATTGTTCAAATCTCAAGACAATGCCGATAAACCATAGCAGTCTTTTCAGCACACTCTTTCCAAGTGAATTTGGTGGCTCGCTCCATACCATCGGCTCTTAGCTTGTCAATGTTGTAGATACCCGTATGCAATCCTTTCATTGTCTCCACCATACTTTTCTCCACGGGTTTGTCTAAATAAATGGCACAGTCGCCAGCCACTTCACCCAAGGAAGAGTTATCGCACGTCACCACGGGTGTGCCGCAGGCCATTGCTTCGAGAACGGGTAGTCCAAAGCCTTCGTACATGGAGGGGAAGAACATGGATGTGGCACCGTTGTAGAGCAAGGCAAGGTCTTCGTCTGGGACGTTGCTTAGAAAGTGTACCTTTTCTGACAGTCCGTTTTGCTTTATTGCCTCTATGACTTCTTTCGGCGGATTGTTCCAGACCAACACCAAATCGTAATCCGTTGAAACATGATGGCAAAATTCAATGTAGCTTTTCACCAGTACATCCGAGCGCTTTCTTTCAGTACCACAACTCACGCTGAAGAAATAGGGGAGGTGAATCTTATATTTGTCCTGAAGTAAGTGCTTGACCGCTTCTTTTTCATTTTGTTGATAGAACACTTCGTGCTTTATGCCCCAGTAGGTGACCGTTATTTTCTCAGGGTCAATATTCATGGTTTCTATAATGTCTTTCTTTGAAGACTCGGAGCAAGTGATGATGTGCTTGCATCGCTGCATCAGCGGAGGCACTATCATTTTCATTCTTGAGTGGTCGAATTGCTGTTCTTGAAATCTCATGAACATAGCATCATGCAGGGTGAAGATGCATTTCTCTGGATGGCGTATGATTTCATGGTTTGCGGGTATGTGCATGATGTCATATCCTGTCAACCGTTCTCTTAATGAGAGTTTTGCAACTATTGTATCCCAAAACTCAGTATGCCTCAGATACAGATGCCTGCTTGGGAAGGGTAGTCCTGTGTTTTTCCCTCCAAGTCCTTTCATGTTCTGCGAATAGAGCATGATTTCGAAAGGCAGTTCGTCGGCT